>SXGU01214636.1_pt1 | contig 17925 bp, 23 predicted proteins | sample 3174531 | NCBI WGS metagenome assembly SXGU01 (sample SAMN11356863, study PRJNA531348) | freshwater metagenome | isolation source: freshwater sample F1-140 | place: China: Fuxian Lake, Yuxi | collected 2017-12-25 | reverse complement strand
GGATGTCGGCGTCGATCGACATCTGCTTGCCCGGCATGCTGGCGAGCGAAAAGCGGGCCGCCACTTCCGCTACCCGTTCCGCGCCCTTGATGATGACGATGAACTGCACCACCGTCAGAATCAGGAAGGTCACCAGTCCCACCACCAGGTTGCCGCCGACGACGCAGTCGCCGAAGGTCTGGATGATGTGGCCGGCGTCGGCCTGCAGCAGAATCAGTCGGGTCGAGGCAACCGACAGCGCCAGGCGGAACAGGGTGGTAATCAGCAGTACCGACGGAAACGAGCTGAACGCCAGCGGGTTCGGCAGATACATCGCCACCATCAGCAACAGCGCCGATATGCCGATATTCATGGCGATCAACACGTCCACCACCGGAGTAGGCAGCGGCAGCAGCAGCATGAAGACCGCTGCCGTCATGAACACGGAAAAAACGATGTCCGCCCGGTTCGAGACGGTCACCATGAAACGTTGGATCCAGTGCAGAAGATTTTCCATGTTTTTCTTTACAGAGCCGATGATGGCGCGGCATGTCCCGCAGGGGGCGCCGCCTGCGCCGCAGGGAAGCGCAGTAGGCGATACTGGATGAACGCGTTCCGCGCCTGTTCGGTCATGCCTGCCTGCGCGAACGCCTTGCCGCGCATGAAATGGACCGCCGCTTCGCTGGAAAACTGCAGTGCCGCCAGCAGGTCCACGGCGTCGGCTGCCCTGCCGGACCGCAGCAGCGCATAGGCGAGCGTCAGGCGCAGGCCGGGATCGCCGGGTTTGTTCGCGACCAGGAATTCCAGCAGGGGCAGCGCTTTCGCGGTCTTATGCTGTGTCAGAAATTGATAGGCCAGCATGTGCAATGCGGCTTGTGCGTCGGTCGACAGCGGGATCATCGCTCAGCCCTGAAGCAACGCGTTGCGGAAGGTGCGTAGCAAGCGGCGCAAGGCGATTTCCTCATCCAGGATCGCACGCACGGTTTGCGTCGATGCGCGCGGCGGCATGCCGTCGGCCTGCTCCTGTCCATCGGGCAGCGCCGCACGCGCTTCCATCAACGCCGCCTGGAAGCGCGGCGTCAAGAACAACGCGCGATTGCGCAGGAGGGGCATCATCGATTCGAGCAGCCAGCCTTCGATGTGCTGCGCCAGCAGCAACCTTTCGAGCGACGGCGCCGGCGCGATGTCGGCCGGCGGCAGCATGACCGATGGGGCGTCGAAGGACAGATGCCGGTCCGGGCTCGGCAGCACTCCCGCAAGCCCTCGATCGAGCCTCCAGTCGTCCAGTCTAGGGAGGGCATCGATTCCGTGTACCGATGTAAGAGCCATCGATCATCTCCTTGTCAGTACCTAGACTCAGTAGCGCCGCAGATATTGTTCGACAAAGCCCAGCAACGCGTATGCGCCCTCGTCGAGCGCTGCCGGCGCCGGCAGCGCTGGATTAAGCCGCAGCGACAACACTAGCGCATCCCGCCACACGCCAACGGCAATGACCGGGCCGGCTCGCTCGCGCAAATTCACCGCCGCCAGCGCCTGCTCCGCGGCTTCCGGCAAGTTCCACGGGCACACTGTGAACAGCGTGAGCAGTTGCGCGCCGTCGGCGGCGTCCTCTAGTGACAGCCAGCGTTGCGCATCGAGTGGAATGCGCAACGGCCTTGTCGCGGACAGCCAGTCCGGGGGCAAAGCCGCCATTGTGCTATGCATCGCTGTCTCCCGTATCCACTCACAGAATGGGAATGTATAGAAACTGCGTCGCTTGCGCGGTAAGTATTAGTTGGTGGTAATAAGTTTATGTTGTTGCGGGTGTCGGGCTGCATCCTTACCCGCGGTGAATGAACTTTTTTGATCGCGATGGCACCAATTCAGTAACGAGATCGACAAGATGGCGTCGGTGCGTGGCGGTGCGGATCGAGGCGGGCTTAATGAGCGGAGGGGGCGTATGTCAGATATGAATGCAATGAGGGATGCTCATCGCCAGATGCTGAGTGCGCTGTTGGGTAGTCCTGCCTGGACAAAAACGGATGGAACACAGGGTGTCGCGAGTGGTGGGCTGTTGGAGTCCATACAGCAGAACTTCTCGGGGCAGATTCAGGATATGGTGACCCAGATGGAAGGCAATCAAGCGACTGCCGCACAGAAGAAGGAGCAACTGGCGAGCTTGCGTTTCTATCAGGGCCAGATCAAGGACAAGGATGATACCGCCGGCTTGTTGGATATCTATTTTTCTGTTTATTCAAACAGTGTGACTGCGCCGCCGTCGTTTGATTCTAGTGCGGTAATGGTGCAGAAAGATTCCCGAGATGTCTTCGGGCTACTTGGTACTGGCGACGGTATTTCCGGGAGTTTTGATGATCAGCACGGGTATGTCGGGCACATTAATGATCGGCGCTACGAAGATCCAGCAAATTCGGGGCAATATTTAAATACGGCGTACGCGTGGACGTTGTCCAACGGCGGAATCTCCCAGGCAGATGCCTATAAGGAGTATCAGAAAGAAATCGACAGGGTCGAGGCGGACCTGCAATCGCTGAGCACCGTATCGCAGCAGCAGCAGGTCAGGTTGAACGCGTTCTCCAATAAATACACGGAAATGCAGACGCTGGCGTCGAATCTGAGCAAGGCTTTCTACAGCATTGCGCTGGATATCGCCCGGAGGATGGCGTGAAGGAGGATCGTGTGATCAAGCATGTCGTCAATGCCGGGAATGAGTCGGATGACATCAATGCGGCCCTTGCCGGCTTTCTGGAGCAGTTTTGCAGGAAGATCGAGTCCGAGCTGGGCGGCCGCTTGCTGATGCCGGCGTACACCCTGTCGGCAGGACAGCAGGAAGAACTTTACGCGCTCGGCTATGGCTATTACAGTCAAGGGCGCTACCTGGATGCGGCCAAGTTGTTTTGGCAGTTGCTGCGGCAGGATTGTGCGCAGGCCAGGTACTACAAGGCGGCGGGCGCCTGCATGCAGATGCTGCGGCATTACGAGCAGGCGATGCTGGCGTACGGGGTGGCAAGCCTGTTCGATCCGCACGATCCGACACTGTTGTTTTATTTGGCGCAGTGCTTTCGCGCGGTCGGCTGCGCTCCGGAGGCGGCACAGGCATTGCAGACATTTCTTGCCGATACCGCCGGCAGTGTGCCGCATCATGCCATGCGTGAACAGGCGGCATCCCTGCTTGCCTCGATCGCGCAATCACCGCAAGGGAATCATTCAATCAGGAGGAAAGATGAGCAGCGCAATCGCAATCCATGAAGGTGCGTCCGTCGCCGGCAGCATGTCTTCTGACGCATCGCAGATCGAATCAGTGGTTCCCCCCGCTGGTGCTGTTGGATCTGAGCAGGGGGTACCGTCATCACTGGCGCAGGCGGCCAATGGTCTGGCCGCAAGCGGAGCGCCAACCATTGCGGCGCCGAACGCGACGTCCAGTTCCTCATCCTATGAATGGCTTATGGTACTGGCCAGCATGAACATGGCCGATGATCTCAATCAAACCGTGTCGGTCGTTAATCAGGCGCTCACGAACCATAATCGGAAAATTCAGGAAGCAACGGCTCTGCGGATAGAAAAACTGCAGGAGGCAATCCGTAAGCTGGGGGAGATCGCAGCGGCGGAGCAAGAACAAGGAACCTGGGGCATGATCGCCAAGGTTTTTTCATATATTGGCGCCGTATTTGCGGTGGCAGGTGGAGCGCTCCTCTGCGTGGCGAATCCTGCACTGGGAGCGATAGTGATCGGCGTTGCTGTGCTTGCACTTGCCGGGATGATTTCTAAAGAGTGCGGTGGGCCGGATGTCAGTGTCGGCGGCATGATTGGCATGATCGTGCAGGCGGCCGGTGGCGACAAGGAGCAGGCAGCGCTGGCTGCGATGATTTCCAATGTCGTGATCAACCTAATTTTGGCAGTCGTGTCGTTTAAAGCAGTTAGTGCAGTCACAGACGTGAGCGAAGCCATCAGAACGATGACGACAGTGACGAGTATCGCCCAAGGTGTCACTGGCGTCGGTTCGGGCGTGTCCGGCATCGGGGGCGGCGTCGTTGGGGTGAAGGGCGCCGCCTTGCATAAGGAGGGCGATACCCTGAATGTCGACGCAAAATTACTCGAAGCCTTCGCGATGGAGTTGAATAAATTCAGCGAGCGCTGGCTGTCCGACTTGAAGACGTACATGGACGTCTTCGATACCGTGTTGAAGGAAACGGTTGATCGCTTGACGGATTCGCATTTATCGGTTCGCCAGATTGCATGAGGAGAATGACATGAACATCGAAGGCTCCAGTACACAATTTCTGATCAACGGGCAGGCCAGTATTCCGCCATCTCTGTCGGCAGGTGCAACATTCGATACGCCACAGACAGGTGCAACATTAGATACTCCGCCGGCAGGTGCAACAGCAGGTGCAAGTGTCGGTGCAACATTAAACATCCCGCTGGCAAGTGCAACGTTCGACATCCCGCCCACAGGCCGGCTGGACAAGAACCAGCTGCTGATGGATGTCAGCGCGATTTTGATCATGATGATCCAGTTTTATCGCACATTGCGGATGACGTATCGGGATGCTGAAGCGGCGCAGCTCGATGTCGAGGTGGCCGCAATGAAGAGTATTGCGGAGAAGATGATGACAGCCGCCAATGAAATGCTCGATGCCCGTTTGTCCGAAGCGATTGCCGGGATCGTGATGGGGGGGGTCGAGGCGGGTGTCGGTGCGTATTCGATTGGGGCGTCGATGAGGGCAAGTCCTGAGAGTAAGCGGCTGAAGGTTGAACGCCAAAACATTGATAAGCAGCAAGGTGAATTGACTAATCATCAAGCGCGGCAATCCGAACTAGAATTGGATGCGGATGGCCGTCCGCAACAGAGAGCGCCGCAATTAGCACCGGGACAGACGCAAGCCGGCATCGATGCGCAACGAGCGGATCTGAACAGGCAGAACGAAACCCAGGCAACCGTGGAGCACACCAAGCAGCTAAGGCGTCAGGTTGTCATGCAGGGGGTGGGCGGATTGGTGCAGGCCGGCAAGTCGACCGGCAGCTTGGTGGCTGGCTTGCATGAATATGATGCCCGCATGGCGGATGCGGCGCAGAAACTGATCGAGACGGTGCAAAAGACGGCGGCATTCGGCAGAGAGCGCACGCACGACATGTCGGCCGAAAGCACCGAAATGCTGAACCAACTGTTACGGACACTGGGCCAGTTGTGGACAGATGAGCAAGCCATGCAACAGGTTTTGCTGCAAAAATTGGCTTGAGTGCGCCGCGTCGCCTGTGAACGGCGGCACGACCACGCAAATAGGAGAACACTTGATGGAACCCTCGCATGGACAACGGGATGAGGCGGAGGTGCCGACCGGCGATCTGCTGCGGCGCTCCTGCCTGTTGATGGACAGGATGGATGCACTGTTGATCGAGATCGAGGCTGCGGAGCAGCGCGGTGAGCGGCTGAAATTTTCCGCGGAGGAAAAGATGCAAATCGAGGCCGCGCTGGACAAGGCGCGCCGACTGGGTTTGTTGCAGGGAAGCGGGTTGTCGGCAAAAAGCTGTACCGCCACCGATGCGAAGCGCCGCCGGCCGCTGCCGCATGACTTTGGCTAAGATTGTCTGACGTGAACGGATGTTTGGATCGGGAGAGATGGGATGACGACCAGCGTTTCAGCGGTGAACTCGGTGCAATTGGCGGGCAAGATAGCCGCCGTCTTGGAAGGCAACAGCAATATGTTTGTGGATTTGACCACACAACTGACTACCACGATGAAGGATAGTTCGACACAGACGGACAAGCTGAGGAGTCGGCTCGATTTTTTGCGTGCGGCGCAAACGGCGATCACAGATCCCAATGATAATGATCGGAAGGTGAATATTTTTTTTACCGTGCCCGGCTCAGTTGCATTTGATATTAACGCCGTTAGGAAACCTTACGCGTTAGCTACAGGAATTTACGGTAGGGGCCATACGAAATCTCTCATGGACGATGAGTTAACGAATGAAGGGAGTTGGCTTGTACAACTGAGTAGGAAGGACGCATCATTACGCAATCCAACGACAAACACCACAATACATATCGATGCAGACGGATATAAAACAGTCGACCTTCCAATAGATAGCCTGCCTCGACAGTGGACGCTGAGTGAAAAAATCTCACCGGCGCAAGCATATAAGTACTATCAAACCGATATCACCCGGTTGGAGGGGGAATTGCAATCGATCGCCACCATGTCTCAGCAGCAGCAGGTGAAGCTCACCCAGTTCAACGGCAAGTACAACGATGCGGTGTCGCTCGAAAATAGCTGGAATAAGACGCGGCATGACACGGCGAGCGGCGTGATCGGCAACATCGGCCATTGATGGATCGTCTCACTGCCGCCACAAGGAGGAGCGTCGCTTGACAGACACCCGCATCGTCACGCCGTCGGATGGCGATGAGATACCCGGCGAGGGCCTCGCACCGCAGACGCGAGATGCCATCGTGCGTGCCTTTCGGGACGCTTCCAAGCAGTTGCCGGCGTACCAGCGCTTTAGCGATGCCGAGATCGAGGGGTTGTATGCAGCCGCGTATTCCAGTTATTCGCAGGCGGACTTCGAGAAAGCGGCGCAACTGCTGTTCCTGACGGCGCTGTATCGTCCGTTTGAACCTCGCTATGTGAAGGCGCAGGCCATGGCGCTGGAGCGGTGCGGATGCTGGCGTCAAGCGATCGAGGTGTACGTGAGGGCGCTCGCGTTGGTGCCGGACGATGCGCAATGCCGCGCGGGGCGCGCAAGATGCGCGCGCCTGATGGGTGGCAAGAGTGTGGTCTGAATACGCGTATCAGATGGCGCGCGGCGATCCGACGCTCTGTCTTCGCGAACAGGGCGCGATGGTGGCTGCGCAACGCAATCCCCCTAATATTTTGTTGGTGCGTGTCGCAAAACGAATGAATAATGTCCGAGTGACGCAACGAAAGTGAATCGCATGGACAATATCACCTTTAGTACCACGGAAAGTCAGGTTCGGGCACTGCAAGCGCTCAATGATGTGCGGTCCGTGAATAACGTCGACGACTATTCGCTCGGCAGCGCTGCGCAGCAATTTCCCTCTGTTTATGCAGGTGCGGCACCGAAATCCTTGCGCGAGCGCCAGTTTGCACCCTACCGCCGGCCGCACCTGGAAAAGAAGAGTGATACCAGTCGCCTGCTGGGCGAGATGTCGGATCAGGCGATCGACGAGGAGCAATTGCAGGATATCGCCGATAGGGTGATTCGCGCCATCTCGCAACGCAGGGATGCGTCCGGATCATTGCGCCAATGGGACGACGATCCCAGCAGGCAGTACCTGGCGTTGGCGCATGCGTTACGCACCGCGCAGGATCGGGGCGAGGCGCCGCACATCATCGAGCATCTGTACGATGCCGTCGAGCGCATGACCGCATTGCGCGGCGGCGCGATCTTCGCGGGGTTGAACACGGTCGCGCAGGCGAAGGAGTTTGGCGCGACCAGGCCGGCGATGGACTTGTTTCGCCACACCTATCGCGATGCGGTGCTGGGCCAGCTCGGTTTTCGGGAGACGCTCACCTTGTTGCTCACGCGCTTTGGCGATGATGTCGAGCGCGGCGTGGCCCTGCTGCGCAAGGCGCTGGCATCAGACCTGGCGTCGCTGCGGCCGTCGCGCGACCCCGAACGCCTGAATGCGATTCTGCAGGATTTGTATCAACTGGCCGTCGCCGCCGGCATGTTGCCGCGCTGTAAAACCATCGCCGAGCGTGTGAAATCCCGGTATCCGCATTTACAGCTGGAAGGGTTGGGCTTGATGACGGACGTTGCGCAATGGACCGCCGAGGCGTGGTTGATGGCGTATCACGTCACCCATTTGATGACGAAATACCGCTTCGAGGAAGAGGGGCGGCGTGCGCCGGGGCAGGCCGTTGCGGAAGACGAGGAAGACGAGGAAGCCTCTCGGCACGGCGACAGGATCGCCTTCCTCAATGGTTTGCTGGAAATTTTGCGCGGCTTACCGCCGAAGATTTTCCTGTCGGATGAACATCGCCTGCAGGCAGTGGCCGCTGTGCAGCAAGTGCTGGATGGGTTGCTGCTGGAATGACCGTGCCAGAAGGTGAGGTCAGTGGCAAACGCAAAGGGGCGCACAAAAATTCAGGCACGTCCCTGCGCTCGACTTTATCCATTTTTGAAAATGTGCCGTAGAGGGGGAGATGATCAAAAAAGGGTTTTTTTACATGTCGTATGCTCTGCTTCACGCATACGACATGTCAAAAATCTCCCTCTTTGCGATCCACTCTCCTCTGAAAAAGCATATTGCAGATAGACAAAAATGGGCGGGTAAGGACAGGCCATTACGGGCCCATCCTCCCCTCAGAACCGTGCTTGCGACTTTCACCGCACACGGCTCAAACAAAAGCCTCGCTACCGAGACCGATTTCGCGAACGGGTTTCCCCGTCCGCTCTTCTTCGCCAGCGACACTGCCTGATCCTCTTTGCGGGGACGCAGAACCATTCTTACTGCCGATGGTTACTCTCTTGCTGAACCCCGGATAACTCTCATTGAGTATTGCCAGAATCGGAAATTTGCAAGCTAGTTGTCGCCTGAATGATCCATTTATGCGGCCTTTTTGAGTTCTGTGAATGGCTCCTTTCGTTGCGCTTTTTTGATTTCAGGTTTTTCCGGATTCAAATGCACCATCGTGACCGGTTGCCAGTTGCGCGTGGCGCCGCTCCAGCGCTCCGGGTGCGTGGCCTTGGCCGCTTCATAGACCTCGGCACGCTTCTTTTGCAGCGCGGCGTCCAGGCCCGCATGGCGCTGTGCCGGCGTCACGAAGCCAATCGCGCTGTGACGGTGTTCGTGGTTGTACCAATGGACGAAGGCGCCGACCCACTGCCTTGCCGCCAGCAGGTTTTCAAACGGGTGCCGCGGATAGGCAGGCCGATACTTCATCGTCTTGAAGAGCGATTCGCTAAAGGGATTGTCGTTGCTCACCGCCGGGCGGCTAAACGACGGCATCACCCCCAGCGCTTGCAGCGTGGCCAGCATCGTGGCGCCCTTCATCGGACTGCCGTTATCGGAATGCAGCACCACCTGATTCGGCGCGATGTTTTCCCGTTCGCAAATATCACGTATCACCTCGCTGGCCAGTTCGCTGCTTTCGGTGTCATAGACTTGCCAGCCGACGATCTTTCGGCTGAAGATGTCCATGAACAGATACAGGTAAAAATAGATCCCCTTGATCTGCGTCGGCAGGTAGGTGATGTCCCAACTGAACAGTTGGTCCGGCGCCGTCGCCGATAGCGCACGCGGCTTGCTGCGCGGTTTGGCCGGCCGTTCGGCACCCCGGTGCCTGAGCTGTTTCTCGGCTTTGAGCACCCGGTAGAACGTCGATTCACAGGCGACGTATTGCCCGCCATCGGCCAGCCTGGGCACGATCTGGCTGGGTGGAAGATGGCCGAATTCGGGCGAGTTGGCAATCGCCAGCAGACGCTGACGTTCGAGCCCGCTCAGTCTGTTGCGGGGCGTCTGGACCCGTCTCGGCCGACGATCCCCCGCGCCGCTGGCGCGGTCGTTTTGCCAGCGCTGCAAGGTCCGTTCGGAGAGCGCAATGACCTCGCAGGCACGCTCCTGGCGGGCACCCGCACCGATCGCTTCGGCCACCATGGCCATGACTTGGTCGCGCTCTGGAAGGGAGGTCATTTGTCCTCGTCCTCCCACAGCGCGCGGAACTTTTTTTGCAGGACCAGCAACGCGGCCGCCTCCGCCAATGCACGGTCTTTGCGCACCAATTCGCGCTTGAGTTTCGCATTCTCGTCTTTCAACGTGCGCACTTCGCGGGGGCCGGAGGCCGGCTCTTTGCCGTCTGCGCAAAAGGCCGCTGCCCAGCTGGTCAGATGATGGGCGAACAGGCCGCGTTCGCGGCACCATGCCTGCAAGGCTTCTCCGGACAAGCCATGGGATTGCTGCAAGGCGGCCAACTGCTCTTGCGCCGTCCAGTCCTGGGGGCGTTTCTCCTTGCTTGTCGACACACCGGGCTTGTCCGCCGATTTATGTTTCATCCAATTCTTTACTGTATGGTAATTGACGTTCAGGTCGTCCGCGACCGACCGGATGGTCCGGTTCCCCCGAGAAAAAATCTTGACCAGTGCCTGTTCGACGAACGCTTCAGAATACGTTGATTTCATTGCTGCCTCTGTGTTGATTGAAAATTTCAGAGGCGACAACCAGTCCCGCCGCAGGACCAAGACCGCTGTAACGGCGTCATTCCGATGTGAACATAAAAAGCCAAACCTGACATCTTGAGGGACGGGTTCCGCTGCGCTTCACCCGTCACACCCCACCACCGATTCCGGTAAAGGATGCTCAAAAAAAAGCAGAAAAGCCAAACCAAAATCCATCAGGAAAAGCCAGATAAGGGCCTGTTTAGTTCACGAAAGACACACGACAAGTAGTCTGACGCAGGGGGGAATCGCCGCAGCTGTCCGGCGACTGCTGCACCCGGTGGAAGTGGGCATCCTTTCGGATTGCGACAAATCTGGAATTGCTATCCAACCCGTTACAGATTAGCATTCGCTTTCTCCACCATCCTCTACCCGCTCCACCAACAGTTTCCCTTGCGGGTTGCCTGCCGCCTTCCGATGTCATGGAAAGTTGGGCTATGGATCGGGCTTACCATGTTCCGCGTAATTGACACGCGTGGGTTAGGGGAAGTCGTACAGGAAGAATTGTTGTTTGGCCTTGATAGCCGAGTTGGAGGATCAGATGCAGCGCCACCGACGCAGTATGAGAGGTTGCCCCGGGAATTCCACTTTAGTCGCCAAAGAGAGAGTTGCAATCGTCCTGTCCTTGCCTGTTCTGTATGTCGGACGGCTCCTTGGTTTGCGTCGCTATTTGGATTCTGGCTTGCTCAACGCACTCTTGCATGATGCGTCTGTCGCCTTCATTGGCGGTCAGATTATTGATGGCATACTCTAAGCTATCAACTACAAATGTGGATTGTTCGGGACGAAGGGGGGGAGCACACTCCACAAGCTTTTTGAAGACTGACGCATTGTCGATTCCCAGCAATCTATTGATGGTTGCGATAGAAGAGTGTAAGCAATTCTGATTTGCGTTCGAACCAGATGTGAAACTGGAATTATATGCATTCAATTCCTTCAGGGCTATTTTAGCAAGTTCGTCAATCGTTGATTGTTCAAGCAAGTGCCTGCTCATCTGCAGTTTGTCGATGCCGCTTTCGCACACCAATTCGATCTGCTGACGCAATGCTGTTTCGATCTGTTGCTGAAAGACTAAATCTGTTGAATAGTTCACGGCTTTACCGTCAGATTGCACTTGGAACAGGCTTTCTACCTGTCGTGAAAGTTCCGTGGCTAACATATTCACACGAAAATACGGCAACTGATTCTTGGGGGCACCCCGCTGGTCGGAGTCGAAACCGGCGCCCCATGTAGCGTCGTTGTCGACGAACCAGACTTTGACCTGCCCGGCGTCGTCGCGTATCAACTTCCCGTCTCTGATCTCCAGCATTATCGATCCTTGGTTGATGTCGAGAACAGAGCCAAGTGACGTGTGGCAAAAAAAACGGTCGTCAATCCCGAGGCAAATATCAGCGATCATGCATTTTGCCATCTCCATCGCGATATGCTTGATGTCATCCTGCGTCAATTGCGTGGCAAGTGTCGGGGAATGGCGAAGTTCATTCAAGTTCATGCTAGGAATCTGTTCCATGACCAACTCATGGGTTTTTGTGTAGTCTTCCCCCGCTTTGACATAATCTTCAGATCGATAACTAGGCGGAATACACTTGGTGGCACCGTTCTGGGCCACGCCATAGCCTTCAGTCTTACATTGTTCGATCAGTTTTTTGACGGCATCGGGAAATTTTTCATTGAACCAGTTTTTTCCATCCTTTGGCCACATATTGGCAGGTACATAAGCCGTGCGCGGGGTTCGTATTCCAAGCAGCGTCAGGAGTCGCTGCACGTTTTCATCAAGCTCTCCAGAACTTGTCAGCTTCGCGAAAAATTGGTCTCCTATGAATACCGCCGTACCCATCCCCCCTTGATCCGAACATTTAAGTGTTACACGGTCCCGCCACTCCTGCCGATTTAGTGCGTTACAAAAATCTGCGGTTAGCTTGTCTTTCAGTGCGTGTTGGATAGCCATGAAAATCCGGTTTTCGTTTGGTTTCAGTGGCACTGACCTGTTCCTCGACATCGAATCGCCCCATGCTTGCAACACTTCCCATTCCGTATCCTTGATACTGTTGACGTCGCCGGCAAGGGCGGTTTCAAGGTTTTCCGCCGTGGTACAGCTCAAGTCACCATCCGTCCCATACGTCAAGGGAAACCTGAGCACGGAGGAAAGTTGCTGGGAAAAAGTGCCATGACTGTCACAAATCGGCAAAACTTTTGATGGATTTAAAAAATGCGCATTGAGCTGCGAGGTATTCGTAAAGGCATTATTGACATACATGGTCATTTCTCCTGCTCGTTGAAATCCTGTAATGAACCGGAGAAATCTGCACAGGTCTGGCGGGGCACCTTCTCAGGGTCTTCGTGGCGGTGCGTGCTGGAAATGCTGCGGCCCAACGTGTGTTCGATTTCGCGGATCTGCGTCTCCAGATCGGTTTCGACCACGCCAATCTCGCTCGACAGGCTGCACGCGCCGGGTCGGATCCGGGAATCGCTTTCCACGGTCAGGACTTTTAGGTTCGGACTGGCGCCGATGAGCATCTCGACCGAAGACTGCAACGCGTCACGATGGCTGGGATGGACCCGCACGGTCACCTGGTTCTGATTGCGCAGGGTGCGCAGCGCCTTGGCGACAACAATCCGCACACGCTCGGTATCGTCGAAGTCGGCAAAGATCTTGCGCACCGCATTGAGCACCACGCCCACCAGATCGGTTTCGATCGCGGCCAGATAGGCGTCGCGCCGCACGGCAGCATCGAGGATGAGTTGCGCCATCTCGCTGCGCGCGTGTCCGAGTCCGATGGTGTAACCTCGCATCTCTTCGGCCAGCGCGCTTTCTCTTGCCTTGACAAGGAACGCTTGCGCGTCCTGCTCTGCCTGTGCCAGGCATTCCTGGCCCTGTTTCCAGCAGGCGGCATCCGCGCGGCGAATCAGCTTGCCGTCTCTGGCGAGTCGGGCTCGGTGTTCGTCATGAATTGATGGGTCCATGTGGTCTCTGTTTCTCGTAAGATACGTAGTGCGAGGCGGCGCAGGCTTTCGACGTTGCTTGTGTTTGGATCGGAGGGGGCGTCGCCGGGCTGTGGCGGATAGGGTAGTTTGAGTTGCAGCCGGCGCCACAGCTCGGTCGAGCGGCTTTCCACCATGCGCCGTAGCGCCAGTTCTCCGGTTGCTCGCACGGCATCCATAATGGCTTCCGGCCCCCAGCGGTGCTGTTCCGTATCGCTCGAATGATAGATCAATGGCGTGCGCTGCATGACGAACCAAAACAGATCGTCGCCTAGCGCTTGCCGGTAGGCCTTGACGGCATCACGTTCGATGATGTGCCTGACTTCCTGTGCTGCCAGCGTGGCGCCCAAGTGGCAGCAGAACCGCTCCAGGCGCTGCTGCGGCAGCAATGCGATCGCCCATGACAGCCGATCGGCATCGGCTGATGCCGCTTCGGTTGACAGCGCCAGCCGGGCGCTGAGATGGCGTGACACAAACAATTGCGCGCGCGCGCTCATGCCGTCGACATTGATATTGGGCGGAAACAGCGTTTGTTCCCAACCGGCGCCGAGATGTCGGCTCGGACGCAGGATGAAGTCGCTGGCGAGCGGGCCGCCGAGTCGCCATAGATGCATGGATATCATGGCGGATCTGTCCGGTTATTGTTCCGCCACGGGAAGATGCTGGCCAGCGAGGACAGGTCGCCGCGCAAGGCCAGGTACAGGATCGCCAGCACCGCCAGGGCAGTGGTGCCGGCAAGGCTGGCAAGCAGGATGCGCAGCGAGAGCGCGGAGTGCGCTTCGACCCGGAAGAACAGCACGTCTTCCAGATGGATCGGCGCGCTGTCCGGCCGGACGGCCGCCGCGGGAAACAGGGTCACCGCCACTTTTTCCTGGGTGAGGCCGGGGATGCTGTTGGCAACAAGCCAGCGCACTTTCGGGACGGCGCTGTCGACATTGCGTCCATAGCCGGTTTTCAGAAAGATCGAGGCCGACGACGGCAGCATTGGATCGCCGGGGCCTATGCGTTCCGGCAGCACGACATGCACGCGCGCGGCGATGACGCCGTCGATCTGTGACAGCGTGATTTCGAGTTCCTGTGATAGCGCATACAGGTAGCGTGCGCGCTCTTCCAACGGCGAAGAAATAAGATTTTCTTTTTTGAAGATGTCGCCCATGGTTGGGTGGTGCTCGCGCGGCAGGCCTTGCTCTCGCAGCACTTCAATCGCATTCGCCAGGGATGACTGCGCAACGCTGATCCGGATGCCGGATTTTTCGGCTGTCTTGCGTGCGTCGATTCCCGCGTTCAATAATGCGCCGAGCACGTCGTTTGCTTCGTTTTCAGGCAGGCTGCTCACTAGTTCGACCTGGCCGCCGCAGGCGGCCAGGAGCAGAGTGACGGCCAGCCACAGCGGGAGCAGCATCGTCTTCCAGCGAGAGTGCGTTGGCCGGGAGGGGGCGCGGGGCGGCATCATTGCATGTGCACGATTTGATCGATATTCTTGGCCGCCTTTTCGGCGACCGCGCTGCCGAGCTCGGTTTCATACACCAGCGCGGCCAGTTGCATCTGGGCCTGCAGCAATTGCGACGGCGACAGGGCCTCCGCCGCGTGGGCGGGCTCGATGGCGCTCGACATATCTTGCCAGCGGCTCTGTAGATGCGCATCGAACTGTCGCAGTCCATTCAGGATCGCGTCTCCCAGCGTCGGGTGTCCGCCGGCTGCGTGCTGCACGGTGGACGCGGGGAGCGTACCGGCTCCGGCGACCGGATCGTTGGCGAGCATGCGGGAAAACGTTTCGGCGTCGAACGCGCTCACCGCGCGTGCCTGCCCGTTCTGTGAAGTGGGAGAGAGGACTCCGACATCGACGCCGCTGCCGAGGGTGGTGGGGAAGGTCATGGGTTATGCTCCATCTTGTCGTGCGTGGGAAAGCGCGTCCAATCGACGGACGCGGGGCTGGTGACTTGTTGCAGCTTGCGATCAATCGCAGTCCAGAGCGCCTGCAGTGCGGGTTCGTCCGGCAGTGCCGCGTGTTGCCGCAGCAGGCGACGGCTGTCGTCGTGGCGGCCGGCAAACAGCAATGCCAGGCCAAGAAAGGCGTGCAGATTGCGGGAGTCCGGCACGCGCGGGATTTGTTCCTGCAGCAGGGTGATCGCGTTGTGCGGGGCATTTTCCGCGATGGCGATCAACGCCATGCCGATCGCCGGGAAGTCCTGGTCCGGGCGAAATGCGCGCAATGTGGTGAAGATGATGCGCGCATCCGCCAGTTGTCCCTGGGAGATCGCCAGAAAGCCGATCTCCGCCAGCAATTTGACTAGTGTGGGCGTGACGCTGCCGGAGCACGGTGGAGGTGGGAGGGGGGGGCTGGTATCCATGGTCACCTCTTCAACTCGATCGTTGTGCTGAGTCGGAGCAGCGACGCGATACTGCCCGGCGTGGGCAGCGCCATGCGCATAGCGCGCTCCGTGTGCATAGCGCGTTCCGCGCCACCGATGATGCGGGGCGTGATCAGGAACAGGCGCGTACGGGATTGCTTTTCCGACTGTGTGTTGCGAAACAGCCCGCCGACGACCGGCATGTCGGACAGAAACGGGAGGCGGCTGTGACGTTCGCTTTCGGTTTGCGTGTCGTAGCCTCCGATCAGCAGACTCTGATTTTCCTGGATCATTGCCTGGGTGCTGATGGTACTGCGCTGCACGACAGGCAGATCTGCCCCACTGCGGTCGATCAGCGCACCGTCTTCGATGTCGATCACCAGTTGGATTTCCGCCGGCCTCACTTCCTCATGCGGGATCACGCGCGGCGTCACGTTGAGCGTCACGCCGGTCGTGACGGGAACGACGTTGGCAACCCGTTCCCCGACCGTTCTGATGTAATAGGTCTGGCTCAAATCGATCAGTGCACGCAGGTTGTCGGTGGTGAGGATCGACGGCTTTCCGATCACGCGCGCGTCACCGTTGGCTTCGAGCTGGCGGATGCGGGCGATAAAGGCGGCGGCCTGGTTGGCGATAATCGTGGTCGGATCGGCGTGATAGCCGAGCGACAGCGTGTTGGCATCCGTCGCTGCCGCCGGCGTTCCTCGCGTAAGAGTGATGCCGCCTGCACCGAGCGACCAGTCGATACCGAGCTCGCTCAGGCTACTTTTATTGACGTCGATGGTCATCGCTTCGATCTCGATCAGCGCGGCGGGAACATCGAGGGTGGCGATCAGCTTCTGGTACATCGGAAGCGCTTCCGGCGTGTCCTTGATGAGGATGGCGTTCAGACGCGTGTCGGATTGGATAGTGGCTTCGCGGCCAACTGCGGCAATAGTGCGCGGCGTGGTACCCGCCGCATCGGCTTTGCCGGCAGGTGGCGAGATCGGTGCTGCGGTGGTGTCGCCGATGGCCGGCGGCAGGATTGGCCGGCCGGCCGGCACGGTCGGCACCTGGGGTATCTCCGGTGCACTCCGGTGCTGGCCTTCGACCAGCTTGCGCAATACACTGGCCACGCCCGGGATGACGAGCTGCTGATCGCGCACGGTGATCATGCGATCTTCGACATTTGCGTAGCGCAGGCGGAACACCGCAATCTGTTGCCCGTGGGGCGCGAGTTGCAGCGATTGCGTGGTCGTTGCGAGCAGGTCGAGATAGCTTTGCGGCCCCGACACCAGGATCACTCCCTGTTCCGCAATGGCGGCCCAGCCAAAGCGACTGTCGAGGATGCCGAGATCCGTCAGCGCCTGCTTCAGTCCGCTCATGCTGTCGCGCGATACCGACAGCGTCCGGATGTGCCAGTCTGACAGCGGGCTGACGTACAAAATGCCGGCATGATAGAACCAGCTCAAGCCGTGCGCTGCCGTGACCGCATTCAGAAATTCGAAACGGGAGGCGCCGCTGAGCCTGCCGTTGACCTTGGTATTGGCGCCGTGTGCCATCCGCAGCCGGATGCCGACGTCAGCGCAAAAGTCGGTCAACACCTTTTCCACCGGCGTGTTGTCCGCGTAGTACGCATAGGTTCCGCTTTCCTGCGGCAAGGGCGCGGCGTGGGAGCAGACAGGCTGCCACATTGCACACAGCAGCGGCAGCACCTGCAGACAGCGGCGCGGAAGCGAGGGATGCGTATGGCGGAGGAGGGATGAGTAGGCCATCGGAGAGCTTCTTCGCGGTTCAGGTCTTGTCGCAAATGCGCCGCCAGATGTCGGCGGCGTGCAGAAAGTGCTCGACGACGGTCGCCATTTCCGGTACCGACATGTCAAGACCGAATTCATGCTGGAGCACCAGTGCGTCTTGCTCCTGCGACTGTGCCAGCACATCGGGACGCGCCTGCATTTGCGCGGCTGCAAAGCGCAATGCCTGCACAATGCAGGCGCGCCGTGGCTCGGACTCGGTAGGCAGATAGACGACCAGGGTTTCCAGTATCGCGCGCTTGCCCGTCAGCGGAAGGATGTCGAGGCGACCGCCCTTGTACGGTACGGAGCAGCGGCCATCTGTGCGCAGGCAGTCGCCAGCATCGACACCGAGCAGATCAAGCAGTTGCACCAGTCGTGGCGACACTGGCGTCGCGCTCATCAGCCAGCTTTCGATACGATGCTTTTCAACAAGTCGCCAACCGCCTTGATCATGGAGCTCTCTGCTTCCATCGCGACGGTCAGGCTTTGCAGCTTTGTCTGAATGCTCAGTAGATCCTGGCTGCTCAGCTCTTGGCCGGCATCGAGCGTGCTGACGAACGTGTTCATCTGGGTATTAGTATAGGCATTGATCGAATTGAGTTTGTCGATCAGCTTGTTTGCGCCGAACAATGATTCTGGTGCGAAGCGCAGGAGCTTGT
>SXGU01137543.1_pt1 | contig 17933 bp, 14 predicted proteins | sample 3174531 | NCBI WGS metagenome assembly SXGU01 (sample SAMN11356863, study PRJNA531348) | freshwater metagenome | isolation source: freshwater sample F1-140 | place: China: Fuxian Lake, Yuxi | collected 2017-12-25 | reverse complement strand
GATGAAGTTCCTCCTGAACTTCTTCCAGACCTTCGCCGCGAGCATCCCGGTGCTCTTCCTCTTCCTCCTCATCATGCTCCTGTGCACCTTCTCCTTCCTGAAGCAGGGCCGGGAGGTGCGGAACTTCTTCCAGAAGATCTTCGGGTTCAACGACCTCCGCATGGACGAGATCGTCGGCGCCTTCATCAACGACTCCCGGCAGGTCTACATCTCGAACATCGCCACCGGCGGCATCCAGTCGCTCATGGTGGCCACCGGCGTGAGCCTCCTGGGACTGGGGAGCTTCTTCCTGGTGTTCTTCATCACCCTCATCCTCTCCTTCATCCCCGTGGTCGGGGCCGCCCCCGTGGCCTTCGTCTTCGGGCTCGTCGCCTGGGTCAAGGGCAACACCACCGGTGCCATCATCCTCGTGGTCCTCGGGGCCTTCACCGGCGTGGTGGACAACTTCCTGCGGCCCTGGCTCGCGTCCTTCGGGGAGAGCCGGATCCCGCCGATCGTGGCCTTCATCTGCGTCCTCGGCGGAGCGCTCCTGCTCGGCTTCCCCGGGCTCTTCATCGGGCTTCTCATCGGCTCCATCGCCTACGACACCCTTCCGCTCTTCTGGAAGGAGCTCGGCAAGGAAGACTAGCGCGGGGGTAGAAAAGCCTTCTCAGCCGCCGGCGAACCAAGGTATCATGGACCCATGCGCATCCTCGTGACCGGCGGTGGCGGGTTCCTCGGAACCTACATCATCCAAGAACTCCTGAAGACCAGCTCCTACGTCGTGACGAACTTCTCTCGGCACTCCTACACTCACCTGGAAGACCTCGGGGTGCCGACCATCAAGGGAGACCTGAAGAAGATCGAAGACGTCAACCGGGCCCTCTCCCAGGGCTTCGACGCCGTCTTCCACGTCGCCGCCCTGGCGGGGGTGTGGGGGAAGTACGAGGACTACCTCGGGATCAACTTCCTCGGGACCAAGTTCCTCCTCGAGGCCGCCAGAGAGCACGGGGTGAAGAGATTCGTCTACACCTCCACGCCCTCGGTGGTCTTCGACAAGGACGACCTCCTCGGCGTGGGAGAGGAGCAGCCCTACGCCACGGAGTTCCTCAACGCCTACTCGGAGACCAAGACCATGGCGGAGAAGCTCGTCCTCCAGATGAACGACTCGCAGAGCTTCCTGACCTGTGCGATCAGACCCCACCTCATCTGGGGGCCGGGGGATCCGCACCTCTTCCCACGGGTGATCCAGAAGGGCAAGGAAGGCAAGCTCCGGGTGGTGGGAGACGGGGAGAACCTGGTGGACATCATCTACGTGGAGAACGCGGCCCTGGCCCACGTCCAGGCCTTCGAGCACCTGCACCCCGGGTCCCCGGTGTGCGGGCAGGCCTACTTCGTGGGCCAGGAGAGGCCCGTGAAGCTCTGGGAGTTCATCAACCAGGTGCTGGGGTTCGTGAAGGTCGAGCCGGTGATGGGGTCCATCGACGTGAAGTCCGCCTACCGTCTGGGCTGGCTCCTGGAGAAGGTCTTCAAGCTCGCGGGGATCCAGAGGCCCGAGCCGCCGATGACCCGCTTCGTGGCCCTGAACCTCGGGAAGTCCCACTACTTCTCCCACCGGAAGGCGGCGGCGCACTTCGGGTACCACCCGCGGGTGTCGATCGAGGAGGGGCTCGCGAAGACGTTTTCCACCCGGAACTCGGTGCTGGACCAGCAGCGGAGCTAGCACGGGCCCCTTCCGGGTGTCAGTCACAGGGCCGGACGAGCTCTCTTGGTCAACCGGCAGCCGCGGGTCGGCTGGGTAGGGTCGAACTGCGCCGTCGCACTGGAGCCGATGAGGGCCCCGAGGGTGGTGTACGCTTCGACCTTCCCCGCCGCCCGATCGACGGTGATTCTCGGCAGGAGCGCCCCGAGGCCCGCCTGCAGCGGGTAGAGGGTCCGGCAGGCCTTCGGATCCGAGATGCCCTGAGTGAAGAGGCAGTTGCAGTTCTCCTGGGCGTACATGTTCACCAGGAAGCGCTCGTTCACCGCGCGGAAGAGGAACTTCCCGTAGGCCATGGCACCGGTCCCCGGCGTCTTGTGGTCGGGCTTTCCGTTATCCGGCGTCAGCTGGGCCGGGGCGAAGCAGGCCAGGGCCCGGTTGGTGAACGGTTCCCAGAACCGGGCATGGTCCGCGTCTCCCCCGTTGCGGGCGATGACGAGCTTGGCGGAAGGGAACACCAGCAGGAACTGGCCAAAGTTTCCGCCCGAGTAGACCAGGTCTTCGGGAGCGGTCCGGAAGAACTGGGAGATCCCCGGGAGCTTCCGGTTCATCCAGATCGATCCGCCGACGGCACCTTCCCAGTCCTTCGTCGTCTGCGGAGTCGCGGGGCCCTGGATCCCCTGAGACGGAGTGACCATCTCGCGGTAGAAAGCTTCGTCGACGAGCTCCCGACCGGAGGGGAGCTTCCCGCGGTTGAGGATGAGCTGCCCGAGCTTCGAGAGCCCGCGGGTGGTGAGGAAGAGGCCCGAGCCTCCCATGTACAGGCCCGTGTCGTCTTGCTCGAAGGCCCAGTTGGAAATCCCCAGGGGCCCGAGGATGGTTCGCACCGGAAGGTCAGCGTAGGACCCCGGCCGCTCCTTCTCGGAAACGGTCCGCAGGGCGTGCTGCAGGAGCAGGGAGTTTCCGGTGCCGTAGGCGAAGACTTCGCCGGGAGGATGGACGAGGTTGTGCTTGGTCACGTAGTCGGCGCCGTCCCGTCGCTCGAGGCCGTAGTGGACCCGCAGCGGAGACAGCGGGGAGCAGGTCGCGTACTCGCACCAGTCCAGCCCGGAGGAGAAGGTCCAGAGGTGCCGGAGTGTCAGCTGGTTCCGGCGCTCGGAGACTCCGGTCCGGAGTTCGAGCGCCGTGGGCGTCGCGAACTCCGGAACGTGGTCGACGAGCCGGTCGTCCAGGGTCAGCTTCCGCTCCTTGACGAGGGCCCCGAGCATGAGGCCCGTGAAGGTCTTCGAGATGCTCCAGAGCTTAAACTTCGTCTCCGGGTCGGCCCCGTGGCCATAGTACTCGAGGACGTGCTTCCCGTCTTTCAGCACCACCAGGCCGAAGGTGTTCATGTCGTCTCGGACGAAGCGGACGAACTCCCGGCAGGCCGGGGACTCGATCCGCCCCGGAGTTCCGGCGACGGAGGGGGCGGACGGGAGGAGGAGGCTCGCGGAGAGGATCGGCGTGAGAAGCTTCATGGTCGGGTCCTAGTGTCTGGTGAATCCCCGGAGTGGTCGGGGAGAGGAAAGTGGGCCAGTCCGTGGCCCGGTGTTCTTCCTAGTAGCGGAGCGTGCGTGCGTTTCTTCTTCGGTTGCGGTAGCCGTCGCGGTCTCTGTGGAGCCGGCGACGGAGCTCGAGGTCGGCTTCGGTGATGCACGGACCGTCGTAGATCGGTCGCATCTCGTCTTCCCGGGCGTAGCCGCGGTAGTGGCCCATCACCCGGCCGGTGTTCAGGTCGATGAGGTCGGCGTCCATGTCCACGTGCTGGGCGTAGAGCTGGGTGATGACGAGCCGGTCACCCGGAAGGGTGACCTTCTCGCGGCAGTAGATCCGGTCGTCGTCTTCGTGTCTCATGCGCTCTCTCGGGGACATGGTGTACCGGTTCTGGATCCGGAAGAGCTCCCGGGAGGCCACGCAGGCCTTGTTGATGACGTAGGCGTCCTCGTAGCAGACTCGGTAGTCTTCGACCTCGTCCCCGTACTGGAGGTCGGTCTTGAGCTCGCCCACGGCCTTGATGTGGCCGTTGCCCTTCTCGGCCTGCATCTCAGAGGAGAAGGCGCCGTTGTACGGGCCGTTCTTCGGGTAGCGGTTGAGGATGGACTGCGCTTCGGAGAGCTTGAAGTCGGACTTCTTCTTATCCTGGTTATTGATCTCGATGGTGACCTTCCTCGAGTCCTTCAGGCTGAAGCGCATCTGGTGCTTGCCGCCGGGGAACGAGTGGAGCCCGTTCTTGTTGGTGAGGTTCAGGTAGTCGTTGACGATGAGCTCTCCCTGGAAGTCGACGCTGGCGACGGCGCCGAGGCTCAAGAGGAGGGCGGAGGCGGTGACGAGGGTGCGTTTCATGAATGCTCCTGTGGTTGGATCCTCGGGGCATTGTAGATGAAAACCGGCACCGGTGTGGCGGGCCGGTTAAAAGTTACAGGCCGGGCGTTTAGATAATAGGCAGTAACGCAAAGCTTCGCCGGCGCTGAAAGCAACGAAGGGTATTAAGCTGATTTCAAGAGCTTAGCTGTTTGTGAGTTGCCGCAGAGCTTCGTCGGCGCTGTAGTTCTTAGCCCTTTTTGACCTTCTTCGGCTTCGTATCAAGCGCCTTGTGGATCTCCTTGATCATGTCGAGCATGAACTTCGCCGAGGACTCGGACCGGAGCTTGAGCTTGTTGTAGTAGTTGGTGACGTACCGGGCGTAGGTCTTCGAGCGGAAGAAGGCGATGTCCTCCTTGAGCTCCTTCTCCGACTCGAGGTTGGCGAGGTAGGTGTAGACCTGGGTGCTCTTCTGGAAGTCCTGGTCGTACTGCTGGGAGATGAAGGCCTTGGTCTCGGCGTCGGATTTCTTCTGGCGCTTCATCAGCTCCCGCAGCAGGGGAGCGTTGGCGTTGACCGAGAGGGCGATGAAGCTCGGCATCTTCGATTCGGTGAAGTGCTGGTCGATGAGGGTCTTCTTGGCCGGGGGGATCTTCTTGTCCTCGCCCGTGGCGAAGAAGTCGCTCACCTTGGCGGGGAGGTTCTCGATCTTCTTCCGGTTGGCGTTCTGGGCCCGGTACTTGTGGAGGTACCTGGTGAGGTCCGCGAGTTCTTTCTGCGAGAACTCGTTCAGCTCCTGCTCCTCCCGGAGGATGGCCTCCTTGAAGTTCAGGTCCGACTTCTCCTTGAACTGGGTCATGATGGTGCTGAGGTTGGAGATGACCTCCTCGTCCTCGTTGTCGGCCGCGAGCTTGGCCTTCTCCTCGGCGAACCGCTGGTCGATGGTCTTGATCATCTCCCGGTAGTCGGTCTTGCTGATGGTGAGGAGGTCCTGGACCATCTCCTCCTTGGGCTTCACCACCGAGGCGCAGGAAGCGACGAAGAGGAGCAGGGACAGGAGCAGGGCGGAGGAGGTTTTCAAAGTTCTAGTCCTTTAGTGAGTGTTGGGCGAAGCTCTTCACAATTTTCTGATCGAAGGTGTTGCAGCTGATCCCCGCGTCCACCAGCAGGGTGGTGGCGTTGATCCCGGAGCTCCGGGGGGAGAGGAGGAAGCAGACGGCGTTGGCCACTTCCCGGGTCTCGAGGGCCCGCTTCCGCAGGGTCAGCTCTTCGGCGTAGAGGTAGTTCTCGACGTAGTCGGGGATCCCGGCGCTCGCCGAGGTCTTGAGGGGCCCGGCTCCCACGGCGTTGACCCGGATCTTCGAGGACTCGGAGAGGGACTTCGCGAGGAACGGGACGGTGGCATCCAGCATGGCCTTGATGGGCCCGAGGTACCCGTAGGAGGTCGCCCTGGTGTTGGAGATGGAGATGGTCACGATGCTCGCGTCCGGGGCCAGGAGGGGCAGGAGGCTCTTTGCCATTTCCACCAGGGAGAAGCAGGAGATCTGCGCCGCCTGGAGGTAGTCCGCTCTCCTGGTCTCGTGGAAGGGCTTCGGCCCGTCGGAGAAGTTCGCGAAGGCCAGGGAGTGGACGATCCCGTCGAGGCGATCCGTGTGGCGGGCCACCGACCTCCGGAGCTCCCCCAGCTGGGCCTCGTCTTCCACGTCGCAGACGAGGACCGGGGACCCCGGGAAGAGCTTCGTGACACTCTCGACCTGCTCCGCTCGCTGCACGGAGAAGAGGCACCGGGCGCCGGCCTCGAGGAGGGTCCGGGCCGTGACGTAGGCGACGCTCTTCTTATTGGCCACGCCGGCGACGTAGTAGACCTTGTCCTTCACGCCCAGGAAGTCCACGCTAGACCTCGCTCTCGTCGACCAGGGTCGCGGCGAACTCGATGGTCATGATGGTCCTCCCGCCGGCCGTGATCTTCCCCTTCATGAAGGCGGCGTTGGCCAGCATCTCGACGAAGTCGACGGTGATGAGGAGGAGGTCCCCGGGTTTTGCCATGTTCTTGAACTTCGCCCCGCCGATCCGGGTGACCAGGGCCTTCTTGTTCTTCTGGGCCCCCTGGCCCCGCAGGCTCATGAGGAGGGCGCCGGTCTGGAAGACGGCTTCGCACATGAGGACACCCGGGAACACCGGTGCGCCGGGGAAGTGTCCCCGGAAGAAGTCCTCGTCACCGGTGAGTTTCTTGGACGTGGTGATCGAGTCGGGACCCTGCTCGACGATGGCCTCGATGAAGAGGAACGGCTCCCGCTGCGGAATGTTCTGGAGGATGGTCTCGAGCATCTACAGACCTCCGGCGATGTCGAGGGTGGCCCCGGTGATGTAGGAGGCTTCCTTCGAAGCGAGGAAGAGGACCGCGTGGGCGACTTCTTCCACCTTCCCGAACCGCTTCATGGGGACCTGGGCCTTGTACTCCTTGACCTGCTCCGCGGGGAGGTCCGAGAGGAGTTCGGTCTCGATGAAGCCGGGGCAGACGTTGTTGATGGTGATGTTCCGCTTGGCCACTTCCTTGGCCACGGAGAGGGAGAGGGCGATCTGACCCGCCTTCGACGCCGCGTAGTTGGCCTGGCCCGGCAGGCCCAGCTTGCCCCCGACCGAGGACATGTTCACGATGCGACCGTAGCGGTTCTTCATCATGGAGAGGACCCCGAAGCGGGTCATGTTGTAGGTGCCCTTGAGGTTGGTGTCCAGCACGCTATCCCAGTCCCCTTCGGACATGCTGGGGATGATGGAGTCTCGGCGGATGCCCGCGTTGTTGACCAGCACCTCGAGGCTCGGGAACTCCTTGTCGTACTCGGAGAAGAAGGCCTCCACCTCGGCGGTGCTCTGGACGTTGAACTTCTTCAGGACGAGCTTCTCTCCGTAGATGGAGAGTCCCTCCTTGAAGGCGCGGGCAGCGTCGTCCCCCTTGGTGTAGGTGGCGATCACGGTCGCGCCTTTCCTCAGGAAGGCCTCCGTGAGGCCCGCGCCGATGCCACGGGTTCCGCCCGTGATGATCACGTGCTGTGAGGTAAAATCGCTCATGGGGAGGCTCCTGTTTCTAAGTACCCTTCGATCGAATTCGCGGCGATGGCGCCGTAGTTGGCGGCCCCCAGCCAGCCGGACATGATGATGCCGACGGAGCCGGCGTGGAAGAGGCCGGGGATGGTCTTGTGGAGGTTCATGGAAACTTCGAGGCCCTCGAACTTCGTCCCGAAGGACGAGCCCTTGGGATGGAGCGTGTAGCGTTCCACGGTGAGGGGAGTGGCGGCCTCGATCACCTCGAGCTTCATCCGGATGTCGGGGATGAAGGCCTCGAGGCCCTTGATGGTCTCTTCGATCATGAGGACCTTCTCTTCTTCGTAGGCTTCCGGGGAGAGGTTTTTCCAGTCGTCGTAGCGGCAGTTGGTGGAGGAGACGATGGCCACGCGGGCGTCCGGCTCCAGGGGCCTGGACTCGTGCGGGTAGTAGACGGAAAAGGTCCGGGAATTCACCTTCAGGTCGAGGAGCCTCTCCGGGTCGTAGACCGGGTAGCTCGAGGTGAAGACCAGCTCACCGATGTAGGGGATGGTGGCCCCCGCCCTGAGTCCCAGGTAGACCTGGCAGCTCGACGAGTTCAGGCGCACGGCCTTGGTCTTCTGGACGAAGTCCTCCGGGAAGAAGTCCTCTCCCACGAGGTTCAGGACCGTCGAGCGGATGTTGCTGTTCGAGAGCACGGCCCGGGCCCGGATGAGCTTCCCGTTCACCCGCACCCCCGTGGCCTTCCCGCCGTCGACCTGGATCTTCTCCACCTTCGCCTGGAGCTTGATGTCCACGTCGTTCCTCAGGAGCTCGTCCTTCATCTTTCCGATGAGCACGTCCGTGCCGCCGCGGAAGGTGTAGACGCCCTTGCTCATGAAGTTCGAGAAGACGATCCCGTAGGTGATGGCGGGGTCGTCGAGGGTCGAGCCGTTGGCGTAGGTGATGGGTTCCATCAGGAACCGGACCACGTCGTTCCTCCCGGGGAAGAACTTCTCGAAGAGCTCCCGGTTGGTCAGCTGCGAGTTATCGTAGAAATTCATGCCGGCGAGGTAGTCGAAGAAGGCGTCCACGGTCTGGCGCCGGACCTCGAACTTCTCCACCAGCACCTGGGTGTAGTGCTCTTTGGTGAAGTCCGTCTGGACCGTGAACTGGGGGTTCACGAAGCGGACGTCCTTGAGCTGGACGATGGAATCCGCAATTTCTTTACTCCAGTATTTCCTGCAGGTCTTGATCATCCCCACGGGGAACCCGTGGAGGGAGATGTCGAAGACGTGCTTGCGGTCTTCCCGGAAGAACCAGGTGGCGAAGCCCCCGAGCTTGTTGTGGGACTCGAGGAGCAGAACGGAGTAGCCGTGCCGGCCGAGGATGTTGGCGGCCGTCATGCCGGCCAGACCCGATCCGATCACCACCAGGTCGTAGTCTTTGGTGACTTCATCGCGAACTTTATACAGCATGGGCAAAAACCGTGCGATGCGATATTCTTTTCATTTTCATTGGGAAAACATTAGACGAAAGTCTCGAAAAAGTCATGGAATCCGTTACAATAAAAGAAATGTTCAATTAAAAAGGCATCACCATGTCATGGCTTCGGTTTTTTAAAAACACGCTGAGCTTCGATTACCGCTCGCTGGCCCTCTACCGCTTCTTCATCGGGCTCATCGTCATGGCCGACGTGGTCTACCGCTGGGAAGACCTCCAGAACTTCTACACCGACGTGGGCCTCATCCCCCGGAGCATCTTCACCTCGGAGATGACCATGCCCTGGTCGTTCTCCCTGCACCTGGCGAACGGTTCCCTTCCGGTCATCAAGCTCCTCTTCCTCATCCACTTCATCGTGGGCGTGATGCTCGTCCTGGGGTACAAAACTCGCTGGGCCATGCTCGGGGCCTACGTCCTCACGGTCTCCGTCCACAACCGGAACTGGCTGGTGAACAACGGCGGCGACGACGTCCTCCGCGCCATCATCTTCCTCTCGGTCTTCCTTCCCTTGAACCGGTGCTTCTCCGTCGACTCGGCCCTGGAGAACAAGTCCAGGCCCCTGCCGAACCTGTACTTCTCCACCTGGGGGATCGCCTTCTTCTTCCAGGCCTTCGCGATCTACTTCTTCAGCTACATCCTGAAGAACCACCCGATCTGGCGGTCGGAGTTCACGGCCGTCTTCTACGCCTCCCGCCTGGACATCTTCGCGACCCCCCTCGGAGTCCTGGGAAGGCAGTATCCGTTTCTCCAGAAGCTCACGACCATCGTGACCATCTACATGGAGTGGCTCGGGCCCCTGGTCCTGGTCTTCGGCGCCCTGGTCGGGAAGAAGCTCTTCTGGTGGCTCCGGACCCTCCTCGTCTTCGCCTTCATCGGCTTCCACTTCGGGATCTTCCTCACAATGAAGATCGGCCTCTTCCCGTTCATCGCCATGGTGATGTGGCTCATCTTCCTCCCGGAGGAGTTCTGGAACCGGATCCAGGAGTACTTCCGGAAGAAGAACTTCGGGAAGCTCGCCGTGTACTTCGACGGGGACTGCAGCTTCTGCCAAAAAAGTGTCCGCATCCTCCGCGAGTTCTTCCTCCTGCCGGAGGTCAAGCTCGCCCCCGCCCAGGACCAATCGGAGATCAATAACCTCATGCAAAAGAATAACTCCTGGGTGGTGGTGACGCCGGACGGAAAGAAGCACTTCCACTACCAAGGATTCGTCGAGCTAGTGAAGCACTCGCCACTGCTGCTTCCGTTCAAACGGCTCGCCCAGAGCGCCGTCGTCTCGAAGCTCGGCGGAAAGGTCTACCACTGGGTGTCCCACAACCGGATGGAAGTGGGGAAGATCACGCAGTTTCTTGATTACGGCCAGCAGAAGAAAGAAGTGAAGCTCCTGCGCTGGGGCCACGAGCTCACCGGCGGATTCATCTTCCTCACCCTCCTCATCTGGAACATGACGACCTTAAAGTTCCTTAACTACCGCGCCCCCTTCTACCAGAACGTGGCACGGTGGGTTCACCTCTACCAGGAGTGGAACATGTTCTCCCCATTCCCGAAGCGGGACAACATCTGGGTCGAAGTCCCCGGGGTTTTAAGCGACGGCTCGGAAATTGAATTGATTACCGGGAGCAAAGACATCTATAGTATAAAGGATCAAGAATTCTACCGAGCGATCCCCAACGAACACTGGCGGAAGTTCTACCTCAACATGTCCGACCGGACCGACTACGCCCGCTACTACGGGGGGTACCTGTGCCGGACCTGGAACGACCTGAAGGTGCAGCACGTCCCCGGGACCACGCTGCGGAAGATGGAGATCATGGTCTACTCCCAGCCGAACCTCCCGGACGGCGGGAAGGGGAAGACCCACAAGAAGCTCTCCTGGAAGCACTGGTGCTTCAAGGAGGACATGAGACGGGACCTGGAAAAAGAGAAGAATGAACCAAAGAGCGCCAATCCACTTTAGTGTCTACCCCGGAACGGACCGGGCCTTCGAGCTCTCCAAGGACATCTACCAGAAGGACGACGCCCAGAAGGTCCTGGTGTTCAACTGCCTGAACAATTCCCTCTTCGAGATCTACGGCCCGGCGGTGGCCTCCTGGAAGCTCCTGGAGCAGGGGCATTCCTTCAACAAGATCGCCATCATCCTCGCCTTCGAGTTCGACGTCTCCATCGACGTCATCTCCGCGGAGATGGAGAAGTTCTTCGGCCAGCTCCTCGAGCTCAACATCATCCGTGAGAAGTAAGGTCGACGTCAGCTTCGTCGTGCCCTACGTGGAGCTGGACCACCTGGTGGAGCGGACCATCCGGGGCATCAAGGCGCAGAAGACCTCGCTCACCGTGGAGGTCATCCTGGTGAACAACGGGCCCGGGGCCACTCCCGCGATGGACGGTGTCCTCTCCCTTCGGTGCGAGAAGCCCGGGGCGGGGAGTGCTCGCAACTTCGGCGCCAAGGAAGCCCGGGGCCGCTTCCTCGCCTTCGTCGACTCGGACGTGATCCTGGACGAGAACTGGGTCGAGGAGTGCTACGCGGAGATCACCAAGAGCCCGCGCATCGCGGCCGTGCAGACGCCGGTGGTGACGAGCAGCCTTAACGAAGCCTCGCCGAGCTTCCTCGACCGGTTCCGGTACGTCTACAAGGAGTCCATCACCCGGGGGAGCTTCGTCTTCTTGAACAAAGATAACATCATCATCAACACCGCCGCCTGCCTCCTGAACCGGGAAGTCTTCTGGTTCGTCGGCGGGTTCGAGGAGGGGCTCCTGCGGGCCGAGGACCGGCACCTGACGCTGAAGCTCCTCGCGAAGGGGTACTTCCTCTCCTGCACCATGAAGACCAGCTCGAAGGTCTACAATACGAAGGGCCTCCTCAAGTTCGCTTGGAAATTCCACCGGCAGGGGAGGGACGACCGGAGGATCAACGAGGCCCTCGGGGTCGCGGAGGTGAAGAAGCCCCGGGCCCTGAACTCGTCGAGCGTGCTCTACCGGACGTACCGCCGGCTCTGCCTCTTCTTCTTCTCCCTGGGGTACGCGAAGTTCGAGGACCCGATCGCGCCGGTCAGCTTTGGGCCCTCACTCCTCAATCCGCTCCTGGGCCTCGCCCCGTCGACCCTGGTGATCCGTGGGGCGGAGGAGCTCATTCTTATCAACACCAAGAGCCAGCAGGTCGTGACCTTTCCGCTGAAGGAGTTCGACTGGAAGTTCCCCCTGACCTTCGGAGGCCAGCTGCAGGCGTCCATGAAGGAGCAGGGGTTCATCCTCTAGGATGGCAAGCAAGAAATGCTTTCTGCTTCACGGAAGCTGGGCTATGATCAGGTTAGTTAAGAAGGAGAGATTCATGGAAACTTTTAAGAAGGCCTTCGGCTCTATTTTCTTTGTCATTCCTCTAGCGCTATTCACTGTGGAGAGTGCGAACTCAGGCCCCGCGTGCACCGTCCAGGTGATCCACCCCTGCGGCGGGGTGGTCGGGACGACGTGGACAACTTGTCCGCCGTGTCCCGATAGCGACATGTGTTTTCTCTACGGCACCGGGGACGACCCGGCGTGCCCGTTCTAGCTTCAACGACTCGTCCTCCGGCCCCGGCCTCTCCTACATCGGCGTGTACACCGCCTTGATCGTCGCCCCCGTGGCCGGGATCGACGCTTCGTTGAACTTGATCGAGTTGGTGGCGGCGTCGTAGCTGTAGTCGTTCTCTTCCTCGTTGTTCACGAAGACCTTGAGGGAGCCGGGGGTCGGCACCCGCGAGAGCGCGTGGCTATCCACCAGAGTGGTGAGGTTCTTCCCGAGGGTGGAGAGGTCGGAGGCGAAGTTCCCGTAGATGTTCGAAACCACCCCGGAGGAGAGGGTCGACGCCTCGGTGTCTTTCACACAGCCCTTGTCTGAAGCCGTGGTCCCCGCGTTGTTGTTGATCCCGGCGATGTCGCAGATCGAGTAGACCTTGATCAGCCCGCGGCTGTTCTTGTAGCCGGCGTAGGCCGTCAGGTACTCCTGCACCGTCTTCGGCGACTTGTCCGACTCGTCGGTGAGGATGATGATCGCGAGGTAGGTATCCCGCTTCACGTGGGTCGTGGCGTAGCGCTGGAGGTAGCTCTCGGCCGCCTGGAGGCCCTGCTCGCTGCCGGCGCAGTCGTCGTAGGTCGTTCCCACCCGGACCAGGGCCTGGAAGTCGGCGATGAACTGCTGCTGGTTCTGCTCCATCTTCGCGGAGGTGAGCTTGGTGTCCGAGCCCGGGATCAGCAGCCCCATGTTCCCGGTGGTGCACGACGAAGACGTGGTGGTGATCCCCATGCGGAACGGGACGTCCTTGACGGTGGTGAACTGGTTGATGAAGGAGTCGAAGTTCGCGGCGAGCTCGTCCTGCTCGTCGTCCATGGAGACGGAGTTATCGATGACCCAGAGGACCTCGAGCTCCTTCTTGGCCACGGTCTGGGTGAAGAGGTCGGTGATCTCGTTGTACACGGTCACGGTGACCTCCGCGGTTCCGACGTTCCCGTAGGCGTCGTAGGCCTTGGCCAGGAGGGTGTGGGGGCCGTTGGACCCGAGGATGGTGTTCCAGGCGTGGGAGAAGTTCACGTAGTCGGAGGTCTGCATGCCGTTGGTGACGAGGACGCCGTTGACGAAGAGTTCCGTGCGGGTGACGCCGCTCGGGTCGATGGCGTTCACGAGGACCTCGACGCTCGCGCCGGAGACCGTGCTGTTGGCGCCGGGCTTGATGAAGCTCACCACCGGTGGCACGTACTCTTGGTTGTAGACGAAGATATAGACCTCGGCGGAGGTGCCGACGTTCCCGTCGGCGTCGTAGGCCTTCGCCCGGAGCTTGACCAAACCGTTGGCAACCTTCGTCGAATCCCAGACGAAGGAGTAGGTGGCCGAGGCGCCCCGGTTCGTCGCGTCGGTGGCGATCAGGTTCCCGTCACGGTAGAGCTCGACCTTGGCCACGGAGACGTTGTCGGTGGCCAGCGCCGTCACCGTCACGGTCTTCCCGCTCACCACGGCCTGGGGGGTCGGAGCGGTGATCGCGACCTGCGGAGCTTCCTTGTCGTGGTAGATCTCCACGTTCACCACGGCGGAGACGCCTTCGTTGTCAGAGGTATCCTTCGCCTTGGTCTGGAGCGCGTAGGTTCCGTTGGCAAGGCCCGAGATGTCCCAGCTGTAGCTGTACTGCCCCGGGGCCCCGGTGGTGAGGGCGACCTTGACTCCCTTGATGTAGAGGTCGACGGACTTCAGGGCCACGTTGTCGCTGGCGGTGGCCGTGATGACGACGGTCTTGCCGCTGACCTTGGCCTTGTCCGCGGGGGCGGTCACGGCGGTCACCGGGAGTTCCTTGTCGTTGTAGACGGTGACGGTGACGACCGCGGAGACGCCCTCGTTACCAGCGGCGTCCTTCGCCTTGGTCTGGAGGGTGTAGTCGCCGTTGGCGAGGGCGGAGGTGTCCCAGGTGTAGGAGTACTGGCCCGCGGCCGTGCTGGCCATCGGCGTGAGCACGCCGTTGAGGTAGAACTCAAACGAGGTCACCTTGAGGTTGTCCGTGGCGGTGGCCTTGATGCTCACGGCCTTCCCGCTCACCTTGCTTCCTCCCGATGGAGAGGTCACGGCGGTGACGGGAGCTTCGACGTCGTTTTCCACCTTCACGGTGACCACGGCGGACTTCCCGACGTTGCCGGAGGAGTCCGTGGCCTTGGACTGGAGGGTGTAGCTACCGTTTTGAACCTTCGTCGTGTCCCAGGTGTAGGAGTACGAGTTGGCGGCCGCGGTGAGTTCGGTCTCCACCCCGTTGATCAGGAGGATGACAGCGGAGAGGCCCTTGTTGTCGCTCGCGGTGGCGGTGATCTTCACCGCGGGGCCCATGACGGTGGCGTTGCTCGCCGGTGCGGTGACGGCGGTCACCGGTGGGACGTTGTCGTTGTACACGGTCACGCTCACCACCGCCGAGACGCCCTCGTTCCCGATGGCGTCGTAGGCCTTCGTCTGGAGCTTGTAGTCTCCGTTGGCGAGGAGGGTCGTGTCCCAGGTGAGGGCGTAAGTGTCACCCGTGCTCAGCGGGAGAGCGACCTTCTTGTCGTTGACGTAGAGGTCGACCCGCTCGACCTTGATGTTATCAGTTGCGGTGGCCTGGATGCTCACGGCCTTTCCGGTGGCGGTGGCTCCGCCGGTCGGAGCGGTGATGGCCGTGACCGGAGGGGTCTTGTCGTTGTCCACGGTGACCGAAACCACGGCCGAGGAGCCCTCGTTCCCGGCGGCGTCGTAGGCCTTGGTCTGGAGCGTGTAGGTGCCGTTGTCCCCGACGGAGGTGTCCCAGCTGTAGCTGTAGATCCCCGGAGCGCTTTCCTTCAGGACGACTTTGTTGTCGTTGATGTAGAGGTCCACTCGGGAGACACCCCGGTCGTCCTGCGCGGTCGCGGTCACAAGACTCGCCTTACCGGAGACCGTGCTGCCGCTCACCGGGGCCGTGATCTGCGTCACCGGCGCGGTGACGTCGGGTGGGAGGACGATGAGTTTCACGACTTCGGACTTCCCCGCGTTCCCGGAGGTGTCGTAGGCGATCGCGTGCAGGTCGTGGGAGCCTTCCGGGAGGTCCACGGTGTTCCAGGTGAAGTCGTAGGGGAGCTTGTCGATGGTCGCCAGGAGCACCGGTCCCTTGTAGATCTCGACCTTGGCCACCGCCCGGTCGTCTTTGGCCAGCGCGCTGATGGCGCTGCTCGGGATCCCGTAGAGGTTCGTCCCGGTCACCGGGGAGGCGATGGTCACCACCGGCGCCTCCGTGTCGGGAAGAAGCGAGTACCCTTCGGAGACGGTGTTCCCGTTCACCATTTTCTGGGCCATCTCGCCGCAGCCGGAGAGGAGGAGGATCGAAGCGAGGAAGAGGAGTTTCATGGTTTATCTCGGTTGAGGTTTTTCTAAATTTTATCACGGCAAACCGAGCCGGCTCTCGCGGCTCACCTTCGTATCGGAAGGCAGCCTAGAAAGTTGAGCTAAATCATCGGAATATTTTGGCAGGGGGAGCTGTGGACGCTTGAGAACCCAGAGAATCCGGTGCAAACCTTTGGAGGCTCTTCTCTTCTGACTAAGTTCTAGGCAGGCCCCGCGGGGACTGCCTACTTTTCAGTCATGGTGGTGACGTCGAACTTCTCCGGGACCTCGGCGGGGCTCGCGAGGTACTTCCTGCAGACCTCTGCGAAGCGCTTGCTCGGCTTATCCGCGGGGAGGGCCGCGAGGACTTCTTCGAACCGCTCCCGGGCGCCGGCGAAGTCCCGGGCCATGAACTTCCTGTGGCCATCGAGGAAGGCCTCGTGGAGCGCCGGGGTCTTCACCAGGGCGTGGCCCACGTGGAGGACCTCGAAGATGCTCACCGCCGCGGTCTTCCCTTTGACGATCACCTTGTCGATGGGCCTGGTCTTGATGTTGGTCAGGTCCAGCCGCGCGAGGGTGAACTCGGAGATGAGGATCTGGGCCCCGTAGTACTTGCACAGGCCCTCAAGCCGGGCGCCGAGGTTCATGTTATCCCCCAGGGCGGTGTAGGAGAAGATGCGGGAGGATCCCATGTTCCCCACGGAGCACTCGCCGGTGTTGAGCCCGATGCCGACGTTGAACTCGGGCCTGCCCAGCCGGCGGAACTCCTCGTTGATCCCCGGGAGCGTCTCCATCATCTTCAGCGCCCCCTCCACCGCGTACTGGGCGTGGTTGCCGATCGGCAGCGGCGCCCCCCAGATGGCCACGATGGCGTCGCCGATGTACTTGTCCAGGGTCCCCTTGGTGTCGAAGACGATGTCGGTCATCGCCCCCATGTAGACGTTGAGCGAGTGCGCGAGCTCGGTGGCGGTGAGGCCCTCGGAGATGCTGGTGAAGTCCCGGACGTCGGAGAAGAGGCAGGTGATGTCCATCTTCTGCCCGCCGACCTTGAGCATCTCCGGGTTCTTCAGCATCTCGTCGACGATGGTCGGGGCCACGTAGCGGGCAAAGGTTCCCTTGATCTGCTTCTTCTCCTTGTTGGCCTCGTAGAAGTTGATGAGGGTGTTCCAGGAGTAGAACGTGATGAAGCAGAAGAAGCAGTAGAAGAGCTTGAGCTCGAAGCCCCGGGGCATGAAGTAGAGCTTGTCCACGTAGGAGTAGAGGGCGATGAGGAGTCCCACCAGGGCCGCGTCGAGGATGGCGCTCCGGAGCTTCTGCACGAGGTAGATTAGCAGGGCCCCGAGGATGAGGAAGCCCATGGAGTAGAACATGGACTCGTCCGCGGGCCTGAAGAAGTGATTATCGAGGATCATCTGGGCGAGGTTAAGGTGGTTGAAGACCCCGGGCATCTGCGGCCCCAGCGGCGAGGGCCTGAGGTCGTGGGCGCCCTTGGCGGTGGAGCCGACGAAGACGAGCTTGTCCCGGAAGGTCTCGTGCATCTTCCGGTCGTCGTCCGGGGCGCTCAGGAGGGAGTAGAGGGAGACGGTGCGGAAGTTCTCCTCGTCGGCCATGTACCGGATCTTCGTCTCCCCTTCGTAGCTGATCTCCATCACGTTGTCTTTGAAGGTGATGAGGCCCCCGTTGTCGTCGACCTCGATCTCGAACTTCTTCCCGAGGTACGCCTCGACGGCGTTGAGCCCGAGGGAGCCGTAGTAGATGGTGTCGACGTTGATCAGGAGGAGGTACTGGCGGAAGATCCCGTCGCTGTCTTCCCGCGAGTCGATGAACCCCAGACCCACCTCGGATTGCACGAGGCGGTCGATGGGGAACATGAACTTGTTGATGTAGGACTGCTGGAGCTCGCCCTTGGACTTGGTGACGAGGGCGTCGTTGAGCATCTCCACCGGCGCCTCCGGGAGACCCCGGTCCTTGTCGTCTTCCTTCGTGTAGGCCAGGAAAACCCGGCGGCCCTCTTCGGCCTGGAAGTTCCGCAGGGCCTCGGCGAAGACCTCGTCGGGGTTCACTTCGTTGATCGGGGGCGACTCCTCCGGGTAGAGGATATCGAGGGCCACCACCTTCGCCCCGAAGGTCCGGAGCTTGTCGATCATCTGACCCTGCTTGGTCCGCGGGATGGGCCAGATGCCGATCTTGTCCAGGGAGTCGTCGTCGATGCGCACGAAGACGATGTCCTTGCTCAGGTAGTTCGGATTGAGCTGCTGCCGCAAGCGGTAGTCGTAGAATCGGTTTTCAAAGGAGACGGTGAAGTCAACGAGAGAGTAGTACCACGCCGCTTTGTCCTTGATGTCTCGCGTAAAGAAAGCGAAGAAAATACACCAGGCCGCAAACACGAAGAGGAGAAACATCCCTAGAGGGCGCAGCGAATTTGTGATAAGTTTTTTTAACATCCTCCAATTGTAAGCGATAGGAAAAAATATGAAACTCAATCTTTTGAAGGAACAATTTCATCAGCACGTGAAAAGCCTCCAGGACAAGATCACTCGGGAACTCCAGAAGCTC
>SXGU01062010.1_pt1 | contig 17933 bp, 15 predicted proteins | sample 3174531 | NCBI WGS metagenome assembly SXGU01 (sample SAMN11356863, study PRJNA531348) | freshwater metagenome | isolation source: freshwater sample F1-140 | place: China: Fuxian Lake, Yuxi | collected 2017-12-25 | reverse complement strand
TTGGGTGGAGCCAAGATCAGTGACAAGATCTTGGTGGTAGAAACCTTGCTCGGAAAATGTGACCAGTTGATCATTGGTGGCGGTATGGCCAATACATTTTTGGCTGCCAAGGGTATCAATATGCAAGATAGCCTGGTTGAGGAATCCTCCATTGAGACAGCCAAGGCTTTACTCGCTAAGTCTGGGTCAAAACTGGTATTGCCCGTAGATGCCAATATTGCCAACGAATTTTCAGCAGACGCCGAAAGCAAGATCGTTGAGATCGACAAGATCCCCGTAGGTTGGCGTATGCTGGATGTTGGGCCAAAAACCCTTGATCTGTACAAAAAGACCCTTGCCGGCGCTAAATTGATCGTTTGGAACGGGCCGGTCGGTGTATTTGAATTCCCCAAGTTTGCCGAAGGCACCTTTGGGCTGGCGAAATTATTAGCCGAATCCGGCGCGACCACGGTCATTGGCGGCGGAGATAGCGCCAGCGCGGTGAAAAAAGCCGGCGTTGCCAAGCAAATGACCCACGTATCTACTGGTGGAGGCGCATCCCTGGAGTTCCTTGAAGGCAAGGAACTTCCCGGGGTTGCGGCGCTGAACAACAAGTAAATACTGTCGCAATGTAAAAAACAACCCTTAGCTTTGTTTCTGCTGAGGGTTGTTTTTGTATGTTGGGCGAATGTATTATGCGCTCGTTTGGTATTCGCCGAAGGAGAATTCCTTTACGGCAGCTTCATCTACGGTGACGCCGATGCCAGGTGCCGTAGGTACGGTGATGGTGCTATCCGCGTTCAGGGTAAATCGGTCGTGAGTAACATCCTGTTTGTAATACCGGTCTGAGGCGGAAATATCACCAGGCATGGTAAAGCCAGGCAAGGTCGCGATCGCCAGATTGGTGGCGCGTCCGATACCAGTCTCCAAAGATCCGCCACACCAAACAGGCATGCCGATCTTGTGGCACATCTGCGCAATCTCAATCCCTTGGCTTAGGCCACCTACTCTGCCAGGCTTGATATTGATCACTTTACAAGCTTCCATTTCGATCGCGTAACGGGCATGACGTGGGGAGATGACCGATTCATCCAGACAGATCGCTGTTTTCAATTGCTTTTGGAACAAACGGTGATCCCATATGTCATCATCGAACAATGGTTGTTCAATCAATAACAAGTTCATCTCATCAAGCGGCAACAGTGATTTTGCCATGTCAAGGGTATATGCGGAGTTTGCGTCTACCTGTAGTTTGATGTTCGGATAGGCTTTTCGAACCGCTTCCGCTTCGCTGATGTCGCGGCCGGGTTTGATCTTGATCTTGATGCGTTTGTATCCCAAGGCAGTAAATTCATCGACCCGCTTTACCAATTCAGCGGTTGAATCTTGAATGCCAATCGAAACACCCACTTCGACCTTGTCCCGGATCCCGCCGAACAGTTGGCTTAAGCTCTTGCCTTCGCGCTGTCCCATCAGATCCCATAATGCCATTTCAAAACCTGCTTTGGCAAAATGATGGCCACGAATAGAGCTGATCCGATTTTGGTAATCGGCAGCGTCAGTGATGTTTCGTCCAACAACCAAGGGCAAAAGGAAATCTTTCAAGATATGCATCACTGTGCCGGTAGTTTCATATGAATATCCGGGGTCAGCATCTGCTACACACTCGCCCCAGCCTACCAATCCTTCACTTTCTACTCGCAAAAGAACGCACTCCCGGTCGTATATTCGGCCAAAGGAGGTCTCAAAATGGGCTACCAACGGCATTTTAACTGGAAAGAGTGTAACCTTGTCGATTTTCATGATTCACCTCAGATCGAAAGTATTGATGTTACCTAAATACGCGTTCATCGCCGATTCGGCGGGTAATACCTTTATTGTCCCAATATTCCAACAAGGCCAGCACATATTTTCGGCTGGAGTTGAATATATCCCTAACCTCTGCGGCGGTAAAGGGATTGGCTCCGAAGCGGTCACGTAATTTTTGTAACATTATTTGGTAAGTATCTGTAGTAAAGGCAACTTCAGGAGATACCTGAATTAAAATGCCAGTTTCCAACATAGAGTTGTAGACCTCATCTCCCAGTTCGTTTTTTGTATCTTTGCTAAATGGGGGTGAGAATGGTGCTGCCGTAAATTGAGCCAAGACATGGTTGATGCGAGTTTGGTCAGCTGATGAATATTGGATCTTGAAATTATCAGCAGATAGTGAATTCCTATCTTCACGCAGTTTTGCCTGGTCTAACATCACCTGAAATACTTTTGCTGGCAAATTAACTTTTGTTTTTAGCTCTTCCTTCGGGATACCGCGCCGGTATGGATACTCCTGATGGTATCGGAGGACGGTATTTGTGATGGCAGAAATTGTGGCAGCCATTGTGGTATTGCTTGCGAGAAAACCATCGGAGTGGTTGGTTTCCAAAATTTGAATATCCCCGACCTTTATGCAAGCATTAAGTGCATCCTTGGCAACCTCCTCTGGCAAGTTTACGGACGAAATCAACTCACTGATGCGCTGGAATTTGTTCACAGCCAACGAAGCCAATAAAAGGTCTGATGGGTCACCGTTGAGCAGGGAGCCAAGCCGATTGATAATGCCCGTATCGTTGCGTTTGTGTCGATTTTTTGGTTGAGGATCAAGGAGGATACCGCCGCCGATGGTCTCTGCCGGTGAAGGTCGCCTAAGGATGAATCTATCTCCGCGCGCGGCAGAAATTGGAGCGGCAAGTTCTAACTGAATGAAACCCTCTTCCCCGGGGTTGAGTTGTTCCTGATTTAATACTCGGCAGTTGGCTACTATCTCGGAAGCACCCAGAAAAATTTTTATACTGGAATTGTGTTTTAAGGTGTTCCCTTTTTCATTCAATAACCGAATGGAACAATCAATTCGGTTGGTCACCGAATATTGGCCATCCTTGGCGACGACACATCCGCGATCAATTTCGCTTGCATGAATACCGGCGATATTGATCGCTGTCCTGCTGCCGGGGGTAGCCTTCTCTTCTTTGGTTTTATGGGTTTGCAACCCACGGATCTTGCCGTGCAACCCTTGGGGCAAGACCACAATATCATCACCGACCTTAAAAGTTCCATCCAGCAATGTGCCTGTTACCACAGTGCCAAAGCCGGTCATACTGAACACCCGGTCGATCGGCAAACGCGGAAGGCCACGATCGGTGCGAGCGGGTAATTGTTGCAAGGTTTTGTCTACTTGTGTTATGAGCGCGTCCAGGCCATTGCCATTTCTGGCAGAAACCCGCAAGATAGAGGCATCGGCAAGGCAAGTGCCCTTTACTGCGGACCGAATATCGGATTCAACCATGGCCAGCCATTCCGCGTCGTCTACCATATCAATTTTACTGAGGACGATGATCCCTTTAGGGATCTGTAAAAGATCGATTATTGCGAGATGTTCGCTTGTTTGGGGCATAACGCCTTCATCTGCAGCAACTACCAGCATCACCAGATCGATGCCACCAATACCCGCCAACATGTTGCCAATAAAATCGCGATGCCCTGGCACATCGATGATGCCAATTTCGCGACCACTTGGCATTGTCATCCAACCAAAGCCAAGGTCAATGGTCATCTCGCGTTCTTGCTCTTCTTTTAACCTGTCTGGGTGGGTTCCGGTGAGGGCGGCAATGAGGGTGCTCTTGCCATGATCAACATGACCTGCTGTGCCTACAATCTGCATCATTTACAAGCCAGATTTTTGGTTGCCACTCGCACGGCCGATCTCGTTCAAAAAAACGTGCGCCCAACTCATCAATTCCTGAAGATGTTTTTCAGTGGTTTCGTTGGTCAGGTCCATCACATCCTTAAGCGCTTGATAAAGATCTTCAAGGACCGTGATGCGTTCGATGATCTTGTCTGTTTGGGCCGATTGGGTTTTATTGGCGTCATCTTGAAGCAGGGTAAAGTTGGTCCAGCGTTTTTGATCATCCGATTTTAGGCCAATCCACTCTTGCCTAAACCGCTCCTCGTTGATCCGTTGGATCTCGGTAAGCTCGTTGATACGCCGTTCAAACCGGCTGTTGATGTCATCAAAGTTATCCTGTGCGCGAGCGATTGACCTCTCGAGTTCCTCAAGGTCAAGGATCTTTTGGTCGAGGTCTGTACTTTGTTTGCGGTATTGTTCCACTCTGAGTAACGCTTCGCGCCAGTTATTATCACGGTCAATGTTTTGCAGGTTTTGTTGATCGATGAAATTCATTTGAGCTTGCTTGCGCTCGGTTTCTGTTAATAACAGCTCGTTAATGCGATGGTCCAGGTGTTGTACAGTATCAAAATTGAGTTCCAGTTTCTCGCGAAGATCTTCCGTTTTCTTACGGGTGATTTGAATATCATTTTGAAGGTCCGCAATCTTCTTTAAATCTGTACGTCGAGTTTCGTCATTGTTTTGAAGAATATGGGCTTGTTCATCCAGTAAAAATTGGTGGTCTTTGTGCTTCTTCTCCAACTCAACGATAAGTTTGGTTAGGCGGCTTTCTTCATTGATTCGGCTCTGCATGCCACGGCGGACATCTTGAAAAGATTCGACAGATTGCCGTAATTCGATGATCGAACGGTTTGTCAGCTCGCTTTCAATTCGGGCGCGCTCCAATACTTCCTTTTCACCTTTTAGTCGGCGTTTTTCCTGCTCTTCAATAGATTTGTTGAGCTCGGTTCGGTTTTGGGCTAACTGTTTGTCGACCAAGTCCAATCGCGATAAAACACTACGTGCGGAAGATTGGTCGTTTGAAATTTCTTTTATTTGGTTCTTTAGCAATTCAAAAGCATTCTCAGTATCAACGAGGGTTTGCTGCAATGCAGAGATGGAGGCTCGATCCTTCCGGTGTTCTTTTTCCAACCACTCAATACGTTTGATCAATTCATCTAATTCCATGGGGGCTCCAAGCATTTACGACTAAGCGCAATTATAGCACGGCGGTTTTTTCAGCGCAGAAAATTTGGCATGGCTTCTTGTATTTGGAACAAAGAAATTGGGAGGAGATTTGGTATCAGGTTCAAGACGATTAAAATTGCGATCGATGTGCTGACAAATAGTTTCTCCACTTTGGTTTCTGATGGCGAAATTCCCATATATTGTTCGGTGGAAAAAAGTATCCGAAAAATGCGATACGCCGAGAATAAAACAAAACCACCACAAACCATCACCAATAGGAATTGGCTCCAATCACCGTTGCCAAAGCCGAAAATAGTTATGATGGCAGTCGAATTACCGAAGAGCGGAACTCCGCTGATTGCCAAAATTGCCACAACGATGCCTGAGGTTAAGAACGGGAACTTTCTTCCTGCTCCCGCCAAGGTAGCAAGTTCCAAGGAATCGGTCTTTTGATACAAAAGGGTAGAACAGGTGGAGATCAAGCCTACAAAGATGATATTGGCAAACGAAATATTGAAAAATAATGGCAATACCAGTTGCTTCACCTCGGTGCTGATGCTAAGCAAAGCCAGCCCAGTACTGAGGAGGACAGCCAAAGCTGTTGTCTTGCCCAAATTTTTTTCGAATGCCATCCATACTGCAGCGCTACTAATGGTGATCAGGCTTACTATCCTTATCATTTCAAACAAAGTATTCGACTCTCGCAACCACGAATACTTTTCGATGAAATCCAGGCCCAAAAGGATGGCAAAAAAGGGCATTACAAAGGTGATGAAAACCAAAGAATGGGGTGGTATTTGCTTTGCAAGCATGGTGGCCCAGGCATAAAAGGGGAAGATGGAAAGCAGAAAAGAGAAGCCAAGTGCCAGCATCAACATTGCCTGAAGTACGATGGTTAAGTCGTTAGGACCTGCTTCGACACCTGTCAGCAAAAAACCAGCCAAAAGGATGAATGGCATACCGAGGGATTGGTTGGCGATAAATCGCAAAGCTCCCCTGGCAAGTTCACCTCTGGATGAAGTCATTGTAGGCACCAAAATGAGACTCGCGAATTCGATCAGGATCGCTGAATACAAGAATGGGTCCACTGATATGGAGCCAACCATGATACCCAACACCGCCAATTGGATCACGCTGTTGCGTTTGGGAAGGTCTAGTATGGATGCAGTAAAGAACATGATAGCGCCGAACAAGTAGACCAAGAGAAGGATTCCCTGGTCTGATCGGGCAAGCGAAAAGGTGCGTTCAAAAAATCGGAACTCCGGGGAAAGAATAAAATTGACCCCAGGAATGTCAATGGGAGAATTTGGGGGCAAAACCACAGCCAAAGAAGCCAAAATCAGGCTGGTCCAACCGCACAATATGTGGACGGTTTTATCATGCCAAATAAAAAAATAGCCAATGGCGAGCAGAATGGGTAACAAAAACCAAACAAACGGCGCGCTGATCATTGCCGACCTTCTGCCAGTATGTAATATGAGCCGATCAAAGACATGCTTAGCATAATTATACAAATCAGCAAGACCATCATCACAGAATTATCGACTTGGGTGAAGGCTATTTGGAAACCAGAAAAGATGGAGAGCAAACTAAATATGGTTCTTTCGATCGTTGTTGCAACCGCCACAGTAAGAAAACCAATCATGATCATGGAAAGAGCGCTGACCAATAATGCGGAAGTTGCGCTTGGGAACCAGGCGGTGATGGATGAGTAAGAAGAAATGATGACGAGCAAAACGAGCAAGCCAGCAAAAAGGTGAAATGCTTTGGCAAAGGAGAGGAAATTAACTTGAATAATTTGCCCTCCTGTGCGCATATTGAGTGTAATGGTCAGTATGAGTATTGAAACCCACCCACTGACGAAATAACTGCCTGCCATATTGGCAGGCCAAAAAACCATCAACAAGATAAACACACAAAAGTACTGCATACCCAAGGCAATCGCGTTGAGTTGCCATTCCAGATCGTATAAAAACAGCAAACTCGCTATCACGATCAGCCCAACGCAAGCCCATTGGATCAAATCAGAGATCACATCATCCTCGCAGCCAGAATTATTAAAACGATAAACAAGCCGATCCATAACATTCCTCCTTCACCCTCAAAAACAGCGGTGGTCGTCAGAATAAGAGAAGTTGCCATGGAGTTCAGCGGTTCGGATATGGATCGAAAGATGGCAGCAAACATAGAAATTGCTTCTGTCAACGGATCTGCCTTAATTCGCAAAAAATCTAAAAATGCTTCCTTCAGTTTCCAAGCGATTGCCCCCAGGGCCAATATGATCGCCAGGATCAATATGCTGGCCCACCATAAGCCTATGGTCGCACCCCCTTGCCAACCCCAAAAACCTGCCAATAACAAAATCGCCGGACCGACCAATAGACCCGCGGGATAAACTGTTTGGGCCCAAACTGGCTGGTCTTTTAGGTCATCTGTTGGGAGAGCAAATAGGTGACGGTAAAAACCAACCACTGTGGATACATGAGTGATCGCATACATTGGAAACAGCAACCAAGGCAAAGGCGTTGTAGATAAATAAACTGTGGATGTTGCAGTAAATGGTACGCCAACCATAAAAAATGGAATAATTCCCATCATCGCCGAAAGTTGCCGATCTTTGCCAGTGAATAAAAAGAACGCGCCACCGGCAGTTGCCAGCGATAGGGCCCAAGCAACCGCACCTAATGGATTATTGGTGGCAGCATTAAAAATAACCATAGCTCCGACCGCAATAATTAGGTATTGTTGTTGGCCAACCCCGCTTTTCGTTGCAGACCAGGCGAAAGCAGCTGCCATCCCGGAGAGTAATATAAAGACCAGAAAAATGGATGTCCACTGAGAATTCGCATCCGCCGCCATCACCCTTGCGGTGAAGGCAATGCTGGCGATTGCAGTGGAGACCCGTATTGATGTAGAAAATCCGGCTTGACCTTTTGGTTCGGATCGCAGGCTTATGCGCAGTGGAAAGATACCCAAACGAATGGCGCTCGCAAAAAGCAAAATGAGGTAAGTATTGCCATTTAAATCAGAGATTTTCGTTGCGGGGTTGTTTACGCCCCAGATAGTGACGGCAGCGATGCCAACACCGATCGCAAAAAGGTGGAACGCAAAATTACGGATTGCCTCCTGGGTATCCTCTTTGGTCGATGAGATCCTGATCAAATTGACCACCTCTACCAGATCTAAAAGCGCCCAAACGATAAACAAGGTTGCTGTATTGGCAGCAAAGATACCAGCGAAGGACAATCCAACAACACCGTAGGTCGCGATGAGGGATGCTGGAATTTGCAACAGATCCGATCGGATAGGAGCCGTGAAAATAACAGCGACCAAAAACGAAGCCAGTCCCAAGGCAAGGATCCACTGATTGTCACCGATCATAACTGAATAAGGGACGCTGACCAAGGAATGGTTCCACCAGTCGGGTAAAGTTGTTTCGAAGGGAAGTTGGAGCTTCCAGATAACCACACTGGCCAAAAACACAAGCGCTCCCAAACCCGCCACTGTCCAAGACATTGAGAAAGGTCTTTGAGTTGCCCTAACTGCAAGAAGGGTGATAATGATCAAAAGGTAGACAAGCAAGCTCACAAAAAAGGCCATAATAAAATTGTAACAGGTAACAAAATCCCTAAAGGTATAATCTGATTACCTGATACGCAGTGCCAAAGTTATAAAATGAGGTGAATTATGTGTGGACGTTTTTCATTGGCGGCCGACCCCCAGGAACTTCAGATGGCTTTCCCTGGTTTTTTGTTTCCGAATACCATTTCGCCCCGTTATAATGTTGCCCCAAGCCAGCCAGTTTTGGCGATACCAAATAATGGAAATAAAAAAGCGGATTTTTTCAGATGGGGATTGATACCTTCATGGGCAAAGGATCCATCAATTGGCATGAAAATGATCAATGCCCGCAGCGAAGGAATCAGCGAAAAACCATCATTTAGAGGTCCATACCGCTATAAGCGATGTATTGTACCGGTAAGCGGTTTTTACGAATGGAAAAAGAATCCAGCCTCCAAAACGAAAACCCCGTATTATATCGGCTTGTCGTCAGGTGCTCCTTTCGGCATTGCCGGGTTATGGGATGAATGGCTTTCTTCGGATGGCAGTGAGGTGCAAACGTGCACTTTGATCACCACTTCGTCGAATAGTTTAATCAGCCCGTTGCACGAAAGAATGCCTGTGATTTTGCCACCAGACGCGTATAACCTTTGGTTGGATCCGGAACCGATCAAACCTGGGTCTTTAAACGAGCTCCTTATCCCATATGCATCAGATAAAATGGCGGCATATCCAATTACTCCATTCGTGAATAACGTTGCCAACGATTCCCCCTTGTGCGTGCAGGCGGCCAACTGATTATCGTGGATCTAAAAAAGTTAATCGGTTCCCATTTCCCCGCGCTTGCTTCACGCGATTACGCCATTTTTTGGTCCGGCCAGTTTTTGTCTCTCATTGGTACATGGATGCAATCAACAACTCAGCCCTACCTGGCATACCGATTGAGCGGTAATCCTTTCGACTTGGGCCTGATCGGCATGGCGAGCACCCTTCCGACCTTTTTCTTGGCTCTGCCCGGCGGGGTGTTGGTAGAGCGGTTTGACAAACGCAAGACGGTCATTGCAATGCAAACAGTAATGATGTTTCAGGCTTTGGTTCTGTCTTTGCTGACCATTTTTGGATTCATCCAGATCTGGCATATCATTCTGCTCTCTTTATTGCTGGGGGTTGCTTCATCGATTGAGATCACTGCCAGGCAAGCCATGTTGGTAGAGATCGTTGGAAAATCTTCCCTGCCCAACGCGATCGCGCTTCAAGCCACCATTTTCCAGGCGGCGAGGGTAATCGGCCCAGCCATGATGGTCCCTTTCATCCTGTTCATCAAGGGGAATGGTGAAGGCTACGCATTCTTGGCCAATGCCATTAGTTATGCGATCGTTATTACCGGGCTTACCTTCGTACGTACGCCTTTTCGCCAAGAACGTGAGAAAACACCGTTGCGCATTCTTGCAGATCTAAAAGAGAGTCTGCGCTACATTTCCAATACCCGTGAAGTTGCGATGATCATCCTGATGGCTACCGTATTCGGTTTTATCGGTTTCCCATTGTTACAACAGATCCCGGTGTTTGGCAGGGATGTGCTTCGGGTGGCGGGCGAGGTTGAAGGAGATGTTGCTTCGCGCACCAGCCTCATTTTCACCTTCGTTGGCTTTGGTGCACTCACATCCGCCTTTTCGATTGCCGCATTTAGCCCCAGGTTAAAGGGCAAATTGCTTTTGGCAGGGCAGGTAACATTTAGTTTGGCTGTGATCCTTGTTTCGGTGGTAACTGACCAAAGGCACTTACTTGCCGGTTTTTTCGCGGTCGGATTGGGTATGGTCTCCACCCTCGCTACCATGAACACACTGATACAGATGCAAGTGCCTAACCAATTGAGGGGCAGGGTATTCAGTACTTACCTGTGGGGGTTGCAGGGAGTATCACCTTTTGGAAGTTTGCTGATCGGTTGGTCAGTTACCCAGTTTGGAGTCCAAATCACCTCATTATCGGCAGGTGTTATTTGTGTGTTCGCTATCGCTATGATACACGCGCTAACCCCTGGCTTGCGCAAGCTCGAGAGTTGATGGGTGGCTTGACGCGTTTTTTTGGCGATGTTATGATGGCTACAAGGATATTCAGATGAAAGTAAATGATGAGAAACAAAATGTGGGGGATCTGGAAGAATCTAAAACCAGTGAAGAAAAAAAAGCGCATTCTTCTTTCCCCAACATCATTCAATTGATATTGAATTTGGGCTTGAGCGAGCAGGTTGCCCGTTATGGCACCTTACTTGTTTCTGCCTTTTTGATCTTGTTGTTCGTATACCTTGCCAAAGACCGATTTTCCGTTGTTGAATCAGCTTCGGATAACAATCGTTTGATCGATTCACAGGCTACTTCGCCGGTGTCGGTATCCCAGGTGCCGGTATTGCAGTCTGGGTTGGGCGGTGTAGCCAGAGAGGCACGCCTGCATACCAATATTCCAGACCGTCCGCGCAGTGAGATCATTCAATACACGGTCGCAAAAGGTGACACGGTCATTGGGATCGCTGAAAAATTCAATCTTAAACCGCAAACCATAATGTTTGGAAATTACTACACCATCAGGGATGATCCACATAACCTCTCTATTGGCCAGGTACTAAACATATTACCAATTGATGGTTATTATTATGAATGGCAATTGGGAGATGGATTAAATGGCGTAGCCAAGGGCCTAAATGTCTCTCCAGAAGATATCATCAATTATCCGCTCAACGATTTAGATGCGGCGACAATCGGTGATTATTCCAATCCAAATATTAAACCTGGAACCTGGTTGATCGTCCCAGGTGGTACCCGTCCGTATTCATCATGGACTGCCCCAGCGGGAGTTACACGGGATGATCCGGCAACCGCTCGTGTGATGGGCGCGGGAGCTTGTGAGGCCGTAAGTGGCGGGGCTATTGGCTTGGGTTATTTTGTTTGGCCAGCCGATAAACATTTCCTTTCCGGGTTTGATTACTCACCAGAAACCAACCATCGCGGCATAGATATTGCCGGCAACACTGGCGAGCCCGTATACGCCGTAGATGCGGGGGTGATCGTTTACGCCGGTTGGAATGATTGGGGGTACGGCAATATGATCATGATCGATCATGGGAATGGCTGGCAATCGTTGTACGCGCACCTGAATAGCCTTGATGTTGGCTGCGGGCAAAGCGTGGATATGAACTGGGTCATTGGGACAATCGGAAATACCGGCAAGTCGAGTGGATCCCACTTACATTTTGAGTTGATGCACACCCAATACAGCAAGGTAAATCCGTGGAGTTACCTGCCCCCGCCCTAAAAAGTTGGCTATTTGCCTTGCCAGTCACTCTTTGTTGGGCTATAATTGCAATCTATTTCGGGCTCGTAGCTCAGTTGGTTAGAGCGCATGTATCACACACATGAGGTCGGGGGTTCGAGTCCCTCCGAGCCCACAGCCCGAATAAAAAAACCCTTGCAGAAGCAAGGGTTTTTTTAATTTTCGATTAGCCGATGATTCAGGTTGCGGATTGCTGAACAGGTTTATTCTTTTTGTTCTTCTCGATTGCGGCAGCAATCGATACTGTGATCCGATGAAAAAACAAGAACAACAAACTTGTGCCTGAGATCCAATAATAGTTTTGCGCCCATACTTCCTTGGTATCTGTGCCACTGGTGATCCCATGATAAATTGCGGCTACATAGATGGCAAAGCTAAGATAATGCACCCACCGCCATGCTTTTTGGCCGATGCGTGCTTTGATGTAGAAGGATAAGGCAACGATTAGCCACACATAAAAAGCGGTTTGACCGATACCTACATAAATAGGCCGATACTCAACTGTGGAAAATGGGATCAGGACGTTCTTTACAGTAAAGGCAATATATTCATCACCCAACAGAATGAAAGCATGGAAGATTGAAAAGCCGATGCCCAGTAAACTAACATATTCGTGAATAGCAAAGGAAGCCGGGACGCCTGGCCAGACCCGTGCCATTTTGTTCGTCATGGTTAGCCCAAGCGCCATCGATAACCACAATAAAGATAACGCAATAAACGAACTTGCCCGGGATAAGAACCAAAATGCTTTGGGTGAATTGCCGCCAAGGGAATATTCCAAGGATGGGATCATGATCGGTAACAGGATGACCGCCATGATCGTTCCGACAGAAAATGCCATCAGGAACAGGATCGCCGTTTGAAGGCCAACGGTCGATTCGTATTCAATCGCTTCTTGTTGGGGGTTATTCATAAGTTTTACTCCAAAAAATACTTTCCAATTGTTCGTTGAACACTACAGAGCCATCTGCACGGACCAGAAATGCGGGCAAATCCCGCTTTGTTGCCCATGCCACCCCATCCTGGCTTCCCAAAATGAGGGTTGTTTTTGCGCCATATTCCGCTTCAATAGGGTCATCAGAGACGATGGTTGCAGACACCAAATCACTTTGTGAGGGAATCCCTGTTCGCGGGTCTATCAGGTGGTGTTGGTCAAGCCCGTTCCGGCGCCACCGCCGGCGATAGGATCCTGATGTCGCAATGGCTCCTTGCGAAACCGCGATCGTCGCGATGGTTTCTCCATCAAAAAAAGGGCGGTCAATGGTGATCGACCAAGGCGATCCATCCTGTTGGTTGCCTGTTACATACATGTCGCCTCCCGCGCTTACCAGGGCTGGGGCGAACTGGCCAAGGTAGATTGCTGCTTTATGCGCAGCCCACCCTTTTACAATGCCGCCAAGGTCAAGGTGTAGGCCATAGGGCAGAGTTACTTGGCTGTTATCCTCGTCAATGGCAATTTCAAATGTCGTTCGAACCGATGTATTCGGTGAGCCACTGATACGAATGTCTTTGTTGCGGATCATTTCTATCGATTCAGCGTATCCAGCCTGCAGTATTTGGCCTAACATGGTTGCGTTTACAATGCCGCCAGAGGCCAGTTCCGCGCTTTGAGCAGCTTTAACTACTTCTATAAATTCCGGGGAAACCCGAACTGGGATGCCATCCGCGCGGTTTACTTTATTTAGTTCACTATTGGCCCTAAACCTGCTAAATATTTGTTCCCATTGCTCAAACAGGGGTTCAATATCCCTTAAGTGAATCGCGGATTTAGGGGAGCAGTCCATCATAGCGACGACTTTGCTCCCCATCGCTTGAAATTCGTACTGGTACAGCATTTAGGATGCGCCGGTGTTGGACCCGCCACCACCGCCACCGCCGCCTCCACCTCCACCACCACCGCCGCCAGACTTCGCGTTCTTGGCGGGGCCTGTTGCAGGCGCTGCTGCAATGCTTACAACCTTGGGCGCGGGCGGGGTTCCGCCATAAATGACCTTGAGTGGTCTGAAAGCCATCACGGTAGGCAGTGCTGTCGGTACTTCAGTTTCCTCGACTACTTCAACGGGTGCAGGGGTTTCGGTTGGCCTGGCAGCTTCTTCAGCAGCCTTGGCAAGCGCTTTTTCACGTTCCGGGCCCGAAAACATGTTCCATAATCCCAGGGTGGCGGTGATCGATATGGCTGTTATCGCCATTTGTACATCTGCCCAACTTTTCTTCTTCATTTACATATCCTTCGCATAAATTCTGGTTCGCCACTTTTTCGTTCTAATCGTCATCTTCATCATCGTCATCGTCATCATCATCTTTGTTTTGGTTCTGATTGCCACCATTGCCATTGTCGGTGGCTTTGACCAATGTGGTTGGCGCAGAATCATAATAGACAACAGCGGTTGGCAAGGCACTAATAGAAACGACTTGTTTGTTGAGACCAATAAAGACTACATCGTTGGAGCTAAACACCACTTCGTATCCTTGAACGCCATCGATGGTTTTGAGTTCAACACTATAAACATCCTGGCGTTGGATCGCCTCGGAGGCGATGAACGCTGCCAGATCGTGGGTAAGTTCCTGTGGCAGTGGTGTGGCAACAATCTCGGTAAGTTCGGGTTCTGCTGTAGGTTCTACAACTACTTCCGCTGTAGGTGCACTTGCCTGGGCAGCCTCGACGGAGGCCGGGTTGGTAGAAATTTTGGTAACAACTCCGTACAGGGTTGCTACAACAAAGGCAGTAAGGGCCGTGCTAATAAAAAACATCAATTTAGTGCTCATTTTCGTCTCCGGATCTTGTTTGACTGGTTATAGTGATTAATTCGGAAAAGGACGAAAATAGTTACTACCCCTGAATTTTTCTCAACAAAATCACAGTTTCAAGAGCACTGATTCCAGTTGGCGGGCAATTGACTCGCGGGAGAAATGGTTTTTGAGGTATTCCGGGCCGTTCGCGCCAATCTTTTTGGCTATAAAAGGATCGCTGTAAAGCGTCATTATTCCGGTGGCGAGGGCATTCGGGTTTCCAGGTTCAACAAAGACTCCGCATTTTGCGTCCTCGACCACCTGCCGGATCACCCCATCGATCGCCAGTAAAACCGGTTTACCGGCAGCCATATAGTCGAAGACCTTGTTTGGGTAGGTTGTTTTATATTCCTCAATGGGTTTAAGGATGGCAATACACGCGTCTGCAGCGGCGAGAACGTTGGACATATTGGTTTTTGCGACGGAGGGAATAAAATGCACGTTCGTTGCACGAGTTTTCTTCGCGTAGGTAATCAGGTTTTGGCGTTCTTTTCCATCGCCCACGAACACAATTTGTATCCTTGGTTCATTGAGCAACATACATGCCGCATCGATGACCACTTGCAGATCGTTAGATATGCCATGTGCACCAGCGTACATTACGACAAATTTATCAGTGAGGGTGTGCAGTGATTTAAAAGCATCACCATTGGCCAAGGGATCGAACATTGCCGGATCTGCGCCGTTCGGAATGAGAGTCACATGTTTGGCTCCCCGGTCGATCACATGCTGAACATATGCAGGGCTATTTACGATCATCTGATCGGCATTTTTATATAAAAAACGTTCGAGCCAGCGCGAAGCAGAGATGAGCAATGAATTGGTTAAAATACCAACCGCGATGGCGAAATCTGGCCATAAATCACGAACTTCGAATAGAAATTTGGCTTTTTTGATCCTGGCTATCGCCAAGGCGGTGATTCCCTGAAAAATGGGTGGAGATGTTCCCCACACAATATCGACATCCTTGACCCTGTAACCAATGATAAAGGAAGAGACCATAAAGCTAATAAAAGAGAATATTCTATGAAAGAAGGAGCGGTGAAGCGCCTGGTATGTATATGCGCGGTAAATCGTTACCCCATCAATTTGCTCATTTTTTGTTTGGGAGGAGGCACCGCTAAGGTAGCTTACAGGGCTGGCAATGACGGTTACCTTATGACCTTGAGCAACCAAAAAACGGGCGAATTCAAAGTGACGAGTACCGCCAGCCTCATTGATGGCCGCAAAAGCTTGGTGAATCAATAAAATATGCATTCGTGGACCTTATACCTGAGTATGCTCTGCCCAAAATTGGGTTGTAAATGAATATTCAGTGCCAATGCCTTCCATCGCGATACTGATGGCTGGAATTTTTTGCAAGTAGGTGGGTGAGTACCATCCGTCGATGCTTTCAGCATATAAACTTCCATCCAAATTTGTACCCGCTTTCGTGATTCGGTACTGGAAGATGGGAGTGGAGGGCTCAATACTGACGTAATATTTGGTATGCCCTGTTTGGGCGGTCAGGGTGATCCCTGAATCAATGTGCCACTCCCAGTTGAGGTCAGACAAAAGCCAATGTAAACGGAAGCGCCTTGGCGAACCTGCGGAATTGGACACCACACGATCTCGAACATAAAAATGCCCATTTGAACCGCTGATCTCGCGGTGGTGGGTGTATTTAGCCTTCGTGGTTGGATGAAAGGTTCCTGTAAGGGAGCCATCGGGGTTTATATCCGCGGATGAAGCGGACCATTTGGTGAATAAAAACTTGCTAATTCGATCCATTTGGCTAAGGCCGTCCACAGTCACCGTGTTGTGGGCTTGGGTATCAGCCAAGGCGTTTTGCCAGGGGGAGGGGAGGTTATAAGAGAAGGTCCCCGCATCCAACGCAATCGGCTTTCCATGGGCCCACACGTCGCAGTGCAAATGATCAGCGTGCGAAGGTCGGTTTCGATAGGTTATGGCCCTGAGGGAAAGGCGCCATGCTCCGTCTGCGATGGATGATCGTTGCGAACGTACAAAAACAGGGTATTCAGCTGTGTTTGTATCCCCCATCCAAAATCGGAGGTCATCCCAATCGCCGGCTGGTATGCATGCACCAAAAAAGGTGCGCAAACTTGCCTGAACCACTGGCCGGTGATCCTCAAATGGCAGGCAAGAGAGGGGGAATAAATATGCGCCGTCGTTTGCGCCCAAGTTGGGAGCAAGCCCCGTGGTTGGGTCTGCCATGTTTGCGTACCATTGGGTAGCGGATCTGATGATCGTCAGGTCTTCATCCCCAAACCCATTGGGGTCGACCATTCGCAACCAAAGTAACAATTGCAACACCAATCTGTGGTAGTTTGTGGAATGTTGAACGTACTCGCCGTCATTTTCAAATTGATTGCGCAAACACCAATGTACACCTTGCCATCCAGTTTTATGCCAATTCCCGGCTTTTGGGTGGGCTGGCAGTGCCCTGGCGCATGTGATGAGGGCGACAGATTCTGACAGATAATGGTTATTGTTTTGCGATCGGGCGTATTCAAGAGTTTGTGAAATGCGGACAGCGTGGGTTTCGATGATCACTGGCAAGGCTTTATACCATTCCAATGTTGGAAAATTTCCAAACAGGTGCGAAGCAAACAAAATATTGATCACCCGAATGGCACACTCTTGCGCCGATTGCCAATTTTCACCATAGCCGGCCGGATTTTCCACACTGAACTCGTGAAGCTTGTGTTGGAAAAAATTAGCGTAAACTGGGTTGTGGGTAAGGGTAAATGCTTGTGCCAATTGCAATCCCCAGCCAAACCGGGCTGGTTCCCAGATCAACTTAATGTCTTGGTCCTGGCTATTGCGGATTGGCCCTTTTTCAAGGTCTGCCCAATGTGTTTTGTTGTTGGGCGGCGATAAGTTGATCGGGAAACCAGCAACACCAAACTGTTCGTAATAACCCAGGCATATCTTGTCAGCGCGGTCAAGGATCTTGGTTTTCGCTGATGGCGAAAGCAAGGAAGTTAATGCATCGTGGGGGCAGTTCCCATCTGTTGGATCAATGGCATGGATATGGCTGGGCAACGAAGTGCCATAGCGCACCCAAGAATAGAGGCCAAACTTGATGGCTGTTTTGTAGGCGAGGTTGAGCAACACTTGTTCAAGGCCAAGTTCTGCCGCTGCTCCGATGACAGTACGAAGAGTATTAAGGTTCATATTTTATACTCAGGTACGGCTGGGCAAGAAAGAGGGCTGCCAAGTGCATTGCCTGGGGTAACTTACCAGAAAGAGCCATCTTCAGCATTTCGTTATATGGCACTAATAGGATCTCTAACTCTTCATCGTGGTCTAACGCAATAGAATCAATTTTTTCAACATCCTTGGCTAAAAAACAATGGATACGGTTGGTGTGATTATCGGGATTGGG
>SXGU01080598.1_pt1 | contig 17936 bp, 9 predicted proteins | sample 3174531 | NCBI WGS metagenome assembly SXGU01 (sample SAMN11356863, study PRJNA531348) | freshwater metagenome | isolation source: freshwater sample F1-140 | place: China: Fuxian Lake, Yuxi | collected 2017-12-25 | reverse complement strand
GGACACATTCAAATCCGTGTCCATGGCAGCAGAAAATTCATCATCAAATTTCTGAATGTCTTTCGAGGAAACTAATGGCAATTTCGCTCCCTCTTTTACGATCGGTGCGTATGCGCTCACTCCTCCCCTCTCCATCCACTCACAGATCGATCGTCTCGAATCCCGTGCCTGATCCAACCCTTCCCACGAAAACTTCAAATTCGTTCTGTAGTGAACCGAGAGAAGATAAAAACGGAGATCGAGAGGTGAATATCCCTTTTCAAGTACTGTAGGAACACTTAACACATTGCCAAGACTCTTTGACATTTTCTCGCCTGCAAGGTCGATTCGGCGCTTGTGGAGCCAAAATCGTGCAAACCGTTCCATCAGTCCGAAGGCACAGTTGCTCTGTGCGATCTCGCACTCATGATGCGGGAAGATGTTGTCTTCACCGCCGGTGTGAATGTCGATCTTCTCCCCGAGGAGCTTCGAACTCATCGCAGAACATTCGATGTGCCAACCGGGGAAACCCGAAGATGCATCCTCCCCTTCTGTCGACGTTCGCTCCCCTGCTTTGAACGACCAGCGAAGGAGATGATGACCATTCTTTCCGACGCATTTTTTCCAGAGAGCGAAATCCGCGGGGTGACGCTTCGCTTCGTCGACTGTGATGCGCGCACCTGCGTCGAGTTTATCGAGCGTATTCCCGGATAGTTTCCCGTACGAGGGAAACGTTTCGACTGAAAAATACATACCGTCAGCGGTTTCGTATGCGTTGCCTGATGCCAGAAGTTTTTTAATGATCGCAAGCATCTCTTTCACATACTCCGTCGCACGCGGCCGCGCCTCGGGCTCACAGATATTGAGCGCTTTCTCATCCTCCAGATACTGCTCCGTATAGCGCTTTGCGATGGCAAGCGGATCGACCTTCTCCTGCCTCGCCTGTTTTTCCACCTTATCTTCTCCGTCATCAAGATCAGCAAGAAGATGTCCGACATCCGTGATGTTCTTCACGTGCCTCACGGTAAACCCGTGACCTGTCTCCAGCCAGCGCCTAAAAAGATCAGCCATCAGAAATGATGAATAGTTTCCGATGTGCGGACGACCGTAGACGGTAGGACCACACGTGTACATCGTGACAACGCCCGCCTTCAGAGGCTGAAATTCTTCCTCATGTTTACTGAAGGTGTTGTAGAGACGGAGAGACACAGAAATGTAGAATAAACAAAAGCTATTCTACATTGTAAATTCTATATTCCTACGCGACCGTCACCTCTTTACAGAGATACACAGACTGAATGGCATTCAAAATCTCGATGCCGTCCTTCTTCGGCTTCTGGAAAGCTTTTCGACCGGAGATGAGACCCATACCACCTGCACGCTTGTTGATGACGGCTGTTGCAACCGCTCCCTGCAGATCGTTCTTCCCCGACTCGCCTCCGGAGTTGATGAGGCCGATGCGTCCCATGTACCCATTGGCCACTTGGTATCTACACAGGTCGATCGGATGATCGGAACAGAGCTCCGTATACATGCGCTCGTCGAGCTTGCCGTAACTACTTGAACCCGTGTTCAGCGCCTTGAAACCGCCATTCAGCGTGGGGAGTTTCTGCTTCACGATATCGGCCTGAATGGTGACGCCGAGATGATTCGCCTGCCCGGTGAGATCCGCGGCATTGTGGTAATCCTTTCCATCGATTTTAAATGAACCGTTTCGAAGGTAACACCAAAGCACCGTAAACATCCCAAGCTTGTGTGCCTGCTCGAAAGCCTTCGCAACCTCGACGATCTGTCTGCCGCTGTCACTCGATCCAAAGTAGATCGTCGCACCGACGCCGAGTGCACCCATGTTCTTCGCCTCCTCAACGGTCCCGAACATGATCTGCTCAAATTTGTTCGGATACGTCATGAGTTCGTTATGGTTGATTTTTACAATGAACGGAATTTTGTCAGCATATTTCTTACTGACCATGCCAAGCACCCCGAACGTGGAGGCAACGGCATTGCACCCCCCGTCGATGGCGAGTTTCACGATATTCTCAGGATCGAAGTAATCTGGATTCTTGGCAAAACTGGCACCTCCCGAATGCTCGATGCCTTGGTCGACGGGAAGAATGGAGAGATAACCAGTACCCTTCAAATTTCCCGTATCCATCATCTGCTGCAAATTTTTCTGAACCGCTGCACTCCTATCCGAAAGACTGAAAATATCCTTCACGAAGGAAGGGCGCGGAACATGCAGGCGCTCTGCAGCGATCTTCGGTGCAGAGAAACCAAGAAGGCCATCTGCTTGGTCGCCGAGTGTGGATTGGATTTGGGAAAAGGAGAGCATGGAGGCGGGGGAGAGTGGCGTAAGTATAACACGATCTTTGACTGAATTATGAATTACGAATTATGAATTAAGACTCTGTTTTACAAATAACAAAGATCCATAATTCGTAATTCTCCTCCAGTATATGAGAAAAACCTAACCAACCTTTTTTCTCATCACCACCCACTGCTGCCCGATTCCGAAGACCGTCGACACGCCCCAGTACAGAGAGACGGCAACCGGAAACTGGAGAGCGAAGAAGCCGATCATGAACGGGAGAATGTAGGTCATGATGGTCTGCTGATCGATCTCCAATTTCGGCTTCTTGCCGGCAGGCTGCACAACGATTTCGCTTGCGGGCTTCTTTTTCTTCGCAAGCATCATCCGCATCTGAATGAATTGAAGAGCGACGAGGAGGATCGGGAACACGACGACACTCGGCTTCAGGAGATTGAACCCGAGGAACGTGTGCCCAAGAAAATCCACAGGTAAGGACGTATAGAACGAATAGAGGAGATGGCGCGATGTCTCGATGGTGACGCCGTCATTGATCACATAGAAAAGCCCGATGAGAATCGGGAACTGCAACAATGTCGGCAGGCAGGATTGGAGCGGATTGATCTTCATCTCTTTCCAAAGCTTCATTGTTTCCTCCTGCACTTTCTTGGGATCCCCCGGATACTTCTTCTTGATCTCTTCCATCTGAGGCTGCACGCTTTGAATTTTCTTCTGACCCTCGAGTGCGTGCTGGTTGGGTGCGAGCAGAAGAATCTTCACGAGAATCGTGAGCACGATGATCGCAAGACCGAGATTGTGACCCGGCATAAAGGATGCGATGAACAGGAGGCCGTTGAAGAGCGGTTTCGTGACGAATGTGCGAAAGACCTTCGTCATGAACCCCGGTTCGACGATAGAAAAATTTGTAGAGAGATGTGAGCCTGATCCTTCAACGAGAAACCCTTCCGGCAAATCGAGCCCGGCCTCGTAATCGCCAAGGCGATCGAAGAGAACGTACTTCCAACCCGCAAGATCGATCTTCGCTTTTTCATGAGCCTTTACGAGAGTCAGCTCGGTGCACGTATTGACCGAATTATTCGCCATCAAATCGGAACGCTCCTCGGTGCCATCGGAACGACGCCCAATATAGGTAATATCTACAGGGGGCTGTGGGCAACGAACGGGAAGCGTGAGATCTTGATCCGTATCGTTTCTTAAAACCAGCACGGGGTCATTACCGACACTCACGGTTCTCTTCTCCGCTGAGAGAGTGACCGTCGGCTTCTTTTGATCCTCAGACCCGAACTGTCTCGGGAAGAAATACGAAAGCATCGCGTTTGTCACAAAATAGATGACGACAAAAATCACGATGAATTCGAGAATGGATTTCTTGGATTGCTGTTCAGCCACGTGCGGAGAGGAAAGAGAGAAGGAGTGCGACGTCGGCAAGAATCTCGCCAAACGGCGCAGACAGGCTAGAGGAACGGGGAAGGATCAGCAACTGGAAGGACTGAGGGTTGGGGGTTGGGGTTAGGGATTTCAATGTCGTACGCAATGCTTCTCTGCAACGCCTGCGCATGCGATTGCGTTTGACTGCGGACTTATCGAGCCTTGTTGACGTAAGCACACCGACGAGAAGGCAAGGCGGAGTTTTCTCGGGCAAATTCCTAGGAAGACCAAAGAGAATACGAGCCTGCATGTGTTTCCCCTTCCAGAGAGCACCCTTTGCTTTCACTCGCTCACAAACTTTGCGGCCGGAGAGACGGGAGAGACGCATAAGAGAATCATAGCGAGTTATCATTCAAATGATGAATAGAAAGAAACCGATGAATCCCAAGAAACCAATGTAACCAAGGAGTGGACTAATCCTTGGATTCTTTGGAATCCTTGGTTGCCTTGGTTTCATATTCTCCGATCTTATGAAAATTCAGAATCTGCTATGCTTCAGTCACAATGCCCTCCCTCACCAAAGAACAGGTTCTGCACATCGCAAAGCTTGCACGGCTCACTCTTACGTCTGAAGAAGTAAACAAAATGACAAAGGAACTTTCCTCCATTCTGGCGTACGTCGATATGCTCGGAGAAGTGGATACATCAAATACCGAACCAACGGCACAGGTCACGGGGCTCGTGAACGCATGGCGAGAAGATATCGTGCGACCGAGCGAGGCAATGCCCGACGATCTGCTCGGCACATCACCGCTTCCGATCGTCGAACATCAGATTCAAGCTCCGCACGCACACGGATGAATATGCTTTCTTCCCTCACCATCTCGCAGGCTCATGAAAAACTGAAGAAGAAAGAAATCACTTCGGTGGAACTGACAAAATCCTGCATCGAGCGCATCGAATCGGTTGATAAAAAACTGAATGCGATCGTCCATCGGAATTTCGATCGAGCCCTAGAGGAAGCGAAGAAAGCAGATGCAGCAGGAATATCCGATTCCCCTCTTTCTGGGATCCCCTATCTTGCCAAAGACGTCTACTGCGAAGCAGGGATTCCGACGACTGCCTGCTCCAACATGCTAAGAAACCCCGTAGCAGATCCTTCGGATCGCTACGGGGCAAGCTACATTCCTCCATTCGATTCCACAACGACGAAACGACTGAGAAGTGCCGGGGCGATCAGTATTGGAAAGACGAATACCGATGAATTCACCATGGGAGGATCCACCGAAACTTCTTGCTACGGCGTTACGAGAAATCCGTGGGATACATCCCGAGTTGCCGGAGGATCTTCCGGAGGATCGGCAGCGGCCGTTGCCGCGGACGAAGCCCTCTTTGCGCTCGGCACGGACACCGGCGGATCGATACGGCAGCCGGCGAGTTTCTGCGGCATCAGCGGTATCCGCTGCACCTACGGCAGGAACAGCCGATACGGAGTGATGAGCATGGCGAGTTCCTTGGATACCATCGGACCGATGTGCAAGTCGATCGAAGACCTTGCCATCGTTCTTGAAGCAATCGCAGGAAAAGACCCCATGGACGGAACAACATCTGATAAGCCGGTAGAGCCCTACAGGAAGCTCCTAAAGAAAGATATGAAAGGCCTGCGAGTAGGGCTCCCCAAGGAATACTTCATCGACGGCATGGACGGCGATACGGAGGACGCAGTGAGAGAAGCAGCCAAAGTTTTCATCTCTCTCGGGGCAACGGTGAAAGAAATGAGCTTGCCGCATACGAAGTATGCGCTTGCCACGTACTACGTGCTCTGTCCGTGCGAAGTAAGCTCCAATATGGCGCGCTACGACGGGATCCGCTTCGGTCATGGTTCGACGGAGAAGCCGAAAGACCTTGTCGACTACTATCATCGTGCGCGAAGCGAGGGATTCGGTGCGGAAGTGAAGCGTCGCATTATGATCGGAACGTACGCACTCTCGGCGGGCTACTACGATGCGTACTATTTGAAGGCACAAAAAGTTCGCACGCTGATCGCGAAAGATTTCTCAGAAGCATTCAAACATTTCGACGTCATTCTTTCCCCAGTCGCACCGACTCCTGCCTTCAAAGTAGGTGTACACAACAACGATCCGGTTGCGATGTATCTGGAAGACATCTTCATGGACGGCGCGGTGATGGCGGGAATCCCAGCACTTTCTGTCCCATGCGGATACAGTAAAGAAGGGCTTCCCATAGGGCTCCAGATGATGGGACCGCAGTGGGGGGAAGCAGGCATCCTGAGTGCCGCATACGCGTATCAGAACGCGACCCCGTGGCACACGCAAAAACCGTCACTTTAGCGGCAGTCTGCCGGAATGCATCCGGTTGCGCTGTAGGTACTCGTACCGCAGCAAATCGGCATGACAACAGGATTCGTCGCGCCGAAACTCTTACACATTGGAACGGTAAAGCCACTCAACCTGCAAGGATTTCTAGAGTTATTGCAGATGACGGAGGCACCTGCCGAAGCACACGAAGCTGCCGGTGCAGCCTCGGTCGTGCACGTCGCACTGCACCCATCGCCGGGGGTTGTATTCCAGTCATCACACTGTTCGGAACCTTCGATGCTTCCATCGCCACAGACGGCAGTGTACCCACCGCCATTCGATTTCTGATAACAGTACCGAGAATCCATTGCATCGGGTATTGCACAGTCGCAGGTGTATTCCTCGACTCCGCAGGACTGAGCGTAGAATGAAAAACCTCCGCCACCGATCGTCACTTTGCTGTTATGACCGTTCATGATCGCAAAGTAACTGCTCTGTGAAGGTGACATTACAATCGTCGGCGGTTGAGCGAGGCTCTTGCCGAGCATTCCGGCAATCTGCGTTGCGAGAGCACCGTCGACGGGACTTCCCGCAGGCAGATTGCTCTGAGAACACGTTCCATTGGTCGTGATCTGTCCTGTTACTCCGTGAATGAGATACTTCGTTCCGTACAAATTACATCCGGAGTAATAGGGTACTCCGTTACTGAGGCCAAGATAATTGAGCTGGTGATATCCGACGCCATAATGAGAGGCGAACTGCGAGCAGGAAATTCGCCTGCAGAGCAGTGGAGGTGGAGGTGGCAATCGACAATTATTTTTACATGCATTCGTATCGTTGCTGTCGCCATCATCACACTGTTCAGCGCCTCTCCTGATGCCGTCACCGCACGTCGTGGTGCAAGTGCTGCTGCATCCGTCGCCACTGGTCGTATTTCCGTCGTCACACTGTTCGGTTGCCTGTTGATATCCGTCACCGCAAACCACCGGACGATTTTGACAGGTGCTTGTACAGAGCACGGTGTTTCCTCCGGCATCACATTGTTCAGCACCTTGCACGATTCTGTCGCCGCAGCGGGCGAGCAGGCAGCTGTTGCGGCAGAAATCCTGATCGATCTGATTGCCGTCATCACACTCTTCACCCGTCTGCTGCAGTCCGTTCCCGCAGGTCAGAAGATTGGCAGGAACATTCACCTTTTTGCATGTGAGATTCGTCTTCATGATCACCAGACCGTCCTGCAAATCGAAGACAGTGGTAGCCCCAAAAACACTGGTAATATTGCTGGCCGGTCCAATTCTCCTCCATCCCTGACCGAAAGAAGGATAGACATAGAGAGTATTCGATGCGTATCCAAAAAAGACGCCATCGACGATGCCCAGTCTGGGGACCACGGTGATCGAAAGTGTGTCATCGATATTGGTATCGACCACCGTTGTCGAATCGGGCGGGAGATAATAGACGCCTGATCTGGAGGCTGAGTCCGCGGGACCCCATTGTCCGACCATCAGCAGCGTGTCATGTGAAGCCTTCATTTCTACGACATTCCAAAGACTCGTCGTCCCACTCCAAGAAGAGCCGTTCCAAACGGCAACTCGACCGACATACTGATTGGTGGAGGAATCCAAATATTTTCCGATGACATAGAGCTTTCCATAGACACTTGTCAGCATGTCAACCGAAGGAATGGTGGTCGTTCCAAGTTGTATCCACGACTTGTTACCATCGTACCGATAGACGAATCCATAGTTGGAAACGGAAATGTAAGGAACACCATTCAGTACAACCAGTGAAGAAATCTGCGGGATATCGGGGCTCTTCCACGGACTGCCGAGCGATTCCCATTGACCGTTTGCGGCCCGTCTGAAGACAAGATCTTCTCTCGTCGCTTCGGTCCACTGGCCGGAATCTTTCTGCTTGAAGGCATAGAGTGTGCCGCCTGCATTGAGAATTTTGGCTTTCGCCCCGACGGACGGTGCTCCAAGCGATGCTTCCGGGAGCCATACCGACCCCGTGCCGTTCCTCGAATGACGGTAAACCGACATCTTGCTCTTCAGATCGGGCTGCGAGACAAATCCGATACCGTACGCCGAATCGTTATGCGAAAGAATGGAAGAGATGAACGCGGGGGAAGTGCCGATTGATTTGAATGCAACTGCGCCAGTACACGAGCTTGCAATGGAGAACGTCGACTGACACGACGACGAACAGTCGTCTCCATTTGTCGTATTTCCATCGTCACACTGCTCGTTTGCAAGCTGCACGATGCTGTCACCACACACGGCAACTTTGCACGCATTGCTGCAGGCATCATCATTGACCCTGTTCTTGTCATCGCACTCCTCCGTGCCCTGCTTATAGCCGTCGCCACAAGCAGGCACTGTCGGAAGACACACGCTCTCGGGCACTCCCGTGCAGGTGAAGCCAGCTTCGACTGCGCAACTTGCGCTGCATCCGTCACCACTGAGAGAATTCCTGTCTTCACACTGTTCCGTGCCCTCACGAATTCCATTGCCGCAGATGCCTGTTCCCGGACACACCTGAATCTTTCCGAGCTTATTGGCGAGAGGTTCGGTGAACCAAATATTGCCGTCAGGTCCGGTCGTAATGCCTGGTAACTGTTTCTGTTCTGGGGTTGGAATAGTGAATTCGGTGACCGCACCCTGTGGTGTTATTTTCCCGATTTTATTTTTTCCAGGCGCAGTGAACCAGACATTGCCGTCCGGTCCAGAAGTGATCGCAATGGGGCTGGTTCCCGTACTGGTCGTCGGGAAGTGATCGATTGTCCCATCCTGATTCACTCTTCCAATTTTTCCAATCGCCTCGGTGAACCACATATTGCCGTCCGGCCCTCTTGCAATGCGCTGCGGAACGCTGCCCACAGGAAGAACGGGTAATTCACTGAAGATACCGGTCTGCGAAACCTTCGCGATTCTGTTTGCTCCTCGTGCGGTCAACCATATCTCTCCCGTCGGTCCCGTTGCAATGCCCGCAGGAGTACTGCCAGATGTCGGAATCGTAAACTCCTGTGGCACGCCTCCGCTAAAGGGAATTTTCCCCACCTTGTTCTGCCCGAATTCGGCGAACCAAATGCTTCCATCGACTCCCGTCGTGATGCCCTGCGGCTGACTGTTTCCCGTAGGAATCAGCACTTCCTCAAAACCTCCATTCGGGAACAATCGTGCGATTTTATTTCCGTACGTGCTGCTGTATTCAACGATGTACATGTTCCCATCCAGGCCGGCCGTAATATCGGTCGGAAGACTGTTTGTCGGAGGGACGGCATTCGCCGAAGGGAGAGCGTACTCGGTCACGATCCCATCCGGAGCCCTCTTTGCAGCTTTATTCACATTCTTCTGTGTAAACCAGAGCGTATTGTTCGGTCCCTTGGCAATACCATGCGGACCGCTGCTTGGCGTTGCAATGCTGTACTCGGTGATCGCACCGCAGACCGCGGGAATGCATGTGTTGCTGCAGATGTCACTGTCCATATTGTTGCCGTCATCACACTGCTCGGCTCCCTGCTTGAAGCCATCGCCACAAGCTGGAAGCTTGCAGAGCGTGGTACAAGAATCGGTGCTCACCTGATTCCCGTCATCACACTGTTCCGCCCCCTGCTTGAAGCCATCGCCACACACGGCACTCTTGCAGAGACCTGTGCAAGTATCTGTATCGATCGAGTTTCCATCGTCACACTGCTCGGTCCCCTGCTTGAAGCCATCGCCACAGAGGGGAGCTTTACAGCTGTTCGAGCAGGCATCAGTTGAAATCTGATTTCCGTCGTCGCACTGCTCAGCACCCTGGATAAATCCATCGCCGCAAGAGGCGAGCTTGCAGAGACCTGTGCACGTATCGTTATTGATCTGGTTTCCGTCATCGCATTGTTCGGTACCTTGCTGGAATCCGTCACCGCACACAGCGTTCTTGCAGATAGTCGTGCAGGTGTCGGTATTGATTTGATTTCCGTCGTCGCACTGCTCGGTTCCCTGCTTGAATCCGTCACCGCAAGCAGCATTCACGCATACATTGGTGCAGGCGTCCGTGTTGATCTGGTTACTATCATCGCACTGTTCGGCACCCTGAATGAACCCGTCACCGCAAGAAGCGTTCTTGCAGAGACCCGTGCACGTATCGTTATTGATCTGATTGTGGTCGTCACACTGTTCGGCTCCCTCGAGAATTCCGTTGCCACACACCGGAATGATGCAACTCGTGAGGCAGGCATCCGTGTTGATCAGGTTGCCGTCGTCACACTGCTCGGTGCCCTGCTTGAATCCATCGCCGCAAACCGCGTTCTTGCATGAGTTAGTACAAGCGTCTGTGTTGATTTGGTTGCCGTCATCGCATTCCTCGGTGCTCTGGATAAAACCGTCTCCACAGGAAAGCATTCTGCAGGAATTGGTACACGCGTCGATGTTCACCTGATTGCCGTCGTCACACTGCTCGGTTCCTTCAACCTCGCTGTTGCCACAGAGAGGCGTCGTGCATGCATTCGTGCAAGTATCAGCATTGCTCTGGTTTCCATCGTCACACTGTTCCCCTGCCTCGGCTTGTCCGTTTCCACATTCAGCCGACAGGAAAGCACGAATGCTTTGGATGAGAATCCTCAGATCCTCCCTACTGACCGTACCGCTTCCATCGAGATCGTAGGCGGGAGTGTTCCTGACGATTGCCGTGATCGCACTGCTGATGCAACGACGCATTTCAGGGACATCGAACATGCCGTCCGCATTCGCATCGCAGAGTGTCAGCACGCGATCATCTGTAAGAGATCCGCGAAGAAAACGAGTCGAAGGGGAGAGCGTTGCAACGACGACAATGACTCCAGCCAAGGCAATCGTGAGAAGGAAAAGCCGTGAATGGAGTATGTGTGAAAACATCGAGAAAGTATCTCTTGATTATAGCAGAAATATGCCAAAATTGGAAGAAAATACTGAGCGATAATTTTCTCCGATTTCCCCTAGAAATTGATGATGTCGATCGTCGATTGACACGAACCCGTACATGGAATTCCCGGTCTTCCATTCTGGGTGCCGTAATCACATTCTTCATACTGCTGGTGGACGAATCGATCTCCGCAGTAGGCCTGTTTGCAGATCGTGCAATCGTCGCTTAGATCATTATTACCGTCGTCACACTGTTCATTATCTCCCTGTCGAACGCCATCACCGCACACCGGCCTTGTGCATTGGTTCGAACATTCATCATCGTTGTACCGGTTGCCGTCATCACATTGCTCCGTCCCCTGCGTGTAATAATCACCGCACACCTGGGGCCGTGAACGACAGTCTGCCAGACACGTTTCGCTCTCGCCCCACGTATCGCATTGCTCGGTGCCTTCGCGTACACCATTGCCACAGACAGGAGTATTGCAGTTATTCAAGCATGCATCGTAATCGAGCTGGTTTCCGTCATCACACTGCTCACCGGTATCGGTAATGCCATTCCCGCAGAAAGGAATGGAGGTGCAGGATGGCGAAATTTTTCCGATCTTGTTCCTAGAGCTATCCGTGTACCACAGGAATCCGTCGGGGCCTGACGTGATACTGTCTGGGATCGTGCCAAAGGGGAGCATGATCTCGGTGATCGTCGTGCCGCTCGGATTGATTTTTCCAATCTTCTTCGGCCCACCCTGCGTGTACCAGAGGTTTCCGTCGAGACCTTTCGTAATGCTCGTCGGATAGCGATCGGAGGCCAGAGCAAATTCCGTGGGAACCGGCACGGTTGCCGTCGTGATTTTGCCCACGGAGTTCTTCCCCTGCATGACAAACCAGATATTGCCGTCAGGACCAGGAGTGATATCGCTCTGTGCCGAGACCGTCGGAAGATCTCTCGGCCTCTGCAATGGAGTTTCTTTCAGAGTCCCATCCGGAGAGAGGCGGCCGATTGCATTGCCTTTCACTTCCGTGAACCACAGATTGCCGTCAGGACCGTTCGTGATCGCAACCGGCATGCTATTGCTTGCAACGGAGTAATAGCTGAAGGTGCCCTGCGGTGTCATTTTGATAATGGAATCTCCGCCCTGCGTTCCATTCGTGATCCAGATGTTATTGTCCGACCCCACGGCGATGCCGTAGAGATCGCTCGTCACGGTGACATTGAAATACTTGATGGCACCCGTGTTCGTGACCCTTCCGATCCTGCCCGGATTCGTGAACCAGAGATGAGAGTCTGTGCCTGCGGCAATATCGACGGGAAGCGGCAGCACCGTTGAGATGAATTCGCTGACAATGCCACCTGCGGTGATTCTTCCTATTTTTTTTGCTCTGTATTCGGTGAACCAGAGATTCTTATCCGCACCGAGAACGATATCCCCTGCACCGCTGTTTGCCGTTTTCACATTGTACTCGACGATCTGACCGCACGCAGGAAGCGTGCAACTCGTGCTACAGCCATCCGTCTCGACCTGATTTCCATCGTCACACTGCTCCGTACCTTGTCTGGTGCCGTCACCGCAAATATTAGGGGGAGGAACGCAGGGATTGGTGATATACGTGGGACAACTTGTGACACCGCGAACATAGGTGCTGCCCGAACAGTAGCACGAACAATTATTTTCGAGCGTACATGTCCACTGATTTCCGCCGCAACAGGCCGCTTTTCCTCCCTGAGCACAGAAGGGCTTTTGGGAAGTGCAGGACTGCTGCAAGGTCTGACAAGAATTATTGCACGTGTCGTTATCAACCTTGTTGCCATCATCACACTGCTCGTTACTGTCTTTCACGCCGTCTCCGCAGACAACAAGACACTGACTGTTGTTACTGCAAGTATTCGGGCCGTAGCCTTGCAGCACCGCGCAGGCTTTGTTCTGACATCCGTAGTGCGTTTCTGCGATACACGTACTGCTGCAGTTGTCTTGCGAAACGGTATTGCCGTCGTCGCACTGCTCACTGCCTTCCTTAAATCCGTTTCCACAGAGCGGCGGCGGGCTGTAGTTTCTATTCGCGCACTCAGTCGTACAGTACGTGCACTGCAGGCCCGAGTGAGCCACGCTGCACTGCACTCCATTCTGAGTGCCTGCATCACATTGCTCTCCGGATTCCTTGATGCCATTGCCGCACACGCTCTGAAGAGCAGCACGAAGACTATCGATGATATCCTGAAGATCCGCTTGATCGACCTTATTGTCACGATTTACATCGTACTTCACGTACTGGAGAGGAATTTCCTGTAGTGCTTTCGCAAAGCCTTTTCGCATTTCGGCCTCAGAAAGCCGACTGTCATTGTTCGTATCGAAGAGCGTAAAAAGAGTATAACTCTCTAAAAGAGAACCTCGCATGTTCTGGAAGGACCCCGACGAAAAGAAGAACATCGCTGCAGTTACGGCTGCGAGAGCGATCAGTGTCAGGAGCCTGCGAGAAAGTCTGAGTGTCATGAACGTGTTAATTCGGGAAGAAACTATTGAGCTGGAAGACGACGATCTGCAGATCGTCCTGCGAAATTTTTCCGTCGTAGTTCAGATCGAAATGTTTCACCGTATCGAAAGGTCTCTGCACACTCTCCGCTACATCGAGCATCATCACGAGAGCCTCCCGCTCGGAGACGCTTCCATCATGACTCGTATCGGCAAGTTGCAGGACACGATCCCGATCCGATCTGCAGCTGCTTGGCGCACCGAAGCAGTGATAGTTGGATTCAACGGCACAGATTGCAGAACAACCATCGCCGCTGACGACCGTACCGTCGTCGCATTTTTCGGCACCTTCGATCGTGCCGTTTCCGCAGACGGGAACGATGCAGGAATTGAGACACGCATCCGCATCGATTCTATTGCCGTCGTCGCACTGTTCGTTCTGCTGCTTGAAACCATCACCACAGAACGGAGCTTTGCACACCGAAGTGCAGGCATCGTTATTGTCCTGATTTCCGTCATCACACTGTTCGGCTCCTTGAATGTAACCGTCGGGGCAGGCGGGGAATTTGCAAGCGATGGTACACGAGTCGGTATTGACCTGATTCCCGTCGTCGCACTGCTCGGTTCCTTCGACCTTACTGTCACCGCAGCCAGGCTTCTTGCAGAGCGTTGTACACGCATCCGTATTGATCTGATTGCCGTCGTCACACTGCTCGCTTCCCTGCTTGAATCCATCGCCGCAGGAAGGAGGTTTGCAAAGGGTTGTACACATATCTCCGTTATCGGTATTGCCGTCGTCACACTGTTCGGTATCCGCCTGCCTGAACCCATCGCCGCACAGAGAAGTGGGAAGCGGAATGCGAGCGTAGTACGCGAACGGTGATCCGGAGAATGGAGCAAGGAAAAGCGATACCAGCCACACACGACCGCCAGCAGTGATCGTTCGATGGTCACGGATGGGTTTGGCACAAAGAGCAGTTCCACCCTTCGACCAACGAACGCCGTCGTAGGAAGAAAGAACGATCTTGTTGCATGTATTCGCAGGCGACAGCACGTCCGCATTGCCAACGACGATCAGCCTGTTGTAGTCGGCCAACAGCGTGCCGAAATTCTGCGTTTCATTTCGAGTATGAACTGACGTCGGCAACACAGAGACTTTCGTGAAATGAATGCCGTCTGTGGAGCTGAGAATTGATCGTCCCTGTAAGACCCATGCTTTATTCCTAAACATCACGGCACTGCCGCTCATGGATCCGCCGACGTGTTGCCAAGACGTCGCACCAGAGTCGAGTGAGTATGTTCTCTTCTGACCACTCGCAGTCGTTGCCTCCACGAAGAGCAGACCATTCAAAGAAAAAATGGGGGAACCCTCCACCTTCACATCAGAAGGCAAAGAGGGACCGTTGGTCCAGTTGCGTAGATCCCTTGAGTAGTATGAACGATTCCCGCAATCATTCGCATCGCACATGCCACCGATCACCCAGACTGTTTCATTGATATCGATCGCCGATACTCTGAAGAGTGGGCGAGGAAGCGTGCCGGCCTTGATCCAGAAATTACCGTTCGTCGTATAGATTGCATCGGTTGGTCCGTCGTTTCCGATGCCGCCGATGAGCATCAATGTGCCGTGGCCAGCAATGGCAGTGAACTCACTGAGTGAGCCATCGAGCAAATCTTCCTCCGGAGGAGCGCCTGCCGTCCACGTGAATCCGGGAAGTGCAGGAGGGGCGACTTCGACCCTGCAGACTGCGGGAGCGCAGCCGTCACCTGCAACCGTATTGCCATCTTCACACTCTTCGAAGTACCCGAGATACTGGTCTCCGCAGGCCGGAGCCTTGCAGGAAATGGTGCACATGTCATCGATATTGTTCTGGTTGGCATCGTCACATTGCTCGGTTGCCGCCTTGATTCCATCGCCACAAATGGCATTCGTGCATCGGTAGGTGCATGCATCCGTCGTATCCTGATTGCCATCGTCACACTGTTCGGTTCCCTCGAGAATGCCATTTCCACAGAAGGGAGCCCTGCAGTCGTTCGTACAGGTATCCAAATTACTTCGATTGCCATCGTCACAGATCTCGTTCACCTGCTTGATGCCATCACCGCAAATCGCATCCTTGCAAAAATTGGAACAAGAATCGATGTTCGTTCGGTTCCCGTCGTCACACTCTTCTCCCGAGTCAATCTGACCGTTTCCGCAGAGAAAATTCGTGCAGATATTGGTACAAGAATCCGTATCGATTCTATTGCCGTCGTCACACTGCTCGGCACCCTGCAGGAAACCGTCGCCGCAGGCACCAAGCTTGCAGAGACCCGTGCATGTGTCATTGTTGATTTGGTTTCCGTCATCACACTGCTCAGTCCCCTGCCTGAAACCGTCACCGCACGCAGCAGTCTTACACAGGCTTGTGCAGGTATCGGTATTCGTCTGATTCCCATCGTCACACTGTTCCGTTCCCTGCTTGAAACCATCACCGCACGCAGCAGTCTTACACAGGCTTGTGCAGGTATCGGTATTCGTCTGATTCCCATCGTCACACTGTTCCGTTCCCTGTTTGAAACCGTCACCGCACGCTGCGTTCTTACAAAGACCGGTGCAGGTGTCATTGTCGATCCGGTTCCCGTCATCACACTGCTCAATCCCTTCAATGACCCCATTCCCGCACTCAGAAGAGAGGAATGATCGAATGCTTCCGATGAGAACTTTCAAGTCCGCTTTGTCGGTTTTTCCGCTTCCATTCAAATCGTAGGAAAGCGTGTTCCTTGCAATCGCCGTGATCATCGCAGAGATGGACTTTCGCATCTCGGAAACGGAAAGAATGCCGTCACGATTGCTGTCCGCAAGGGTAAGCACACGCTCGTTGACAGATACTGTTTGGAGAAATCCGATGGAAGGGGAGAGCGCAAAGAACGCGGCACCGAGAAACATCAGAACTGCTGTAATCAGGAGAAGCCGGGCATGCAATGCTTGATCGTTCACGGGCGAATAAAATGATGGAATAATCTGCTAATTATAGCAGAAAGATGCAGAAAATGGAATAAAAAAATATTCAAAAAAGGAGGGGTACTTCACCCCTCCTTTCTCTCTATTTTTCTATCGTTATTCCGGAGCAAGAACCGAGAGCTCCTCTCTAATAGCCTCGACATCGACGGCATCGACGACACCATCGTTATTAATGTCATATTTCTTCACCAAATCGTATGCCTTATCCGGCGCCTCGATAAGGTCGAGTTCGACAAGCAATGATTTTCTACCGCGAGTGGCTGCAGAATCCGCATCCTTGATGCCCGAAATGACCTTCACGTACGCATTGTATGAAAGACACACGCTCGGTGCTCCGGTACACCTGAACTTCTCTTCAGTGCTGCAGGCGTCATTGCAGCCATCTCCAAAGTCCGAGTTGGCATCGTCACACTGCTCACCATCATCGACACTGCCATCGCCGCACACGGGTCCGGAAGGACCTTCCTCAGGGTTTCTACAAGCTTGCGTGCAGCGACCCTCGGGCGTGCCGTTCATTTCTCCATTATCGCATTCCTCACCGGGATCCTGCTTACCATCACCGCAGAGATTCGGATCGCCACCGCCTCCTCCGCCTCCGCCCCCTCTCGTTGCAAACGGATTCACGACGTACAGCTGACAGGCATTCGTACAGTCATCATCATCAACATCATTGCCGTCATCACACTCCTCAGGCCCTTCTTCGATGCCGTTTCCACAGACCACTTCGCCGGCATACCGAACGGTGATCCGCGCAAAAGGTTCGTTCACGATGATGAGATAGAGCTGATTCGGCTCGAGGGTCGCCCCTTCAACCGTGTCGGTCGGAAGCATGACGACTTCGTTCGCTGCCTCAAACTCGGCAAATGCATCGACATCGGGATCTCCGCCGAAACGAGCCTTGTGAGAAGCAAAGAATTTGCCTGGAGGTGTCGGGAATCTGTCCTTCAGGAGCTCATCATTCCTGTGCTCTCGTTCGAGTTCCGCGCGAGGAGAAGAGTACTGATAACCGAAGAAGTTCACATCGCGACTACCGTCTTCAAGCGTCAGAACGGAATCCAGCGGTACGCCCTGCAATGCATCTTCAGGCGTATAGACCAGGAACAATCTGTCCGCTCCAAGGTCTTCTCCATCGACCCCTTCCGGGAACGTCACTTTGTACACCTCGGCGATGTCGCTCTTGCCGATCTTCGTAAGATCCCCTGCAAGGGAGGATCCGCGCTGCTCTCCAAAGGGCAAGGGAACATCATTCTTTGCAGTCAGGTACTGATTGACCGCTGCAGCAGCAACCACAAGAACTGCGGTGGTCCCGCAGATCGCGAGGCGAATTTTGTGCTTCCTTTCCATGGTTAGGGGTTGGAAAAATGTATAAGAGGAACATTGTTCGCACTGTCACCATACACCGTACCACGCACGATTGTCTCGGGGTATTCGATCCAGAAAAACCCTCCGGAATCCGGAGAGGCATCGCGGTCGCTCCAATGAATATGGTTGAGTCCGGTTGCCATGCCATCCACCAATGAGTTCGTGAAATTGCTGAGGGACACCTGCAGTGAGGAAGATTTTGTCAGATCGACTTGCGTCTTGCGG
>SXGU01416721.1_pt1 | contig 17941 bp, 21 predicted proteins | sample 3174531 | NCBI WGS metagenome assembly SXGU01 (sample SAMN11356863, study PRJNA531348) | freshwater metagenome | isolation source: freshwater sample F1-140 | place: China: Fuxian Lake, Yuxi | collected 2017-12-25 | reverse complement strand
GGGGGGACGTCAACAGCCGGACGGGGAACGACAGGACGTCGGAGGACGCGGGAGGACGACCACCGTCGGAGCCGACGGACGACTCCTGGATGCAGGAGCCGACGTTCGAGGCACCTGAGCGCGCCCTCGACAGCTCTGCCGAGCGCGAACTCGTGCGGGTCATGCTCCTCGACCCCGAGATGATCGAGCGGATCGTCGAAGAGATCGCGCGCGTTGAAACGGACGATGACGTGCAGCCGGACATAGACGCCGATCCCGAAGTCCGCCGCGCCGGCGCATTTCGCGACCCGGTGTACACGACGATCTTCGAAGCCCTCGTCGCCATGCCCGACGCGTCGCCGGAGGTGCTCGCGGAATCACTCGGTCCGATCGAGAACTACACGGTTGAACAGCTCAGGGCGGAACCCGGGGCGATCATTGATTCTGGCCGCACGATCGTCGACGCGGTGCGCATGCTGCGCGCGCGTGTGTTGCGCGAACGCATCGACGAACACGCGCGCATGCTGCCGTTGGCCGCTGAGGAGGACAAGCCCACGTTGTTGCGGCGTGAAGTGGCGTTGCGCAAGGAACTCACGGCGGTCGGTGGCCGCGACTGGAGGAGTGTGCGGCGGCAGCGATTGTAGGCGGTCGTAGGTGGTGGGTACGCAGTTGGATGGTGGTGAACAGTCACACAACACCCTGACGGAGGAATTGGTGCAGACGGAACTTGAAGCGTTGTTGGCACTCCAGGCGGACGATCTCGTGGTTCACAGCCTCGAGTTGCGGTTGGCGGCACTCGAACCACGCGTTCGCGAGCTCGAGGCTCGCAAGACGCGGCTCACCGACGCGGTGGCGCGGTCGGGCGCGGCGGTGGAGGCTGAAGAGAAGAAGCAGGCATGGCTGCGCGACAAACTGGTGGAGCACAAGCAGCTGATTGAGCACAATCAGGCCGCGATGGACCATGTGAAGACGCTGAAACAAGCCACAGCCGCGGCGGCCCAGATGGAGCAGGCCAAAATGATCGCGGCCGGAGAGGAGAGCGATCTGCTGGCAGTCAACCGCCGTCTCGATGACGTCCGCGCGTCGCTGGCAGCGCAAGGCACGGAGCTGGCGACCGTCGAGACCGCTCTGGAGGCTGCCAAAGCCGAGGTGGCCACCGAGAAGGGAGAGATTGAAGCCGAAATGGTAACCGCCCGCGCGAAGCGCACGGGAACGGCCAAAGCGGTGCCCGCAGTGCTTCTGGGCAAGTACGATCGCATTCGCGGCGGGAAGAAGCGCACCGAGGTCGTCTTCGCGATGCGCGGCATGTCGTGCGGCAACTGCGACACGAACATTCCAATGCAGCGCCGTCACGTGATGACGTCAACCGCGGCCATTGACCTCTGCGAGGCCTGTGGCGTACTGATGTACTTCACGCCGGGCGAGTGAGTCTGCGCAAACGACCGGCGGCGCGGTGGCAGCACGCGCCGCCGCCGGACCCCGCCGGAGCGGCAGCACTCTCCGCGGCGTTGGGCGTTCCGCTCGCGCTCGGACAGCTGCTTTTGGTCCGCGGGCAGGTAGAGCCGGAGTCGGCCAAACGATTCCTTCGTCCCGAACTCAATCATCTGCACGACCCCGGCGCTCTCGCCGGAATGGGCACCGCCGTCGCGCGGCTCGCGAAAGCCATTCGCGGCGGTGAGACGATCCTCGTCCACGGCGACTACGACGTGGACGGAATCTGTTCCACCGCATTGCTGACCCGCTCCCTGCGTGCGTTGGGTGGCCGCGTGGTGCCGTTCATCCCGGACCGCAAACGCGATGGCTACGACCTCTCCGCTGCGGGGGTCCAGGCCGCCGTCGCGGCAGAGGCCTCGCTGGTACTCACCTGCGACTGCGGAACGACAGCTATTGCACCGGCGCGCGATCTCGCCGCGCGAGGCATCGATCTGATCGTCAGCGACCACCACCTGCCAGGGGCAGAACTTCCCCAAGCGGTGGCGATCCTGAATCCGCGACGCAGCGACGACACGTCACCAGACAAAGACCTCGCCGCCGTTGGCGTCGCCTTCAAGCTGGCGATGGCGCTCACGGCCGAACTCGGCGGCAATGCGAATGTCGTGCTCAATCAGCTCGATCTCGTCGCGCTGGCCACTGTCGCCGATGTGGCCCCCCTGCGCGGCGAGAACCGCGTCTTTGTTCGCCGTGGGCTGGCCCTGTTGCGTGACACCAAGAACCGCGGATTGGCCGCGTTGATTCGCTCCTCAGGACTCGACGGCAAGGAGATTACCTCGGGCCGCGTGGGGTTCATTCTGGCGCCGCGGCTCAATGCGCTCGGTCGCATGGACCGTGCGCTCCTTGGCGTGGACCTCCTCCTCGCCGAAACCGACGAGGAAGCGCTTGGTATCGCCCGTCACTGTGAGGAGCGGAATCGCGAGCGCCAGGAGCTGGACCGTGCAATCCTGGAGAATGCGCTGCGTCGTGTTGACGCGCTCGACGCTGCCAGCACGTGGGGGATCGCGCTCGCCGACACGGCATGGCATCCTGGAGTCATCGGTATCGTGGCTTCGCGGATTGTCGAACAGACGGGGCGGCCGACCTTTCTCGTGGCCGTGGCCGACGGAGTCGGAAAGGGATCGGGGCGTTCCATTCCCGCCTTCGACCTGCACGCAGCGCTGGGCGAGTGCTCGGACTTGCTCCTCAAGCACGGCGGCCACAAGGCTGCGGCGGGGCTCACGATCGCACCCGACCGGATGGACGCATTTGCCGAACGATTCAATGCCGTGGCGCAGGCGGCGCTCACCGAGGACGACCTGCGTCGAACGGTGCACATCGACCTCAACATCGGGCTTGCGGACGCCACAGGCGAGCTGGAAAAGACACTCCGGCATTTCGAGCCGTTCGGAATCGGCAACCCAGGCCCGACGTTCGCGGCCATGGGCGTGCGCCTTGCTACGTCGGCCACGAAGATTGGCGCCGACGGCGTGAAATGTCTCATCGAGGCGCCCGGCGGGCCGATTGAGGCGGTGGGGTGGGGGATGGCGCCGCGGGCCGGTGAACTTCGCGCGGGTGCCGCACTCGACCTCGCCTTCAAACTCGAGCGCAATTCATTTCGTGGCGTGGATCGGCTGCAGTTCGGCATCGTGGACTTTCGCGCGGCGTAGCGAACCATGCGAACAATGATCTGGTTCGCGGGACACTGACGCGCATGCGCATCATCGCGGGCGAGTGGAAGGGCCGCCGGATCGAGGCGCCGAAAGGGCGGGCCGTTCGGCCGACGTCGGACCGGGCGCGCGAAGCGTGGATGAGTATCGTCCACCCAAATCTGCCCGGCGCGACTGTGCTCGACCTCTGTGCCGGTACGGGTGCGCTGGGTCTGGAAGCGCTGTCACGAGGGGCGAAGTTCGTGGATTTCGTCGAGATGGCCACCCGTACCGCGCGCGTGCTGAAGGAAAACGTCCATTCGCTTGACGCCGGCACGCGCTGCGCTGTGCATGAAGATGACGCCCTGCGCTTTCTCAAGAAGCTGACGCGCTCGGGCGCTCTTCCCTATGATGTGGCCTTCGCCGACCCCCCCTACCGCATGGGGCTCGCCGAGGCCATCGCCTCGCATTGGTTGGAGCATCCGTTCGCCACGGTGCTCGGCGTGGAGCACGAAGCCCGGCTCACGTTGTCGGGGGACCACGATACCCGTCGCTATGGCGACACTGCAGTTACGTTCTATCGGTCGGGAAGAGACCCTTCCTCGCCGTGATTCCCACCTGAGTCCGCCCATGCCAACGGTCGCCCTCTACGCCGGCAGTTTTGACCCGATCACCAACGGTCACGCCGACCTCATTCGGCGGAGCTTCGGCTTTGTGAACCGGCTCGTCGTGGCCGTGGCCACGAACTCCAGTAAGAACCCGCTCTTCAGCGCCGAAGAACGCATCGCGTTGATCCAGAAGACCTTGGCCGACGAACCCCGAGTCGAGGTGCGGCAGTTCGAAGGGCTGCTGGTGGACTTCGCGCGGGCGTCCGGTATCAGGATGATCATCCGCGGGCTCCGCGCCGTGAGCGATTTCGAATACGAGTATCAGATGGCGTTGATGAACAGGCACCTCGGCGCCGAGATCGAGACGGTGTTCATGATTCCGTCGCTGGACACCACGCACGTAAGTTCGAGTCTGGTGCGCGAGGTGGCGCGGTTTGGGGGCGACGTCTCGAAGCTGGTGCACCCGGCTGTTGTCGAAGCCCTCAAAACGAAATACCACAAGCGCTGACGCCTGCGTAGTTTTCTCCTGCACCCTTTTCGGAGCCCGCGATGAGCTTCTCAGTGTCGAAGGTCGGCGACGTCACCGTCGTGGAAGTCGAGGGCCAGTTGATCGTGGGCAACCGGCAGGATCTCAAACAGAAGGTGCTGGACGAGGTGGAGAAGGGGGCTCGCAAGATCATGATCGACTTCGAGCGTACCGGCTACATCGACAGCTCCGGTCTCGGCGTACTCGTCTCGCTCGCCAAGCGCATCCGCGACTCGGGTGGCGAACTCCGGCTGGCCAACCTGCACGACGAACTGCAGACGTTGTTTGAGCTCACAAAGCTCGACACGCTCTTTCAGATCTCCAAGACCCGGGAACACGCGCTCGAGAGCTTCTAGGTGGGTTTCTAGATGACCGAAGGGAAGTCGCTGGACTTCCGGATTCCGAGTGACGTCCAGTACATCGAGGCAGTGGTGGGGCAGGTCGTGCTGCGTTGCCAGGCGCTGGCGTATTCGCGTCGGCATACCGCGCTCAATGTTCCCGTCGCGCTGACCGAGGCCCTCTCGAACGCCATTCTGCGCGGCAACGGTGACGATGTGCGTCGCGCCGTCGTCGTCCGCGTGGAGATCGATGACATGCAGCTGGTGGCCGAAGTTCGTGACGAAGGTGTGGGATTCGACCTCGCGGCATGCACTGAGGATTCCACCTCTGCTGAAAACCTGCACCGCGAGGATGGGCGCGGCCTCTTTCTGATGCAAAAGCTGATGGATCGCGTCGAGCGGTATACCGAACAGGCGACAGGTGGAAACGTGGTGCGCCTCGTGTTGCACCGCGCCTAGCTGCTGACCGCGATGGACGAGCTCGAGCGCGCGCGCCACGAGTTTCGCCTCACCGCGAACGCGCTGGCCGAAAGTTGGGAGGAGATCAATCTCCTCTATTCCATCGGCGAGATTCTTGGCCGGACGGTGGGCCTCGAGGAAGCCGCCGGCACCATCCTCAGTGAAATCTCCGAGACCGTGGGCGCCGACCTCGGCGCGATCTACGTGTTCGATGCCGGCCGCGGATTGCTGGTGCCGATCGCCGCACGCGGGGCCGCGCCCAAGGACGTGGACGCGATTCCGATTGACGACGAGGAGGCCGCTGCGGCCATGGTGTTTCGTGACGCGGCGCCGCGGCTGTATGCGGCGGGCGAGGCGGCGTCTGCGCACGAAGTGCCCGTACGCCGGGGTGAGGTGATGGCGGTGCCAATCACCGGATCCACGCCCAAGAGAACGGTCGGTTTGGGCGTCGTGACGCTGTCAGCGCCCCGCTACGAGCGCGGATTCACCGCCGGCGACCAGAAGCTCGTCGCGGCAATCGCATCGCAGATTGGTTCCGCCATACAGATCACGCGGTTGGTGCGCGCTTCGGTGGAACAGGAGCGTCTGGAGCACGAGATGCAGCTCGCGCACGACTTGCAGATGCGCCTTCTGCCGACGCCGTCAAGCGTGGCCCCGGACGCCACCTGCGCCGCCAGGGTCGAACCCGCGCGCAGCGTTGGCGGTGACTTCTACCATCTGTTCCGACTCGGCGGTGGCCGGGTTGGTGTGCTGATGGGCGACGTTTCCAGTCACGGGTACCAGGCCGCGTTGATCATGGCGCTCACGATGAGCGCCATGGCGATTCATGCGCAGAAGGGCGACGGACCTGCGGCAACGGTGACCGCACTGCTCGATACGATTGCCGGCGAGCTGGCTGAGACCGAGATGTTTCTGGCGTTCTGCTACGCGGTGATTGACCCCGCAAAGGGCGAGATCTGCTGGGTGAATGCCGGGCAGCCCCACGCGTTCGTCGTCGATCCGCAGGGTGGCACGCATCGTCTGGCCGCCACCGATCCGCCGCTCGGCATGGGTTCGTCGGCGCCGCACGAGTCCACGCGGCCGTGGGCGAAGCAGCGCGACACGCTTGTGTTGTTCACCGACGGAGTGTGCGACGCGCGCGACCACGACGGTGCGATGCTCGGCGAAGCAAAAGTGCTGGAAGTGCTGCGTGCCCGTCGCGCCGAAACGCCGGAACGCATTGTCGATGGCGTCTTCGCTCTGCTCGAGGGCCATATGGGGGGCGAGGCGGCACCGGATGATCAAGCGCTTCTCGTCTTGCGGGCGTGAAAGTGAGCGGGGATACCACGGGGAACGGTGTGACGTGGGGGGACGAGGGGGGACGAGCGAGGAAACGATTCGGACAGCATTTCCTCACGGACCCGCGGATTCTCGGACGGATTGCTGACGCGCTAGGGATCGCACCCGGTGATTCGGTCGTGGAGATTGGGCCGGGGCGCGGAGCACTCACTGAGCCATTGCTGACCCGCGTGGGGCCGAGTGGGCGTGTTGTGGCGGTGGAAGTCGATCGCGATCTGAGCGCGTTCCTGCGGGAGCGTTACACGGGCCGGCCGGAATTCCTGCTGGTTGAGGGCGACGTGCTCAAGACGGAGTTCGCGCCGCACGTTGCGCCGCCATTTCTGTTGATCGGCAATATCCCGTACAACATCACCACCCCGATTCTCTTCCGCGCGCTGGAACCGCCACGAGCGGAGCGGATGGTGTTCTTGATTCAACGGGAAGTGGCGGACAGACTGGCCGCCGCCCCTGCGAGCGAGGACTACGGCGCCCTCACGGTCAACCTTCAGGCGCTGGCGACGGTGGAGACGGTTTTCACTGTTCCGGCGGGCGCATTCAATCCACCGCCGAAGGTTGAAAGCGCAGTGATCCGGCTCATTCCGCGGGCTGAGCCACTGATTCGCCGCGATGAAGAGGGGCCGTTCCGCACGTTGGTTCAGGGACTGTTTTCGTACCGGCGCAAGCAGATGCTTCGCGCGCTTCGATCAGTGCGAGGGATGTCCGCCGCCGATGCCGGCGCCGCGCTGGAGCGAGCACACATCGTGGCAACGGATAGGCCTGAAGTCCTCGCGCCGGCCGATTTTGTCAGGCTGTTGCGGGCGCTCCGCGCGTAGTTGCCCATCCTCCCAAGCCCCCCCCACGTCCTCCCACGTCCCGCAGTATCCCGCCGCTCCCCTTATTTCGAACTCAAGGCCCAGGAAAGCACTTCGAGTTCGAGCGCCATGTCTACCGAGCGCAGTGCAACGCCGGGTGCGGCGCTGAGCGGCGTCGGCGCGAAGTTGAGCACGCCGCGCACGCCGGCTTTCGTCACCCGGTCCACGAGCAGCTGCGCGGCTTCGGGGGGAACGGCGATGAGCGCGATGTCTGGACGGAGTCGCGCGACATCCGCATCCATCTCTTTCTGATCTTTCACCGTCACGCCGTCGAGGGTGCGTCCGATCGCAGCGGTATTGATGTCGTAAATCCCGACGATCACGAACCGGCGCTCACCGAAGCCGCGGTACTGTGCGAGCGCCGCACCGATCTTTCCCGCGCCCACAATGATGACGCGCCACTCGCGCTCCAGTCCAAGGATCTCGCGGATGCGGTGGGCGAGGGCAGCAACCGAATAGCCAAGTCCGCGCGTCCCGAACGATCCAAAGAACGACAAATCCTTCCGAACCTGGGCGGCCGTGGTGCCGCCCAACGCGGCGAGGTCGCCACTGGAAATCGTCTCCAGGCCGCGCCGCGTGCAGTCCTCGAGGAACCGCAGGTAGAGCGACAGGCGACGGACGGTCGATTCGGCGATGTGCTTCAAGGTTCGCTGGTCGGCGGGCGCTTGTGAATGATTTCACAAGATACACGGTCCGCCGCAATCGGCGGTAGCGGGGACGTTTCGCGAGATTATCCGCGATGAGGAATCCGTGACTGCGCCTCGCAGCGAACCCAGCGACGACCCGCACGCCGAACCGTCCGAAACGCCATTCGATCTGGCTGAGTTCGTGGTGGTTGACTTGGAAACGACGGGTACCGGCGCCGCTCGTGGTGACAGGGTGACGGAAGCGGCTGCCGTGCTGGTGCGCGGTGGGGTGGTGGAGCCGCTCTTCTCGTCGCTCGTGAACCCGGGGCAACCGATCCCGTACTTCATTACCCAGCTCACGGGCATCAGCGACGCAATGGTGCGGAGTGCGCCGACCTTCAGCGAAATCGCTGGTGAGTTGGCCGCACACCTCTCAGGCCGTGTGTTCGTGGCGCACAACGCGGCGTTCGATTGGGGGTTCCTCGACGCGGAGTTCTCTCGCGTGGCGCCCGGCGGGCTCGCATCACTCGTCACACAACGGCTCTGTACCGTGCGTTTGGCACGTCGCGTGCTACGTCATCTTCCGCGCCGCAACCTTGATGCCGTGTGTGCCCACTACGGGATCGGCAACGAGGGTCGACACCGCGCCGCCGGCGACGCCCATGCCACTGCCCGGGTGCTGGTGAAGTTGCTGCAGGACGCCGAACGGGCGGGCCTCTATACGGTGGAGTCGCTCGCGCGTTATGCGAGGCCGCGGGTGCGGCGCACGGCATTGCCCCGCTCCAGCGATGGCGCTGACGGGGCATAACTTTCCTCCATGACCACGGAATCTCCGCTCGTCCAGGCGCGCCAGATCGGACGGTATCGCGTCCACGCGATCCAGGCTGGCCAACAGATGCTTGATGGCGGCGCGATGTTCGGCGTCGTACCCAAAACACTCTGGCAGCGGCGCATACCCGCTGACGACCGGAATCGTATCCCCCTGGGCATGCGCTGCCTTCTGGTTGAACACGAGTCTGGGTTGGTCCTGATCGACTCCGGTGCGGGCAACAAGGAAGACCAGAAGTTCAAGGACATCTACGGCATTTCGAACGATCCGAGCGAAACCGAGCCCGATGGCACGCGCCGCACGGCCCTGGAGTCGGGCATTCGCGCAGCAGGGTTCGCGCTTGAGGACGTGACGCTGGTCGTCAACACGCACCTGCACTTCGATCATGCCGGCGGAAACACGTATTTGAACGCCGCAGGCGAGTTGTTCCCGAGCTTTCCCAACGCGCGATACCTCGTTCAGGCGGGGGAGTACCAGTGGGCGACTCACACCAACGAGCGGACGGCAGCCAGCTATTTCCTGCGCAACTGGGACCCGATCATCGCCGCTGGGCGATTCGATTTCATAGAAGGGAACCGCGAGATCGTTTCCGGGATATCATCGCTCGTGACGCCTGGCCACGTTCCGCATCACCAAAGCATCCTGATTGACGGTGGTGGCGGTGAGGTCGCCTGTTTCCTCGGGGACATCTGCCCGACAGCAGCCCATCTGCCGCTACCCTGGATCATGGGCTACGACGTGGAGCCGCTGGTCAGCCTGGAAACGAAGCGGTGGCTGCTGAAACGCGCGGCGGACGAACAGTGGCTGCTCATTTTCGAGCATGACAGGACCGTTCCGTGGGGGGTTCCGCAGCACGACGGGAAGTCCTACGGACTTGCCTCAACCCCGCATCCCGCATAGCTTTATCGTCACATCGCAACAAGTGGATCGGCCTCGCCGCCGTTCCCACCCTCTGGCCCTTGTCCGGAACTCATGGACATCGTGCTGCAGGGTCCGAGAATCACCCGTCGGGCTGGAAGGTCAGCGCGGCGCGGACTGCATTCGCGGGCCCTGAGGGATTGAGGGTCCGCGATTTTCTTTTGTCCCATGCTGGAGGAGTGCAGAGATTCAGGATACGACAAAGCGGGGGCCGCGAGTCAACCGGCAGATCCGCATCAGTCCCGTTCGGGTCATTGGCGCAGATGGTGGCCAACTCGGCGTGATGGAAGTGGACGCGGCGCTGGCAGCCGCTGTGGAGCAGGGTTTTGACCTCGTTGAGGTGGCTCCGCTTGCCAGGCCCCCAGTGGTCCGCATCATGGACTACGGGAAGTACAAGTTCGAAATGGCGAAGCAGGCCCGGATCGCCAAGAAGAAGCAACACGTGATTGAAATCAAGGAAGTGAAGTTTCGCCCCGGGATTGAGAAACACGATTTCGACACGAAGACCAATCACGCGCGTCGGTTCATTGGCGAAGGAAACAAGGTCAAAGTGACCCTGATGTTCCGCGGCAGGCAGATTGCGCACCCCGAGCTGGGGCGCGCAGTAGTGGAGCGGGTGGCGCAGGCACTAGCCGATATCTCGAAGATCGAGACGGACGCCCGCTTGGAAGGGAAGGCCCTCACGATGATTCTCACGCCCAAGTAGGGCGAGGACAAAAAGCAGATGCCGAAGATGAAGACACACAAGGGCGCGAAGAAGCGCTTTTCCATCACTGGAACGGGAAAAGTGCGCCGCCTGAAAGCCTACAAGAGCCACATCCTCACCAAGAAGACCTCCAAGCGGAAGCGCAATCTTCGCCGGCCCGCGATGGTCGCGACCAATGGCGAAGCGAAGAATCTGCGTCGCCTGCTGCAGGCATAACCGGAGAGCACTATGCCACGCGTAAAATCGAACGTCGTTCGCCACAAGCGAAAGAAGCAGATCATGAAGGCGGCTCGCGGCGCCTTCGGCGGCCGCAGCAAGCTGTGGGGCCCCGCCAAGGAAACCGTCGAGCGCGGTTGGGTCTACGCCTACCGGGATCGGAAGAACAAGAAGCGCGAGTTCCGTCGCCTCTGGATCGTCCGCATCAACGCGGCCGCGCATCTCCATGAGATGACGTACAACGCGTTCATGAACGGACTCAAGAAGGCCGGAATCGAAGTGGACCGGAAGATCCTCTCCGACATCGCCATCAAGGATCCGAACGGATTCGCCGCACTCGCAGACAAGGCAAAGAAGGCGCTAGCGGCTGCGTAGTAGCCACCGGTTGACGGGTACGGTTGACGGTTGACGGGGCTCGCTCCGTGGATCGTCAACCGTTCTCCGTTAACCGCGGACCGTCCGCTGTGAACCGTAGGCCGTCAGCCGTACACTCGCCGTTGTAGTTTTCCTCCCGTGACCCCACTCTCTCTCTCTGAGTTCACCGCGCTCACATCAGCCTTTCAGGCTGAAGCGGGCGCGGGTATCGCCGCGGCCGACTCGCCCGAGGCGTTGGAAGCGGCGCGCGCGAAGTACCTCGGTCGCGCCCACGGCTGGCTGAAAGACATCTCCGCCAAGCTCGCTCAGCTCGACAAGGGCGACCGCGCGGCGGCCGGCCGGTTGTTCAATGACGCACGTCTCGCGGTCGAGGCCGTGATGGACGCGAGGCAGAGCGCGCTGGCTCCCGCCCGCGCTGGCATCACGCTCGCCGACCCCACGATGCCCGCGCGCCGCGAATGGAAGGGCGTCGTGCACCCGGTGACGGCTGTCATTGACGAGATGATCGAGATATTCCGCGAACTTGGGTTCACTGTTGCCTTGGGGCCCGAGGCCGAAAGCTCCTGGTACAACTTCGGCTCCCTGAATTTCCCGGCCGATCATCCGGCCATGGATCTGCACGACACGCTGTACCTCTCCGATGACCTGGTCCTCCGCACGCATACATCGCCGGTGCAGACGCGCACGCTGCAGGGGTATGCGCCGCCCATTCGTGTGCTGATTCCTGGCAACGTGCATCGGCGCGATCCCTTCGACGCCTCGCATGCGCCGACATTTGCGCAGGTGGAAGGGCTCGTGGTCGACGAAGGGATCACCTTCGCCGATCTCAAGGCCACGTTGACGCATTTCGCCAAGCGTTTCTTCGGTACGACGAAGACACGTTTCAGGCCGTCATATTTTCCGTTCACTGAACCGTCGGCCGAGATGGACGTACTCTGCGGGGTCTGCAAGGGAAGTGGCTGCAGCGTCTGCAAACAGTCGGGTTGGATCGAGATTCTCGGCAGCGGACTCGTGCATCCCGCTGTCCTGGAATCGGCTGGAGTGGACAGCGAGAAGTACACGGGCTGGGCCTTCGGAATGGGGCCCGGGCGCACAGCGCTCGCCCGGCACGGTATTCCCGACATTCGCATTCTCTACGATTCGGACGTGCGATTCCTCCAACAGTTCGCCCGCTGAGCCCACTGTGAATATTTCTCATGAGTGGCTCAAGGCTTTTGTACCGCACACACTCTCCGCCGAACAACTGCGCGATCTGCTGACTGCGCACGTCGCCACGGTGGAGGGATTTGAGCGCACGCGCGCCGAACTGAGCGTGTTCGTCGTGGCGCAGGTGATTGAGAGCGAGAAGATTCCCGACACGCGGCTCTCGTTCAACAAGGTGGACGACGGGACAGGAACGCTGCTCGAGGTGGTCTGCGGCGCTCCGAATGTCACGGTCGGCGCCAAGTACCCCTTTGCCCGAACCGGGACCACGATGCCCGGCGGACTGCTGATCGAAAAGCGCAAGATCCGCGGCTTCACCTCGAACGGAATGCTCTGCTCACCACGTGAACTCGGCCTTGGTGACGATCACGACGGCATTCTCGAACTGACCACTGAAGCGGCGACAGGCACGCCGCTGCTCGATGTCCTGCCGCTCTCCGACACCCGTCTGGTGGTCGACGTCCTGCCGAACCGGCCCGACCTCCTGTCGCACCAGGGGTTTGCCCGCGAGGTAGCAGCGCTGACCAATACGCCGGTCGCAGTGCCGGCCGAGCTCGCGGCGATTCCGCTACCTCCGACCGCAGTCATCGGCACGCACGACGCCAAGGCCGGTGCCATTGCCGTGCGGCTCAGCGATACGACCGATTGTCCCCGCTACTGCGCCGTCATCGTCCGCGGCGTCAAGGTCGGCCCCAGTCCCGACTGGTTGCGCGCGCGCGTAGAGTCGGTTGGCGGACGTTCGATCAACAACGTCGTGGATGCGACGAACTACGTGCTGCATGGGCTGGGTCAGCCGGTGCATGCATTCGATCTCTCGAAGCTCGGTGGCAGCGCGATCAATGTGCGCCGGGCGAGGGCGGGGGAGTCGCTGGTCACGCTCGATGGCGTCGATCGGAAACTTGACGGCTCCGTCCTGGTCATCGCGGACGCAGATCGTCCAGTAGCGCTGGCCGGCATCATGGGTGGAAAGGCGAGCGAAGTCACGGAGTCGACAACCGACGTATTGCTCGAAGTCGCCGCGTTTTCGGCTAAGATCGTTCGTGGAGGGCGGCGGCTCGTGGGGCTGAACACCGATGCCAGCTATCGGTATGAGCGTGGAATCGATGACGCCGCCGTGCCCCGCATTGCCGCGGTGGCCGCAGGGCTGCTCGCGTCGGTGTGCGGTGGAACCGTGGAGCAGCTGCTGATAGTTGGCGAGATGCCCGCGCCGCGGCCGACGGTTGCGCTCAAGGCGGCCCGGGTCGGACAGCTCCTCGGCGACGTGGTGAACGGCGCGGAGACCAAGGCGCTGCTCGAGTCTATCGGGTTTGGCGTAAAGGGTGGGCCCGAGACCCTAACGGTCACGCCTCCGTCGTGGCGTCACGATGTGACCCGCGATGTGGACTTGGTCGAGGAAGTGGCGCGACTGCGCGGGTACGACCGGTTGCCGGACACGCTGACCGGATCTCGTCCGGGAAATGTGCCGGACCATCCGATGCACACACTCTCGACGCGCGTGCGGGCCGCGCTTACTGCACTTGGCCTCCTCGAAATCCGCCCCCTGCCGTACGTGGCCGCGAGTGGGAGCGATGCAGCTGATCTGGTCCGTGTGCGCAACCCGTTGGGAGAGGATGAGCCGTTCCTCCGTCGCCGGTTGTCGGACACGCTCGCACGGCGCGCCGAGTACAACCTCACGCGGATGCAGGGCGATGTGCGGATCTTCGAGATTGGTACGGCGTTCATTGCCGAGGGCGCCGGATTGCGGGAGGAGCTGCGCGTCGGAGCGCTGGTCATGGGCGCGCGGCGGCCCCCGCACTTCACGGAGCCGGCGCCGCCCGCGTATGACGCGTGGGATGCCAAGGCGCTGGCCGAGGCTATTGCCACGGCGGTATGGCCTGGAGGGCGCGTGGCGCTCGCGGCCGCCGATGACGGCGGGCTTTGGTCGGTCTCGGTCGACGGCAACGTGGTGGGACGCGTGTATCAGGCGTCACTCGATGCGCCGGTATGGGCATCACCGGCGTTTGGCGTGGAGATCACCTTGGGGGACATGCCTGCAACGCCCGTCGCGGCTCGCGGCGAACACAACTACACGGCGTGTACAGGCGCCGGGAGCGGCGGGGCTCCAGTGCGCTACCGGTCGTTGCCCAGCACGCCGGCTGCCGAGTTCGACCTCGCCTTCGTAGTGCCCGATGCCATCGGTGCCGCGCAGGTGGAGTCTGCACTCCGCACCGCCGGCGGCGACCTGCTGGAATCGGTCGTGGTCTTCGATGAGTACCGTGGCGACAAGGTGCCGCCGGGAACACGTTCGCTGGCGTGGCGATTGACGTTCAGGCACCCAGAGCGCACTCTACGGGAGAAGGAGATCGAGGGGCGGCGCGCACAGCTCCTCAAGTCGCTCAAAGAGGAGCTCGGGATCGTTGTCAGAGCCGGCTGACGTCGCCGCTTTTGCGGAGCTGGAAACCCTCGTGCGGCACCTCGGCGAGGAACTCGCCGGCTTCCGGAAACGCGCGCACGCGGCTGAAGCCCGGCTGCAGGCCATTGCCACCAGCGGCGGGGGCGGCGATGCCGCGGCCGAAGAGAGGGTGGCCTTGCTCGAGGCCGAGAATGCCACGTTGCGCGCGCGATTGCGCGACGCGTCGGACCGCACTGATCAGGTGCTCGATCGCGTGCGCTTCCTTCGCCAACAGCACGACAGCGGCACATCCATTCGATGAGCGCGCCCAAGCATTCCACGCGCGTCACGATCTGTGGCGAAGAGTACACGCTTCGCACGGACGCTTCGCCTGAACGGACGCGTGCGATTGCCGCACACGTTGATCGTGCGATCCGTGATGTGATGGGAAGCGCCGCGGTGGTCGAGTCGCACAAAGCGGCGATCCTCGCAGCGCTCTCGATTACCGACGATCTCTTCAAGGAACGCGAGGGTCGGGCTGAGGTTGGTAAGTCGATGCGGGCGCTCTCGAGTGAGCTGCGGCGTTGGCTCCCTCCGGGCAAGCGGGGCGAGAGCGCGTGACCGCGCTGCCGTGGGTCGTGGCGATCGTCGCTCTCACGGCGTCCGCGTGGGCGCTGGTCATCGCGCGGCGCGCAAGGCGCGCCGCCGCCGCCGATTCGGAGCGGGTGTCAGGAATCGCCGAGCAACTTCGTCACGCCCAGCAACTGGCGATCGTGGGACGCCTGGCCGGGGGCGTAGCGCACGACTTCAATAATTTGCTGACCGTGGCGCGGACCTACTGCGACCTGTTGATCGAGGAGACGGCTCTGTCGGATCCGCGCCGCGCCGATCTGCTGGAGGTTCGGCGAGCCACCGACCGGGCGGCCACGCTGGCACGACGGCTGCTCTCCGTGGGGCGCATGCATGACTTTGACCCGCGCCATCTGGATCTCAACGAAACTGTGCGTGCGTTGCAGGCGATGTTCGGACGCACCGTGCCTGAGTCGGTCTTGCTAGTGGCGCGCCTGGAGCCCGGACTTACGCCGGTACGAGGCGACGCGAGTTTGCTGGAGCTTGTCGTGATGAATCTCGTCCTCAATGCCATCGATGCGATGCCGTCCGGCGGGACATTGACCATTACGACTTCAGCGTGCGCGCCGATCGGCGACGGCAGCGTACCTGCCGTCGAGTTGACGGTCAGCGACACTGGGACGGGGATGGACGACGCAACGCGAGAGCATGTGTTTGAGCCGTTCTTTACCACGAAAGAGCCCGGGAAAGGCACGGGACTCGGACTCTCGACGGTCTACGCCATCGTTGAACAGCATGGTGGCCGAATCCGGATCGAAAGCGAGCTCGGCCGCGGGACGATCTTCTCGTTGATCTTCCCAGTGATCGCCGAGGCTGCGGATTCTCCGCGTGATCCGCCAGTCAGTGGTGCGGGACGAGCCGGCGGGCCGGCGGCATTACGCAGTTCAAGCGACGCCGCACCGCGGTTCGCGAACCGCGCGCCTGTCGTTCCTATGCCCCGAGTACCGTCCGCACCGCGAGCATAAGCTCCGTCGGCGTGAAGGGCTTGAGCAGGATCGACACGGTATCCTGCGTCGCACGCTCATCGGTTGTCGCCTCCACCGCGCCGGTGACAAGAATCACGCGCAGGTCCGGGCGCTTGCGGATCAGTTCATCCAGCGTCTGACGGCCGCCCGAAGTTCCTGGCAGATTCCAGTCGAGCAGCACGAGGGCAATGTCTGGGGCGTACATGTCGAAGAGACGAAGCCCTTCCTGCCCGTTCCCGGCAAGCAACGTGTCATAACCGAACTGCTTGAGCAGCCGGTCAATCACCTTGCGGATTCCCGGCTCGTCGTCAATGACGAGAATCTTGTGGGCACCGGGGAGGTGCACACTCATTGCCGGAGTCCCGGAGCGGCCGAGTGGAGATTCCATTGTGCTGACCAGGCCAGAAACCCTTCCTCGGTCATCGGGCGCGCGGTAAAGAAGCCTTGCATCTCCTCGCAGCCGAGTCCCTGCAGCAAGTCCCATTCGGGTCGCTGCTGAACCCCCTCGGCGACGGAGGTCATCTGCAGGTTGCGTGCGAGGGCCACGCTGGCCTCCACCACGGACCGTTTGGAAGTCGATTCCGTGGAGCCATGTACGAACTGACGATCAATTTTCAGCTGATTGAACGGCAGCCGCCGTAGCTGGGACAAGCCTGACTGCCCGGTGCCGAAATCGTCGATGGCCAGATTGAAGTCCTTGAGCCGGAGGCGCGTCGCCACCTCGAGCATGCGGATCGCATCCTCGGCGACCGACCGTTCGGTCAGCTCAAGGGTGACGCGATTTGGAGCGGTTCCCGATTCAAGCACGATCGCCTCGACCCGGTCCGGCAAGGTGACGTCGTCAAAGGCACCCGCGTGCACGTTGATGGCCACGTCAAGGTCCATCCCGCTCTCCCGGGCGCGCCCGGCGAACGCGATTGCCTCGCCGAGCGTGAAGTTCAGCAACCAGTCGCCGAGCGGTTTCGAGGCCTCACACATTGCAACAAAGATGTCGGGCGTGACCGTGCCGTAATCGGGATGCCGCCAGCGGGCGAGGGCTTCCACACCGGCAACGCGGCCCGTTGCCATGTTGATCTTCGGCTGGTACAAGAGGTGCAAGACACCGGACGGTAGCGCCTCTCGCAGTTTGTCATGCGGGACAGGGCTCGCCGATTTCCGTTTTGGCGCGTCACCAAAGATTCCGGTGTTCAGCAGTGGCTGCAGTTTCTCAACAGTCAACGGTTTAGCGACCGCGCCCAGCACGCGCAGGCCCTGCTCCTCTGCCAACTGCGATGACGTCTCGAGCACGCGCTCGGGTTCCATGCTCAGCAGGATCACCGCTGTTTCAAGCCGCATTTCGGAAAAGGCCCGAATCAACTGGATGCCGTCCGTGTTGGGCATCTTGAGGTCGCAGAGAATCAGGTCGAACACGCTGCCCGGTGCTGTGACCTGTGCCAGGGCCGAGCGACCATCCTCGGCCTCCGCGACGTTCTCAATGTTGACCGACTTGAGCACCCGGCGCACCCACTTGCGCACGTGCTCCTGGTCGTCGATCACCAGGACGCGCAGGGCAGCGTTTCGGTCGGCGGTCGCAACGGTGGCATCTACCATGACAATCACCTGGAAACTTGCGTCAGTGGTACCACCCAGGCTTCTGCCGGAGGCACCCATATCCGTTCCTATTGTTCAGCATACAAGTCTGCCCGTTCCGGAGGCAACTCGCGTGCGGAATCCGGTCACCCCGTCCGGGGGAGTGGTTGCCGAACGTCTCGCACGTGTTGTAGGGTATGCAGGGTAGCGTAGCCGCAGAGTACGCGCGCAGTCATCCACCAGTCGGAGCGCAGACGTGCACGCTGTCAATGATGCGATGTCGCCGCTCGGTACGCCGAACGGTGGTGACTCCGG
>SXGU01496916.1_pt1 | contig 17944 bp, 19 predicted proteins | sample 3174531 | NCBI WGS metagenome assembly SXGU01 (sample SAMN11356863, study PRJNA531348) | freshwater metagenome | isolation source: freshwater sample F1-140 | place: China: Fuxian Lake, Yuxi | collected 2017-12-25 | reverse complement strand
TTGGTGATAACCACATCGGCTTTCGGCACGGCGGACATCATGCGATTTTTGGCGCGTTCCATCCGCAATTGGCGCAGGCGTTGCTTGATATGCGGGTCGCCTTCCGATTGTTTATATTCGTCTTTTAGCTCCTGCTTGCTCATGCGTAGGGTTTTTAGGTGTTGGAAGCGTTGATAGACAATATCAAACAAGGCGATAAAAAACATAACAATCGCCACGCCAATGGTCATTTTCCCAGCAAGCAGGGCAAGGAATAACAACATATTCTCGGTGCTGGTGTTGGGTAGTTGGCGGATGTGTGTTAGCTCATTATGAACGGAGATATAGGCGACAAAGCCAACGCCAATTACCTTGATAATATTCTTGATAAAGTCCACCATTGAGCGCATGGAAAATATACGCTTGAAACCCTCCATCGGCGATATTTTGCTGAATTTTGGCTTGATGGATTCGGCGGAAAGCACAAAGCCATGTTGCAAAAAACTGGTGGCGATGGCGGATATAATGGCGGCGAGCAGGGGCAGAGAAATAATAGCAAATCCGCCAAATGCCACCTTATATAGCAAAATGCCAAGCCCTTTTTGATCCGCCGCCAAGCTATCAGCACTGGAAAGAAACGGCACAAGCATCGCCTTGGTGTTTTTTAGAATCGGCGGAATTAGCCAAGCAACCGTCATGGCAAGGACAAGCAGCATCAAAAAATTGCCAAGCTCCTTGGAATTGGCAAGATTACCCTTTTCCCGCGCCTCGTCTAGTCGCTTCTGTGAGGGTTCTTCGGTCTTATTTTCCTGTTCTTCATCTGCCATCGTTATGCCATGTTTTTAACATAAATATCACGGTGCAAGAAAGGTCGCCAGTGTTTCCTTTATATAATCCATATACCACAGCATGATGCTGCTGCTGGCTATCATCAGTATGAAAAAGCTAATTAGCAGTTGTGGTGCGGACATGAGGAAGAAAATCTGGATATTCGGCATGATGCGGGCAATAATACCTGCGCCGAGATAGAGTATCAGCCCCACCACTAGATGCGGCGCGGCAAGCTGCATGGCGATGTGGAACGAGCTGTCCATAATATGGGTGGCGTGGTTGGCAAAATCTCCCATATTGGGGAATTCACCCGCGGTAAATAGGCTATAGCTATCGGCAAGCCCGCGCAGCATAAGATGGTGCAGGTCGGTGGCAAATAGCATCACCAAAGCCGCCATGCCCAGCAAGTTGCCCAGCGAAGTGCCTTGGCTTTGCGAATGCGTTAAATCCTGCACCACGGCGGATGACAAGCTGGACTGATAGGCGATAATCATCCCCGCCATGTGGATTGCGCCAATCAACATTCGGCTTAAACCGCCTATAAACAGCCCGATGATAATTTCCGCAGAAAGCAGCGCGAACAGGCTCATGATATTGGTCGGAGCATGGGGCAGGGCGGGCAGGTTGGGCGCGATGGCAACGCTCAATATTGCTGCCAACAACAGGCGGGCGCGGGCGGGAACATACGCCTCGCCAAACCCCGGAAGCAGCATAATCGCTGACCCCATGCGGCAGAACACTAGCAAAAACGCGAATAATTCCGATATCAATATGTTAGAGAGCATGGCGTACGCCTCTATTCTATATGCACTATTTTTTCATACAGCCGATTATTTAATTCGGTCATCTGTTCCAGCATAAATGGAAGGGTGAGGACGAGGACGAAAAGCATCGCCAGAACCTTGGGAACGAAGGTAAGAGTGGCTTCTTGAATTTGTGTGAGTGCCTGTACCAGCGCGATAATCAAGCCCACAACCAGCGCAGTTATCATCACAGGTGCGGCGATAATAACCAGCACCATAATCGCATCTCTAACTATTCCTATGACTTCAGCAGATTCCATGCTTCATTTATAGGAAATATATGTAGCTTTGCAAGTGGCTAAAGTTTTAATAATAATTATCCTAAAGGCGATTTATTTTGTATTAATCTGTGACGCCTGCATTAACTGTATATTAACTGCTTTGGGCGGAAAATGAACTTATGCAGAAAATACAAAAAACATTTTTGAGCATCGTTCGTCCAGCAGTTTTTGGCGTGTGCTTGCTTGCGGGTTCGTCTTATGCAAGTTCTGATGATGCGGTACTGAATCGGATTACTAGCAGCATCAGTTTAGTTTATGTTTCCGCATCGGAATGCAAAGGAACTCTCTCACCTGGCCCAGAGCAATATGTGCAACAAATAGATGATTATTTTACCAAGCTATACCCAAACGGAGCGGGATATTGGGCATTGCCACCAACTAGAGAAATGCAAACCAACAGAGAAATTTGCATAATAAATCTTGAAAGCAGCCTACTAAAATATCAAAGGTCTTTGTATGAATTCAGGATAAGCTATCCCAAGCGAATACAGCCGCCAATGTTGCTTGCCTATCGTTGGCGCGACAGAACGATAGAAAACGACACGCCGACATTCTCAACCTTGCCAATTTCATCACCAAAGGCAAGCAAGCCAGATTCACGGTTTTAGATTTTCTTCCCCAATTTGCCTCTTGTTGCGAATGATTATCAACTGCAAGTGAAAAAGCAGTGCTGCTTTTCCTCATTCCAAAGCACCATAGAACAAGCGTAACACGGGAAAATATGCTCTGGAAGTCAATAATTGCGCTAAGTAAGGCTAAGTGTGGTATGTTGAAAACCAATTGTTTTTTATGCAAAAATCGCTTGTTGTCCCGTGTCAAGCACGGGATGACGGTCACTGGGCGGGTTGTCACAAAAGCTTAACAAAAATCGGCTGGATTTCGTGCAAAGCCCATGCTAGCCTAACAATGGGTTGTTATAACTAGCTTTTACTGTGGGTTTTTAATGGTTGCAGCGCAAGACATAAAAGTTGAGTCATACTCCAAAACCGCCTTCAAAGGCAGTTGGGTTGGGCGCAGCCGTGCAATGTGGGCTGTTTCGTTCCTCGGGCTGGTTACTGGGCTTGCCATTGGCTTGATCGCGCCGTTTTTCCCCGTGCTGGCGGTTGGAGCATTCACGGCGGAGATGGCGGCGGCTAATGTGCTGGGTTCTATGGCGATTTTTGGCGCAAGCGGAATGGCGACGGGCTTTATCGTTGGTGGGTTCATCGGTGGAGCGTCAGGAGGTGTTTCGGAAGCGGCAAGAGAGGCGGAACGGCGCGACCTCGTCCGCACCAAAGCCATTGAGCAAGCAACTGGTTTGCAGATTCCTGAAGTGAATGTCGCGCAAAACAAGCCAGAGCAAAAATATTTTAATCCAAAGGTTGGGTTGCTATTCGCCACTTTCGGGGCGATTGCTGGCGGTATCATGGCGGCGGCGTTTGTTTTTAGTGGGGCAGGGGCAGCGGCGGCTGCAATTCCCGCGCTTTCTACACTTACTCATGGTGTAGTTGGGGCAGCCGCGATCCAATCCGCACAAACAGCTTGTTTCGTCGGCGTTATGACCTGTTTTGGCGCATTATTTGGCATTAACTATCCTAAAATTTCTTATGCTTTACAGGATTATGCGGGGAAATTGCTTGGTGGCGATCTTCTTGGTTCAAGTTGGGATAAAGAACCAGCAAGGGGGATTGATATAACTATCGAACGGCAGCCCTCGCTAGCCGCCGCCCAGCAACCGATGCAGCAATATGTATATTGCGATGAGCGCGATTTACCAACCAACCATGCGGTTAAGGAAGCTCGGCGAAGTATAACCTCCTACCGAGACTTTGTTGCGCAACCAGCGCAAGAGAATGAATTGGCGTTCAATAATCGCTAGAAGCGTAAAAACCGCTTGCAATATCTGATTTTTTCATTAAAAATACCCGCCTCTATAAACATAAAGGTGGGTGCTTGGCGGTACTCATAGCAGATTTATATTGTTTTTTTAGTTTTTGATTTCAACCCAGAGATGCCCGCCAACATTTCGCAATTATTTTTAGTTAGGTATTATTTAGTATGGCACAAGCAGCACAAGCGCAAGCATTTGAAATTGAAGATTTTGGCGCATTATTTGAAGAATCACTGAACGAGGGCGGAAAAAGCGAAGGTTCGGTTGTAAAAGGTGTAATCGTTGCGATTGAAAAAGATGTGGCGATTATTGATGTGGGCATGAAGTCCGAAGGGCGCGTGCCGCTTCGTGAATTCGCCGTTAATAATGTTCCAGCAGAGCTTCGCGTTGGCGATGAGGTTGATGTTTATTTGGAACGCATCGAAAATAAAAACGGCGAGGCGATGCTTTCGCGTGAAAAAGCTCTGCGCGAAGAAGCGTGGGTAAAATTGGAAAGAGCCTGCGCGAATTCCGAGCGCGTGGACGGCGTTATTTTTGGTCGCGTTAAGGGCGGCTTTACTGTTGATATTCAGGGCGCAGTGGCGTTTCTTCCGGGTAGTCAGGTTGATATTCGCCCAATCCGCGACATCACTCCGCTTATGCACATCACCCAGCCGTTCCAAATTCTTAAAATGGATCGCAAGCGTGGGAATATCGTGGTTTCTCGTCGCTCTATCCTTGAGGAATCTCGCGTTGAAGCTCGCAATGACTTGCTGGGCAAAATCAGCGAAGGTCAAATCCTTGATGGTATCGTTAAAAACATCACTGATTACGGCGCGTTCATTGACATGGGCGGCATTGATGGCTTGCTCCATGTTACCGATATTTCATGGCGCAGAATCAGCCACCCGACCGAAGTTCTCTCTGTTGGGCAAACCATTAAAGTTATAGTTACCAAGTTTGACCAAGCAACCAAGCGCGTTTCTCTGGGTATGAAACAGCTTGAAAACAACCCATGGCAAGAAGCAGCAGCGAAATATACCGCTGGCACGAAGCTTTCTGGCAAAATCACCAACATCACCGATTACGGCGCGTTTGTTGAGCTTGAACCGGGGATTGAAGGTTTGGTGCATGTGTCGGAAATTTCTTGGGTTAAAAAATCGGCGCATCCTTCTAAATTGGTGTCAGTTAGCCAAGAAGTTAATGTTGTTGTGCTTGACATCGATGCCTCTAAACACCGCATCAGCCTTGGCATGAAGCAATGTGAAGAAAACCCATGGGCGGCTTATGCTGGTAAAGTTCAAGTTGGTGATGTGATTGAAGGCGAAATCCGCAATATCACTGATTTCGGTCTATTCGTAGGTCTGGAAGGCGATATTGATGGGCTAGTTCATCACTCTGACCTAAGCTGGACAGAATCTGGCGATGCTGCTATCAAAAACTATAAAAAAGGCGAAATGATTAAAGCTAAAATCCTCGCTATTGATGTAGAAAAAGAGCGCATAAGCCTTGGTGTGAAACAACTTTCGGAAGCTCCTGCTGGCGCAATTCAAGCCCAATCGCAAACTGGTGAAGATTTTACCGACATTAAAAAGGGTTCTACTGTTACCTGCACGGTAACGGAAATCCATGATGATGGTATCACCGTAAAACTAAGCGATGGTTCTAGCAGCTTTATCAAAAAGTCAGAATTGGCTCGTGAACGCCAAGACCAACGCCCAGAACGCTTTGCAGCCAATGACCGCGTTGATGCAAAAGTGATTTCGGTGGATAAAGCTAGCCAGAAAGTTGGCGTGTCTATCAAAGCCCTAGAAACTGATGATCATAAAAAAGCTATCAGCGAATATGGCTCTGAAAACAGCGGCGCATCTTTGGGCGATATTCTAGGCGCGGCGTTAAGCGCGGCTGGTGAGAAGAAAACGAAGAAGTAATAGATGATAGGATAATAAGATGACGAGATGACAAGAAAATTGTCTTGCTTTCGTCATCTTTATCTTTTTATCTAGTAATCTAGTAATCTCTTCATCTAGTAGTCTAACTATGCTCCTCTCCCCCGACACACTTATCGACCGCCTCTATCTTAAAGGGCAAATTCGCAAATGGCGTTTTCTTGCCGTTATTTTTGCGGTGGTGGCGTTGCTTGCGGTTGTTAAGCACAATAACAAAGCGCATTCTCCTCTCGAGAATGATTATATAGCGCGGGTTACACTGGATGGTGTAATTGGTGATGATCAAAAAATCTATGACCTGATTACTCAAGTTGCCGATGATAAAAAGGCGAGGGCGGTTATCGTTTCGCTGGATACTCCGGGTGGCAGCGCGGTTGGCGGCGAGGAGATTTACCTGCGCCTTCGCAAGCTTTCCGAGAAAAAGCCTGTTGTTGCGGTGATGCGCTCGGTTGCGGCTTCGGCGGGTTATATGATTGCCCTCGGCGCGGATCAGATTTTCGCCCGCGAGGGGACGATTACAGGCTCAATCGGCGTGTTGGTGGAAACTGGTGAAATCACTGATTTATTGCAAAAAATTGGCATAAAGCCAATTTCTATAAAATCTGCCCCGCTTAAGGCATCGCCGTCACCATTTGAAAAATCCACTCCTGAGGCGGAAAAGGTTCTGCATGACATGATTATGGATTTTTATGATCATTTTGTGGATATAACGGCGGAGCGTAGGAAAATATCGCACGAAAAAGCTGTAATGCTCGCCGATGGGCGGGTTTATAGCGGCAAACGGGCGGTTGAAAACAAGCTGGTGGACGCCATTGGCGGCGAGGATGAGGCGATTGATTGGTTGGTGAAAAACCGCCAAATATCAGAGAAATTAAAGGTTTCTGATGTTGAAATTGAGGAAGATAAGAGCTTCGTTGACCGCATTCTTAAAGATTCAATAGGGAATTTTTGGCAAAAAAGCGTGAACGGGCTTGACGGATTGTCTGCAATATGGCATCCTAGCATACATTAATTGCTTTTTCTTCAAGAGGATACCATGACAAAATCAGAACTGATTCTCCGTCTTTCTAAACGCTACCCGCATTTATATCAACGCGATATTGAAGCGTTGGTCGCCACGATATTTGACGATATATGCAACACGCTGGTTGATGGTGGGCGCGTTGAGTTGCGTGGCTTTGGCGCATTGTCTATCCGCAAGCGTGAGGGGCGTAAGGCTCGCAATCCGAAAAACGGAAAAGAAGTGAGCATCGGCGAACGCTATGCGATTTATTTCCGCACAGGCAAAGAACTCCGCGAGCGCATCAACAAAGCTCCCGTGATGACGAACTAGCCTTGTCTGTCTCCATAAAAATTTGTGGTATTAGTGACGAACAGAATTTGCAGGTGGCGGTTGCCGCGGGTGCTGGTTTTGTTGGTTTTGTGCATTACCCAAAATCTCCGCGCCATGTGTCAATTGATCGAGCCGCTGCCTTAAAAAAACTCCTGCTGCCAACTGTAAAATCAGTTGTGGTTCTGGTAAATCCCAGCGATGAATTACTCGCGGAAATATCCGCGAATTTGCAACCAGATTATATACAGCTGCACGGCGATGAGAGCGTGGAGCGCGTGATGGAAATCCGTAAGCTATGCCCGCAAATCGGAATCATCAAAGCCATTTCCGTAAAAAATTCTGATGATATAAACCATGCAGATAAATTTTGCGATATTGCGGATTATATATTGTTTGATGCCAAGCCAACGAACGAAAATATGATGCACGGCGGCAATGGAATTGCTTTTGATTGGAATATTTTGGCGGGTGCAAATCTGCCCCAAAAATGGTTTTTATCTGGTGGACTTAATGCTGGCAATGTCCGCGAAGCTGTCCGCATTACGGGTGCAAAAATGCTTGATGTATCCTCTGGCGTTGAACGCTCGGCTGGTGTAAAAGATATGGAACTCATAAGAAAATTTATTAAAAATGCAAAATATAATGACTAGATAACAAGATGAAGAGATGACGAGACATGCTATTCTTGTCATCCCATTATCTCGTCATCTTATCATCTTTGATAAAATATGGATGCAAAAATGAAGCAAAATACCCAGCCCGATATGAACGGACATTTTGGAATTTTTGGCGGCAGATATGTCGCGGAAACGCTGATGCCGCTTATTCTGGAAGTTGACAAGGCTTATGAAGCCGCCAAAGCTGACGGCAGCTTTCAAAGCGAGATTGACTATTATTTCAAGCATTATGTCGGCAGGCCGTCGCCGCTATATTTCGCGCCGCGCCTGACCGCGCATGCTGGTGGTGCAAAGATATATTTCAAGCGCGACGAGCTGAACCACACGGGCGCACATAAAATCAACAACTGCATCGGGCAGATTATCCTCGCTAAACGGCTGGGCAGGAAGCGCATCATCGCCGAAACTGGGGCAGGGCAACACGGCGTTGCAACCGCCACAGTCTGCGCTCTTTTCGGGCTTCAGTGTGTGATATATATGGGTGCGAAAGATATTGAACGCCAAGCACCAAATGTTTTCCGCATGAAGCTGCTGGGCGCGGAAGTCCGCCCTGTGGAAAGCGGCACAAAGACTCTGAAAGACGCGATGAATGAGGCGTTGCGCGATTGGGTGACTAATGTGCATGACACTTTTTATCTGATTGGCACAGCGGCGGGGCCACATCCATACCCCGCTATGGTGCGTGATTTTCAAGCCATCATCGGGCGCGAAACCCGCGAGCAAATGCAAGCTGCCGAGGGTCGCCTGCCTGACACTCTCGTTGCGGCGATTGGTGGCGGCAGCAACGCCATTGGCTTGTTCCACCCATTTATTGCCGACGAAAGCGTGAAAATGATTGGTGTGGAAGCGGCGGGAAAGGGCTTGGATAGCGGTGAACATGCTGCATCAATTGCTCGCGGCGCGGCGGGTGTGTTGCATGGCAGCCGAACCTATTTGCTGCAAAGCGACGATGGGCAAATTCTGGACGCGCATTCTATTTCCGCAGGGCTGGATTATCCAGGAATTGGCCCTGAACATTCGTGGCTGCATGAAATGGGGCGCGTGGAATATGTTTCCGTGACCGATGACGAGGCACTCGCTGCCTTCCAGCTAGTTTCAAAGCTAGAGGGGATTATTCCCGCGCTAGAGCCGTCGCACGCCCTAGCCCATGTGCTAAAAATCGCACCAAAACTGCCGAAGGAACATCTGCTAGTAGTCAATGTCTGCGGTCGTGGCGACAAGGATATTTTTACTGTGGCAAGGGCTCTTGGAGTTAGTTTGTGATAAAAGATTTTGAGGGGTGGGGTACATTAAAAACCCAGATAAATATTCGCAAAGATGCGCCAACCTTTCAGCAACAAGAAATATGGTGGTGCAGCATTGGTGTTAATATCGGGAATGAAGAGGATGGCAAAAGCAGGCTTTATAGCCGCCCTGTTCTCGTTGTACGCAAATTTAATCAATATATGTTTTGGGGACTACCACTTACAACAAAGATAAAAGACAATGCCTTTTATCATCAGATACATTTCAAAGACTTACAGCAAAGTGTTATGTTGTCACATCTGAAGTTAATAGATAGCAAAAGATTAACAAGCAAAATGGGGAAATTATCAGACAGCCAATTTGAAGATATAAAAACAGCCATCAAAAAACTAATATGATTATTCTCCCCCTAGCCTCCTACAAAGCTAGGGGGAGTTTGTGCCTAGCGGCAATTTGTAAGATAATTGTACTATGACTAAATATGGAAGTAAAGATAAAAATATGACCACACGAATTGAACAAACATTTGAAAAACTGGCAAAATCTGGGAAAAGAGCCCTGATACCTTTTATCATGGGTTTTGACCCCGACCGCGAGACTTCGGCGCGGATACTCGCGGCTTTGCCCGCTGCTGGCGCGGATATTATCGAAATTGGGATGCCATTTTCCGACCCGATGGCGGATGGAGTGGTGATTCAGGCGGCGGGCATTCGTGCCCTGAAAGCTGGCGCGACGGTTGCTGGCGTGTTGGAAATGGTTCGTGAATTTCGTGAGAAGAACAACGAAACGCCAATAATCCTCATGGGTTATTTCAACCCGATATATCGCTATGGCGCGGAAAAATTCTGTGCCGACGCGGTGGCGGCGGGTGCGGACGGCATGATACTGGTGGATTTACCACCCGAAGAAGAGGGCGAAATCCGCCCATTCCTTAACGCTTCAGCCTTAAAACTAATCCGCCTGATTGCGCCGACTAGCGGCGATGAGCGCGTGAAGCTACTAAGCCAGTCTGCCAGCGGCTTTGTGTATTATATTTCCATTACGGGCATCACTGGTGCGGCGGTGGCGAATAACCAGACGCTAAAGGCGCAGGTGGAGCATTTACGCGAATTTACCAAGCTGCCCATCGCTGTTGGTTTTGGCATCAAAACTGCCGAGCAAGTGCGCGGCGTATCGGAATTTGCGGACGCGGTGGTGGTCGGCTCTGCCCTTGTTGATGCAATTGCCAAAGCCGATGATAAGGTGAAATCCGCGAGTGATTTTATTGGTCAATTAGCGCGTAGATAAAAGCTCGAAATCCGAGGTTTTTCCAGCATTTTTATCAAAGGTTGCGGTTTTGCTGCACCCAGATTTTTTATTGCATGCGCCAATTAGCGCGTCAGAAAAATCAATTTTTTCTTTTCTATAGAGGCTTAACGCCTGCCAAGCCTCGTCTGTGTTTTCAATTTCAAACTGACTGGTTTGTAGGATTTTCTCCAAAACGCCAGCTATCTGCTCTCTTTTATAGCTGTATGCTGTTTCCAGCACCCAGACTAATTCACAAAGCACAATACGATTAATAAAAGCAGGCTGTTCACGCGTGCAATGCTTCTTGATGTAAAGGCTGGCAGCGTGTGACCGTTCTTCATCATCTTGAACCAGATAGCGAAGCAATATATTGGTATCAAGACCCTTCATATTTATCCGCAGCTCGCTTTTTAATTGTAGATTTTATATCACGAAGTGACACGGATTTTTTGGGTTTAGGAAGAATGCCCTTTAATTCGGAAACATCAATAGTTGCGGGAACAAGCAAAACCCGCCCCTTTTCCTGCATAATGAATTCGAGCTTGTCGCCAGCATGCAGCCCTAAAAAACCACGAACAGCGGCAGGAATAGTAGTTTGCCCCTTAGAAGTAATCGTTGCCATTACCATAAAAATGCTCCTTACCTTTAATCTATTTCCTTACTTTACAACAAGTGGAATGATTAAGCAACTTTTTCTGGTGCTTTTTTCTGGCGTTCTAGCACGCTTTCAATCCACTCGCGCCCGCTTGGACTTTCTACGAAATGGATGAGCGACACCACAACGCGCTGATCAAAGAAATCATCGGCGTGATCCAGCAGAAATTTATTAGCATTTTCAACGCTTATTGCGCTGCGCCATGAGCGCGGGCTTATCATCCCGATAAAGGCATTGGCAACCGCGATAATCCGCGCAGTTACGAGGATTTCCTCGCCTTTTAAGCCTAGCTGCCCTGTGCCGTTCCATTTTTCCTGCCACTGTTTTAGCGTATCCACCACTGGGCCATCAAAGGTCACATGCGCCAGCAAATCCGCCGCCGCGTCCATAGAGGTGCGGATAGTGGTTTTTTCACTTTCGGTCAGTTGTTCGGTTTTGGTGAGCAGTGCTTTAGGCACAATGATTTTCCCGATATTCATCAGCCCCGCCGCGTTTTTAGCGGTAAAACAGGTCACGCTGTCTAGCTCCATATCCAGCGCGATTTGATACGACAAATCGGAAACCAACGAAGAATGATTGGCGGCAAACGGGTCACGCCTATCCACCAGATTGAGCAGGGTTTGCACCAATTGCTTTTGTGTAGCAAGCCTGCGTTCGCGCTCAAAATATACCTCGCTGACATCTTGTTCCACCACCAAAACACCAGCGGTTTTTTCGGGTAATGAGGCAACTGGAATTTCATCCAGCGGAATATACGCGCTGCGAATAACCAATTTTTTATCGTCAAGAGTTTCGTGTTGGACATCATAGATCGGCTGCCCACCTTGTTGCGCTGCTTCCAGTTGCTCGGCTATCTGCTCGGCTCGTGCTGCGCCGCGAACATCGGTCAGCGTTTTTCCGATGATGCTAGACGACGACATTTCCACCGCCGCCGCAACTTGCTGATTAGCAAACTGATATTTCTGTTGTCCGTCCACAATATAAATCGCTTCTGGCTGATTATCAGCAACAAGGCGGAGTAGTTTTTCCTGCGCCTGTGCTTTGGTGGCGAGTTTTTTGAAATAGCCAGACGCCATCAGCGCGTGACGCGAATAGGAATACCACCACATGGTAATAATAATCATCACAATAACCGAGATAATCAGCGAGAACACCGCCATCATGCTAGCGCGGTGCGCCCCGCTTTCGGCGAAGGCTTCCGCTTCATCAACTTTGGCGACAAGAACCCAACCCGTATTTTCCAGTTGATGTGACACGGCGAGGACTTTGTTACCACGATAATCAGGTTTTTGCGCGACAAAGCCCACGCCATTTTCGCCGCTGAAGGCGGTTTCGGCGAGTTCGCCCTTGGCGACATCAAACGGTTTTCCGCCATCCATCCGCGGGGTTAGATATTCTGTGCCATCTTCATATTTACGCATGAGAAGCACTTCAAAAGTTTTTTCGGTAACGCCCGTTTGCTTTAGGAGTGAAAAAAGATTGTCGCCAATTTCTTTTATGGCGACGATTTTGCCAATCTGCCCATCGGCGTTGCGCTCGCCTTGCAACGAATAAATCGGCACGGAAAAGCCCATATACAGCGTTCCGTCCTTGTCCTGCGCTAGGTCTATAAAGCCTTCAACTCCCGCCTTTTGCACTTTTGCGTGTTCCACCAGCTGCGCCATCGCGCCGTCGGTCATCTGCGTGCCGACCAGCAGTTTATTGTCATTATCCAGCACCGCCAGCCCGCTTTTGTTTTCGCTAGGGATATTGGCGGGAATTGCGTCTGTCGCGCTGGGTTTTACAAAACCAGAGCGTTGCGCGGTGAACAGCAATAAATTCCGCAGGTAAGTTTTTTGTGATTGCTCGCCTGCTTGCCCATTATTTTCTGTGGCGGCTTCGGGCATCATCTGCAATTCGGTGAGGTATAGTTTCAGCGACGGGTTATCAGAAAGCGTGCGTAGCTCGGCAAAATTCCCAGAAACAAAGCGGCCGACATCCGCCGCGCGGCTATCGGCAATTAGGGTTAGTTTTTCTTTCCAGTGCTGAACATCGCGCTCGTAATCCGCCGAGTTGAAACGACCAATTAGCGAAAAACCGACAATAATAATCAAAGCGATAAGTGCTACAACACCATAAGTCCACGGAGTAAGCTTGATGTGCATTTTGCCAGAAAATTCTTCCATTTCGGCGTGTTTGTTAGCCATGTTATTTTCTCCTTAAAATAGACTTGCGTTTTATATAGCAAATTTTGCTGTTCATGCCAATTTAATATCTCGACTCACCCAGAAAATTTCCGAAACCAGTTGCGGCTTGGTTTTTCAATAAAATTATAGCAAAAATACGCCCCGCCAATAACCGTGGAATATACGATAAACGCCGCCAATATATTGGCCGCTGTTTCTGGCATATAGGCGGGAAGGCGTAGCTGCAATTGCTGGAGTGCGACGAAGAAATGGTGATGCAGCAGATATATGGAATATGACAACACACCCAGCATATAAAAGACAGGTGTTGATAATAGCGCGGAAACCTTGCCCACATTGCCATAAAGCGAAAGCACCAGCAGCACCAGCAGCGGGTAAATCAGCAAATCATCCGCATTCATCGCCATCATCGCCGCAAGCAAAATTATAACTAAGCTCGCGAAAATATCGCTATAAAAAACAGCTTTAGCTTTTAACATTTGTGAAGCGCGAAACACCAACAAACCCAAGCAAAACCCGCCAAGGCAGCGCAAAAGCGTGAGCGCGTCACGCCCGTGGAAAATGTCCAGCCCGCCATTGCGAACCGTTTGCCCAACTTCGGTTGTGGTAGCCACAAAAAACAGCGCGATAGCGGAAAGAAGCGCGATTGACAGCGCACCCAGCCAGCCAGAAAACAGCGCGAGGTAAATCAAAATCGGGAACAGCAAATACGCCGCCCATTCGGTGCTGATTGACCATGTTGGCCCGCCGATGCTATCGCCAAAACCCCACGCATGTATCATAAAAATATTGGTGATATGCGCGAGTATCGGGTTTTCCAGATTAACCGCTGGGCGATGCACGCCAGAAAAACCGCCATACACCGCCAGAGAATAAAACGAAACGCAGAGCGTAACGAAAATATACATCGGATAAATGCGCCCAATCCGCCGCAGCAAAAATTCGCGGTGGTGTCGCCATGAATATTTACCAGCAAACATCGTGCGGTAAGTCATCGCCATAACAAATCCGCTGAGGATGAAGAAAAAATCCACCCATAAATAACCTTTTTTGATGAAAGAAAGCAGGGCGACGCTCGCAATATTATCCATCTGGTGAAAATGATACACCATCACCAGAGTTGCGGCGATTCCGCGTGCCGAAGTCAAAGCTTTTATTTCTGTTGCCATTTTTAGTCCTTAAATTTCCTACATATTGGGGTGGTACATCCACCAATTATTTTCGTTTAAGCCATAAATTGGTCGATAGTGATAGATATTAAGCGCGGGGATAACCTGTTTTATCTGGTTGTCGAGGATGATTAGCTTTCCATCGTCGTCATAAACGCCAAGAATTGCGTGAATAATGCCGCCTAGGTTTAAGTCCTGCACAATCATAATCCGCATTCTGCTCGCTGGAATTCCCAGTGCGCGAAGCGAGTAATATTTGGAAATTGCATAATCTTCGCAATCGCCGTTTATCTCCATAAATTCATATGGTGTTTCCCAGTAATCCGTAACCCCCCAATTTATTTGATCCACGATATAAGTATGCTCATTGCTCCATTCATTGACGCTGTCCAGCTTTTCATCAAAATCCGCATCCTGCAACTCGGATAGCATTTCTTTCCAATCTTTTATAGCGCAAGGGTGATAGCGAATAGCACCGCAATCATCATCCGATATGGTTTTTTGGGTTTTGAAGCGTGAACGAACGCCAGACCATTTGGGAAATGGCGACAGATTGGCAGAGCGTTTTTCTGTCATCTCAAAATATGAATTTGCGGCGGCGGCAGGCGTAATTGTGGCAAATAATAAAAGCACCGCCAGCAAAATTTTATGAGTAAAATTCATATCGCAACAATTCTTATTTGGTTTTTTACACCTATAAACTATCTTATTTGTCTTTACTAGCTGTGTTTTTTTTATCACAGTTTCAACTAATTACGCAAAAAAAGCATGTTTTTTTATTTCAGAAATTAATAATTATTTTTATAGCTTTGTTTCGTGTACGGAATAATAATATTAAGGATTTTCGCGGATTTCAGTAAAAGTTTTTTTATTTCGCTTTCGTAACAAAAAAAACTCCGCGTTAAAAATGCCAATGTAATTAAGTCAAAAACCTTTATTTTGCCGCTTCTTATTAATAAAAAATTTATAATTTATGAGTAATAGTGTTTCATATTCATTTGCGCGGTGCAAGTGGATAGCGTAATTTGTAAAATATTCATAATGGAGATTATTATGGCCGTTGTTAAAAAAGCTGCAGCTAAGAAACCAGCTGCTAAAAAGCCAGCTGCAAAAAAAGCAGTTGTTAAAAAAGTTGCTGCTAAAAAGCCAGCTGCGAAAAAAGTAGTAGCTAAAAAAGCTGTTGCTAAAAAGCCAGTAGCTAAAAAAGCTGTTGCGAAAAAAGTAGTAGCTAAAAAAGCTGTTGCTAAAAAACCAGCTGCGAAAAAAGCAGTTGCTAAGAAACCAGCAAAAGTTGCTTCTAAGCCAAAAGCAAGCCTGAGCATCACTGCTCGCTCTGTTGCAGCAAAGAAAGTTACCCCAATCCGCCTTTAATCTGGCATTTGGGTTAAATAAAACAGGGGGACTCAAGCGAGTTCCCCTTTTTTTATTGCTTATTAGATAATTGGATGTTTGGATTATTAAGGCTGGATTTTTTTAACTTAATCATCTAATCATCCAATTATCTAATAATCAAATTATCCGTCCTAAATCATGACCGAACTAGAAACACTACGCGCTCAAATCGATAAAATTGACGAAAAAATTATAGAGCAACTAATATCACGCATAGAAGTTGTTAAAAAGGTTGGCGAGTATAAAAAGGAAAATGCCAGCCCGCCATGCCCGATCCGCCCAGCGCGGGAGGCGAATATGTTGCGCCGTATCACCGAGGCATTTCGCCCGACTGATTTCCCCGCCAGTGCGGCGGCGGCGATTTGGCGGATAATAATTGGCGCGTCCACCAGCGTGGAAGCGGACATGACGCTTTCGGTTTTTGCTAGCGAACAGGAAAATAACCTATATTGGCTCGCCCGCGAATATTTCGGGACAAGCGCGCCAATTATAAAACAGGCGCATGTAAAGCGCGTCATCGGCGATGTGCTGGACGGCAAGGCGGCGGTTGGTGTTGTGCCGTTTTTGCGTGGCGGTGATGTTGGTGATTGGTGGGTTTCGCTTTTGCAACAAGGCGAGCATACACCGAAGATTTTCGCGCATGTTCCTTTCGTCTATACTGACATTGCGGGAAAAAATATCCCGTCCGCCCTTGCCATTGCGCGGCTTCTGCCAGAGCCATCTGGCGATGATATGTCGATTGTGGTGATTGAAACCGATAGCAATGTCAGCCAGCACCGCTTGCAAACCGCGTTTGTAAATGAAAAGCTAGAGGCAACTTGGATAAATATAGCGAGTTTGAGTGCGAGTAGCCGCCATCATTTGCTCGAGGTTAAAGGCTTTATAACCCATGAACACGCTGGCTTTGCCAATATACTTGCGGCTCTTGGCGCATCAATTATAAGCGTAAATTATCTTGGTGTGTATGCCACGCCAATAACCATTGCTAATTCACAAAATACTTAAGAGGCAAAGTAGTAATATGCGCCCAACCCCAAATTCTGGAATATTAGACATCGCGCCTTATGTTGGTGGAAAATCAGCGGCGAAGGCGGGTGTGCGCGTGGTAAAACTTTCGTCAAACGAAACGCCGCTTGGCGCAAGCCCAGAAGCCCTAAAAGCCTACGCAGCAGCGGCAACCAGCCTCCACCGCTATCCTGATGGGAGCGCGAAAAACCTGCGTGAGGCGATTGGCGAAGTTTATGGCTTGCCTCATGAGCAAATAGTTTGCGGCGCAGGCTCGGACGAGCTAATTGGCTTGCTGGTTCATGCTTACGCAAGCGCGGGTGATGAGGTGGTGATTAGCGAGTATGGTTTCCTTATGTATAAAATTTACGCACAGAGTGTGGGCGCGAAAGTCGTTGTAGCACCTGAAAAAAACCTCTGTTCCGATGTGGACGCGCTGCTTGCCGCCGTTACGCCAAAAACCAAGATTTTATTTATCGCAAACCCGAATAACCCGACTGGTTCATATATTCCCGCCAGCGAAATGAAGCGGCTGCGCGACGGTTTGCCGAAAAATGTCATTCTCGCTATTGACGATGCTTACTGCGAATATGCAACTGTTAGTGATTATAGTGATGGCAGCGAGCTGGTGGCTGACAGCGAAAACACAGTTATGCTGCGGACTTTTTCCAAAATTTACGGGCTTTCCGCCCTGCGGTTGGGCTGGATGTATGCGCCCGCGCATATCGTTGATGTTATTAACCGCATCCGCGGGCCGTTTAATGTTTCCGCGCCAGCAATGGCAGCGGGCATAGCGGCTGTGCGCGATACGGCGTTCACCGCAAATGCCAAGGCTTTTAACACAAAATGGCTGGCGTGGCTATCGGCGGAAATTGCCGCACTGGGCTTGAAACTTCACCCAAGCATTGGAAATTTTGTATTGGTGGAATTCGCAAATGCGCAGCAGAGTGCCGCGGCGAATAATTTCCTTATGGAGCGCGGATTAATCGTGCGCGAAGTGGCGAATTATGGCTTGCCCAACTGCCTGCGTATAACTATCGGTCTGGAAGAAGATAACAAGGCGGTGGTGCAGGCGTTGAAAGAAATGAAATAGATAAAATAAATAACTTTTGTCCCCGCCAGAACAGAAACGCACATGCTATTTTTATGGCATAGTTAAAATTTTCTGTTTATCGTGATTTGACTTAATAAGTACCAGTTTTCGTCATTGCGAACGAAGTTACCCGCTGCGCCAGTGCCAGCGCGGCGAGAGCAATCCAGAAACTATCAACAAACTGGATTGCCGCGTCGCTTACGCTCCTCG
>SXGU01374321.1_pt1 | contig 17945 bp, 16 predicted proteins | sample 3174531 | NCBI WGS metagenome assembly SXGU01 (sample SAMN11356863, study PRJNA531348) | freshwater metagenome | isolation source: freshwater sample F1-140 | place: China: Fuxian Lake, Yuxi | collected 2017-12-25 | reverse complement strand
TCGAGCTCACGCCCATTGGTGCGGGCGGCGGCTCCGTCGCCGGCATCGACCGCGGCGGGTTGCTGCGGGTCGGACCGGAATCGGCGGGCTCGGACCCCGGCCCCGCCTGCTACGGCAAGGGCACGGTACCCACGGTGACCGATGCCAATCTTGTGCTCGTCCGGATCAACGCCGAGCGGCCGATCGGCGGCAAGCTGCAGCGGCTCGATACCGTTGCGGCCCGTACAGCCATTGATACGGCGGTCGGTGAGCCGCTCGGCCTCGACACGGAGGCGGCTGCCGAGGCCATCCTGCGCGTGGCCAACTCGCACATGGCGGGCGCCATCCGCCTCGTCTCGATCGAGCGCGGCCACGATCCCAAGCGCTTCTCGCTGATGCCGTTCGGCGGGGCGGGTGGTCTGCATGCCGGTGCGCTGATCAAGGAAGTGGGGCTCGCCTCGGCGCTGGTGCCGCGCTACCCCGGCGTGACCTCGGCGCTCGGCTGTGTGATCGCGGACATGCGCCACGACTTCGTGCACACGATCAATCGGCCGCTGGACGGCCTGGATGTCCCCGGCCTGCAGGGCTCGATCAGCCAAGCTACAGGCGAGGGGCGTGGGCTGCTGGAGCGCAGCGGCGTCGCTCTCCAGGGTATCCAGACCCAGATCGAGCTCGACATGTCCTATGTCGGTCAGACGCACACCGTCGCGGCAGCATTGCCGGGTGATCAGCCCCTCACGCCTGCCGCGATCCGCGCTGCCTTCGAAGCGGCGTATCGACAGGCCTTCGGCCGGTTGCTGGAAAGCGTGCCGATGCGTGTGCTGACGTTGCGCATCGCGGTGATCGGCAAGCGCCCGAAGCTGGATCTCACACGCCTGCGCCCGGAGCGAGGCTCGATCGAGGATGCACAGACCGGCGCACGCGATGTCTGGTTTGACGGGAAACCGCGCGCAACGCGGATTTTCGATCGCCTGAAGCTGCCGGTGGGTGCAGAGATCGCCGGGCCGGCGGTCCTTGAGCAGCCGGATGCCACCACCGTGGTCGATCCCGATCTCGTCGCCCGGGTGGACGATTTCGGAAACGTAGTCCTGGGGCGCCAGTCATGAGCCGTCGTTTCGATCCCGCGACTACGGCGTTGGTCCTGGTCGACCTGCAGAACGACTTCCTGCATCCCAAAGGAGCTTACGGCCGGGCCGGACAGTCGGCGCCAGCGATCACCGCGCTGCCGGAGCGTCTGCGGTCCGTCGTCGAAGCCGCGCGTCGCAGCGGGGTCCTGACGGTCTCCACGCACTTCACGCTGGTTCCGGGCAGAAGAGGAGAGCCGATCATCTCGCCTCATCTGAAGAAGCTGCGGCCGTTCCTGACCAGAGGCGATTTCGTGCCCGGCAGCTTCGGTCACGCGATGATCGACGAGCTCAAGCCAGCCGATATTGCGGTCGACAAGGTCGCCTATTCGGCCTTCTACATGAGCCGTCTCGAGTTCGTGCTGCGCAAATCCGCCATCGAGACGCTGATCTTCGCCGGCATCGTCACCAACGGCGGCGTCGCCTCGACCCTGCGCGATGCCCATGTGCGCGATTTCGCCACCGTGCTGCTCTCGGATGGCTGCGCGGCCTTCAGCGACAGCGTCCACGAGACCACCGTCGCTGCCTTGGCGGCGATCTCGCCGGTGATGACCTGCGCGGAGCTGGTTGCGGCGTTGCAGGCATGAGCCGGTTCGCGCCGGCGGTTCTTCCTGCGCACGGCGTCGAATTTCCTGTTAGCGTGCCTGTGCTGATCGTCGGCGCGGGAGCTGCCGGCCTGACGGCAGCGCTCGCGGTCCGTGATACGGGTGCAGCCGTCATGGTGCTGGAGCGCGATCCGGTGCCACAGGGTTCCACGGCGCTGTCGTCCGGCCTTGTGCCGGCCGCCGGGACGAAGGCCCAGGCCGCGCAGGGTATCGCGGATACGCCGGAGCTCTTCGCCCGTGACATCCAGGCCAAGGCTAAAGGCCTTGCCGAACCGCGTCTCGTTGCGGCGCTGGCTGCTGCAATCGGCCCGACCGTCGACTGGCTGGCTGAGGCACACGGAATCCCGTTCACCGTGGTGGAGGGGTTTCTCTATCCCGGCCACTCGGTGCTGCGCATGCACGGCACGCCGAAGCGTACCGGCACCGAGCTGATGGCGTGTCTGGGCGACGCCGCGGCGCGTGCCGGCGTGGACGTGGTGACGGACGCTCATGTTCATACCCTCTATGTCGAGGGCAGCCGCGTCGTCGGCGTTGGCGTCGACCGGCCCGACAGCACGACGGAGGCAATCGGTTGCGGTGCCCTCGTGCTGGCCTGCAGCGGTTTTGGTGGCAATCGCGGGCTCGTACAGAAGAACATCCCCGAGATGGCCTCGGCCCTGTTCTTCGGCCACGCCGGCAACGAGGGAGATGCCCTGTCCTGGGGTGCCGCACTTGGCGCGGCGACGCGGGACCTCGGTGCCTATCAGGGCCATGGCTCGGTGGCGACGCCGCACAACATCCTGATCACCTGGGCGCTCATGATGGAGGGCGGCTTCCAGATCAACGCGGCCGGGCAGCGGTTTTCGGACGAGCACCAGGGTTATTCGGAGCAGGCGAGAGCTGTCCTGACGCAGCCGGGAGGTGTCGCCTGGAGCATTTACGACGAACGGCGGCACAAGACCGCTTTGCAGTTCGAGGATTATCGGGACGCCCTGAGCGCTGGTGCCGTGCGGTCAGCACCGGATATCCGGGCGCTGGCCCGCGATCTCGGCCTGCCGGAGGAGGCGCTGGACGTCACCCTTCAGGGTGTGGGGGCTATGGTACGAGGTGAGACTGCCGACCCTTTTGGCCGCGACTTCTCCTCCAAGCTGGCACTCGGCGCGCCTTTCTACGGCGTGAAGGTCACGGGCGCTCTCTTTCATACGCAGGGTGGTCTGCTGGTCGACGATCACGCGCGGGTCTTGCGACCCGACGGCACGAAGTTGCCCAATCTCCTCGCTGCCGGCGGGGCGGCCTGCGGGGTCTCCGGCCCCGAATGCTGGGGCTATCTCTCCGGCAACGGCCTGCTCGCCGCTATCGGGCTTGGCCGGATCGCCGGCGCTTCGGCCCCGCGCTAACGGGAGTCTTCGAATCCGCCCTGGCCCGCAGTGTCGGCCCAGACCTTGAAGCGCGGCGACGGCGATACCTCGCCATGGGCCATCAGCTCGTGCCAGACGGCGCAGGCCTCGAGGAAGCGGTTCACGCCCGCGGGCCAGATGATCAGGCTCAGGGCTTCGGCGATCTTCTCCTCCGGTACGCGCTGGCTGTAGGCCGAGCGGATATGCGCCGCTACACCCGCTTCGCGGGCGGTGGCAGCCTGGGCCGCCATCAGCGCCAGATCGGCGAGGCCGCGCGGAATATCCGTGCCGGCGAGTAGCGCGTCGACTCCAGCCGAGTAGTCGCGCACCGGATCGACCCCGGGCAGATAGTGCTTCCAGTGCTTCTCGGCGAAGGTGAAATAACTGGCCGCTTCGGCATAGCCAGTCAGACGCAGGGCCAGGGCCGCTTGCGCTTGGGTGCCACCGGCGCGGCTAAACAGGTCGAGATGGTGGGTGCCGATCGCCTCCCTGGTGGCGATCAGCACACAGAGCCAGACGAACTCCTTCTCGTGATCGCTCAGATGACGGCGCGTGAGCGTCAGGGCGCGGTACATCACGAAATAGGCGTCGTGCAGATCGGGCAGGGCCGCAGCCATGGCGCCGTGATGCGGCAGCAGGAAGCCACGGGTCTTGCGCAGCTCCTCGATGCGCTGCCGCAGTTCCTCCGGCGAGGGCAGGATGGGAGCACTCATGCAGCGGTCACCCCGCCATCCACGCACAGGATCTGGCCGGTGACGAAGGCGGCGGCATCGGAAAGGAGAAAGCGGATGCAGGCCGCGACCTCGTCGGCTTCGCCGAAGCGCCCGAGCGGGATGGAGGCCAGCAATCGGTTGCGCCGCTCAGGGTCATCCCGGGCGATCTGGGTCATCGGCGTAGCGATGGGGCCTGGCCCGACAGCGTTGATGCGCACGCCAACCGGTGCCAGTTCGAGCGCGAGCGCCCGCGTCAACCCGTTCACTCCGGCTTTTGAGGCAGCATAGGCGGCGGCTCGGGGGTGACCGACCAGGCCGATCTGGCTCGACACCAGCACCAGCGATCCTCGGCGCGAAGCGGCCATCGGACGAGCGGCTTCCCGAGCGATAGCGAAGGTGGCGTCGAGATTCACGCGGATCGTGTCGGCCCATTGCGCGTCGCTGGTGTCGAGGCCCGGCCGATGGTCGAAGATCCCGGCACAGCAGACGGCGCCATCGATTCCGCCCATCGCCTTGGCCGCGTTTGCGACAAGGGCGGGGATTGCGGAGAGTTCGCGCAGGTCTGCCTCGAAAACCCGCGTGGCCGGAATGGCATCCTTGATAGCCTGACGTTCCGCGGGGTTACGCACGATGGCGGCGACCGCTGCTCCGTCGCGCGAGGCTTGCATGGCGAAGGCAAACCCGATACCTGAGCCTGCGCCGGTAACGAGTATCCTGCGATCCTTGAGCGTGACCTCGCCTACCATCTCGCGACTCTGTTCCCGTGGAGGGTCCCAGCATGATCGAAAACGAGGACGATCTGAAGCGCCGATTGGCCGAGGCGAGGCAGAAGCGCGGCTATCTCCTGCCGCATCACGGGCTGCTGGCGCTCGCCTCGCCGGAGCTGCTGGAGGCCTACGACCGCGCCTACACGGTGCTGGCCCTTGAACCGCGTATACTCAGTGTCCACGACCGTGAGTTCGTCTGGCTGGCGATCCTGATCGCCACCGACGAGGCGCTGGCCACCCATCACATCCCCAAATTCCGGGCGGGCGGCGGCACGGACGCCGAGATCGAGGCAATCCTGGCCATCGCCGCCCTGGCGCTGGGCGTGCGCGCCTACCGGTTCGTCGGCGCGCACTGGCAGACGCACCTGCCGACGATCGACGTCAAGCGCGGCTATCTCGCCGCGACCGAGGCGCTGTCGGTCAAAGCCGACAAGCGCCTCGTGCGCATGGCACTGGCGGCGATTCACGCCTGCGCGGGCGCCCGGGACGCCCTGCGCTGGGAGATCGAGGCCGCCTACGCCGCCAAGGTGCCGGAGATGGATCTGGCGGAGGCGCTCTCCCTGGTGATGTTCCCGGGCTCTGTGCCGCGTTTCGTCGAAGCCGCCGGTGTCTGGCGGGACATGATCGCCAAGGGGGAAGTGCCGGCCTCCCGGCCTTTCGCCATCTGGGCCAGCCTGGAGGGGCAGGGCGGCTACGACGAGGCCTCGTCAGCCCGGAAAAGCTAGCCCGCGCGGAGGAGATCCGCTGCCTTCTCGGCGATCATCACAGTCGGTGCGTGGGTGTTCGAGCTCGGCATGCGCGGCATCACCGAAGCATCGGCGACGCGCAATCCATCGACGCCACGCACGCGCAGGTTCCCGTCGATGACCGAACGCGGGTCGGCGCCCATGCGGGCGGTGCCCACGGGATGGAAAGCCGTATCGGCGGTGGTCGCGAGCCAGGCATCGAGCTCGGCGGCGCTGGTTACGGCCGGCCCCGGCGCCAGCTCGGCGCCCCGATAAGGGTCGAAGGCGCGCTGGGCGAAGACCTCGCGTAGCCGGCGAATACCTTCCCGCAATACTCGCCGATCGCTTTCGGCGGACAGGTAGTTCGGCCGGATGACCGGCGCCGCGAACGGATCGGCGGAGCGGATCGATACTGTTCCGCGGCTTTCAGGTCGCAGCCGGTAGACATTGGCAAAAAACCCGTGGCCGTCGTGGCGTGTTGGCGCCGCCCGGAAAAAGGGAAGGCGCAAGGCCGCCGTGGAGAGACCCGGCAGGAAATGCGATTGCAGATCGGGTGTGTCGAGCGCTTTGTCTGAGCGCAGGAAGGCGCCGGCCTCCAGCGGGAAGGTCGCGGCGGGACCGGTGCCGAACAGCAGGGCCTGCAGCAGGGCGAGCGCGGCGCGGTCTCCGCGCAAGGTCGAGTAGAGCGTCAGTGGCTGGATGCAGACGTGCTCGACCCGGGCGAGCAGATGGTCCTGCAGATTGTGACCGACCTCGGGAGAGTCGGCCGCCACCGTGATGCCGTGTCGCCGGAGCTCGTCCGCCGGTCCGACGCCTGATCTCATCAGGACGCAGGGCGTGGCGACAGTGCCGAGACAGAGGATGATCTCCCGGCTGGCGCGGAAGGCTGTGCGTCGGCCATCGGAGATAACCTCGATGGCGACCGCACGCCCCTTTTCCAGGACGACTTTGTCGACATGCGCGCGCGTGGCGATCGTGAGGTTTGCACGGTCGCGCGCGGGATCGAGGAACGCGCGCGCCGAGCTCCAGCGGCTGCCCTTGCGGGTGGTGAAGTCGTAACGCCCGAAACCCTCCTGTGTCGGCCCGTTGAAATCGGAGCTGCGTCCATGGCCGGCCTGGACCCCCGCTTCGATGAAAGCATCGAACAGGGGATTGACGGAGTTGGGCCGCGAGACCGGCATCGGGCCATCGCTGCCGTGACGCTCGCTCGCGCCGCCGTGGAAATCCTCCGAGCGCCTGAAATAGGGCAGCACTTCGTCGAAGGACCAGCCCTTGAGCCCGGTCTGGGCCCAGGAATCGTAGTCCGACGGCAGCCCTCTTGTGTAGACCATGCCGTTGATCGCCGACGAGCCGCCCAGCACCTTGCCGCGCGGCCAGAAGATGCGGCGGCCGGCAAGGTTGTCTTCGGGTTCGGTGAAATGGAACCAGTTGGCGTAGCGGTTGCGCAGCAGCAGGCCCGTCATCATCGGTACGCGCAGCAGCGGATTGGTGTCGCCGCCGCCGGCCTCGAGCAACAGGACCTTCACGCCGGGATCGTCGGACAGGCGCCGTGCCAGCACGCAACCCGCCGAGCCGGCCCCCGCGATGATGTAGTCGTATTCCGCGCCCGCGCTCATGGTCCCCCGTTTGACCTATTGTTATATCCAAGATACAAAATTGCGAGCTTGGATATGGAAAAGTCGTGCCGGCGGTCTTCTCGATCCGACCGCCAACGATCGGGAAGGAGAGGGGCCATGATCCGCAAAATCCGCAATCTGTCTCGCCGCCGCGTGCTCGCTTCGGGTGCGGCTCTCGCCGGCACACTCGCCCTCCCGCGTGCGATCCATGCTCAGGCAGCGATCCCGACCCTGACGACGCTGCGTTCGACGTCCAAATCGTGGCTGTGGGCGGCGGAGGACTACGCCAACACCGGCGGCTTCTTTGAGCGCGCACGGGTCAAGGTCGAATCGAATGCCTCCAACCGTGGCACCAACATTGCCGCACTGGCCGGTTCGGGCGTCGATGTCGTGCTTGGCGATCCTGGCGAGGCGATGCGTGGCCGCGGCTCCGGTCTGGCCATCAAGACCTTCATCCAGACGGTCAACAAATACGCCTCGAACGTCGTCATCAAGCGCGAGGTGCTGGAGAAGCTGAACGTCAGCGAATCCTCTCCGGTCGACCGCAAGATCGCCGCGCTGAAGGGGCTTCGCCTGGGGACGACCGGCCCCGGTGCTGCGCCCGATGCGCTGTTCCGCTGGCTCTCCCTACAGGGCCGCATGGATCCCAACAGCGACATCCGGCTGGTGCCCATCCAGGGCGGTGGCCCGGGCATGCTCGCCGGGCTGCAGCAGAACGTCATCGACGGGTTCTGCCTGTCCTCGCCGACGTCTGATCTCGCCGTACAGGATCGTGACTGCCGCTACCTGTTCAACATGGCGACCAACCCGCCGCCCTTCCTGCAGGACTATCTCTACATCTGCGCCTCGACCGCCGAAGCGACGATGCGCAACGCCGAGAAGCGCGAGGCGCTGGTGCGCTATTGCCACGGCATCCAGCTCGCTCTGCGCTCGATCAACAACGCGGGCGAGCGTGGCAAGCTGAAGGAGTGGTCGGACCGTTGGTTCGAAGGTCTGCCACCGCAGATTGCCGACGTCTCCTTCGAGATCAATTCGAAGATCTTCTTCTCGGACTGCGTGCCGAAAAGCGACCTGTTCGCCAAGAACGTCGAGTTCATCAACGGCGTGAACAAGACCATGAACGCGGAAGCGCTGCCGGCGGGCCTGACGTTCGAACAGCAATACGACACCGCAATCGCCCGGGAAGGGGCCTCCAGGGCCTAGCGTGGGCATCTCGGTCCGGGGGATCGCCAAGCACTACGTCGCGCGCGGCAAGGAAACCGCCGCCCTCGAGCGGGTCGATCTCGAGATCGGCACCGGCGAGTTCGTTGCCTTCGTCGGACCCTCCGGCTGCGGCAAGTCCACGCTGCTGAACATGATGGCCGGCATCGTGCAGCCCAGTGCCGGCGAGATCCTGCAGGATGGCCGCAAGATCGACGGGGTCAATCGTGGCGTGGGCTATATGACCCAGGGCGATTCGGTGCTCCCCTGGTATTCGGTCGCGCAGAACGTCGACTTGCCGCTGAAATTCCAGAAAGTGCCCGGCGCCGAACGCAAGCCGCGTGTCGCCGAGTGGCTGTCGCGCGTCGGCCTGACGGGCTTCGAGAACAGCTTCCCCTCGGAGCTCTCGGGAGGCATGCGCAAGCGGGTGGCGCTCGCACAGGTGCTGGTCTACGACCCCGGCACTCTGCTGATGGATGAGCCTTTCGGCGCACTCGATGCGCAGCTCAAGCTTCTGATGCAGGCCGAGCTCCTGAAGATCTGGGAAGCCACCCGCAAGACGGTGGTCTTCGTGACACACGATCTGGCCGAGGCGGTCACGGTTGCCAATCGGGTCATCGTCTTCTCCGGCCGCCCGGGCCGGATCAAGGCGATCGAGGAGGTGCCGATCGAGTATCCCCGCGATCCGTTCCGCGTGCGGTTCCGGCCGGAATTCGAGGCGGTCTATGCGCGGCTCTGGGAGGCGCTGGCCCCCGAGATCGCCAAGGGCGAGGCCGCGTAGGAGGGGCGATGAGCGTGCGCATGGACGAAGCGGCCGCGATCGGCTCGGCTCCCGCCTCGGTGGGCCGCCCCGACGCTGTCGCCGCCTGGCATGCCGAGCAGGGCCGCAGGCGCCTGGCCGTGCTGGCCGGGCGCGTGCTGGTCGGGATCGTGCTGGTGGGACTTTGGGAATACGCCTCGGGCCGCTGGATCGAGCCGCTCTTCATCTCCTCGCCCTCAGCCGTGGGCCTGCGGCTGTGGCGCTGGCTGATTACCGGCCAGCTCTGGAATCACCTGTCGATCACCCTCTACGCCACCGCCATCGGCTTTGCGATCGGCTCGGTGGTCGGTTTCGTGCTCGGCATCCTCTTCGGCCGCTATAAGCTCGTCGCCGACATCTTCGATCCCTACATCACGGCCATCTACTCGCTACCGAAGATCGCGCTCGCCCCGCTCTTCATTATCTGGTTCGGCATTGGCATCGAATCCAAGATCGCGGTCTCGGCCTCGATTGTCTTCTTCGTCGTGTTTCTCAACACCTATGCCGGGACACGCGATGTCAATCCGCTGCACGTGCATTCGGCGCGCATCATGGGCGGGTCGGAGGCCGAGATCCTGCGGCATGTCGTGGTCCCGTCGGCGGCGGCCTGGGTAATCACCGGGCTCAAGGTCTCCGTGCCCTATGCGCTGGTTGGCACGGTGATCGGCGAGTTCATGTCCGCCAATCGGGGGATCGGCTACGTTATCGCGACGGCGACGGGTCTGTTCGACACGACGTCGGTGTTCGCCGGGTTGGTGACGCTGGGTGTGGTCGGGGCGGCGATCAACGTCGCCCTCAAGCATGCCGAAACCTGGCTGCTGCGCTGGAAGGGCTGACCGCGAGGCCTGCCCCTCGCGTCACACCGGCCTGTCGCCCTTCTGGACTTTGAGGGTCCGGTTGTCGACGCCGGGCAGCATCTTTTCTGGATCCCGGGTGACGATCACGTCGATGATCGTCGGGGATGATGTATTGGCCAGGCCCTCGCGCAGTGCATCGGCGACCTTCTCCGGGTCGCTGACCCGGATCGCATGGCAGCCCATCGCCTTGCCGATCGCGGCGTAGTCGAGTTCGACCAGGTCCGAGGACTGGTAGCTGCCGGCGCCATAGACGGAGTGCTGCAGCGCCTTCACGTAGCCGGAGGCGGCGTTGTTGAAGATGCAGGTGACGAAATTGGCGCCTAGCCTGCGGGCTGTCTCCATCTCGCCCATCGACATGTTGAAGCCGCCATCGCCGGTCATCGACACAACCCGGCGCTTCGGCCCGACGCCGATCTGCGCGCCCATGCCGCCGGGCACGCCGTAGCCGATGGAGGCGAAGCCGCGATCGGCGACGAAATGCCGGCCGGCAGCCTTGGTGTCGTAGAGCAACCCGCCCCAATGGGCGGCGAAGCCGCCATCGGCCACCAGCACCGCGTCCCGCGGCATGATCTGGTTGAGCTCCCCCATCAGGCGGCCCACATTGATCGGCGTCTCCTTCGATTCCAGCCGGTCCGTGGCGGTCTTTCGCCAGGCGGTCATGCGGGTCGGCATCTCGGCGAGGTAGTCCTTGCGCCGGCGCGCCCGCGCGCCGCCGTCGCTCAGCGCCGCGGCCAGGTCCTCGAGCGCCAGCCGTGCATCGGCGACCAGGGCGATGTCATGGCGCGTCGTGCGGCCGATCTCCTCCGGCAGGATGTCGACATGGATGAGCGGCTTGTCGCGCGGGATCAGGCTGAAGCGCTTGGTTGCGACCTCGCCGAGCTTGCAGCCCACGACCAGCAGGCAGTCGGATGCCGCGATCAGCTCGTTGGCGATGCGCGAGTAGCGGCCGAACAATCCGGCCGACAGGGTATGCGTGCAGGCGATGGAGCCTTTGCCCGACATCGTGTGCGCCACGGGAATGCCCTGGCTCTCGGCCAGCATCTGCAGGGCCTCGTAACCTTCGGAGATGTGCAGGCCGCCGCCGACGAGAATGAGCGGACGCTCGGCCTTGGCGAGCATCCCGGCCGCGCGGTCGAGAGCCGCGCCTTCGGGCCGGAAGCGCCGTGCCTGGGCCTTCAATGTGCCGTCATCGACCCAGAAATCGGCGGCGTCGAACTCGAACTCGGCGTGGGCGACATCTTCCGGCACATCGATCAGCACCGGTCCCGGCCGGCCCGAGGTGGCGACGGCGAAGGCGCGGCGGACCAGCTCGGGGATGCGGCGGATGACCTCGATACGGATGACGTCCTTGACCACCGGGCGCAGCACCTCGAGCTGGCGCGCCTCCTGCGTCATGTTCTTCCAGGAATGCTCGCGGTTGCTGTTGCCGGTGATGGCGATCATCGGCAGGCCGGCATTCAGGCTCTCGGCCAGCGCCGTCACCAGGTTGGTGGCGCCCGGCCCGAGCGTTGCGTCGACCACGCCCGGGCGGTTGGTGACGCGCGCGTAGGCGTCGGCGGCGAACGCACCGCATCGTTCATCGTTGATCAGCGCGTGCCGGAGGCCGAGCGCCCGGCAGGCTTCGTAGAAGGGCAGAAGCTGGAAGCCGCCCATGCCGAAGAGCGGCCCCACGCCGTGCAGGCGCAGCATCTCGGCCAGCGCGGCACCGCCGGTCAGATGGCGCAGGGTGTTGGAGGCGGGGGACGTGGCCAAGGTGGTCATGCTCTCTCCTTGCCGGCCTGTCGCATCCGGTCTACGAAACGGCGGGCACTGATCCCGATTTCGCCGCCGTAGCGCCGGGCGGTCTCGTTGATGTGGCTGATGATGCCGTCCCCGTAGATCGAGGGGCCGTCGCCGATCCGCGCACTCCAGGCGCTGACCGTGGCGGCAGCAACGCCGCGCCGATCGAGTGCGGGCAGGCGGGTTATGCCCGCGCCGTCGATGCCGAGATCGGCGTCGTTGAACACGGCTGCGAAGGCCTCGATCTTCAGGGCCGATTCCGGCTTCTCTCCAACCAGACCGCCATGCGAGCCGGTCACCACGATCTGGCCCTGATCCGGCGGCCCGATCAGCGCCGCCGAATCAAGCAGCGCCACGGCAGGGCCGTTCTCATCGCGCGGCAGCAGGGAAACACGGGTCTCGCGCTGCTCGGGAGCGGCAACCGCAATTTCGGGGGCGTGTTCAAGAAGCTGCCGCGCTGCCTCCCCGGCAGACATCCCCGGCTTGATGCCCAGTTTCGCCGCGGCCGGGTTGACGGTGCTGAGGACGCCGCGCGTTTGGGTATCGGCGCCGTTGCCGATGCGTGCCGAGCGGTGTGAGACGGTTGTGGCGGCGATGCCGAACCCCTCCAGATAGTCCAGGCCGGCGACGCCGGCGCGTTCACGGCCGATACCGGCATCGTTGAAGATCACGGCCCGCAGGCCGGCCCGCACAGCACAGTAGGCGGCGTAGACGCCGCCGTGCGACCCGGCAATCGCCATGCCGCCTCGCGCGTCAGGGGGAAGCTGGGTGATGCTGTCGACGACGATCAGGCGGGGCATGGCTCGGTGTCGTAGACCGCAGTGCCGTGGCGGTCGGAGGCCAGCAGATCGCGATAGGCTTTGGCGAGCTTCATGAAGATCGGGCCCGGCATACCGTCGCCGATGCGTCGCCCGTCGATCTCGCGCACCGGGACGAGACCGCCGGCCGTGCTGCAGAAGAAGACTTCGTCGGCCGTGTGCACGTCGTAGAGCTCGACCGTGCCCGCCTTTACCGGAAGACCGAAGGTGGCCGCCAGCTCGATCACCGTCTCGCGCGTGATGCCTTCGAGGATGTCCTGGTCCGGTGTGAACAGCGCGCCACCGCGTGCGGCGAAGACGTTGTAGCCCGGCGCTTCGCAGACCCGACCGTGGATGTCGAGCAGCAGCGCTTCGTCGACCGCGGCCGCCCTGGCCTCCAGCTTGGCGAGGATGAGGTTGAGGTAGTTGAGGCTCTTGATATGCGCGTCGAGTACCTGGCCCGGCGGGCGGCGGATCGCCGCCGTCTTGACCCGGATGCCGGCATCGCCACGTCCGTCGGCATAGCGGTGGATGTATGGCTGGGTGATGATGATGAGATTGGGTACGCAGCCGGCAGGGTCCATCAGCGGCGTGCCGTTATGGCCGCGCGTGGCGATCCATTTGACATAGGCGTTCTGCAGTTGGTTGCGGCGTACGGCTTCTGCCGTGAGCTGGCGCAGCTCCGCGCGGCCGAGCGGCGGCTCGAGGCCGATGGCCTTCATCGAGCGGAAGAAGCGCTCGATATGAGCGTCGAGCTTGAACAACCGGCCATTCCAGGCAACGGCCGTGTCGAATACGCCGTCGCCGTAGAGCACGGCATGGTCCATGACCGAGATCCGGGCCTCGGACTGCGGCACGAAGCCGCCGTTCACGTAGAGCATCGGCTCGGACATCGGGCGTTGACGGGTCAGATGGTCGGGATGCCGGCGGTGCCGCGCGCCGAGGGCGCGCTTTCGCCGCGCAGCTTCGCCTCGATATCCCCAATCTCCTGGCGCATTGCGGCGACGATGTTCTCGCGCCGCGGTGGGTGCATGCGCGACGAGATGGCCACAACACTGACCGCGGCGAAGGGTCGGCCGTCCTGGCGGGATATGGGAAACGCTATGCCGCTCATGTCGGCGATCGTGCCCAGGCCGGGAAAGACATGCAGGTCATTGAAGGCGTAACCCAGCCGGCGCGTGGCGACGACCTGCTCGCGCACCGTCGGCTCGTCGATGGCGAAACCCGTGCGCTTATCTGCCTGGGCCGAGAGAATGCGGTCGATCTCCGCGTCGGGAAGGAAGGCGAGGAGAGCAAGGCTGCCGGTGCCGACGCCCAGCGGGCGATGGTCGCCGACCTTGAGGGTGAGAGCCTTGATCGGAAAGGCGCCCTCGCGCTGGGCGATGCACACCGCCTCGTCGCCCACACGCGCCGTCAGATAGACCGTATCGCCGGTGCGCTGTGCCAGGCGGGCGAGGGCCGGCTCGATCCAGCGCGCGAGGCCGAAGCGCTCGGACGAGACGGCGGCCCAGGCGGTGAGCCGCATGCCGAGGAAGAAGCGGCCGCTCTCCGCGTCCTGCTCGGCCAGGCCGTGGGCGACGAGGCCGGAGAGGACGCGATGGATCGTGGCATTGCCGAGGCCCGTGGCGCGCACGACGTCGATCAGCCGCATTCCGTCCGACGCCGCATCGGCCAGGGCCGACATCACCAGCGTGGCGCGGCCGATGTTCTGGTGATCACCGCGCGCTGGCGCTGCCTTTTTCGCTGAACGGATACGGGGTTTCCTCATGATGTTGCCGCTTGCTGCTAGGAACTGGAATCACCTTGACGCAAGCGGCCCGCGCTGTCTAGAAATATCATTGGATGGAAATTAAATTCCGATAAACGGAAATTCTTTGGACAGGAGAGACGCGATGAACAGGGTGGTAGTGGCGATGGGTCTGGCCGCGCTCGTGGCGGCGACGCCGGCGGTGGCTCAGAAGAAGGACCTGGTCGTAGGGGCGGCGGTGGCCGATGCCGGCAAGCTCGATCCTCATCAGAGCGCGCTTGGCGCTGACAAGGGTATGCTGAACTGGGTATTCAACGCTCTGGTCCGCATCCGGCCGGGCGAGTCGAGCCCCGACTTCATCGAGGCCGACCTGGCGGAGAGCTGGACGCATAACGCCACCGGCACCGAGTGGACCTTCAAGATCCGGAGTGGCGTGCAGTGTCATGGCGGCTACGGCGAGTTCACGGCCGAGGATGCGGCTTATTCGCTCAAGCGCGCCGGCAACAAGGACACCTCTGCCTTCGCCGCCGATTTCGCGTCGTTTGATTCGGTTGAGGCGACCGACAAGAGCACAGTCCGCATCCGCCTCAAAAATCCGATTCCCAGCCTGCTCGGCCTCGTCTCCAACTATCACGGCGGGTTGATGGTCTGTAAGAAGCCGGCCGAGGAGATGGGGGCCAACTTCCTCAGGAGGCCCATCGGCACCGGACCCTTCATGTTCGTGGAGTACCAGCCGCAGCAATTCGTCAAGCTGACGGCCAACAAGCAGTATTTCCGCGGCGCGCCGGCGCTCGAGACGGTGACTTATCGCTACATCCCGTCCGACGCGACGCGCGATCTCGCCTTCCAGTCCGGTGAAATCGACCTGATGTTCGGCCAGCAGACCGACGCCTGGGCCAAGCGCATGCGCGCGGCGAGCGGCGTGAAGCTGGTGGCCATGGAGCCGGCGGAGCTCAGCAACTTCTATCTCAACATGGCAATCAAGCCGCTCGACGATCTGCGCGTGCGGCAGGCCTTTCTCTACGCGGTGGATCGCAAGGCGCTGGCTCAGTTCCTGGGGCCGGATGGCAACCGTGAGCCGGTCTCGATGGTTCCCGACGGCAACCTTGGCAGCGTGAAGCTGGATATCCCCTACGACCCGCAGCGTGCCCGGCGTCTTCTCGCCGAAGCCGGCCATCCCAACGGCATCACGGTCAAGTCGGTGCAGTCGACGCATCCCGCGCTGCTGCGTATCGCCGAGGCGGTGCAGGGGCAGCTTCGCCGGGCCGGCATCACTCTGGAGCTGGAAACGGTCGACCACCCGACCTATCACGCCCAGATCCGCAAGGACGTATCTGCGGTGACGCTCTACCAGGCGGCACGCTTCCCGGTGGTCGACGTTTACCTGACGCAGTTCTTCCACTCGCGCGCCACGGTCAACACGCCGACGGCCCTGACCAACTTCTCGCACTGCTCGGTCGCCGATAAGGAGATCGAGGCGGCGCGCAGCGAGCCGGATCTGGCCAGGCAGAAGGCGCTGTGGAAGACAGCTCAGGAGAAGGCGCTGGCCGATGTCTGTGCCGTGCCACTGGTCGAATCGCTGGTCCTGTGGGCGTGGAAGGATAGCTTTGACTTCGGTTACGACCTCAAGGGCTCGTTGAACTTGGCACCCCAGCTGACGGAGAAGTCGCGCTTCGTCCGCTAACCACCGGAATCCGCCGGACCAAGACGTCACCCCGCTTTTCGTCTAACACTGGCGCATGACGTCTTTCCTCGTCCGGCGGATCGCCTTGTCGCTGCTGACCGGGTTCGCGGTTCTCACCCTGGTCTTCGTCCTGGTCCGCATCGTTCCCGGCGATCCGGCTCAGGTGATCCTCGGCGATCTCGCCAATGCCGAGGCCGTGCAGGCGATCCGTGTGCGCCTCGGCCTGGACAAGTCGATCGGGGAGCAGTACGTCGAGTTCCTGGCCAACGCGGTGCAGGGCAACTGGGGCAACTCGCTGGCCACGGGTCGGCCGGTCATCGACGAGGTGATGAAGGTCCTGCCCTGGACCATCGAGCTCACGCTCGTCTCGCTGCTGGTCGGCACGCTGATCGGCTTGCCGCTCGGGGTCTGGGCAGCGATCAACCGTAACCGCATGCCCGATTATGTGACCCGGCTGATCTCGCTGTTCGGCCTGTCGTTCCCGCCCTTCGTCCTGGCCGTGATCCTGCTACTGGCCTTCGCCATCCTCTTGCCGATCTTTCCGGTGATCAGCGCTCGTACCGGCAGCGCGGCGGCCTGGTTCCAGTCCATCGCCCTGCCGGCGCTCAATCTTGGCCTGATCATGGCGGCCTACATCACGCGTGTGACCCGTTCGGCCATGCTCGAGGTGCTCTCCGAGGACTATGTGCGTACGGCCAGGGCCAAGGGCGTACCGGCGAATGTCGTCGTCTGGCGTCACGCTTTGCGCAACGCCCTCATCCCCGTGATCACTGTCGTCGGACTCTACCTCGGCATCCTGATCGGCAACTCCGTGATGACCGAGATCGTCTTCAGCCGTCCGGGCCTGGGCAAGCTGATCGTGGGCGCCTTGAACCAGCGCGACTACACGATGCTCCAGGGCATGATGGTCATCTACACCCTGATCGTGGTTGCGGTAAATGTCCTGACCGACATCGCCTACGGCATCGCCGATCCGCGGGTCAAGCTGTCGTGAGCGCTTCCATCGGCAGCACGGCGGCAGCCGCCGCGCCGGCGCCTCGCTGGTGGGCCGCGCTTATCCGCGCCTTCAACACCAACCGGACGTCCTGGGTCGGTCTGGTCCTCTTCGGTCTGGTGCTCGCCGCGGCAGTATTGGCGCCCTTCATCAGCCCTCACGATCCCTATGAGCAGGACCTGATCGCCCGCCTGCAGGGGCCAGGCGCCGAGCATTGGCTGGGTACCGACAGCTACGGCCGCGACATCGCTGCACGTCTGCTCTACGGCGCGCAGATCTCGCTGGTCATTGGCATCGTGTCGACCGCCATTGCCATGGTCCTCGGCTCACTGATTGGTGTCGTTGCCGGCTGGTATGGGGGGCGGGTCGATGCCGTGCTGATGCAGGCGATGGACGCGCTGCTGGCGTTCCCCAACCTGATTCTCGGCCTGATGATCGTGGCGATGCTGGGTCCGTCCGTCACCAACATCATCATCGCCATCGCGCTGACCTCGATCCCCCCGTTTGCGCGCATTGCCCGGGCGCCGACCCTGGCGCTCAAGGGGCGCGACTTCATCGATGCCTGCCGGTCGCTCGGCTTCTCGGATCTGCGCATCGTCGGACTGCATATCCTGCCCAATATCTTCTCCGAGATCCTGGTGATGGGCTCGCTGTGGCTGGCCAACGCCATCCGCACCGAGGCCTCGCTGGCCTTCATCGGCCTGGGCGTCAAGCCACCCACACCGAGCTGGGGCGGCATGATCCGTGAGGGCTTCGAGAACCTGCTCGATAGCCTCTGGTTGGCGCTGATGCCGAGCATTGCCATCCTGCTGGTCATCCTGGCGCTCAACCTCCTGGGTGACGGGTTGCGCGACGCCGTCGATCCCAAGCTCAAGGACGAGGTCTAGGCCGATGACCGAGCCCGTCCTCTCCGTCGCCCGGCTCAGCACCGCCTTCATGACCGGCGGCACGTGGCGCAACGCCGTGAATGGCATCAGCTTCGACCTGATGCGCGGCGAGACGTTGGCCATTGTCGGTGAGTCCGGTTCGGGCAAGAGCGTCACGGCGTTGTCACTGATGCGGCTGCTTCCAGCCAACAGTCGCGTGCAGGGATCGGTGTTTCTCGGCGGACGTGACCTGATGGAGACCCCGGACGCCGAGATGCCGCGTGTGCGCGGCAACGAGATCGCCATGATCTTCCAGG
>SXGU01369805.1_pt1 | contig 17945 bp, 13 predicted proteins | sample 3174531 | NCBI WGS metagenome assembly SXGU01 (sample SAMN11356863, study PRJNA531348) | freshwater metagenome | isolation source: freshwater sample F1-140 | place: China: Fuxian Lake, Yuxi | collected 2017-12-25 | reverse complement strand
CGCCGTGCGAGCGGGCATCCGGCTCCTTGCCGTACCGGCGCTCCATGTCGGCCAAGACCGATACGGTCGGGCCCTTGGCCAGGCTGGTGGCGTAGTCCGAGCGGCCCTCGAACTCCCGGTCGATTTCCGCCAATCGCGCCTCGTAGTCGGCCCGGTCCCGGACCAGTCGCCGTTGAAAGCCGAAGAAATCCTCGGCGCGGAGGAAGAATCCCCGCCGGGTCCGGTTCGTCCAGGTCAGCTTGAGCGCGCCGGCCAATCGTCGCTGCGACTCGAGAAAAGGATCCCGGACCCCCTCCTCGGTACCCACCGTCGGGAGTTCCGCCGCCAGCGCCAGGGCCTCGAGCAAGGTCGACTTCCCCGAGCCGTTCTCGCCGACGAAGAACGTCACCGGACTCCTGAGGTCGACCACGCCCAAGGACCGGATCACCGGGACTGTAAACGGGAATCGACCGCGGTCGGCGGCGCGAGTAGATTTTGGGGCCAGCGCTTCCAAGTGCGGCATCAGGATCAAGTCACCGCGACGGGACGGTTTTCATTGGAACATCTCAAACAACTGATTGAACATCTGGCCTGGGCCGACGAACGGACCCTCGGCGCTCTCGACACCCTGCCGACGACCGATCCGAAGATCGTGGGAACATACGCTCATGTGCTCGGCGCGGAACATATCTGGCTGACCCGGCTCCAGGGCAAGGCAGCGACCGTGGGAGTCTGGCCGATGTTGTCACTCGCCGAATGCCGGCGCCTGGCTGCGGAAAACGCGGCCGGCCTCCGGGCCTTCGTCGCAAGTCTCGATCCGGCAGCTGCCTCGGGCGGCGTCACGTACACCAACACCGCGGGCATCACGTTCACCTCGACCGCCCACGACATCCTGCTCCACGTGTGCCTCCACGGCCAGTATCACCGGGGACAAGTCGCCGCGGCGGTCCGGGCCGGCGGCGGAAACCCCCTGCCGACCGATTTCATTGCCTACACCAGGGGCGGCGCCTCGGCCACGCGAAGTGACCGAACCATCCTCCGAACCCCGGAAGCCCGGTTCGCTCGGCTGCCGGACTACCCGTTTGAGCCCCATTACGTCAGCATCGACGGCATCCGGCTTCACTATGTCGATGAAGGGCCCCGAACCGGCGAAGTGGTCCTCCTCCTGCACGGCGAGCCGACCTGGTCCTACCTCTACCGGAAAATGATCCCGATTCTGGCCGAGGCTGGTTTTCGGGTCATCGCGCCCGACTTGGTTGGTTTCGGCAAGTCCGACAAGCTCTCGCGGCGGGAGGATTACACCTACGCCTTCCATGTCGACCTGCTCAAGCAATTCGTCACCGCCCTCGACCTCAAAGGAGTCACCCTCTTCGGCCAGGATTGGGGCGGCCTCCTCGGCCTTCGCGTCGCGGCGGAACTCTCGAACCGGTTTGCCAGGATCGTGGCCGCCAACACCGGTCTCCCCAACGGCCAAGGCAAGATCAACCCGGCGTTCTTTCAGTGGCGAGAGTACTCCCAGTCAGTGCCGGTGTTCTCGGCGGGCAAGATCGTTCACAAAGGCACGGTCAACGGCATCGACCCCGCGGTGGCGGCGGCGTACGACGCCCCGTACCCCGATGAAACGTACCTCGCCGGCGCTCGGGCGTTTCCCATGCTGGTGCCGACCGAACCCGACGATCCGGCGATTCCGGCCAATCTCAAGGCCTGGGACGTCCTCCGGGCTTGGACGAAGCCGTTCCTCACCGCGTTCAGCGACCAGGATCCGATCATGGCCGGCGGCGAGCGGATCTTCCAGAAGCTGGTACCGGGCGCCGCGGGCCAAGCCCATCACACGATCACCGGGGCGGCTCACTTCCTCCAGGAGGACCGGGGCGAAGAACTGGCCCGGCTGATCACCGGGTTCATTCGGGCCAATCCCGCCTAACGTTGCGCCCCCTTCGATACCTGTGGGCTGCCCCGTGGACTCTGGTCGGCGCGGCCCTGACACCCCTGGTCGTGCTCTCAGGCGGCCGGGCCGCGGTTCGCGAAGGTATTCTCGAACTCTCCGGCGGGATGCTGCCGGCCATCCTTCGCCGCCTACCGCCGGGCCGCGTGGCCGCGATCACCGTGGGCCACACCGTCCTCGCCGTGGACGGGGCCACTCTGGACCAAACCCGGGCCCATGAGCGAGTGCACGTCACCCAATTCGAACGATGGGGGCCCCTGTTTCCGGTGATGTACGGCTTGGCGTCGTGGACCGCGTGGCGCCGCGGCCAACATTACTATCTCGACAATCGGTTTGAGCGGGAAGCCCGGGAGGGGGTGCCGCCTGGACGATCCTAGGCTTCGTCGGTGTCGACCTGGCCCGTCACCTTCCGGGTCACGTGCGACCAAGACATCCCGATCGTCAGCACCAGAGCCAGGGCGACGAGTACTACATGGGCCAGCGCCCGGCTGCTCGACGGGTTGAGGACGTGCCAGTCAATCAGGGCCCAGACCAAGGCACCGAGAATCCCGAGCACCAAGATGGCGCCCTTCCAGCCGATCGACCGGCGGGTGGCCTGCAGGAAGAACACCCAGACCGCGATCAACAGCAGGCCGACCAACAATTTGACGGGCAACTGTTGGCGGGCAACGTCGAGTTGACCCTGAACCAGCGGATTCAACGCCCAGTGGAAGAAGGAAAAGCCTTCGGGGTTGAAAGTGCCGTATACGAGGAGTCCGGCCGCCACGAACCGGCCCAAGACACCCTTCCAAGAGACTCCTTCTCCCAGCATGCCAACCTCCCTTGGGCGCCGCCGGGCAAGCTAGCGGCCCCGTCCGCACCTCGCCAGCCAAGTAGCCGTACCTGATTGGGCGGGCCCAAGGTACTTTTCACCCGTTTCTTCCCCTGGACCGCACCATGCCCACGGAACTGAGTCCCATCGCCAAGGCAATCCGGGCTCAATTGTCCCGCCATAAGGACGCCAAGGCCGCCGCCGGCGCCAAGGCCTACATGAAGTCCGAGATGCCGTTCTACGGCGTGGCAGTCCCGGAACTTCGGAAGATCTGCGGCGCAGTGTTCGAGGCCCACCCGATCAGCATGGCGGCCGACTGGCGCCGGATCATTGCCGAACTCTGGGATTTGGCCACCCATCGCGAAGAACGGTACGCCGCCATTGAATTGGCCGCCTACCCGCCGTACCAGAGGTTCATCTCGCTGGCGTCCCTGCCCCTGTATCGCCGGATGATTCAGGAAGGCGCTTGGTGGGACTACGTCGACAGCCTGGCTCATCGGGTGGCCGTGCTGCTCGCCACGTACCCGGACCGGATCAAGCCCACGCTGCGGGCTTGGGCCAGGCATGAGAACATTTGGCTCCGCCGGGTCGCGATCATCAGTCAGATCGGTTTTCGGGAGCAAACCGATGTCGCGTTGCTCCACGACTGTATCGCCCCGTCGCTCGGAGCGTCCGAGTTTTGGCTCCGCAAAGCAATCGGCTGGGCCCTCCGGGAGCACGCCAAGGCCAACCCCGAGGATGTCCGGCAATACCTCGAGGCGCACCAGGCCGAGTTGTCGCCCCTGTCGCGCAAAGAAGCCTTGAAAGGCTTCAGCTACGTGAAACGACGCGGAACCCTTCGGAAGACCACGAGGAGCGGCAAATGAACCGGCGCAATTTCGTGGCGGGGGTGAGCGGATCGGTCCTCGGCGCCCGGGCGCTGGCCGGAACGAACCTGGCCGCGGCAGTGCCGGGCTCGGCGCCCAAGATCGCGATGCCCAGTGCCGAGTCCACGGTTGCGGAGCTCCAGGCGGGAATGCAGTCCGGCGCGTACACGGCTCGGGAGGTAACCGAGATGTACTTGGCCCGGATCGAGAGCATCGACCGGCGCGGCCCGGCGGTCAACTCGGTCATCGAGGTCAATCCTGAAGCAATCGCCATCGCGGAGTCGCTCGACCAAGAGCGGCGGGCCGGACGGATTCGCGGACCGTTGCACGGGATCACGATTCTGATCAAGGACAACATCGACACCGCCGACCGGATGCAAACCACGGCCGGCTCGTTAGCCCTCGAGGGATCGATCGCACCCAAAGATGCCGGCATCGTCGAACGGCTGCGGGCAGCTGGCTGCGTCCTGCTCGGCAAGACGAACCTGAGCGAGTGGGCCAACTTCCGCTCCAGCAATTCGTCGAGCGGGTGGAGCGGTCGGGGCGGGCAGACCAAGAATCCGTACGTTCTCGACCGAAACCCGTGCGGATCGAGTGCCGGGTCGGGGGCCGCCGGGGCGGCCGCCTTGGCGACGATCACGATCGGCACCGAAACGGACGGGTCGATCGTCTGTCCTTCTTCGATCAACGGCTTGGTAGGCATCAAGCCGACGGTCGGATTGTGGAGCCGGGCCGGCATCATTCCGATCTCTCATACCCAGGACACCGCGGGCCCGATGTGCCGGAGCGTAGCCGATGCGGCCGCCCTCCTCGGCCCGCTGACGGGCATCGACCCCCGCGATCCCGCCACCGCCGGGAGCCGCGGACACTCGGAGACGGACTACCGCCGCTACCTCGATCCGGCCGGCCTCAAAGGAGCCCGGATCGGCGTCATGCGGAAGCACATGGGGGTCAGCGCCAAGACGGAGGCGGTCTACGATCAAGCCATCGCCGCGCTCAAGGCGGCCGGGGCCACCATCGTCGACCCCGTGGACTTGGCGAATCCCGGTCCCCTCGGCGAGGCGGAATGGCAGGTCTTGGCCTATGAGTTCAAGGCCGGAGTCGAGGCCTACCTCACGTCGTTGGGTAGCACCGGCAAACCGCGGACCCTGAACGATCTCATCGCCTTCAACCTGGCGAATCGGAGCCGGGAAATGCCCCACTTTGGGCAGGAGACATTCGACCTGGCCGCCAAGATGGGCCCCCTCTCGAGCCCCAAGTACCGGACCTTGCTCGCCACTTGCCGGCGGTTGGCCCGGACCGAGGGCCTCGATCGCCGGTTGAATCAGCACCGGCTCGACGCTCTGGTCTCGGTCACCGCCGGGCCGGCTTGGCCGATCGATCTCGTCAACGGCGACCGCTTCACCGGCGGCAGCTCAACCTACGCGGCCGTGGCGGGTTACCCGAACATCACGGTGCCCATGGGCCAGGTCAGCGGACTGCCGGTCGGCCTGTCGTTCGTGGGGCGGGCCTGGAGCGAGGGCCGATTGCTTCAGCTGGCCTCCGGGTTCGAACACGCCACCAAGGCCCGGGTAGCCCCCACCTTCCGGGCCACCATCGGCTGACCGGCCTTTCCCTCCCCGGGCGACCCTGGCATCTTCGAACCCATGACCATCGCTCGCAAAGCCAGGATCTTCTGGCCGGTCGTCCTGTTGGTGTTCTTGGCCGACTGTAGCACCAAGGACCTCGCGGAAACCCACTTGGTGCCGTGGGTTTCCGAACCAGTGGTCGGAGAAATCTTTCGTTTGACCCTGGCCTACAACCCCCAGGCCGCCATGAGCATCTCCTTCGGGGAGCAGACCCGGCTGATCATCAGCCTGATCGCTCTAATCGAGATCGGAATCCTCGGCTACCTGTACCGTCGGAGCACCAACGGTGACACCATCAAAGTACTGGCCATCGCTCTCGTCATCGCCGGGGCGGTCGGGAATCTCGCCGACCGGATTCGGTCGCCGCGCGGGGTGGTGGATTTCATCGACCTCGGAATCGGATCCCTTCGGTTCTGGACCTTCAACGTCGCCGACGTCGGCGTGACGGTCGGCGCCGTGCTGCTGGCGTGGCAACTATCCCGGTCCGAGGAGCCACAACCCGGATGAAGTGGGTATTGCTGGGATTCATGCTCACCGCCGAGGCGGCGGCCCAGGCCGGCCCGACATCCGGCCGGCTTTCGAACGCCGGAGTCGGTCGGGCCGCGTCCCAGGTGGACTCCGTGTTTGTGGATCGGACCAAACCCGCGGCGCTGATCGATGGCGGGGACTGGGCTTCGTACCTGCTGGCCCGGCTCGGGGCCGGCCCGGTTCCTGACAGCCTCGGAATTGCCATTGTCATCGACTCGACCCACATCGAAGTGTCGGGGAGCCTTGCCGACCTGCCGCCGGAAACCCGGGCCCTGCTCGGCCCCCTCGCGGCCCGGTTCAGCCCCAACACGGTCATCGTCGCCGACGTCATCGTCCAGCGAACCGGACCGGAATTAGTCCGGTTCTGGCTTCGGGGCCTCAACGTCAACGGACTTCCGTTTCCAGAGTTTTTTCTCGCGCCGATGATGGCCTCGGTTGGACGTCAGTATCCGGCGTTGACGAAGAGCGGCCGCGACCTCTACGTCCAGGTGCCTCCCGACGGCCACTTCACGCTGAGCGAGGGGAGTGTCGCCATTGGGGTGATTGCGGCCCCAGACAGCGGGGCGGCCCGACCCCCGCGGCCACGGCGCTAAGTGGGATTCCCCCGCCTGACGTTGGCCACCGTTGGCGTGCTGTTCGTGGTCGTCGGACTTGCGTTTCTCGCCAATCCCGTCGACATGGCGGCCTTCCTATCGCTCCGGCTCGGGACCCGCGATCACATTGAGATTCGAGCGGTCGAGGGTGGTCTCCGGCTTGGACTGGGGATCTTCTTTCTCGTGGCCAGCCGGCGCGACCGATGGATCCGAGCCGCCCTTGGTTCGGTGATCCTTGGCGGCTTGGGGCTCGCCTTCGGGCGAGCGATCGGGATGGTCGTCGAACGTCAGTTCGATGGGGTCCAGCTTGGCGTTCTCGGCCTGGAGCTGGGAACCGCCGTTGTGGCGGCCGCCGCATTCAAACACGCGCGGGCCGCCTTCCTCGCCAGTCGCAACGAACGCCGTCGAATGGATTAACGCCCCTATGCCCGACCTCCGCTACCCGATCGGCCCGCCCGTAGTGCCGGACTCCCTTGACGCCGAAACCCGAGCGGCCTTCGTCAGAGCCATCGCGGCCACCCCGGCCCGGCTCAGAGCCGCCGTTGCCGGTCTCCAGGACCGGCAACTCGACACTCCGTACCGGCCCGGCGGCTGGACGGTCCGGCAAGTGGCCCACCACATCGCCGACAGCCACCTGAACGCTTACACCAGAACCAAGCTGGCGTTGACGGAAGACAATCCGACGATCAAGCCCTACGTGGAAACCCGGTGGGCGGAGTTGCCGGACTCCAACCGGCCGATCGGCGGATCGCTGGCGCTCCTCGATCACCTGCATGAACGGTGGGTGGCATTGCTCGCGTCGCTGCCGGCGGAGTCGTTTAGCCGGACCTACTTCCATCCGGAGAACAAGCAGCAGGCCACACTCGACGGGCTGATTGCGAGCTACGCGTGGCACGGGGCCCACCACGTAGCTCAGGTGACCGAGCTGCGGCGGCGGGAGGGGTGGTGAAACGTTGGTGGATCGCAGCCCTGATCGCGGGTGGGAGTATCGCGGCCGTGGTCGGCGCCGACTGGGGCGGTTCGTTAGGCACGTCCTTGCCCTGCCGGAGAAATTGGGGCTGGCTGCCGTCGTATTCGATTCGCCGAAGCCCGACCGAGTCGGCGGTATTCCGGGTCGGGCCGGCCCGGGTCAAAGTGTGCTACGGATCTCCGCGGGCCCGGGGCCGGAAGATGCTTGGCGGCGCCGCGGTGCCGTTCGGCCGGCTCTGGAGAACGGGCGCGAACGAGCCAACAACCATCCGAACCAGCGCGCCGATCCTCGTGGCCGGCCACCGGATCGTCGGCAAGGCGTCGCTGTACACCGTACCGGGTCCGGAGACTTGGGAAGTGGTGCTCAACCGGTCGACCGCCCAATGGGGCATTGAATCGGCCTATGACGACGGAGTCAGAGCCCAAGAAATCGGGCGGACGGTACTCCCGGCGGAAACCCGCCCGCGCTATCAAGACGAGTTTTCGATTGAAGCGATCGGCGGCCCGGGCGAGGGCTCGGCCCGGCTGGTACTCCGGTGGGAAAACACCGAGGTCCAAATCCCAGTCGAGCCCGCCCCTGACTAGGCCCTGAACCGGCCCCCAGAACCCCGCAAAATTCCAGTGTCCGGTGGGCCTGACTGCTTCGGTGGGCCTCAAGGAACCTTCGGCGACAACCTGCATTTGCATAATCGTCGATTGTCTACGGAGAGAACATCGGCTGCCATTCGATCTGTTTGCGATAGTCAAGTGCTACAGTGCATCATGTTGCAGAACAACAAATTAGCTGGTGGATACTGAGAGGCTACTTATCTGAAGTATGAACTGCAACTTCGTAAAGTATTATTACACGTTTACTGAACATAATACTGACACTCGACACTCCGCATGCCCGTGCCGCCAAAAACAAGCCCAACTTATGCAATAGCGGGAGCCCAGGTATCCCAAAACCGGTGACTCAGAAGGGCTTGGCTGATGGCGTCCGACGGACCGCGAACCCGAGAAAATGACTCCCGACCACCCCGCCCGGCCGCCGGCCGGACCGAGCCGGCTGGGCGGCGGTCTCGAGTCCGACTCGCTACCCTGGCCGGTAAAACGGCCGCGGCGAGCGGTGTCGTCGGGCTCGCGGTTTTGGTCATCGGTGCTTTGCTGCTGGCCAAAGCCAGCGGATCGATCCAAGACTTGGAACGGTCCCAATATGCGGACCTCGCCGCCGATGCCCGGGTCCGGTTCGACCGACTCGTCGGCCGCGACCGGGACCGCTTGATGGATGCAGCTTTCTCCGACGGACTCTACGACCTCCTGGCTCGCGGCGCGGCGCCGCCCGATTCGTTCATTCGCCCGGCCTTCACGGAACAATTTCCATCGCGGTTCGGCGATCGGTTCGTCGCGATCTACGACCTAGGCGGACGGCGCCTCTATGCGTGGACCGACCCCGGCCAGACCGAACTCGAGACGGTGGCGGGGAATCCGCTCTTTCGGGTCCTCGATAACCGGGAGCCGGCCATCGGGCTGGTTCGCCGGGGCGAAAAGTTGTTCTGGGTTGGCGGGGCGCCGATTCTCCCGACCAATTACACCGCCCCTGACCAGCCGATTCGAGGCTACCTCGTCGTCGCTCAGCCGTTCAATCCAAGTGTCGTAGCACCGGCCGGCGGGAGCCGGCCGGGTCGGATCGAGCTCTCGCCGCTCGAACCCGCGAAAGAAGCGTTTCGAACTCGAGTCGGCCCCGCGGCAACCCGCGACAGCGTGCGGGTGGAGTTTGCGCTTGCCGATATTTTTGCAGAGCAGAACACGATCGCCACCATCACCACGAGCCGGACCGAGTTCCGGTTGCTGGAAGGCAAACTCCGGGTTCTGGCCGTGATCGGCGTCCTGGCGATCGCGGCGTTGGCCCTGGCCGGCTATTGGACCGCCACCCGATTCCTGGTTGCCCCGGTCGCCCGGTTGTCCCAGGCCTTGGGGCCGGTGCATTCGGGGCAGACCCCCGGCTTGATTGGATCGATCGGCACCGCCGCCGAGTGGGGCAATGTGGTCCAGGCCGTGAATCGCCTGGTGTCGAACACTCGTTCCGTCAACGACCACTTCGAGCGGCTCGCCACCGTGGTCGCCGACGGAGCCTGGGAGCGGGATCTCGGCTCCGGCGAGTGGACCGTAACCTCGCGATTCCGGGAACTAGTGGGCTACCAAGCCGGTGAGTTTGCAACGCCGGTCGCCGCGCTATCGGCCCGGCTCCAACCCGATGACGCCGACACCACCCGGCTCCTGGCGTGGCTCGAAGCGGAGGTCCCGGCACCGGCCGCCCTGGCCGTCGATGTGAGAGTGCGGCGCGGCACCGGTCTGGCCTGGCTTCGGATCGAAGGTGAGATCCGGGCGGACGGCGTCGGTCTCCCCTCCCGGATCATCGGCCGTGTCTCGGATCAGACCACGGCCCGAGCGGCCGAGGCCGAGATGGCATCCGCCGCCCGGACCGTTGCTGATCGCCGGGCAGCCGAAGGCCGGTTTCTCGCCGGGGTGGTCTCGCGACTGGCAGCTGATCCGTCCGCGGCGCCGTTGGTGACGACCATCGGCCGCGGCTTGGCTGGAACGTTAGGTGGGACCGTCGCACCGATCGACCTCTACGGCCTGCTCCAGGAAGCGGCCGGGACCGCCGAGTTGTCGATCGTGCCCGGCGTCCCGGAACGGGTCGAGGGCGACCGCATCCTGCTCCAGACCGCCGTCGCCCTGCTTCGCGACGCCCATGCCCCGGGCAGCCGACTCGTCGTTCGGGCCGATCAGCCGGACCGCGGTCGGCCGGAGCGAATCCGGATCTCGGTCGAAGACCGAACGGCCGGGCGAGCGGCGGCCGATCGGGACACGACCGCGAGGATCGGATCGGTTCTCCTGACCGGCGAGTGCCGGGACGACGACCTTTCATTGAATCTGCTGGCCCTTCACCACGTGGCCAACGCACTCGGCGGAGAGGCCGGCATCGAGACCGAGCCGGCCGCCACCAGGATCTGGCTCATCGCCGCCCTGCCCCAACTGGCCGCTGCCGCGCCGCCGGCCGGACCGGATCTCGCCGCTGACGCGCCGCCGTCCTGGGAGACGTCGGAGTCGGCGGCCACGTTCGAGCCCGAGCCGAAGCCGGATCTCGCGTCACGCCCGTCGCGGCCCCATGGCCGAGTCGAGTTGGTCGCCGATGCAACCGTCACCATCAACCTCGATGACACCCTCCCAGCCGGCGCCGTGGAACCGATCGGAGCGGCGTTCTTGGCCCGGCTTCAAGCCGGCGATCCAGCCGCCTGCCAAGCCGCCCGGGCGGCGCTGGCGGAGATGCCGGTCCGCCTGAGCGGACTGACCGGCGCCGCACGGACCGGCGAAATTGGAACCGTCATCGACAGTGCGGAAACCGTCGTCGGAATCGCGACCGCAATCGAAGCAGCCGAGGTCGCCGCCCGCTGCCGGGACGTCATTGATGCGGCCGACAGCCAGTATCTCGACGCCAGCGATGATTTGGTAGCGGCCCTCAACGCCGCCTGGATCCGGTTGTCCGTCATCCTGGCCCCCTACGGGGCGGCCGAAACGGGTCCGCCGATTGAGGCCGCCACCCTGGAACAGCTGAGCGCTTCCCTGCTCGAGGGTGACCTCGGCGCCCAGTTGGTCGGGTTGTTCCTCGCCGAAGGCCCCGGACGAATCGAAGCCATCGAGGAAGCCGCGGGCCGGGCCGACTGGCCGGCGGTCAAGGCCAATGCCGAAGACCTCAAAGGAATGTGCGCCTTGATCGGCGCCGAACCGCTGGCCGCCCGGTGCGCCGCCGCAATCGCGGCGGTGGGATCGGACAGCTGGACGGAAGCAATGGCGATCCGGACCGAGTGGGATCGAGTGCATCACGTGTTGGATGGCCTGATGGGCGCCCGAACCGGCGTCACCACGTAACGAGAGCGGAACCATGACTGGAATCAATCAGCAGCCCCGCGCGGCCTCCGAGGCCCGCCCTGGTATCGGCGAGTACCTCCTGTCGATGAGCCCCCAACTTCGGGCCCCGCTCAACGCGGTCATCGGCACGTCCGGGCTTCTCCTCGAAGACGACCTGAGCGAGAAACAACGCCAGCACGTCAACACCATGCATGCCGCCGCCGAGAGCCTCTCGTCGACCCTCAACGATCTGCTGGACTTGGCGCGGATCGCGGCCGGCCGGCTGGTGATCGAGCCGATTCCGTTCGATCTGAAATCAATGATCGAAGAGACCGCGAGCGTCTTGTCGCCCCTGGCCAACGAGCGCGGACTGGCGCTTCGCGTCGATCTCCGGCCCGAATTGCCGCGCCAGGTCGTCGGCGATCCGGGCCGAACCCGCCAGATCCTCGGCAACATGATCGGTCACGCCGTCAACAACACCAAACAGGGTGAGGTCGTGATCCGGGTCCTGCCGGATGGGGACCGCGGCGGAGTGCCGGCAATTCGGTTTGTGATCGAAGACACCGGTGCCACCATGGCGGCGGAACGGATGAATTCGTTGTTCGATGACTTCGTGCCCCGCGAAGCCGCGTCGTACCGGTCGTTCGGGGTCACCGGCCTGGGCCTCCGGATTTCGGATGAACTGGTCCGGTTGATGGAGGGCGACATCGGAGCCGACGCCGAGCCCGGCCGCGGGAACCGGTATTGGTTTTCGATCCCGATGCCCGTTCCAGCACCTGGGAGCGCCTCGACGCTCGAAGTGAGCAAGGCGGTCCGGGGTGGCCGGGTCCTGATCATCGAGGCTGATCCCGCGAGCCGCGCCCGCTTGACCGATCAAATCGAGTCAGCCGGCTGGGACGTCGACTTCTCCGCCGACCTCGAATCGGTATTCGAGATCCTTCGGGAAGGCGCGGCGATCGGCAATCCATTTCAAGCCTGCATTCTCTCGCACTACGCCGTCCGTCCGCTCCATGCCGATTTGGCCACCCGCCTCAAGGCCGATCAGCGGCTCGCCTCCGTTGCCTTGGTCATGGCCACGTCGGTCGGCAGTCCGGGTGAGGCCAAGAAGTTGTGGCACGCCGGATTCGCCGGATACCTCCGGAAGCCGGTTCCGACCGAGGAAGTCCACGAAACCCTACGAGCCCTGGAACGGGTCGGCGCTGATGGCCGCGGGCCGGCGATGATCACGCGGCACCTTCTGGCCGAAGTACGGAATGCCCAGACCTTCGCGGTCGAAGGCATCGACGAAATGCTGGCCACCCTGACGGCCGCGCCGACCCGACGCGCCCTGATCCTCGGCGGCGATCCGGCCGATCAGGAGTCGCTCCGGATGGCCACCGCCGCACACGGCCTGGAGGTGGAAACCGCGGAGGGACCCGACTTCGAGATCAATCAGGTTGCCGCCAGCGGCTACGAGATCGTGGTGCTCGATACCCGGTTCCTCGAGGATCCGGCGGCCACGGTTTCGATGATCCGGGAACGGTTGGGCCGGGGCGGGGTACCGATCGTGGCACTCGCGACCGACGAAGCCAGCCGGTTGGCCCTGGTGGAACAGGGCGTCGACGACGTCCTCTTGGTGCCGATTCGGGAGATCGATGCGGCGGCCACGATCGGCAGGTGGACCGGGGCGCCGGTTCCAGCGCCGGAAAGCGTCGTCGCCGATCAGCAACCTGATCCCGTTCTGACCGACATGGCAGCCGAAACCGAGGAGTCCGTCGAAGCCCAGGCCGTGATCGACGCACCGGAGATCGTTGAGGTGCCGGTGATGGCTGCTGAGCCGGTGATGGCCGCCGAGCCGGTGGTGGCCGAAGACACGATGACGGCCGAAGAACCCGTGGCTGAAGAGGCGATGGCGGTTGTCGAGGCACCAGTGGTCATCGAGGCACCGGTCGTCGTCGAAGACTCGGTTGTCAGCGAGGCGCCGATCGTCATCGAGGATTTGGCAGTCGTCGAAGCGCCGGTGGCCGAAGCATCGGTGATGGTCGAAGAGTCGAGCGTCCCGGAGGTGCCGATGGCGGTTGAGGACTCCGTCGCGGTCGTGGACCCTGTCGTGGTCGAGGAGCCGGTGGTGGCCGCGGAGCCGGTGATCGCGGACGCCACTGACACCGCGCCGGAATCGGTTGCGGTTGCGGTTGCCGTCACAATCGAGGAAACCCCGGTTGCGGAAATTGCCGTCGCCCTGGCCGAGACGCCCACCGTCGTTGAGTTCGTTGCGACACCGCCGGCGACCCCGGCCGGCGATCTCATCGTCACCCCGGTCGAAGGCCTCAACGAGTCGTTGTGGGAAGTTGAGCCCAACGTGTCCGCGATCGAAGGTCTGATGACGGCCGAGGCCTCAGAACCCGGCGGCGACGGAGAGGTGGAGGCGATCGAAATCGCGCTGCCGAGCGATGAGTTGTCGCCGAACGCCGTGGTCTACGCCCACGCGCCAGTCCCGGATGTAACCTATCCCGCGGCCGTCGCGGTCGAGGAACCGGAACCGGAAGAACTCCCGATCGCCATCGAAGCCCTGGCCATCGAAGTCTCCGTCGCCGAGTCGCCGAGCGCCGAGCCGCCGAGCGCCGAGTCGCCGAGCGCCGAGCCGCCGAGTGCCGAGCCGCCGAGTGCCGAGCCGCCGAGCGCCGAGACCAATCTCCCCCAAGAGATCGTCGGGATCATGATCGTCGACCAATTGGCCCACGGAGGCGGCTTCTTCACCCAGCACCTGGTGGTGAGCTTCGTTCGCGAAGCCCCGTTCCGGATCGCGTCGCTCGCCACCGCCGCCACCCGCGGCGATCGGGCCCGCATGGAGGAGTCACTGATGGGGCTCCGGCGCACCAGTGATTCGATCGGAGCTGCCCGGTTGTCGGAACTGGCGAGCCGGACCTTGAGCCGAATCGGGGCGGGTCAAGTGGAAGCGGCAACGGCTATGATCGCCACCATCGAGGCCGGGTTCCACGAGGTCCGCCAAGCGTTGGAAGCTGCGGGTCCGGCCGGGCTTCCGGCCGAAATACCGGCCGTCAGCGCCGCCTTCTTGGAACAAATCGCCCCCGAACGGGAGGGTCCAGGCCGGATGCTGGCGGATCGTCTCGTGACCTCGTTCAGCGCCGACGCGCCGAATCGGATTCAGGATCTCCGGGAGGCCGTGGGCCGCGGCGATGCGGAAGCCGCGCAACGAATCGCCCAGACCTTGAAGGGAATGTGCGGGTTGATCGGGGCGGAACCGCTCGCCAAACTGGCGGCGCTCGTGGAAGCCGATGCCCGCCTCAAGCGGGTGGGCCAGGCGGAGCGGTACTTGGAGCACCTCGACATCGAACTGGCCCGGGTCCAAGCCCAGTTCCAGAAGTGACCGAGGGGGGCCGGGGAATCTCCCCCGGCCCCTAGCCCCTAACGCCTCTCGTCTATAGGCTACTACACCCTTAGACGAGATCCTTGGCTCATGTCCCTCCGGCCGCTACTCCGGCTTGATATCGTTGCCCTCCTGGTACTCCTGGCTCCGCCCTCGGTCGGGTTGGCCCAGCGGAATCGGCCCACCCCCTCCGTTGCCCCAGCCCCCCTGCCGGACGTGACCCTGCTCAACGGCATTGATTGGCGGAACGTCGGTCCGTTCCGGGGCGGGCGAGTCACGACCATTACCGGAGTGCCGGGACAAGCCTTGGTGTATTACATGGGGGCCACCGGCGGCGGGATCTGGAAAACCGACGATGCGGGAGCCAATTGGCGGCCCATTGCCGACGGCCAACTGAAAATGGGTTCAGTCGGCGCGCTCGCGCTGGCGCCGGACGACCCGAACGTGCTCTACGCCGGGATGGGCGAGGCGCCAATTCGCGGCGTGTCCTCTTCCTGGGGAGACGGGATCTATAAGACCACGGACGCCGGCAAGACCTGGAATCATCTCCCCGGCCTCCGGGAAAGCCGGACCATTTCTCGAGTAATCGTCCATCCCAAGAACAGCGATCTCGTCTACGTGGCCGTGCAGGGCAGCCGGTGGGGCCCGAGCCGGGACCGCGGGGTTCACCGAAGCGGGGACGGCGGGAAGACCTGGAAGCTGGTCCTGACCGGCGATTCGCTAACCGGTCCAAGCGAGCTCACCATGGACCCGACCAATCCGCGGATCCTCTACGCCGCGATGTGGGACCACCAACGGCTCCCGTGGTACGTTCGCTCCGGCGGTCCGGGCAGCGGCATCTGGAAGACCACGGACGGAGGCGACACCTGGACCCGGCTGACCAAAGGCCTGCCGGCACTGATGGGCAAGATTGGCGTTGCCGTGTCGGCGACTCAGCCGAACCGGATTTGGGCCATTGTCGAAGCCGACTCGGGGGGGCTCTACCGTTCCGACGACGGCGGGGACAGTTGGCGGCTCATCAACAGCGATCGGGTGCTCCATGCCCGGCCCTGGTACTACATGCGGGTGACGGCCGACCCCACCAATGCGGACGTCGTCTACGTCATCAACGCCCCGATCATGAAGTCGATCGATGGCGGGAAGAGTTTCACGACGTTGCCTGACGTCCACGGCGACAACCATGACCTCTGGATCAATCCCGCCAATCCGATGAACCTCGCCAAGGCCGACGACGGCGGGGCGGCGATTTCATTTACCGGGGGCGCCACGTGGTCGTCGATCATGAACCAGCCGACCGCCCAGTTCTACCGGGTCAGCGTGGACAATCAGTACCCCTATTGGCTCTACAGCGGGCAGCAGGACAACTCGTCGGTCGCGATTCCGAGTGCTGTGATGGGCCCCGGCATCGGCAACGAGGAGTTCCATTCCGCCGGCGGTTGTGAGAGCGCCCATGTGGCGTTCGACGTGACCAACCCGCGATATCTCTACGGCAACTGCTACGGCGGGATCATCAGCGAGTACGACCGGGTGCTCAAGACCGACCGCAACGTGATGGCGTATCCCTATCTCGGCCTGGCGGAGCCCTCGAATCTGACCAAATACCGGTGGAACTGGTCAAGTCCGATCGTCACCTCCGCGCACGACCGGAAGGTGATCTATCACGGAAGCAACGTGCTGTTCCGCTCCACCGACCGGGGCCAGAGTTGGGTGGCCATCAGTCCCGATTTGAGCCGAAACGACCGCAGCAAGCAAGGCGCGGGCGGTGGCCCGATCACCAACGAAGGGGCCGGCGGCGAAGTGTATGGCGCGCTCCACTACTTGGCCGAGTCGCCCCATGACGCCAACGTGTTGTGGGCCGGCACTGACGACGGACTGGTCCAGGTTACCCGGGACGGCGGAAAAACCTGGACCAACGTCACCCCCAAGGGCTTGCCTGAGTCGTTGATCAACATGATCGAGGTCTCGACGTTCGACCCGGCCACCGCGTTCATTGCCGTGAGCCGCCACAAGTGGAACGACAACACACCGCACGTCTTCAAGACCACCGACTATGGCGCGTCGTGGACCCGGCTGGCAACGGGGTTCCAAGAAGGCGATCCGGTCCGGGTGGTGCGGGAAGACCCGACCGTCCGGAACCTGCTGTATGCCGGGACCGAAACCGGCTTCTTCGTGTCCTACGACGGCGGCATGGCGTGGCAGCGGCTCCAACTCAACTTGCCGCACGTTCCGATCACCGACATTCGGGTCCACCAGGGCGATTTGGTGATCGCCACGGAGGGCCGGGCTTTCTGGATTCTCGATGATATTACCCCGATTCGGAATCTGATTAACGCCGGCGCAACGACCGGGATGATGCTGTTCCAACCCCGGACCACGGTCCGCACCGCACTCGGCAGTAACGGGTCGGTGCCCGGGATGGGAAAGAACGCCCCGCAGGGTGCCTTGATCTCGTTTCGGGCCCCGGCCCGCGACAGCACGACGACGGCCAAGCTCGAAATCCTCGACGCTCAAGGCGCGGTGGTCCGAACCTTCGCTACCGATGCCAAGCCGGCCGAGGGCGGCAAGCTCACCGTCAAGCCGGGATTCAACCGGGTCATCTGGGATCTCCGGAGGGAGGCGCCCACCCGGCTCACGGGGGTCTTCGGGGCCGAGGCCGGAACCGCGGCCAACGGCTACCGGGTGGCGCCCGGCCGTTATCAGGTTCGTCTCACGATCGGGAAGGAAGCCGCCACCAAGAGCATCGAGGTCGTCGCTGACCCGCGGACCAATCCTTCCGTCGCCGATATCCGGGGCCAGCAAGAGGCCCTGGCCCGGGCCTTCGAGCGGATCGATGAAATCCACCGCCGGGTCATCACGCTTCGCTCGATCCGAGACCAGGTCAAGGCGTTGACCGACCGCACCACCGGCCAACCGGAAGCCGATTCGGTGGCCGCCGCCGGCCGCGCTTTGACGGCGGCAATCGACTCGGTCGAGGGGGTCATGATCAACGCCCGGGCCCGGACCTTCCAAGACGTCATCAATTTCCGAAACGGGCTGAACGACCAATACCTGAACTTGGTTGCGGCCATCGACGGTACCGACGCGCCGGTGACGCTCGGCATGCGAACCCGGTTCAACGATCTCGAAAAAGAGTGGGCACCGATCGCGGCGCGGGTCCGGCAGATCATCGGAGGCGACGTCGAACGATTCAACGCGACCATCCGGGCCCGAAACGTCCCGGCGGTCATCGTCCCGAAAACCCGCGAGCCGATTCCGTGACCGGTGCCGCGGAGTTCGGGTTTACCGACGAATCAGTCCCGAACGGCTATGACGAGTTCTTGGTGCCCCGGTTGTTCAACCCGTGGGCGGAGGCGCTGGTGCACCGGATG
>SXGU01003745.1_pt1 | contig 17947 bp, 14 predicted proteins | sample 3174531 | NCBI WGS metagenome assembly SXGU01 (sample SAMN11356863, study PRJNA531348) | freshwater metagenome | isolation source: freshwater sample F1-140 | place: China: Fuxian Lake, Yuxi | collected 2017-12-25 | reverse complement strand
CGGGCATCAACTCGACCCGGAAGGCGTCCCGGTACCCGGCCGCCTCAAAAGCCTGACTCCACCATCGGGCCCCATCCAACAGCGCGGTCCGGATCGGCTCCGGGGCGCCCCGGTCGAGGTAGTACACGATCGGCGCAACCGCCTCGCTCATGGCCGCCCGGGGGTCTTTCTTCTGGAGCCGGTGCCGCGAGATGAACCGCTGCAGGATCGGGGCACTGATCGGCGTGGCATAATCCGCGTAGCTGATCCCGAAGAACCCGCCCCTAGGATCACTCACCCGGGGCACGTACCCGGGCTCCGGGAGCGCCACGAAGGAGTGGTGCTGGCGGACCGTGACCGCCTCGGCACTCGCCGCCACGTCCCGGACAAAGCGGCCGGGGTTGTCGCTCAGAAACGTGAAAGTGGCCTCGATTTCGATGTTTCGGGGGAAGCCCCGGGTTCGCTCGAGGTAAATGGCCCCCCGGGACGGATCAAGCCGGAAGGCACCCTGCCCGCTCCGGCGCATCGCTCCCACGACATCGTGGGCATCCCGCATCACGAAGTCGGTCGCGTCGATCAGGACGGCGCCGTTCGATTCGGCTTCGACCTTGAAGCCCCACACCACGGATTGGGCAAACGACTGCTCGACGGCTCGCCGCTCGTCGGGGTTGGTGGTTACCGCCCGAAACCCGTAGTTCGGCTGAACCAAGAGCACTTTCGGCCCAACCCGCTCAAACCGAACGATCCGTTCGCCCCCCAGTTGACCTCGATCCAGACCGATGTCATTCGAACCCACTCCCGCCGGCATCGAGTTGACATAAAGAATTTCTTGGCCTAACCGCGAGACCTCGAGCCAGACTTTGCCGGCCCCGGCATCCCAGTACATCGGCACGAACCCATCCAGCCGTTCGAACCCCTTGACCCGGTCCGCGATTGCCGGTGCTTGGGCCGTGACAGCCGCCGGCAACAGCAGCGAGAGAACAGTGGCAAACAGGGGACTTCGGCGCATCCGGTTCTCCGAGGTATTGGAAGGCAGGCTCCGAATTTCGCCCGGTCGCCGTCCAGACGCCAGAGGAATCGGATGGCGGACCCAGTCGCTGCGATCGGGCGGGAACCGAAACCCGGCGCGACACGTTGTGCTCTTCGAAGGAGCTATGATTCACCATGGAGTTCGTCGTCTGGTTGGTCCTCGCCGCCAAGACATACCTCATTGTCGGCGTGGTCTTCGCCGGGTGGTTTGGGGCTCGGGGGGCCGGTCGCCTCGATCCCGCCGCAACCGGCTCCACCCTCGGGTTCCGGCTGCTGCTGGTTCCGGGGGCTCTCCTCCTGTGGCCATACTTGGCCTTTCGGCTCCGAGGCCGGCGGGGATGATCCGGCCCCTTCGCCATCAGCACGGCTGGTGGGCCGGCTTTCTGCTGGTCGGCGGTTTGGTGGCGCTAGCCGTGGCACTGGCGGTCCGGTCGTGAGCCACTCCTATCGGGCGGTCAACTGGAACCGGCAGAAACGGATCTACGATACGGTCCTCGGCCTTGGTGTGGTCGGATCGGTAGGCCTGTTTGCGGCCGTGACGCTGATTGCGGAGCCCACGGCCACGGCTGAGGCGATCTTGATCCGCGGCTTCGGACTGGCCGCCTTGCTCCTGCTCCACGTGATCATGATCATCGGACCCGCGGCTCGGCTCGACCGCCGGTTCCTGCCGTTGCTGTACAACCGCCGCCACCTGGGCGTGACGATGGCCGGACTCGGTTTCGGCCATGCGATCCTCGCGGTGATCCAATACCATGGGTTCGGAAACGCCGATCCCCTGGTCAGCCTCCTGACCGCCGGCTCCGATTGGACGAGCCTCGGGTCGGTTCCGTTCGAGATCTTCGGCCTGATTGCGTTGATCGCGTTGGGTCTGATGGCCGCCACCAGCCACGACTACTGGCTTTCAGTCCTCACGCCGAGCGCCTGGAAACGCCTCCACATGGCGGTGTACGCCGCCTACGTCGCCCTGATCCTGCACGTCGGGCTCGGATTTCTCCAAGACGAACGCCACCCACTTTATCCGGCAGTCTTGGCCTTGGGCATCGCGGTGGTCGGGGGACTCCACCTGGCTGCGGCCCGAAAAGAGCGGACCGGCGACCGAGAGGCCGGCGCGGCAGACTGGGTGCCGGTGTGCCGACCCGAGGACATCGCCGAGGGCCGGGCCAGGATCGCAACGGTCGGCGGCGAACGGGTAGCCGTGTTCAAACATGGCGGCCGGTTGTCGGCCGTGACGAACGTCTGCAAACATCAAGGCGGCCCGCTCGGCGAGGGGCGGATCGTCGACGGCTGTATCACCTGCCCCTGGCATGGTTACCAGTTCAAGCCTGAGGACGGGAAGTCGCCCCCGCCCTACAACGACGCGGTCGCGACCTACAACCTCAGGGTTTCGAACGGACAGGTTTTGGTCCATCGGATCCCGAATTCACCGGGAACGTTCGTTGAACCCGCCGCCATCACGTCGGCGGGCCCGGCCGACGACGCCCCATTCTATGTCGGCTATCAGAGCACGGCGCCGCGGCCGGTGGCCCGATTCACCCGATTGGCCGCCGTGACGATCCTGGTACTCGCGGGATGCCTGATGACGGCTTTTGCGCTTGCGCAACGCGCTTTCGGGCCGTCAACTTACGAGTTCGGAATTCCCCGGACCCTGGCCGGGACCATCCGGGCCGCGCCGGTTCCGATCCTCGAAGTGGCCGACAGCGGAGCGGCAATCCGGCGCTATCTGCTGGCGGCCCCGGGGAAGTTCGGAGCCCAGGCCGCCGTATCGTCCTGGGACGGGCGAAAGGTGCGGGTCACCGGGCAACTAGCCCACCGCGGCAACGGCCGGTTGCTCGAAATCGCGGCCGTCACCGAGGCCGAGGGCAGCCCGGCACCGCTCCAGGCCCCGGTCAGTTTGGGGAGTTTCCGGCTCGATGGGGAGATCGTCGACAGTAAATGCTATTTGGGTGTGATGAACCCGGGGCTCGGCCGGAGCCACCGAGGATGCGCCGCCCGGTGCTTGAGCGGCGGCCTGACCCCGTTATTTGCCGCCCGAAACCTGGAAGGCTCGGCGGTCGAATTGATCATGGTGAATGAACACATGGAGCCGCTCCCGCCCCTCGACCGCGCAGCCGGTCGGCCCCTGACCCTGACCGGCCGGGTCCTCCGCCAAGGCGACTTGTGGTTCTTCCAGGTGGCCCGGGGCCTCCCGGCCCCGTGACCGGCGGCAGGCTCAGGCCGATGGCGCCTTATCCGGTCTCGCCGGCCGCCATTCCGGACCTTCAAGTCGAAGCCGGGAGCTATGTAGTCCGCTTTGCCCGAACCCCCGAGGACCTCGACCGGATCCTCCGCCTCCGGTATGAGATCTTCAACCTGGAGCTCGGCGAGGGCCGCGATGAATCCCACGCCACCGGCCGGGACGAGGACGAGATGGACGCCCGCTTCCACCACCTGCTGATCCAGCGTCGCAACTCGGCGGAGGTGGTCGGAACCTATCGGATGCAGACCGCCGAGATGGCGCGTCAGGGCGGCGGATACTACGCCGACCCGGAATTCGACCTCGCGACCCTGCCCGACGACGTCCGGGACGCTGCGGTCGAAATCGGCCGGGCTTGTGTGGCGAAGGATCACCGGAGCGGCCGGGTCCTGCATTTGCTTTGGCGCGGACTCGGCTCCTATCTCGAGTGGAACCGGAAACACTACTTCTTCGGGTGTTGCTCGCTCACCAGCCAAGACCCCGCGATGGGCGTGTCGGTTCACCGCCACCTCGAAGACTCGGGTTGGGTCCATCCGACCCTCAAGGTGATACCCCGGCCCGAGTGCCGCTGCACGGTGCCACCGGGCCATCCGCTCCCGGCTCCCCACGTGCCGGCCCTGTTCCAGTCCTATCTGCACCTCGGCGCCAAGGTGCTCGGTCCCCCGGCGATCGACCGATTGTTCAAGACGATCGATTGGCTAGTTATCCTTGATACCAGGGAATTCGACCCAGCCACCTACCGCACCCTCTTCCGGTGACCTCTCAGGCCGACGTTCGACACGAGCTGTATGGCGGAAATCTCAAGCAAACACTCGGAACGCTGCTGCGGACCGGGGCCGTTCGCCCGATTGTCCGACTCGGTGCCATCACGGTCTGGACCGGCGGGCTCTTGGTCTTCCTCGTGGCCGGGATGTGGCTGGCTACGCCCTGGCCCCGTCGGCGACTCTGGTGGAGGAACCGGATCGTCGGCCGGTGGGCCCGGGGTATGGCGTGGATCGTCAACATGCGGGTGACCATTCGGGGATCGCGGCCCAAGCCGCCGTTCTTCCTGGTTTCCAACCACCTGAGCTATTGCGACATCGTGCTCTTGTTGGGGCATGCCGAGGGTGTCTTCGTGGCGAAGAAAGAACTCAACCAGTGGCCGGTGGTCGGCTATTTGACCCGTTTGGTAGGGACGATCTTCGTCGATCGGAACAGCCGCCGGGACGCCAAGCGGGTGATCCAGGCCATCGACCACCGAGTGGCCGGCGGCGACGGGGTCATCGTCTTTCCGGAGGGAACCAGTTCCAGTGGTGATGACGTTTACCCGATGCGGACGGCCCTGTTCGAGTGGGCCGCGCAGACCGGGAAGCCGGTCGGCATTGCCTCGATCCACTACGCCACCCGGCCCGGGATGCCGTCGGCCCGCGAGGCGGTCTGTTGGTGGGGCGACATGAGCTTTGTGCCTCACGTCCTCCAGCTCTGCCAAATGCCGGGGTTCGACGCCACCCTGCACTTCGGCGATGAGCCGGTGACCGGAAACGATCGGGGCCTGTTGGCCGTACAGGCCCGGGAGGCGGTTGCCCTCAATTTCATCCCCCACCGAGTCGAGGGAACCTAGCCGATGATCCGCGCCAATCGTCTCTGCCTCGAGCAAGCCCTGACGTTGCTCGACGCCATGGATGACGCCCAATACGCCACCCGATAGGTGTGCACCCTGAGTTGGCTGCCGGACCCGACCGGTTACTGGGTCTTCTTCAATCGGGACGAGCGCCGGACCCGCCGCCCGGGACGGGCCCCGGTGCCTCAGCGGCTCGGCCCGGTCCGATTGGTGGCTCCGGCTGACGGCGACGCTGGTGGGACCTGGATCGGGGTCAATCAATTCGCCGTCACCGCCGCCCTCCTCAACCGGTATCACGACGCTCCGGTCGAGCGAACCCCTGCGACGATCAGCCGGGGCCTCCTCCTGCACTCGCTGCTCGATGCCCGGTCCGCGCGGCGCCTGATCCGCCGGCTCGTCACAACGGCACTCGACCATTACCAGCCGTTCACCATCGCCGCGATTGACCGCACCCGGTCGGTTCAGCTGGCCGATTGGAACGGCCGCGAGCTTCGCCTGTCGTCCCTTACCGAGCCGGGCTTGATCCGGACCAGTTCGGGATTCGATCAGCGAGCGGCCGAACGGGCCCGCCAGGCGCGGTTCGACGAGATCGAAGCGGCCGGCCCCCGGACCGCACGGCGGCTCCGGGCCCTGCACCGCGATCACCAGCCTCGCAAGGGGCCAGTCTCGATCTGCATGCACCGCCTGGACGCCCGAACCCAAAGTCTGACCGAGATCCGGGTCGGCGAGGCCCGGGCGTCGGTCCGGTATTGGGCCGGGGCGCCGTGCCGGGCCGAGCCATCCGCGCCGGTTCGGCTCGCCCTCCTGCCCCGTGGCTAGACCGCGGCTCCGGCACTGGCTCCTCGGTGCCTACGCCATCGCGTTAGGCGCTTCTCACGTCATTCGGGCCATCCGCCCGGCCGGCGACCAACCTGCCCCCGGTGAATCCGTGGTTGCGCTCGGGCCGGTTCGGGTGGCGTTTCGCGATGTCCAACCGGCCGGATCAAACGCGCTTCCCGTGATCCTCCTCCACGGCAGCCCGGGCGACAACACCGAGGTCCAAGACCTCGGCGCGATCCTCGGCCGCCACCGGCGGGCCGTAAGCCCTGATCTTCCCGGGTTCGGCGGATCGACCTGGAAGGTGCCCGATTACTCGGTGGCGGCCCATGCCCGCTACGTCCTCTCGCTTCTCGACTCGCTCCGCATTGACCGAGCGCACGTCGTTGGCTTCAGCATGGGGGGTGGTGTCGCCCTCCATCTGGCCGATCTGGCGCCGTCCCGGATCGCCTCGGTCACCCTGCTCTCCGCCATCGGAGCGCAGGAATACGAACTCCTCGGCGACTACCACCTGAACCACGCGATCCACGCGCTCCAACTCGGAGCGATCTGGCTGGTCGAGAATGGAATCCCGCATTTCGGGGCGCTCGACGGGGGCATGCTGACGACCGAGTACGCCCGGAACTTCTACGATACCGATCAGCGCCCGCTCCGCGGGCTCCTGTCGGCCTACCGGGGTCCGGCCCTGGTGGTCCAAGGCGACAAAGACCCCCTCGTCGATCCGGCGGTGGCCAGGGAGTCCCACCGCCTGATGCCGCAAAGCGAGCTCGCCATGTTCGCCGACGAGGAGGCCGATCACTTCATGGCCTTCGCACGCCCGGACACCATCGCCGCCGTGCTGGAGGATTTCTTCTCCCGCACCGATCGGGGCCAAACCGCGGTCCGGGCCATCGCCCCGTCCGCCCGGATCGTGGCGGCGGCAGAGCCTTTCGACCCGGCGGCGATCCCGCCGGTCATCGGCGTGGCGTTAGGCGTCCTGTTGCTCCTGATCGCGGCGTCCACCCTCGTCAGCGAGGACCTGGCCTGTATCGCCACCGGACTGATGGTGAGCCGCGGTACGATCGGTTTCCTGCCCGGTACCCTCGCCTGCCTGACCGGGATCGTCGCAGGCGATCTCTGGCTCTATGGCATGGGCCGGTGGCTCGGACGCCCCGCCGTCCGGAGGGCGCCGCTCCGGTGGTTCGTGACCGAGGCCGCCATCGACCGAAGCGCCCGGTGGTTCGAACGCCGGGGCCTCTGGATCGTCTTGCTGACCCGATTCCTCCCTGGTACCCGGCTGCCGACCTATCTCGCGGCCGGGATCCTCCGGGCCCGGCTCGGGTTTTTCCTCGGAGCCTTCGTGCTTGCCGCGGCCCTGTGGACGCCGCTGCTCGTCGGTTTGAGCCGCACCTTCGGATCCGAGGTACTGACCCGGTTCCTGGCCTACGAGCGGTTGGCGCTCCCCGCAGTGCTCGGCCTGGCGGTCGCGCTGGTGGGGCTGGTCAAACTGATTGTCCCGCTCGGTTCCTGGCGAGGCCGGCGGCTGTTGTTTTCGCGCTGGCGCCGGCTGACCCGGTGGGAGTTTTGGCCCCGATGGGCGTTCTACCCGCCGATCGCGTTCTATATCGGTTGGCTCGCCCTCAGACACCGGAGCCTCACCCTGTTCACCGCGGTGAACCCGGCCATTCCCGGGGGCGGATTCGTCGGCGAGTCCAAGGCCGACATCCTGACCGGGCTCCGCCACGCGCCCGACCGGGTGGCGCGTTGGCGCCTGATCCCGACCGGCCCGCCGGGTGCCCGGGTGGCCGCCCTCAACGACTTCATGGCGGAAGCAACGCTCGACTGGCCGATGGTGCTGAAGCCGGACGTCGGCGAGCGGGGCGGCGGCGTGGCAATCATTCGCTCCGCCGAAGCGGCCCGACGCTACCTCGACGGCACCGCGGAGCCGCTCCTCGCCCAAGAATTCGTCCCGGGGGTGGAGTTCGGTGTCTTCTACTATCGGATTCCGGGCGAACCGCGGGGCCGGATCTTCGCGATCACCGACAAGCGGTTTCCCGCGGTTACCGGCGACGGCCGGGCCACCCTCGAGGAGCTGATCCTCCGAGACGACCGCGCGGTTTCCATGGCGCCATTCTTCTTGGCCCTGCACGCCGAGCGCCTCGACGAGATCCCGGCCACCGGCCAAGTCATCCCATTGGTCGAGTTGGGAACCCATTCCCGGGGCTCGGCGTTCTTCGATGGCGAATGGGTGCGTACGCCGGCACTCGAGGCGGCCATCGACCGGTTGAGCCGGGGCTACGAGGGATTCTGGTTCGGGCGGTACGACATCAAAGCCCCGTCCGCCGAGGCCCTTCGCGAGGGCCGGGATTTCAAGGTGCTCGAGTTAAACGGTGCGACGGCCGAGGCCACCAGCATCTACGATCCGAAGAACCGGATCTTCGATGCCTACCGGACCCTGGCGAGACAGTGGTCGATCCTGTTCGAGATTGCTGAGAAAAACGTGGCGGCCGGTGCCCGGCCCGCCACGATCAACGAACTGATCCGGCTGATCGGCATCCACCGTCGGTCCCTCGGAGCCCATGTCACTTCCTAACCGAAAGGCCTCGCCGCCGTGGGAACCACTGTTCTGAGCAAGAGTACGGTCCGGGTCAGTTGGGTCTGCCAGCTCATTGCCGCGGTCATTCTGGGTCAGACCCTGTTCTTCAAATTCACCGGTGCTCCGGAATCGGTATTCATCTTTACCACCCTCGGCGCGGAGCCCTGGGGCCGGATCGGCTCGGGCATCATGGAACTGGCCGCCGTGGTGCTGCTCCTGATCCCGCGAACGGCCGCCATTGGAGCCGGGCTGGCGGTTGGCCTGATGGGCGGGGCCATTGGCGCCCACCTGACCAAACTCGGCATCGAGGTTCAAGGTGACGGCGGCACTTTGTTCGGCCTGGCGATCACGACGTTGGCGTGCGCGTTGGTGGTGCTCCTGATCCGACGCCGGGAACTCCCGTTTGTCGGCCATCTCCTCTAGTCTGAACGCCAGGCCTTAGATTCCCGGGCATGACCGAACCCCAATGGCACGACCTCGGGCCGGCAGCCGAGCTTGCGGCCAAGCCGCTGCAGCAACTGACCGTCGGGCGGACCCGGATCGCCCTGTCACACTTCGCCGGGACGTTCGCCGCGATTTCGGGGGCCTGCAACCATGTCGGCGGGCCCCTTGGAGAGGGCAGTCTCGAAGGGGAGTACGTCGTCTGTCCCTGGCATCACTGGAAGTACCACCGGGCAACCGGCTTGGGCGAGCCGGGCTACGAGCATGAATCGGTGCCCCGGTTCGAGACCCGAATTGACGACGGGCACCTCTGGATCAACCTGGAACCCGTCACCAAGCGGCAGCGGATTACCCATCCGGCGCATCCCTTGGCACGCGCCATCGAGCGGGCGCCCGGCGGGCTCCGGGTTGCGGGGATTTCGACCACGGCCATGGACCCGGCCTATCCGAGGGTATCGACCTCAGAACTCCTGCTGCAAGCCTCCTTGGACCATGCCGCGGCCGCCGGCGCGGAGATCCGGCTTCTCAAACTCCACGAGCTGACGTTCCGCCATTGCGAGGGATACTACTCGAAGAGCGCCCACGCCTGCACGTGGCCTTGTTCCATTACGCAGATGGATCCCACCGACCAGCTTGACCAAGTGTACGAGGCCTTGGTCCATTGGGCCGACGTCCTGGTGGTGGCGACTCCGATTCGGTGGGGTGCGGCCAGTTCCCTCTACTTCAAGATGGCCGAGCGGCTCAACTGCGTGCAGAATCAGACCACGATCCGCAATCGAGTCCTGATCAAGAACAAGGTGGCCGCCTTCATCGTGACGGGCGGCCAGGACAACGTCCAAGGGGTGGTGGGCCAGCTGCTGACGTTCTTCGGCGAGTTGGGGTTCATGTTCCCCCAATTCCCGTTCATCGCTCATTCCCGGGGCTGGTCGGCGGAGGACATGGAGAACAACGTTCGCGAGGTCCAGCAAAGCGGCGAACTCAAAGAGGGCGCCGAGCAGTTGATGGGGCGTTCTCTTGGCCTGGCGCGCGATCTACTGGCCGCCCAGCCCTCCGCGGAGACCCTGGCTCGCGGCGGGCGGAAGGCCCACCGAATGAGCTGAGGACGGAGGCCCTCGTTACTTCGGCACCACGAACATCGTGGCCCAGTCCCGCCCGGTCTTCGCCATCAGCCGGAAGTACAACTTGGCCGCGGCGGTGTCGTAGTAGTATTTGTCTCCGGTACTCGCGTCGAGCTCGGCCACGGTGGCGGCCGCCGGAATCGCGGTCCCGGTATTGTAGTCGCGGTAGACGTTGACCAGACCGGTCGGGTACGGCACGACCACCCGAACCCACTCCCCCTGAACCAACCCGTTGGCAAACAACTGCGGCCTGCTCGGGACGCCGGTTTTGTAGTTGACGGTGTAGGTCCGGGCCGGGGCCACCGACGCCGACACCATCCAGGCGTTGCCCGGTACGCCGACGAAGTTGCCCGTCGCGCCATCGTCGCGGACCACGTCGAGCGGCGCGATGACCTGCTGATCGGCCGAGCGGACCTGGACGTTCACGAACCGATGAGAGCACACGTACGCGTTCCAGGGCTGCCGAAGGGCGCAGGCGGGGGTCACCAACAAGGGGTTGTTGGCGGCCACGAACGCCCCCGCCGTTCCGGTCAAGCTGCCGTCGATGTCGAACATCACCGCGGCCTTGTCGCCATCCTTGTCGGCCATCGGATTCTCGAGAAACACTTGATTGGCGTTGATGAAGGTCAGCTGCTTGGCGTAGTTGCCGGTGCTGATCGGGAAACCGTTGGTCCGATTGTAGCCTAACGCACTCATGTAGTTGGTGGCGGTCGGCTGGAAGTTGACGAACGTCACCCGCTCCGCACCGACCCGTCCGTCGTAGAACTCGTACCCCCGGACCGGAAAGCCCCGGGAGAACGGGGTGCCGCCGGAATTGGCACTCTGGCCCACGATGACCGCGTCCTGAATGAAGGTCTCATTGGAGGCGAAGGTGGCGCCGATGTGGTTGTCGGCCAGGGTCGGATTGGCAAGCCGGAGCTCGGAGCCCCGGAGCCAGACCGCCCGGAACGAGTGTTTGTAGCCCGAGAAGTTCCGGAACGACGCCGTCACCAAGGGGCTTCGGTTGTCGGCCGGATTCTGACGGGGCGCATAGTGGACCGTCTCGATGGTGCCGTCGAGCTTGGGCCCGTGGTCGACGTTGAGGCCGGTGTTCCGGTTCGAATGGGCGACGTTGTCCGCGAACTCCCGGAGCGGGGTCGCTCGGGGCCGGGCCGCGCCGCCGACCGAGAGACCGGTGGGCGCCGCTGGAAGCGCAAACCAAAATCCAAAGCCCCGCGAACCGGCCGCCACATTACGCCGGTAGGTATTGTCGGGGTTGGTGATCCAGAAGGTGGCCGGATCGACGTCGGAGGGCAGCACCTGCTCTCCGGTCACGGGGCGTTTGGTGGCGAGCCCCAGGTTGCCCTCGAACAGATTACCGGTCTCGGCGCCGTCCTCCAGGAAGAAGGCATGCCCGATGTTGTCGTAACAGACGTTGTTCATCACCTGGGCATTGTTCGTCCCGTGCACTGTGACGCACCGGTTGAACGTCTTCCAGACGCTGTTGTTCCTGAAGTATTGACCATCGACGCTGCCGGCCATGTGCCAGTGCATCGGGTAGCGGGCCAGCTGTTTCTTCTGACCCATCCGGGTCAGTTCCACCCCTTCGACGCGGGCGGTGGCTCCCGCCATGACCATGAGGTGGCCGCCAAATCCGGTCGCCAGTGAGCTACTGTCGCCCTGAATGACGATGTTCCGCGACAAGAGGCCCACTTCGGCCCGTTCGTCCACCGACCGGCCGCCGAACGACTGCGCCTGCCCCCAATGGGAGTACCGAAGCGGCGCCTGAAGGGTCAGGAGATTCCCCTGGACCTGCGTCACCACCGCTTCTTCCGCCTGGAAAGGATCGAAATCCGTGGAGGCCAGGACGATCCGGTCGCCGGCCCGCCAGTCGGTCGTGGCGGCCAACTGGATCTGGTTGGCGCCCGCAGCCGCGGTGGCCCCGAGCTTGGTCCACGCCATCCGGGGCTGACCGTGGAGATCGAGCGTGCCGCTTAAGACCGCGATCACTTTCGCCCCGGCCCCTTCGATATTGTCCGTCGACGGCCCGGTCAGGGTAACGACCGCTCGCTTGGTAAAGGGCTTTGCCTCCGTACCGATCCGGAAGGCGCCTCGCACCACGATCCACCGCGAGGTCAGGGCCACGTCCCGATCGTCGACCTCGAGGATCCCGTCGACCGTGAGGCCGTCCAGGGCCGGCGGGCTGACATCGAGTCGAATCGTCCGCCCCGCTGGAATCACCACCGCGGCACCAACCCCCGGAACCACACCACCGGGCCAAGCGCTCGGATCCGACCAATTCAGAAAGGCCGGCGGCGGCGGAGGCGGCGGCGGGGGGGCCGGCGGAGAAACGGCGTCGTCAACCGGCGAGCAGGCGGCCGCGGCCATGAGGGCCACCGGCACGAAGCGGATGAACAAAGCTCGGCTCATCGGGCGGCTCCGACTGTAGAAGGTTCGTTAAGGGTATGGACCAAGACACCCCAAACCAAGGCCTCCCCCGACTCGCACAAACTACGCCGCCTGGGGGGTCGGCCACCTGTTGCACCGGCAGCCCCATTTCGAGCCAAACCGGGCGTTCCGGTGCAACCGGCTGCTCCTGGAGGCGGGTAGGCCGGCCGTCCTCGGACGGCGGGCACCAGCCGTATCGCACGATGCGAGACCCAAACATTTGCAAACCCTCCGGATCGGACTAGGATTCGCCAGAACTTCGGCCTCTTCCGTTACCTCACCGTGACCCTCAACCTTCAGACTTTCGGTACCGTCGATCTTCGGTCGTCTTCCGGCAGCGAAATCCGGGCGGTGTTGCAGCAGCCCAAACGGCTGGCCCTGCTGGTCTACCTCGCCCTCGGCAAGCCCGGGAAGCTGATCCGGCGCGACACCCTGCTGGCCCTGTTCTGGCCCGGCCTCGACCAAGAACACGCTCGGGCGGCCCTTCGCCGGGCGCTCTACTTCCTTCGCCAAACCTGCGGCGCCGGCGTGATCGCCGGCCGGGGGGACGAGGAGGTCGGGATCGCCCCCGACCAGTTGTCGTGCGACGCCAATCAGTTCGATGCGGCCATCGACGCCAACGACTTGGTCACGGCTCTGACCACCTATAAGGGCGGGTTCCTCGAGGGCTTCTACGTCCAGGGTGCTCCGGAGGCTGAAGCCTGGCTCGATCGCGAGCGGAGCCGGCGACGTTACGAGGCGGCGCTCGCCGCCTGGCAGCTGGCCCGCCAAGCCCTGCCCGATACCGGCACCGCCGGGCGGTACGCCCAGCGGGCCATTGACCTCGCGCCCCACGACCAAGACGCAATCATCACCTACCTCCGGGAACTCGAACGGCTCGGAGAACGAACCCTCGCGCTCCGCCTCTACGATCAGGCCGCCGAGCGGCTCGCCACTGACCTCGGAGTCGAGCCGGATTCCGCGCTCAGCCAACTGGCCGACCGAATTCGAACCGTCACGTCGCCGCGGGCGGTTGCGACTCCCCTCACGGATGAGTGGCTGGTGGCGGTATGTCCGTTCACGGTCCGCGGCGATCCGGCCCTGGCCTACCTCAGTGAAGGAATGGCCGCCCTCGTCGGCACCAAGCTCGACGGAACCGGCGCCATGCGAACCGCCGATCTCGGAACGGTGGCCCGGCTCGCCGAACCAGAGCCTACCAACGGCACCGGCCTCGAAACCGGCCGCCGCATCGCCGCGCAACTCGGCGCCGGGTTCTTTCTGATCGGCGCGATCATGGAAAGCGGCGGCCGGCTCGAGGCCGGGGTCGGCCTTTACGAGGCCAACGGCCGGCTCCGGACCCGGGTTGAAGGGCGTTCCGACAGCGAAGCCGGCCTGTTCGACTTGGTCGACGAATTGGTACGCCGTCTCATGGCCGACTTCGACCAATCCGCCGCCGGCCGTTTGGCCCGACTCGGCGCCCTGACGACCACCTCCCTGCCGGCGCTCAAACACTACCTGGCCGGCGAGCATGAGTTCCGAAAGGGCCGCCACCTGCAGGCGCTCGATGCGTTCCGCCGGGCCACTGGCGAGGACCCCTCGTTTGCCCTGGCCTACTATCGGTTGGCCTCCTCGTGGGCGGCGAGCGCCTTGGTCGGACCGGCCCGGCAAGCATCGAGCGAGGCCTATCGGTTCCGGGAGCGGCTGTCGGACCACGACCGGCTTCTGCTCGAAGCCCAGCACGCTTGGCTCCATGGCAATACCGGAGACGCCGAACGACGGTACGCCGCGCTGACCGTCGCCTTTCCCGAGCAGGTCGAGCCTTGGTTCCTGCTCGGCGACCTCCTGTTTCACTCGAATCCGTACCGGGGCCGATCGATCGTCGAAGCCCGGGAACCGTTCGAGCGGGCGTTGGCCATTGACGCCGGACACTTCGGTGCGCTAACCCAGCTGGCTCGCCTGGCCGCCCTCGAAGGCCGGGCCGCCGACTTGGCCGAATTGGTTGACCGGGCGCTCCGGCAGAGCCCGTCCGCGGATCAAGCGATCGGACTGCGGGTGCTCTTAGCGTTCGCAAGCGGCGATGCGGCAGAGCAAGCCGTGGCCACCGAGGAACTGAGCCGGGCACCCGGCTTGGTAACCGCCCGGGCCTTCGCGGACGTGACGCTCTACGCCCGGGACCTCGCCGGCGCCAAGAGACTGGCGCTCGCGCTCCTTCCGTCGGCTCGGTCGGCCGAGTTTTCGGCCCTGGCGGACATCGTCCTGGCGCATGTCGAATGGGCGCTTGGAGAAACCGGGGAAGCCGTCGAGCGGCTCCGGCGGGCGGCCCGGCACGAGTCGGCTTGGTCGTTGGAGACCAGGGGCCTGCTCGCCGCCTTGCCGTTTGGTCCAGTCGACGCCGGCGAACGCGCGGCGGTTACCGCGGAGTTGGAGGCGTTCGACCCCGGCATCGTCAAAGCCAGCGTCGCGGTGCCTCTGGTGTTCCACGACGGCCTCCATGGGCACCTCCGCCTCTACCTCCTCGGCCTCCTGGCGGCCCGGCGGGGCGACATGGCCGACCTCCAACGTCGGGGGGAAGAGTTGTCCGAGCTGTCAGTCCCGTTAGGCGCCGAAGTCCTGGCCGAACAGCTGGCCCGGACCTTGGACGCCGAGACCCTGCGGCTGGTGGGCCGGCCGACCGATGCGCTCGCCGCGCTCGAACGGCTCCGGACCGACGTGTGGTTCCAGTTGGCGGTGGGCTCGCCGTTCTACGCGGGGACCTACCACCGGTTTCTTCGGGCGGAACTGCTGGCGGCGGCCGGCCGGCCAGACGAGGCCTCGCGATGGTGGCGCGCCATCGCGGAACGGTCGCCCTATGAGGTTATTTTCGAGCGGGAGGCAACCGCCCGAGCCGACCGGCTCGGGCTTCCCGCCTCCACCACCAGGTAAACCGATGCGACGACAATTGACGTTAGGCCTGCTGGCTGCCGGCCTGGTGATCCACACGACCGGTTGCGCCGCCTGGCGCCCGCAGTCCGTCAGCACCGAGACCTTGCTCGCCGGCGAACCCGTGGAGGTGATCCGGATCAAGACCGCCTACGAGCCCAACATGCTGGTCTATCAGCCCAAGATCGTCGCCGATACGTTGACCGGCCGGCGGACCGCTACGGCCATCCAGAAGCTGGCCATCCCGGTCCGCGATATCACTGAGGTATCAACCCGGTACCGGCACATCGGCAAGACGTTGCTGGCGGGCATCGCGATTGTCGGGGGGGTCATCACCTACGGCCTGCTGCAGAGCCTGAACGGACCGACCCAGTAGGCCCGCTGCCGGCTTTCCGCTGCCCGCCGCGCATTGCAGTTTCGAGCCCTGACGTTTGGCTTGATCGACCGGCCCTTGGGGCGCTCCTGAAGCAGGCGGCATCGCGCCGCCGCGCTGCTCCGAAACGGCGGACCGCCGCGAGAATCGCACTGAGGGACCACGGCTGTCTGGAACAATCCGGAGTAGAAGACTAGTTCCCTATCCTCCGCCACACCTCTCCGTCCGATTCCCAGGTGTCACCGAGGTGGATCCGCCGCCACCGAACGCCGTCCCATTCCCAGGTATCGTCCATCCTCCGGGTACGACCGCCCGAGTCGTGCACGAGGCCCCCGTACAGGACGAGACGGCCGCGGCGTGAATCGAAGGCGAGCCCGGGCGCATACCTGGGACCCGGATTCGGCGCCTGAAGTGGAATCTCCCGCCACCGGTCGCCGTCCCATTCCCACAGGTCGACGAAGGCGCGAGATCCCGCCTCGCCCCCATACAGCAACGCAACGCCGCGGCCATCGTCGAACGCCAACGCGTGCGCATTTCGAGGCGCTGGACCGGTGTCGGCCGCCTTGTTCCAGCCGGTGCCATTCCAGCGCCAAGTGTCGTTCAGGTAATGTTGCGCTCCCGCGGAGTCGGGCGCCGACACTCCACCGAACAGTATGACTTCGTTCCGCCGGGCGTCGTAGATCATCGCTCCCCGGCCTCTCGGAGACGGACCCGGTAGGTCAAGTCGCGACCATTGCAGCCCGTTCCACTCCCAGGTCTCGCGAGGCCAGACCCACGGTGGGGGGGTTCCCAGTGGGAGCTCACCACCGCCGAACATGACCGATGTTGCCCGGGACGGGTCATGCACGAGGTAATGATGGTCTCGCACCGCTGCCAACGTTGGATCGCGTCGGCTCCAGCTCTCGCCGTCCCATTCCCAGAGCTCGTCGAGAGAATGCAACGACGGCTCATTCCTCAGGCCCCCGTGGAGGATCAGCCGCCGGCGTGAAACGTCGTAGTCAGCGGCGGCGAGTCGACGCATCAGCGGCCCCGACCCTGGCATTCGCTGCCAGCGGCTGCCGTCCCAACTCCAGACGGCAATCGAGTCGTGCGCGGCGCTGATCGGCTCCGCGGACCCCACGAGCGCCAGGACCCGCCCGAGCGTGGGGCTGTAGACCAGATTGGCGGCGAGGGCGCCGCCGGGCGACTCGACGACCGCGGGTTGACCCGAACGGCCACCTGATGACGGCGTGCTGCAGGCAAGCCCGGCCAAGCCGAGCGCAGTCGCGAGACCGATCGTGCGCATACCCATGAACTAAGCGTCAGCCAAACTCAGTCGAAAGTCTTGAACATTCTTGCGCAACATGGCGGTTTCACTCGGGCTCCAGCGGGAACCGCAGCTAGCTTGTTCCGATTGCTGCCGGGTTCGAAGGATCCGGACCGCGGGGAGGTTGGCGGCGATCTTCACTTCGCGGAGGAACCGCTCGGGGCCGAGGGCGGCGGCGAGATCGGGCCGAAGGACCTTGACCGCCACTTTCCGGTCGTGCTTTAGGTCCTGGGCCAGGTAGACGGTGGCCATGCCGCCCGCACCGAGTTCGCGCTGGATCGTGTAGCGATCCGCGAGGGCGGTGGCGAGGCGGGTCTGGGGGTCGGACATGGCAGATGGATTCAAAGATCGGGCCACCGAATGCGATATGCCAGGGGGGAACCGCCGTGCTGTCTCGCGAGGGGCGAATCCGCTATCATCGTGTTGCGATCTCTTGGTCCGGGATCACAAACCATGACTGACGCCACGGCCCACCAGAACCTCACCGGTCAACGTCGTCATTGCCGGTGAGATGGACCTTACCGGCCGGTGAGACAACCCCGGACGCGGCAACCCAGTTCGGCAAGAACATTTTTCCACAAGCGCGCACGGACCGACCTGCCACCATCCACCCAGGAATGAGCCAATGCACAACCGAAGAGACTTCATCGCATCGGCCTCGTTGGCACTCGCGGCCACCGCCCTGCCTTCGCACGCCGCTGCCGCCCAACGCACCAATCGACGGATCGTGCTGGCCCGGCGTCCCCACGGCGAAGCCTCCGTAGACGATTTCCGTCTCGAAGAAGTGCCGCTCGCGGCGCTCAAGGCGGACGAAGTGCTATTGCAAACCATCTACCTCTCGCTCGACCCGTACATGCGCGGACGGATGAACGAAGGCCCGTCGTACGCGCCGGCGGCGGAGATCGGTCAGGTGATGGTCGGCGGCACCGTCGCGCGAGTGGTCTCTTCGCGCAATGCCAGATTCAGCGAAGGCGACCTCGTTAGTTCGTTTGGCGGCTGGCAGGAATTCGAGATCTCGCGGGGCCTGGGCGTATCGAAACTCGACCCGCGCATCAAGAAGCCATCCCATGCGCTCGGCGTCCTCGGAATGCCCGGGCTGACCGCGTATGCGGGTTTTCTCGATATCGGCCAGCCCCAGGGCGGTGAAACGCT
>SXGU01439543.1_pt1 | contig 17954 bp, 18 predicted proteins | sample 3174531 | NCBI WGS metagenome assembly SXGU01 (sample SAMN11356863, study PRJNA531348) | freshwater metagenome | isolation source: freshwater sample F1-140 | place: China: Fuxian Lake, Yuxi | collected 2017-12-25 | reverse complement strand
GCAGGTGCTGCAGTTGCTCGACGAGATTCGCGATCGCATGAACCTCGCGATGCTGTTCATCACCCATGATTTGCGCGTGGCAGCGCAGGTGTGTGACCACGTGGCGGTGATGTCGAAGGGGCGGGTGGTCGAGTACGGCACGGCAAGCGACGTATTCGGCGCGCCACAACACGAATACACCCAGGCCTTGTTTGCGGCCGCACCAGGGCGCGAGTACAGGTTCGGGAATTGAGTCAGTCAGGCCGGAAACCGTTGGTGGGAGCGGATCTTGCCTCTAGAAATCCCGCCGGGAGACGAACATGAAGCGCAACCTTGCACGAGGCGTGCTGGCGGCCGTGGTGGCGGCCGGCAGTCTTTGGATCAGCACCGCTTCGAGCGTGCTGGCGCAGCCCTATCCCAACAAGCCAATCCGCTTCATCGTGCCTTACCCGGCCGGGGGCGGCACCGACATCATTGCGCGCCTGGTGGGTGCCAAACTTGGGGAGGCCTGGGGGCAGCAAGTGGTGGTCGAGAACCGTGCCGGCGCCAGCGGCATTCTCGGCAATGACCTGGTCGCCAAGGCGCCCGCCGATGGCTACACGGTGTTGATCGGCATCACCACGCTGGTGCAAATGCCGCACCTGAATGCCAAACTGCCCTACGACGTGTTCAAGGACTTCACGCCGGTGGCGCAACTGGCGCTGTCATCAAACCTCTTTGCGGTGCCGGCAAGCTCTCCGGCCAAGACGCTCAAGGACTTCACTGCGATGGCCAAAGCAGAGCCGGCCAAGTTCAGCTATGGCAGCTTTGGCGCCGGCACCACCTCGCACCTGCACGGCGAGCTATTCAACCTGCAGGCCGGTGTGAAGATGGCGCACATTCCCTACAAGGGCGGCGCGCCCTTGGCAACTGACCTGATGGGTGGTCAGGTGCCGTCGGGCCTGATCGATCTCACCTCGGCGCGCGCGCATATCGGCTCGGGCCGGATGCGCTTCCTGGCGATTTCCGGCACGCGCCGCTACGCCGCACTGCCGGATGTGCCGACCTTCGCCGAGCAGGGTCTGAAGGATTTTGAAGCCTCAGGCTGGTTCGGCATGCTGCTGCCCGGCAACGCACCGAAGGACATCACTGCCAAGCTGGGCACGGAAGTCGCACGCATCCTCAAACTGCCGGAAGTGCAGGCGCGCATCAATGACATCGGCCTGCAATCAGTCGATACCAGCCCGGAGTTGTTTGCCGCGGCGATGAAGCGCGATTTTGAAGTGTGGGGCCGCGTGGTGCGCGAGGCGCAGATCAAGCTGGAGCAGTAGAAGCGAAGGGGGCGTCAGGCCACACCCAGATTGCTCCTCAGGCGGTGTGCAGGCGGCTCGCAGGGCGACTTCAGGCCGCATTCAGGCTCAGGCGGGGCGCAGCGAGAGCTCGCCGCTGATGATGCGCTGCAATCCGGTATTCGTTTCGAACAACAGCGCACCGCTTGCTTCGACGCCGCGCGCGATCCCGGACGCCGCCGCCGCCGCCTCTCCGGACAGCACCAACGCCTGATCCTGCCAGGCGTGGCGGCGGTTCCATTCGTCCGCAAAAGGCGCAAAGCCGGTGCTGCCAAAGCGCCGCAGCATCGGCAGCAGTTCTTCCAGGCACGCCGCCAGCAACCGGTTGCGCGAGGCGCGCATGCCGAGGGTTGCGAAGTCGGTTGCCGCCTGGTCGATGCCGCGAATCGCGTCGCCCAGCGCAACGTTCAGCCCGATGCCGATCACGGCGTAGCACCCGGTATGGCCGGGGGCAGCGCCGGTCGCAGAGTCGTTTGCAGCGCTGTTTGCGACACTTGCCAGTTCGACCAGAATGCCGCCAGCCTTGGCCCAGGCTCCTTGGGTATCGGCCCGGTTGATCCCGTCCGCTGCAGGATTGCCGCCCTCGGCATCCGCTGCCGGGCGCCATGCAATCAAGTCATTGGGCCACTTCAGTTTCAACCCGGCGGCGCCGCAGGCATCCGCGGCGCGCGCGACCGCCACGCCGACCGCCAGGCTTAAGCCTGCGAGTGCCGCTGGTGGCGCGTCAAACTTCCACAGTATCGAGAACGCCAGGCTGCCTCCCGGTGGGGCCACCCAAGTCCGGCCACGGCGGCCACGCCCGGCTCTCTGGTGCTCGGTGGCCAGCACTGAACCGGAGGGCAGGGTGCTCGCCGCTGCGAAAAGGTCGCTGTTGGTGGATGCGGTGGATTCGACCACCCGCAGATAGAAGCCGTGGCGCACCGCATCGGGCAACAACAGGGCGATGGTTTCGGCTTCCAGCAGGTCTTCGGGCTGCCCCGGGGCGTGGTTGGTGTGGTCCATCGGGCGATTGTAGGCGGCGGTTTGTAGACGACGGTTTGTTACACTCGTTCCGTGTGCGGCACCGCCCCACCAGGATTGCCAAAGAGTTCGGGCTGTGCGGCCGGCGTCTTTGGCATTGCGGTGCGAGGGCACCCGAACCACCATAACAAGCGGCAGCATGCCGCAACGGCTTTCAGGGATGCGTACCAGCCAGATCACATCACGTGCCAACGGCCATGCCCACGCTCCGCAGTTGGAGGCGGTGCGGTTATCCGGCGGCACGGTCGTCAAGGCCAGCGGCCGCTGGAACGTGCACACCCTGTCGCAGGAGGTTTCGCGCCACGATCTGCGTACCCTGCGTGAAAAGCTGGCGGAACACGCCCACCTGCCAGGCGTGACATGGGACCTTTCCAGCATCGAAACCGTGGACCACGTCGGCGCGCTGATGTTCTGGCGCGCGTGTGGCGGCCGGCGACCCGAACGGCTCACGCTCAAGCCTGAGCACGAAGCCTTTTTTGCCAACCTGGCGCGCTCCGAAAAGCCGCCGGCAGGTGCCGGGGCCTTCACGTTGCGCCGGGTACTGGAAGGCATTGGCGAGCGCGCCTTCCTGTTTGGCGATCATCTGCGTGGCTTCATCGGGCTATTGGGCCAGATCGTGCTGGACGCCGGACGCTTTGCCCGCGCACCGCTGCGCGGGCCCTGGCGCGAGATTTCGGCCAATGTGTTTCGCAGTGGCACCCAGGCCCTCGGCATTACCGCACTGGTGGGCTTTTTGATCGGCATCGTGCTGTCGTACCTGTCGTCCAAGCAGTTGAAGCAGTTTGGTGCCGATGTGTTCATCGTGGATCTGCTGGGCGTGGCGATCATCCGCGAACTCGGGCCGGTGTTGGCGGCGATCCTGGTGGCCGGCCGTTCCGGTTCCGCCATGACTGCGGCATTGGGTGTGATGCGCGTTACCGAAGAGCTCGATGCGTTGACGGTGATGGGCATCCCGCATGGCTTCCGCCTGATCCTGCCCAAGGTGGTGGCGCTGGCGGTGGCGATGCCGCTGTTGATCCTGTGGACCGACGCCATCTCGCTGTTTGGCGGCATGGTGGCAGCAAAGATTCAGCTGGATCTGTCGATGTCCTACTTTTTCAACGCCCTGCCCAGTGCGGTGAAGATCGCCAACCTCTGGCTTGGCCTGGCCAAGGGCGTGGTGTTTGGCATCCTGATCGCCCTGGTGTCATGCCACTTCGGCTTGCGGATTGAACCGAACACCGAAAGCCTGGGGCAAGGAACCACCAGTTCGGTGGTGACGTCGATCACCGTGGTGATCATCGCTGATTCGATTTTTGCCGTGGCTTTCTCGAACGTCGGTATATGAGTCAAGCCTCGTCCGAACCCCGCAAAGCCGCTCCTGGAGCCGCTTCTGACGTACGTGGTGACGCAAGTGGTGACGCAAGTGGCGGCGTCAAGGTTGGCGCGGATAGCGATGCGCCAACGGCGGCAATCGCAGCACACAGCATAAGCGATTGGGATGGCGTCAACATCATCGAAATCGAAGGTCTGTGGACCAAGTTTGGCGAGCACATCGTCCATCGGGACGTGAACCTGACGGTCAAGCGTGGCGACATTCTTTCCCTGGTCGGCGGGTCTGGCGCCGGCAAGACCACCATGCTGCGCCAGATGCTGGGTCTGGAGATTCCGCATCAGGGCACAGTGAGGGTGTTTGGCCAGCGCCTTGATTCGAAGGACAGAAAGGCCCTGCAGGCCATGCGCAACCGCTGGGGTGTGCTGTTCCAGCAGGGCGCGCTTTATTCGGCCTTGCCGGTGTTCGACAACATTGCATTGCCCTTGCGCGAATTGAAGTGTTTTGACGAAGACATCATCCGCGATGCGGTGATGCTGAAGTTGCAGATGGTCGGCATTGAGGGGCGCCATGCCTACAAGATGCCTTCCGACCTTTCTGGCGGCATGATCAAGCGGATTGCCTTGGCGCGTGCGCTGGCGCTGGAACCCGAGCTGATTTTTCTGGACGAACCGACCGCCGGCCTCGACCCGGACCGCTCCGATTCATTCGTCGCGCTGATCCGCGATCTGCACCGGGAACTGGGCCTGACGGTCGTGATGGTGACGCACGATCTCGATACCCTGTTCGAAATTTCGACCACGGTTGCCGTGCTGGCCGACCAGAAGGTGCTGATCAACGCGCCGGTGCGCGACGTGATTGCCGTGCCCCACCCTTTCATCAAGAGGTTCTTCCTCGGGGATCGCGCCCAGCGCGCCATCGAGGTGATTCGCGAGTATCCTTTTGTGGTTTGAGATTGACCGTTTGTGAAAATGGACTGAGCCCATGGAAAACAAGTCACACGCCCTGATTGCCGGCATCTTCACCGTCGTCTTCACCATCGCCACGGTCGCGGCGGTGATGTGGCTGAATCGTGATACCCAGGAACGCGTCGCTTACGTGCTGACCACCAGCGGCTCGATCGCCGGCCTGAACGTGCAATCGGCAGTGAAATACCGCGGCATGGAAGTGGGCAAGGTGGAAGCGATTGATTTCGATGAAGTCAAGCCCGGGCAGATCCTGGTCCGGGTGGGCATCCTGCCGGGCACCCCGGTGACCAACGCCACCTTTGCCGAGCTGGGCCTGCAGGGTTTGACCGGTCTGGCCTTCGTCCAGCTGGACGCCGACGAGAAGATCAAGGAGGTCAAGAGGATCGAATCGAACTCTGCCGCCCCGGCCCGCATTGCGATCCGTCCCTCGATGTTCGACCGCTTTTCGATTTCGGGTGAAGACATGCTGGTCAAGGCTTCCATGGCGATGACGCAAATCAACAAGCTGTTGGACGACGACAGGCAAAAGATCCTTACCCAGACCATGATCAACCTTCAGGAAGCCACCAGGAAGATCGGGCAACTGACGGACGAAGTGCAGCCGGCTGCCAAGGGGCTGGTGGCGCTGTCGGGCGATGGTCGCCGCACCCTGGCCAAGGCGGATGAAATGATGGGCAGCATCGCCAAGCTGGCCGGCGACATCAACCAGAAGCTGGGCGCCATCGATCGCATGGCGGCCAGCGCGGAACAGATCGGCCGGGGGGTGGAGCAGACCGGCCGCAGCGCCGAACAGATCGGCCACGCGGTCAATGCGATTGAGGTGCGTACCTTACCGCGGGTCAATACACTGGTCGATGACGCCTCGCGCAGCCTGCGCACACTGGATAAGGTGACGGAGAAAATCGGCGATGAGCCGGCCAGCGTGCTGTTTGGCGCGCCGGCGCCGGCGCCGGGGCCGGGTGAAGCCGGGTTTGCTGCGCCGGGGGCGAAATGAATCATCAGGAGAGGGCAATGACGATGCACAAGGGCAGGGCGGGCATGTTGGCAGGGTTGCTGGCGATGCTGGTCCTCGGGCTGACGGGCTGCGGGGTCGGGCCGAAGCCCAGGGAGTCGGTGGCCGCTTACGATTTTGGCCTGCCCGCTGCGGCCAGGCCGGTGCCGGTCAAAGGGCTGGCGCAGGTGCTGGTGACGGCGCCGAACTGGATGGATACCACCCAACTGCACTACCGGCTAGCCTATGCCGGTGGGGCGGGCGGCGCAGGTAACGCCGCGGTTGGCATGGCGAATGCGGCGCGCCCGGCAGCCTATGCGCAGACGCGCTGGGTATCGACCCCTTCAAACCTGATCGAAGCGCGGCTAAAGGAACGGGCAGTTGCCGGCGGCGTGCTCCTGGGTGGACCCGGCCCGGCGCTTCGCGTAGAGCTGGACGAGTTCTCGCAGGTGTTTGACGCGGAAAAAACCAGTCGAGGGGTGCTGCGCGCCCGGGCTTCGCTCGCAACCGGACGTGATGTGACTGCGCAAAAAGCTTTCCTGATCCAGGTGCAGGCATCGACACCCGACGGCCCAGGCGGGGCATTGGCACTGGGTGAGGCGGCCAACCGGCTTGTCGATGATGTGCTGGCCTGGGCTGGCGGTGCTGCACGTTAGCCCTGTACGCGGCAAGCAATGACGCGCGCTTCGACGCTGGCACGTGATGCCACGTTCGTCTATGCGCTGTTGATTGTCTACGCCACGCTGCACCCGTTCACCGGATGGCGTGATCAGGGCCTGTCGCCGCTGGCCTGGGTAGGTAGCTGGCCGAAAGCGTTTCTTCAGGCTGATCTGACCTTCAATATCTGCGCTTACGTGCCCTTCGGCATGCTGGTGGTGTGGGCCAGTTTCCATTTCGTGCGTGGGATGCTGGCGATTGGTATCGCCTTGTTGTTGGGAGCGGCGCTGTCATTTTCACTCGAGTCGCTGCAGTCATTTTTGCCGTCGCGCATCCCTTCACTTGCTGATCTTGCGGCGAACAGCATCGGTGCTGGGATCGGGGCAATCATTGGAGCGGTTCTGGCGCCCGGTTTGCTTGAGAACGGGGCGCTCAAGGCGGCGGGGGACCGCTGGTTTGGCGCGCGCACGCCTCGCAGCTTGATTTTGGCAGGCTTGTGGTTGTTCGCCGCGCTCTATCCGCAAGGAATGTTGTTTGGCTACGGCAGCCTGAAGAGCGTTTTGGGCATCCTCTCCGGATATCCATTTACGCCGGCAGAGTTCGCCAGGGTAGAAACTGCTGTCACTGGAACCAGCTTGTTTGCTGCCGGCAGCTTGCTTATCATGAGCCTCACTCCGCACGCGCCGCGTTTTCTGTTGACGGCTGCATTCATCGGACTCGCGTGCGTCGCAAGGGCTTCCTCGCACGCCATTCTTTTTTCCCCTGAACTTGGCTTGGCATGGCTCACGCCCGGTGCGCAACAGGGCCTGATGGCCGGCGCTGTGGCCTTGCTGGTGGCATTGATGTTGCCTCGAGCAATGCTATTGGCGCTGGTTGCCGTAGCCATCACCTTTTCCACGGTCGTAGTCAATCTCGCTCCCGCCAACCCCTACTACGTAGCCATCGTCCAGGCACTTAATCCAGGACGGTTCCTCAACTTCAATGGGCTGACACAGACAGTCGCAACGTTATGGCCGTTTTTGGTGGTGTCCTATGTACTTTTCTCGGTCGCCGGACGCACCCAGCCAGACCGGTGACCATTGGCAGCCCGCTATACTGCGCGCCATCTATGCGCGGGAATGACCAATGAGCTACTACGAGCACCACGTGTTTTTCTGCACCAACGTCCGCGAACCGGATGCCAGCGGCAACGTTCGCCCCAGCTGCGGCGGCAAGAATGCAGAAGCGCTGCGCGACTACGCCAAGAAAAAGGTCAAGTCGCTCGGGCTGTCCGGGCCCGGCAAGGTGCGCATCAACAACGCCGGTTGCCTCGACCGCTGCGAGGAGGGCCCTTGCGTGGTGGTCTATCCGGAGGAGACCTGGTACACCTTCGTCGATGAGCATGACATCGACGAGATCGTCGAATCCCATCTGGCCAAAGGCGAAGTGGTGGAGCGCCTCAAGATCTGATGCCGGCCGCCGAACGCATCCTGATCGAGGGGCCTGCCGGCGCGATCGAAGCGGTATTCGATTATCCGGACGGTGGCGACGTTGCCCAGGCGCGCGGTCTGGCGCTCATCGCCCACCCGCACCCGCTCTACGGCGGTACGCTGGACAACAAGGTGGCGCAGATTCTGGCCAAGACCTTTGTCGAACTGGGCTATGTGGCCGTGCGGCCGAACTTTCGCGGGGTGGGCAAAAGCGAAGGCGTGCATGACGATGGCAATGGCGAGACCGACGACCTCATCGCCGTGGTGCACTTCGCAAGGCGCAAGCTGGGACTGGCCTCATCTGCCCTCGTGCTGGCCGGATTCTCGTTTGGCTCGCTGGTGCAATCCCGCGTGGCCAGGCGGCTCACTGCCGAGCGGCTGGTATTTGTCGGCACCGCGGTGACGCGCGGCAAGGTCGAAGATGTCCCGGCCGATACCATCGTCATTCACGGCGAGAAGGATGAGACGGTGCCTCTTGATACGGTACTACGCTGGGCCGAACCGATGGACCTGCCCGTGGTGGTGGTGGCCGGTGCCGACCATTTTTTCCACCGGCGCTTAAGCGTGATCAAGGGCATCATCGAGCGTGCCTGGGCTTGATAGTGGGGCCGTATCTCCCCTAATCGTCGGGGTACGCTAAACGGAGAATGACGATGGCGGCTGCCCCTGCAAATGTAGCTGCCGCATTTTTAGGAAGGCTGATTCCAGATTTTTTGTGAAACGCGCGGAATTGAAGAGAGGGGAAATTGCCAGGTTTTGCTGAAGCTTTGAGCGGATAGAAGTGATCGATGCAGGATTCTGGGCCAGCCTTATGGCTAGGTTTTCATAGTCAACGAGACTGTTTGTCACCATCTCCGGCAGCCCGATCGTGTTAAGCAGACTGGCCGCGACGCGGCCCGCAAAAGTGTCACCTAAGCAGGTAAGTACCGGAACACCCGCACACAGCGCATCGCTGCGGGTGGTGTGCGCGTTCACTGGAAGTGTGTCGAGAAACAGATCGGCGTGTTGTTGACGTGCAAGATGATCTGGCATTGAGGTGCGGTGTGCAAACACCAGACGTTCCGGACTAACTTGCCGTTCCGGACTAACTTGCTGTGCAATGGCTGCCGCACGCAAGTTATGTATTGCGAAGCTGTTGTCCCCGGGGAGCCAGAGCACGCTCTGGTCCACCGCGCGAAGAATGCGCATCCAAATGCTGAAGACTTCGGGGGATATCTTGTCATTGTTATTGAAGCCGCAATATACGAAGCCAGTCAATGGTAGGCCGCAGTCGGCGCGGCTGTGCTAGGGCGTAAGTTGGCTTTATTCGCAGAGCGGCTTCGATAGCGGCAACCGCATCTTCGAGACGGGCAAGCTCCAGAAAAACAACCCCAAGGTTGTTGTGGGACTCTGCGTCTGTCGGTGCGAGGGTGATCGCAGTTTGATAGGAATCAACAGCCTTGTCGTACTGCTTTAGCGTGCCCAAACAGACCCCAAGGTAAAAGTGAGCGTCTGCAAAGGTTGGATTCGCACTGATCGACCGATTCAGACTGGCGAGTCCTTCTTCGTACTTGCCTTCTGCACAGAAACTCAGTGCCAGCAAGTAAAGCGCAATTGAACTGTCCGGATCAGATTTCAGCACTTTCTGAAAATGCGTCCTTGCTTCTGCGTATCGCCCAGCCCGATGAAGAGCTGATCCTGATGCGAGCAAGTTGTTATTCATGGTCATTGGCAGTGTGGTTTGAGGTGGCGGCAAGTTTTACGCGAGAGCTTGGAATCGACAGCCTGTCCGCGCCATGCGCTTGGTTGGACGAGATCGTTTATGTTCCCCTGCGGTGCTCCTTACTTTGATTGCATGTTTAGAGCGCGACGCCAACGGCAGCACGTCAAAGAACCAAGGGCCGACAATGGAGCATACGTTATCCTCAATAGGGAGTCGCGTTGATGAAATTTTCTCGTCAAATCAACACAAAAGATAGCCCATGGCGGGTTTGCTGGCTTGAGCGCCTGAGTGCCGCGAGTACTTTTTCAGGTCGTTTGATTCGCTGTCACTTTCGCCTCAGCACATTCCTTTTCGGGGCAGCGAGTTTTTGCACGTGGCGGATTGCGACTTGGTCCCAAGATGCGCCCATCATCGTTCCATCAAACCATGGCAGGATGCGAGGCGCACCGTTTTGGGAGCGAGGTTAGATGATTACGCGAGTGAACTATGAGGCTTGCCCATTTTGTGGGCGCGAGGAATTCAGCACTTTTTTGACGGCAGATTGTTCAGGCCATCCGCTGTATAAGGCCGAACTGGAGCCACTGATAACTTGGTGCCAATGCAGTTCATGTGAGCACGTTTTTACCAGTGGATATTTGAGCGACGAGGCAGTGCGATTGGTGTTCTCCAATACGCATGCGCATCAGCAAGTGGGATTCGACCTGGAGCAACAACGCCTGGTTGCTTCCAGAATGATTGAACGCATCCTGCCCTACGCCAAATTGGGTGCTTGGCTTGACGTGGGCTTTGGCAACGGTAGCCTGTTGTTTACGGCTGCTGAGTATGGCTTTACACCGGTTGGCATCGACTTGCGCCCGGTCAACGTTGCCGTGATGCGTCGCCTAGGCATCGAGGCTCATGCGCAAGAAGTTTCGGAACTTGATGCTTTCGGGCAATTTGCGGTCGTCAGCATGGCTGACGTGCTGGAGCATATGCCATACCCAGGCAAAGCCTTAAGATCGGTTCATGCACTTCTAGCCGATGGTGGGATTCTGTTCTTGTCGATGCCAAACAGCGATTCCATGCTCTGGACCTCGCTAAGCTTGTCGAACGAGAACCCGTACTGGGGGGAGCTGGAGCATTATCATAACTTTGGGCGGAAGCGTCTTTATACGCTTCTTGCGGAGTGTGGTTACCATTCAATTGGTTATGGTGTCAGCGAGCGCTACCGGTGCGGTATGGAGATTGTTGCTAGAATGATTGAGGGTTAGGCTGTGAGTTCAGTTGTTGTCGAGAGCTTTTCTTCTGTCATCGAAATATGTCCAGTCGAGAATTTGGCTAAGCAGTCGATGTTTTTTGATTGTTGCCGTAAGCGACAATGGCAGCGCTTTGGTTTGTCTTTATTGCTGATATTGCTTTTTGCGGCGACATTGCCAGCGATGGCGCAAAACCCGCCGGCTCCGGTGATCAACGCCAAAGCCTGGCTGCTTCTGGATCTATCGAGCGGGCAGGTGCTGGCGACGCAGGCGTCCAGCGAACGCATCGAACCGGCCTCGCTGACCAAGCTGATGACGGCCTACCTCACCTTTGCAGCGCTCAAGGCCAAGACTCTCACGCTTGACCAGGTGGTGCCGGTGTCGGAGAAGGCCTGGAAGATGGGCGGCTCGCGCATGTTCATCGAGCCGAAGAAGCCGGTTACCGTGGCCGAACTCTTGCGCGGCATGATCGTGCAGTCCGGCAACGACGCCTGCGTGGCATTGGCGGAACTCATCTCCGGCTCCGAGGAAGCATTTGCGGCGGCGATGACGCGTGAGGGCAAGCGCCTCGGCATGAAGAACACGCAGTTCCGCAATTCCACCGGCTGGCCCGATCCGGAGCACTACACCACGGCGGATGACTTGGCTGTCCTCGCCACAGCGATCATCCGCGATTTTCCCGATCACTACGCCTTGTATTCGATCAAGGAATACGCCTACAACAACATCACGCAGGCCAACCGCAACAAGCTGTTGTGGGTCGATCCGCATGTGGACGGCATGAAAACCGGCTTTACCGAATCGGCCGGGTACTGCCTCATTTCATCGGCCAAGCGGGGGCCGCGGCGCCTGCTTTCCGTCGTGCTGGGGGCGGCCAGCGAGAATGCGCGGGCGACCGAATCGCAAAAACTGCTCAACTTCGGCTTCCTCAATTACGACGGCTTGAAGCTGTACGACAAGGGGCAGGACGTTTCCAGCCTGGAAGTGTGGAAGGGCGGCGCGCGCGAGGTGCAGATCGGCTTTGACCGTGATGTGCTGGTCACCGTGCCCAAGGGCCAGACTGACAAGGTCAAGGCCACGCTGGTCGCGCAGAAGCCCTTGATGGCGCCGGTCAATCTCGGGCAGATAGTCGGCACGATGAAGGTGACGGTGGACGGCCGCCCGCTGGCCGATGTGCCGGTGCGTGCCCTCGCCGCCGTACCCGCGGCAGGCGTGTTTGGCCGCGCGATGGATACCGTGCGCCTGTGGTTTGTGAAATCCTAGATCGGCGAATTTTCGGAAAGGGCTGGGCATGATTTATCTGAATGGCGAGTGGATGCCGATTGAGGAGGCCAAGGTGCCCGTGCTCGATCGCGGCTTCATTTTTGGTGACGGCATTTACGAATTCATCCCGGTCTACCGGCGCAAGCCTTTTCGCGCCGGGCCGCACTTTGCCCGCCTGGCACGCAGCCTGGATGCTGTGGGCATCCCCAATCCGCACAGCGAAGCCGAATGGCAGGCGATTCTGGCGGACATCATTGCGCGGCAGTCCTTCGAGGACCAGGGCGTTTACTTTCAGGTGACGCGCGGCGTCGCCAAGCGCGACCATGCCTTCCCCAAAGATCCGCGCCCCACCGTGTTCATGATGTCCAACCCGCTAGTGACACCGTCGGCAGCGCAGTTCGCCGGGGGCGTGGCATGCGTCACCGCCGTGGACAACCGCTGGCATCGTTGCGATATCAAGTCGATTTCCCTGTTGGGCAACGTGCTGATGCGCCAGCTGGCTGCCGAGCACGATGCGGTCGAATCGGTGATGTTCCGCGACGGCTACCTTTCGGAAGCCTCGGCATCGAACGTCTTTGCGATTCGCCAGGGCGTGATTCTGGCGCCGCACAAGGATCACCTCATGCTCCAAGGCATCACCCTGGATGCGGTGATTGATCTGGCGCGCGACATCGGCATTCCGGTCAAGCTTGGCCCGATTACCGAATCGGAAGTCTGGACGGCAGATGAACTGTGGCTGTCATCGTCCAGCAAGGAAGTGCTGGCGATTACCAAGCTGGATGGTCGAAGCGTTGGTGCTCCTGCCCATGCCGGCAGGCCGGGCCCGCTGTTTGCCCGGATCCGCGCTGCCTACCATACAGCCAAGGCAGCACTTTGATGCACGAGCCAGACTCGCCTCCCAAAGCCCCGCAGGTCGAGTCGCTGATCGAGTATCCGACCGACTTTCCGATCAAGGTGATGGGCCGCACCCAGCCCGGCTTCGCGCAGACGATTCTGGCGCTGGTCAAGCGCCACGCGCCGGATTTTGACGAAACCACCGTTGGCATGCGCCCTTCGCGTCAGGGCAAGTACCTGTCCCTCACGTTTGAGATTCGCGCTACCTCGCGCGAGCAACTTGATGCCCTTTATGGCGAGCTGTCGGAGCATCCGATGGTGAGCATGGCGCTGTAATCCCGCCGGTACCCGCTGAAATTTGATCTGCGCCGTGGAAACCGTTGTGGCACAATGCTTCCCGACGCATGCACCACTCGCTGACATGTTGGTCAAAGATCTCGGTGTGACCAACTACGGCGATACGCTGGCCGCGATGCGTGCATTCACGGCTGCGCGCATCGCAACAACGGCAGACGAAATCTGGCTCACCGAACATGCGCCGGTCTACACCCTGGGGCTGGCCGGCAAACCTGAACATGTCCTCAATCCGGCCGGCATTGCGGTGGTGCAATCGGACCGGGGCGGCCAGGTCACATACCACGGCCCGGGCCAGCTGGTGGCCTACCTGCTGCTGGATTTGCGGCGCCGCGACCTCACCGTGCGTGCGATGGTGAGCCGCATCGAGCAAGCGGTGATCGATACTTTGCAGGGCGTTGGCATTACCGCACGGCGGCGAGCCGGCATGCCCGGCGTGTATGTCGGGGAGGCGAAGATTGCTGCGCTGGGCCTGAAGGTCAAGGGCGCGTGCAGCTATCACGGTGTGAGCCTGAACGTTGACCTGGACCTCGTGCCATTTGCCGGCATCAATCCCCGCGGCTATGCCGGCATGGCCGTCACCAGCATGGCTGCATGTGGTGTGATGCTTTCTGTCGCAGCGGTCAAGCCGCTGCTCGCCACGAGCCTGGAAGCGAGCTTCCGGGCGAGCGTTGGGACTTATCCGGCGCTGCGTGGCGAAAATGTTGCGGACGCGGCGGCATGACGAGGCCGCTGTCCTCCCTCCCGGCGTCCGCCCCACCGGCCTGTCACATCATCAACCTGCAGCCCGCGCTCGGCGGGGCCGAGGTGTACACGATGTTTTTTGCGCGCGCGATTGCGCAAACCGGTTGTGCCACGTCGCTTTATATCCGCCGTGGCGTACGACTCTGGGATCATTTGCCGCAGCACCAGATTCGCCTGGTCGAGGTGGAGCAGGATACGGATATCCCGGGCCATCTTGAAGGACGTTCGTGGCTGGTGACCCACGCACCAGTGACCGAAGCATTCGTGCAAGCGGTGCGCGGAAAGCACCGGCTTACCGGGTTTTGCCACATGCCCCTGGCCGGTCGCAAGGCGGGGGTGCTGGCGCAGTACGACCTGGTGTACGGGGTGTCGCGCTATGTCCTGTCGACGCTCGGGCCGGCCGGCATCAAGACGATATACCCCGAGCCGATGTACGGTGTAGCCGAGTTCGAGCGTGGCGAGACTGGCGAAGCGCTGGAGCCGTTGATGCGTGGCATCACGACACAGTGGGATCAACGCAAGATACGGGATCGCCTGCTTTCGCACATCGCGCCCTCCTTGATGGCCATGCGGCCATCGCGCCAGTTCGAGCGCTTGCAAGGCACCACCCTTGGCATCGTCTCGAACATCGGGCCAATCAAACAGTTTGACCGCCTGTTTGGGATCATTGCCCCGATCATGGCACGTCGCGCCGAGGTGCGATTGGAGGTGTTCGGGAACGGCGGCTATCGGTCCGTGACCGATTTTCGCCGCAGTCTGGGGCCCATGCGGGAGCGCACCCGATTCTGGGGGCAGCAATCTGCACCGCAGCGCATTTATCCCAATCTTGACTACTTGTTGTCTGGCCTTCCCGAGAAGGAGGCTTTGGGGCTCAATATCATCGAGGCGCAGCTATCCAACACGCCGGTCCTGGCAGTCAATGCGCAGCCCTTCACCGAAACGGTCCTGGATAACGTGACCGGATTGCTCTACCCTGACCCCCGCAGTGACGGCGGGGCGGGGTTTGAGAGAGTTCTCGCGCGCGCGATCGACGGTCCGCCGCTCAAACCCACATCCACACCCGCCGGCCAAAGCCATTTGCAGCGATTTTCGATGGTGGAGTTTGGTGAGCGTGTTGGCAGACTGGTAGAACACGCGAGAGAACAGTTTTTGCGTTCGGATTCGCCTTCGGATGCTGCGCTGACGAGGCTCGTCGAGGCCAATGGCTAAAATGAACGCTTTGGCATTTGCCGTTTACGTCGGGACGTACCAAAGCTGGTCCGTGCCCCTTAGCTGGAGTATGTGTTGAGCCTTGTGTTGGGTATTGCGTCCTCGCATGACGCCTCGGCCTGCTTGTTTCGAGACGGCAAGCTTCTGGTGGCAATTTCGGAAGAGCGGATTTCGCGCATCAAGTGTGATGGCGGGCGCCTGCCGAATCTGGCTATCGATGCGTGCTTGAAGATCGCCGGTGCCACGCGCCAGGAAGTGGACCACATCGCCACCAATTACGGGCATTTTGCCGATCGCTATGTCAGCCGCGGCAGCTGGACCAAGGATTTGGAGAGAACAGTGTCGCGCCTGTGGAAGCGCGCAGCTGGTAAAGGTGAGGAAACGCAGTTTTTTGCGGGAAGCTTGTTGAAACAATTGCGTGACAAGCCCGAACTGAAAGGGCGAGGTTTCGGGGAGTTTTTCCGCATGCAAGCCTTTCTGACGGGCGAGGGCTATCGGCCCGACACGCGGGTTCATTTTATCGAGCATCACGCCACCCATGCCGTGGCCGCGGCGTTCTACAGCGGCTTTACCGAAGCCGCCGTAATCACCATGGACGGCGAAGGTGATCTCGATATGCACCACGGCTCCTATCTGTTCAGGGACGGAAATATCGAGTGCCGTCACGTGTCCGAAACGGTGGGCTGTTCGCCCGGTTACTTTTACATGGCAATCACCGAGTTGCTCGGGTTCCGGCCCTTGCGCCACGAAGGCAAGGTGCTGGGTCTCGCCGCTTATGGTGATCCCTCAAAGCTGGCGGACACGTTTCGCCACGCGATGCGCCTGTCTTCAGATGGAGCCGGGTTTGATTCGGATTTTGCCGGCAAGCCGCGAGGCTACGATGCGCGCGAAGCCTTCCTGCGCGAAGCAATCAGGGGCCACACGCGGGAGAATGTCGCCGCCGCGGCGCAAGCGGTGTTCGAAGAAGCGATTGTGGCGCTGGTGCGCAATTTCATGCGCGAAACGGGCATGAAGAACCTGGCGGTCAATGGCGGGGTGTTTGCCAACGTCAAGCTCAACCAGCGCATTGCCGCACTCGCGGAGGTCGAGCACTTGTTCGTGTTTCCTGGCATGTCGGACACCGGCAACAGCATCGGTGCAGCGCTGATTGTGCAGGACCGGCTCTCGCCCGGGTTTGTGAAGGCTGGGACCCACCGCCTTGAAACGGTTTACTGGGGCCCGGAACCCACGCGTGATGAGATCAAGGCGGAACTGGATGGCCGCGGCCTGAAGTACGAGGAGCTGGGTATCGATGGCGTCACCGAGAAGGCGGCGCAGGCCATGCACAAGGGGCAGGTGGTGGGATGGTTCCAGGGGGCGATGGAGTTCGGTCCGCGTGCCCTCGGCAATCGCTCGATGGTCGCGGCGCCGACCGACCGTTCGATCAACGACTGGTTCAACGAGCGTCTCGAGCGCAGCGAATTCATGCCGTTCGCGCCTTCGGCGCTCGCTGAGTTTGCGGATGACGTGTTCGAGAACGTGGAGCCGGGGCGCCATGCAGCCGAATTCATGACCATCACCTGCGACGTCAAGAAGGAATGGCAGCCGAAGATTCCGGCCGTGGTGCATGTGGATGGCACTGCGCGGCCACAGTTGGTGCGCAAGGACCGAAATCCAAAATACTGGGGGTTGATCGAGCGCTATCGCCAGCTCTCCGGCATTCCCCTGATCCTCAACACCAGCTTCAACGTGCATGAGGAGCCGATCGTTTGCGGCCCGAAAGAAGCCGTGCAGGCAGTGGTTGATAACCGGGTCGACCATCTGGCCATCGGTGATTTCTGGGTGCCCGTGGAAGGCGTGTCCTGATGGCCCAAAAGGTGTGGTTGCGGTGCAAGGAAATCATCGACCGGGGGATCGAAGCCTCGGCTGTGCGCGTGGTGTTCGATGTTGGCGCGCGTGATTGCGCCGAGAGCGCAGACTTTGCCCGTGCCTTCCCGCAGGCCACCGTATTTTCTTTCGAGTGCAATGCGGCGACCTTGCCGCAGTGCCGCGCCGTCGCGGCGGCCGAGCCGAGGATCGTGCTCACCGAGAAAGCGGCATCCGACACGACCGGAAGGCTATCGTTTTACCCAACCAATCCGGATCGCACCCTGACTGGCATCGCGGGCGGTAACCCGGGCGCTTCATCGCTGTTTGAGGTCACCGGTGCCTACCCGGAAGAAACGTACGCCCAGGATCGGGTCGAAGTCGATGCGATCCGGCTGGACGAGTTTTGTGCATCGCGTGGCATTGATCACATCGATATTCTCTGGATGGACGTGCAGGGCGCTGAGCAAATGGTGTTGAGAGGCCTGGGCGCCATGCTGCAACGGGTGAAGTTCATTCACCTGGAAGCGGAGTTCTTCGAGATTTACCGGGGTCAGGCACTTTTCCCGGGGATCGATGCCCAACTGAGCGCTGCCGGCTTTGAACTGGTGGGGTTGACCTCATACTCGCAGTACGCAGCAGACGCGTTCTATGCTGCCCCTCACGCAGGATTTGATGTGCTCGCCGCACGCCGTGCGCTTCCTTACTTGGGGCGTAACCTCGCGAAGTACCGGCGCCACCGTCTCAAACGTGTCATCCGGCGATGGCTCGGCCTTGCCGAATGGCCGGATGCTGCAGTTTCGAAAGGCAAGTCCTAACATGGCATTGATCCAGGGCGAAAAACTCAAGGGCGGCTCCAAGGTCCGCAACATTCCGATCAAGGTGATCGGTAACGAACCGCTGAAGAAGCCCGACTGGATTCGCGTCAAGGCCGGGTCGCCCTCGACCCGCTTTGGCGAGATCAAGGAAATCCTGCGCGAGCACAAGCTGCACACGGTGTGTGAGGAAGCTTCGTGCCCCAACATTGGCGAATGCTTCGGCAAG
>SXGU01335448.1_pt1 | contig 17956 bp, 19 predicted proteins | sample 3174531 | NCBI WGS metagenome assembly SXGU01 (sample SAMN11356863, study PRJNA531348) | freshwater metagenome | isolation source: freshwater sample F1-140 | place: China: Fuxian Lake, Yuxi | collected 2017-12-25 | reverse complement strand
TGGCATTGTTCAGCGTTTGGAGTTTTATACGATTGAAGAATTGTCGACTATCGTGATGCGTTCAGCCAAGGTGTTGGGTATTGCGATGGAACTGCGCGGCGCTTATGAAATCGCCCGCCGCTCTCGCGGTACGCCACGTATTGCCAATAGATTATTACGCCGGGTGCGCGATTATGCGGAAGTAAAAGGCAACGGCACCATTACCGAGGAATTGTCCTTTAAAGCCTTGGAAATGCTGAAGGTGGATAATAACGGTTTTGATTCCCTGGACCGAAAACTGCTTTTAGCCATGATTGAAGGCTTTGCCGGTGGGCCGGTCGGCTTGGATACATTGGCTGCGGCAATTAATGAAGAGCGCGGGACCATTGAAGACGTGGTGGAGCCGTACTTGCTGCAACAAGGCTTTATCATGCGTACGCCTCGCGGCCGCGTGCTTACCCAGAACGCTTATTTGCATTTTGGCTTGCCGCCTCCGATGCATTTGGGCGTGTCCGGAGATTTATTTGAATAATCCGGCCGTAACTCGGCAACGCAACGACGGCTGAAGTCGCCAATCGAATAGACCTATGAATCATTTTATCTGGCCGGTACGCGTCTATTACGAAGACACCGATGCAGGCGGCGTGGTGTTTTACGCTAATTATTTGAAATTTTTCGAGCGAGCCAGAACCGAAATGCTCAGGGCCATGGGCTATGAGCAAGATGAGCTGAGCGCTAACGAAGGCGTTATTTTTGTTGTGCGTTCCATACAGGTCGATTATTTGATGCCGGCTCGGTTCAATGAGCTGCTGCAAGTGAGTGCGAAGATCAGTCTTGCGAAAAAAGCCAGCCTGATTTTTGAGCAAATTATTACACGAGGTGATGATGTTTTATGCAAAGGCAGTGTTCGAATTGCCTGTTTGGATGCACAAACCATGCGCCCTAAAGCGATTCCCGAAACTTTATTTAGAGCACTTAGAGCAGATAACAAATGAACACTGATTTATCCATTTTTCACTTAATTAAAGAAGCCAGCTTTGTTGTTCAATTCGTCATGCTGATACTGTTAACCGCATCGGTGGCATCGTGGACGTTTATCTTCACCAAACGCAAGGAACTTAATCGCGCGGTTGAAATTACCGACGAGTTCGAAGAACAGTTTTGGTCCGGCGTGGTCTTGGCTGATCTTTACAGAAAGCTGGCCGCGAAGGATTTTGAGCCGGAAGGCATCGAGAAAATATTCCTGGCCGGCTATAAAGAGTTCTCGCGCATGCGCCAAGCCGGCAATGTAGAACCCGGCGTGCAGGTGGAAAGCGCGCAACGCGTTATGCGTATTGAATTATCACGCGAATTGGAGCGTCTGGATGAGCATTTGGCCTTTCTTGCCACAGTCGGATCTATCAGTCCTTATATCGGCTTATTCGGTACGGTATGGGGCATCATGAATTCATTTATGTCCTTAGGAACCGTCAAGCAGGCGACTTTAGCGCAAGTCGCGCCCGGTATCGCCGAAGCCTTGATTGCAACCGCCATCGGCCTGTTTGCTGCGATTCCCGCCGTTATTTCTTATAACCGTTTTTCAACCCGGTTGGACCGATTGACCGGCCGATATGAACTTTTTGTTGAAGAATTCGTCGTATTATTACAAAGGCAGGCACACCAAAAATGAGCGCGCCACAACTAGGTAGAAAAAACGGGCGTAGAAAGCCCATGGCGGAAATTAATGTCGTTCCTTATATTGACGTGACTTTAGTGCTGTTGATTATTTTTATGATCACAACGCCGATGTTACAAACCGGTGTGGAAGTCGAGCTTCCGCAAGCCGAATCGGCAACCGTGGAATCGGAAGGCGATAATTTACCGGTTATTGTGTCGATTAACGATCAGAGCCAATATTTTATTACCATTGATGACGAAGAGCCCGAGCAGATACAGCCGGAAGAAGTCGAGAGCCGGGTGATGGCGGTATTAAATAAAAAACCGAAAACGCAGGTTCTGATCGGGGCTTATAAAGGGATTGAATATGGGGTTGTGGTTACGTTAATGGCGGCATTAAAAAATGCCGGCGTGCCCAGCGTCGGTTTGATGACTAAGTCGAGCGAACAATAGACTTCGATGGCGAGTAAAAGGAAATTTTCATGGCCGATCATTTTGGCCTTGGCTTTGCATCTTACGATTCTGGGTTTGTTTGCCTTAAGCGCCCTATTAAAGCCTGATAAAATAGAGCCTAAGCCCGAGCCGGAAATTATTCACGCTGAAATTGTCGATGAAGTCAAAGTTAAGAAACCGGCTGAGGCAGCTCCTGAGCAGATAAAACAAGCAGCCGAAGTTAATCCGGAAGCCGAACAGGCAGCGCAGCAGGCAGAAGCTGAGCAAGCAAAAGCCGAAGCTGCCGAGCAAGCCAAGGCTGAAGCCAAACAAGCCGAAATAGCCGCAGCAAAAGCACTCGCTGCTGAGCAAGCGAAGGCCGAAGCCAAGCAAGCCGAAATTGCCAAGGCGAAAGCGCAAGCTGCCGAGCAAGCCAAGGCCGAAGCCAAACAAGCGGAGATTGCTAAAGCAAAAGCCGAAGCCGCCGAGCAAGCCAAGGCCGAAGCCAAGCAAGCCGAAATTGCCAAAGCGAAAGCCGAAGCCGCCGAGCAAGCCAAGGCCGAAGCCAAGCAAGCCGAAATAGCCAGGGCAAAAGCCGAAGCTGCCGAGCAAGCCAAGGCCGAAGCCAAGCAAGCCGAAATAGTCAGGGCAAAAGCCGAAGCTGCCGAGCAAGCCAAGGCCGAAGCCAAGCAAGCCGAAATAGCCAGGGCAAAGGCCGAAGCTGCCGAGCAAGCCAAGGCCGAAGCCAAGCAAGCCGAAATAGCCAAGGCAAAAGCGCAAGCTGCCGAGCAAGCCAAGGCCGAAGCCAAACAAGCCGAAATAGCCGCGGCAAAAGCACATGCTGCCGAGCAAGCGAAAGCCGAAGCTAAACAAGCCGAGATTGCTAAAGCAAAAGCCGAAGCTGCCGAGCAGGCCAGAGCCGAAGCTAAACAGGCCGAAATAGCCAAGACAAAAGCCGAAGCCGCCGAGCAAGCCAAGGCCCAAGCTGCTAAAGAGAAAGCCGAGGCCCTCGCACAAGCTAAGGCTGAGGCCAAGCAAGCCGAGATAGCCAAAGCAAAAGTCGAAGCCGCTGAGCAAGCTAAGGCCGCAGCTGCGAAAGAGAAAGCCGAGGCCGCCGCACAAGCTAAAGCCGAAGCCAAGCAAGCCGAGATAGCCAAGGCAAAAGCCGAAGCCGCTGAACAAGCAAGGGCTGAAGCAGCTCAAGAGAAAGCCGAAGCAGCGGCAAAAGCCAAAGCCGAAGCTGCTGCAAAAGCCAAGGCCGAAGCAGCGGCAAAAGCCAAAGCTGAAGCAGAAGAAAAGGCCAAAGCCGAAGCCGCCGCTAAAGCCAAGGCTGAAGCTGAAGCGGCTAAAGCAAAAGCAGCAGCAGAAGAAAAGGCCAAAGCCGAAGCCTCCGCTAAAGCCAAGGCTGAAGCTGAAGCAGCTAAAGCAAAAGCGGCGGCGGAAAAAGCCAAAGCCGAAGCTGCTGCAAAAGCCAAGGCCGAAGCAGAGGCGGCCAAAGCAAAAGCAGCCGCGGAAGAAAAAGCCAAAGCTGACGCGGCTGCACAGGCCAAGGCTGAAGCAGAGCGTGCCGAGGCAGCAAGGATGGAAGCAGAGCAGGCAAGGATGGACGCCGAACAAGATCAGCTGGCGATCAAATCCGCCGCCGCCGCCATTCGGCAAAAAGTGACGCGGAGCTGGATTCGCCCGGTTTCCGTTACCGAGGGTTTAAAGTGTACAATTCAGGTCAGATTGATGTCCGATGGTACCGTGATAGACGCCGTGGTGGTGACTTCCAGCGGCGATGAGATTTTTGACCGTTCAGCGGAAAGCGCGGTTCATAAAGCTTCGCCGCTTCCGGTACCTAAAGATAAAGAATTGGCTACCAAAGAATTTAAATCATTTAAGTTTTTGTTTGATCCGGATCGTTCCAGGTGATCAAAAGTAGTGTCGTCATCACGAGAATTTGTTGATGAGTATTAGCATCGATTATTTAATGGTTTTTTTCGGTTAAATTACTGAGGTAAACAAATGAGTTTTTTTAGAAAAATGTTGTTGATTGGCTTGATGGCTTGTTATCTGCCAAACAGCTATGCGGAAATGACGATTGAGATTACCGAAGGTGTTGAGAGTGCGTTACCTATTTCCGTGGTTCCTTTTGCTATGCAAGGCCCAGCCGGCGTTCCCGTCGATGTCAGTTTTATTGTCGACGCCGATTTAGGACGTAGCGGTTATTTTAAAACCTTGGATCAGGGCAATATGCCGGCTAAACCCAGCACTGCGGAAGCGGTTCAGTTTAAGGATTGGCAGGCTATAGGTCAGAATTATCTGGTTATCGGTCAGGTAACGGAAGATCATGGTCAATATAATGTTCAGTTTCAGTTATTCGATGTTTATAAAGGCGAACAGCTGCTGGGTTACCGAATGGCATCGTCAGCCGGCGAATTGCGCAGAACGGCTCATCATATCAGCGACCTTATTTTTGAAAAATTAACCGGTAAAAAAGGCGTTTTCAGCGGTCGTATCGCCTACATTACCAGCACTCGGCAAGGCAGACAAAGCACTCATAAACTGCAAGTTTCAGATGCCGACGGCTTCAATGCCCAAACCATCGCCTCATCTCTGGAGCCGTTGATGTCGCCGGCATGGTCGCCGGACGGCAGAAAGATAGCCTACGTATCATTTGAGAGAAAATCAGCGGCCATTTATATCCAGACTTTGGCCACCGGTGAGAGAGCCAGAGTGGCTGAATTTCCCGGTATTAATGGCGCGCCGTCATGGTCCCCCGATGGCGCCAAGTTGGCTTTGACCTTATCTAAAGACGGCAATCCCGATATTTTCATCTTAAATCTGATTACGCATTCTTTAACTAAGTTAACTAAAAGTTTTGCAATCGATACCGAGCCCACCTGGTCTCCGGACGGCAGCAGTATTGTTTTCACTTCAGATAGGGGGGGGAAACCGCAGCTGTATATCGTGTCAAGTCAGGGCGGAGAAGAAAAAAGGCTGACATTCTCAGGCAGCTATAATGCCAGAGCCAGTTTTTCACCGGATGGTAGAAGCATCGCCATGGTACACGGCAACGGCAGCGATTATCGTATTGCCGTGATGGATATGGCGACGAAAGCCGTTAATGTAATCACCGATGGCCGATCGGATGAGTCCCCCAGTTTTGCACCGAACGGCAGTATGATTTTATATGCCTCGCGGCAAGGCAATGCAGGTTATTTATCGGCGGTTTCATTGGATGGTAAAATGCAGCAGAAGCTGGTATTTAATGGCAGTGAAATTCGCGAACCGGCATGGTCGCCCTAGTTCGAGTGGATATAACAACAATTTTTTGAATGAATAGATTACTTTTGGAAATTAAAAATGAAATTGAATAAAACAGTAGTGGCCTTGGCAATAAGTGCGGTAATTCTATCCGGATGCAGCGACGATGAAAAAGATTCAAGCCTTACTGACGGCACCCAGAATGCCGCCAGCGGTATCAATGATGCGTCAACCAGTGGTTTAGGTAATGGCTCCGGGTTATCCGGATCGGAAATGAATGGTTCCGGAATGTATCCTAATGCGGGCATCGGCCCTGAGTTCAGTGATCCGAACAACCCGCTGTCAAAAAGCACCATTTACTTCATGCTGGACAGTAGCCAGGTTCAGAACGATTTTGTTCCGGTGATTGCGGCCCATTCGCAATATTTGGTGGCACACCCCGGTCAACGTATTGTTATGGAAGGTCATGGCGATGAACGAGGTTCGCGTGAATACAACATTGCACTGGGCGAGCAGCGTGCGAAATCGGTAGCCGGTATGATGAAAGTTCAAGGTGTGTCCGACAGTCAATTGCAAATTGTCAGTTACGGCGAAGAAAAACCGGCGGCATTTGGGCATGATGAAGCGTCCTGGGAGCTTAATCGTCGCGTCGAGTTAGTTTACCAAGGCAAATAAATGAAAGCTCGTGTTCTTGCCCTACTGTGTATTTGCACTGCCGCCCATGCGGAATCGTTACCGCCGGTTATTGATAACTCCATGTATCCGGCCGGTGAAGTTAATGCTGTGAGACCTTCATCGCCTAATGCGTTGTTTGAGATGATGGGACGGCTGGAGCAATTGCAAGCCGAAGTGCAACAACTGACCGGTAAGGTAGAAGAGCAGGCGAATCTGATTGCCGAGATGAAAAAATCTCAAAACACTATGTACTCCGATTTTGACGAGCGGATGCAAAATCTCGAAAAAAAAGCCGAGGGTGTTAAGCCTACGAGTGCTGAAAGTGTTCCCGCGCAAGAGGTTCAGCCCGAAGCTAAAGCCGCTGAATCTCCTGTTGCTGCTCCGGCCGCAACGCCGGAGGTTAATAAGCCGCTTCCTGCCCAAAAACAGGATGCTGTGCCGGCCTCGGGAGACGAAAAGCAGCAATATCAGCAAGCTTATGAAGCCCTTAGAAACGGACATACAGCCCAAGCCATTGCTGAATTTAATGCCTTGCTGAGTAAAAATTCGAAGAATGAGTTTGCGAACAATGCCCAATACTGGTTAGGCGAAGCCTATAGAGTTAACCAGGACATCGATTCCGCGCGCAAAGCCTTTAACAGCGTGATTGAAAACTATCCAGGCAGCTCAAAAGTGCCGGATGCGTTATTGAAGCTGGGCTATATCGAGGTCGAACAGAAAAACGCAGTCAAGGCGCGCGAATATCTAACACGCGTTACCACGGATTTTCCCGGCTCCACCGCGGCTCGCTTGGCGTCAAAGAAATTGCTTTTGCTTGATGATGTTAAACAATAGCTGTGAGTTTATTACGCATAACTGAAATTTTCTATTCGTTACAGGGCGAGTCGAATACGGTAGGTCTGCCCACTGTATTTATCCGGCTCACCGGCTGTCCGTTAAGATGCGTCTATTGCGATACGGCCTATGCTTTTAGCGGCGGAAAAAAAATAGCGATTGATGCCATTGTTGAACAGGCGGAACAGTACGGAACCCGGTATATCACCGTAACCGGCGGCGAGCCGCTGGCGCAGCCGGGTTGTCTGGAGTTAATGACCAAGTTACTCGACAAAGGCTATAGCGTTTCGCTCGAAACCAGTGGTGCGCTTGATGTGTCGGAAGTCGATTCGCGGGTTGTTAAGGTCATGGATCTTAAAACACCCAGCTCCGGCGAATTAAGTAAAAACCGTTATCAAAACATCGACTATTTGACGGTAAAAGACCAAGTTAAATTGGTTATCGGTAACGATGAGGATTATGAATGGTCAAAAGCCATTTTAGCCGAATACGGTCTACCCAATCGCTGCGAAATATTATTTTCACCGGTAATGGGGCAACAAAACCCGACCGAGCTTGCCGAAAAAATTCTTAAGGACAGGTTGCCTGTTCGTTTTCAACTTCAACTTCATAAAATACTTTGGGACGATGCCCAAGGTAAGTAAAGCCACATGCAAAAAAAAGCCATAGTTCTTCTATCCGGCGGACTGGATTCAATTACCGTACTTGCCCTTGCAAAAAAGCAGGGCTTCCAATGTTACGCATTAAGCTTCGATTACGGCCAAAGGCATAATGCCGAGTTAATAGCGGCGGCTCAAATAGCGGCCGATTATCAAGTCGAAGATCATAAAATCATCAAATTGGGTTTAAGTTCAATCGGAGGCTCCGCGTTGACCGATGAGCATATTGCCGTGCCTCAAATTCCCCAGGAAGGCATACCGGTAACCTATGTACCGGCAAGAAACACCATCTTTCTGTCCTTTGCCTTGGGCTGGGCTGAAGTTTTAAACCTAACTGATATTTTTATTGGTGTTAATGCGGTGGATTATTCCGGCTATCCGGATTGCAGGCCTGAATTCATCAAAGCCTTTCAGCAGTTAGCCAACCTTGCTACTAAGGCGGGTGTGGAAGGAGGGCATTTCATTATACATACCCCTTTGATCGCACTGAGTAAGTCGGAAATCATCAAAAAGGGTATTGAATTAGATGTTGATTACCGGCGCACCGTGTCTTGTTATTCGGCCGATGAGCAAGGGCGGGCATGTCAAGTATGTGATGCTTGCCGCTTAAGAAAGGCCGGTTTTATAGATGCAGGCATAAAAGATCCAACAAGATATCAAGAAAGTGAAAAAATGTTGCAATAATAAAATTAATCATTATAATAGGCAATCTTTGTTGGGTCGTTAGCTCAGCCGGTAGAGCACCGCACTTTTAATGCGATGGTCGCGCGTTCGAATCGCGCACGACCCACCACAAAGCCTATAAATAACCAGCACTTAGCTGGTTTTTTTATGCCTGTCGTTTAGCGCTTTGTTGTGAGTGTAGTAAATTTGTCACAACTCCGGCATTTCCCGCGTAACTTTGAAGGTGCTCACTTGATAGGTGCGCATACCTCAAAACCATTGAAGAATCAGCCCAACCGCCAAGCTCTTGAAGCACATGTAACGGCGTACCGTTCTGAATGTGCCAAGATGCCCATGTGTGCCTAAGATCGTGCCAACGAAAGTCAGTGATCCCAGCCCGTTTTAGTGCTTTACGCCATGCATGGTTATTCGCCCGACTCACCGGTTCGCCTTCGTATGTGAAAACGTGGGTGATATGTTTGCCGATTTGCCCGTGAATAACTGCAAGCGCGTTATCATTCAGCGGCACAGCAATTGCCTTTTCAGCTTTCGCTTGATCTGGGTGTATCCATGCACAACGCCGTTGCATATCGATTTGGCTCCATTCAAGACCGACTACATTAGCCTCACGCAATCCGGTAGCTAAACTGAACCTTGCCATTGCTTCAAGGTGTGCGGGCAATTCTTTAAGCAGTTTTGCCGCTTCTCCTTGCGTTATCCAACGAATACGCTTTTTAGCTATTGGCAGCATTCGCACATAAGGCGATTTATCCAACCACTGCCATTCCTTGGCCGCTTTGTTTAACACCGCCCTTAACAATGCCATGACACGGTTTACAGTGCCATTTTTAACGCCAGTCACAAGCTTTGCATCCTGAACACGCTGAACCATATCGACATCAATTTCATCAAGATACTTATCGTGCAAGTGATCATCCAGCCAGCGCAATAGCTCAATATCGGTTTTTATGCTATTTTTGTGGCTCTGTTCTTTGGCCCATCGAATTACAGCTTCTTGCCAAGTGTGGCGGGGTCTAGCCCCTAGCTTTTTTTCCCGCCATGCTTGCGCCTTCAACTGATCATGCAGCTCTTGGGCTTCCTGCCTTATTTTCGTGCCAGCAGAGCGTTGTATTCTGCTGCCGTCCGGTGCGGTGAATTGAATCCACCAGTTGCCTTTTTCGTTCCGCCTGTAGATTGACATGGTTTAATGTCCTCCTTTGGTTGTTTACCGCCGTCAATCACTCGCAGTTCTCGCCCGGCATCAGGATAACGACCGCTGACCCAATCGGCAAGATGCTGTTTTATAAACAACCAACTTTTTCCGACTTTGCGGCCAGGGACTTTACCCGCCTTGGCTTGACGGCGTAATACTTCCGGGTTCATTTTTAAAAATTCAGCGGCTTCCGTGAGGTTCAATGCGTCAATCGACATGGCTTATCTCTTCTTCATTGTATAAACCGGCCCATTGCTTAGGGTTTTGTAAATAAACGCTACATATTTGAACGTCTTTGCTGCCACCAAGTTCATCAACTACACCCAACCGATTTTCAAAGGGAGGGACTTCGATTAACACTTTATCGCCCACCACAAAACGACGATTCCTATGGATATACTTTCTGATGCAATCCGCCGAGCAAAATATTAAGTCACCCCAAATCAAGGCCTTTACCCGTAACGATCTACCAGGGCAAACACAGCAAGGCACGATGGAATAAGGGTTTGTCGTCATGCGGCTTTACCGATAAGGCGTCTTCGATCAAGTCCGTTTTTAATTTGTTCGCGAATGTCTTTATCGTCCTTTCCGCGGTTCCGGTAATAGGTCTGTATTTCCGGCCAGATATGCAAGTTGTGAAGTTGACGCATGACATGCCGTACGGTGCAATCATTGCGGCGAGCCATGATCGAAACGAGGTTGCCGATTACGGAGGTGATGTTTCTCGATATCGGGTCAACCGCTTCTTTTTTTTTGCGTGAGATGGTGACGCCTTGAGCGGGAACGTAGAAAAAGACGTCTTGCATTAATAACTGCCAGAAGGGGTGTAAATAGCCGCGATTATCACCGCCAATCATTAACCGGTTACGTTCCAGGGCATAGCGCCAAATGTCGGTTAAATGGTCGGCAACTTGGTTGAAGCCTTCGAATTCTAAACCGAGGCCTAATCCGATTTCCCGGATAACGGTATGATGTAAACGGGCTTCTATTCGGCGTACGGTTTGGGTGTTGTCATAGGTGCCTAGCGAATAGATATTCCATTCGTTTTGAAAGTGATCCACTTTGTCGGATTTAACTATTTCATAGCCTTTGTCATACAAAGACATTTGAATGCCTAAAGGTTTACCTATTAAATAATCTTTTCCTTGTCCTTCACCCCCATAAGTTGCAACAGCATCGCTGAAATTCGATAAATCAAGCGAGGCGATACCGTCAAAGGTTCTAACGGTGCGGGATGCTGTTGTAAAGTTTTGTATGAAATCAGGCGGTAAGTTAAAGCCTTGGTAATCGCAAGCTAAATGGACGGCAACGCCTTTAGGTTCGGCATGGTCTAAGAACCGTTGAGAAAAGCCGGTTATAGGATGGTGCAAATAATCCCAGATTTGAGCGGTACTACGGCTGGAAATGAAATGCGGCGATAACTCGATTTTTAGATGCGAGCCTTCTTGGTCCATTTTGCCATACCAGCTACCAAACAAGACGACGATGCCGACATCGTTGTTTTGAAACTTGTAACGATAACCCCCGTTTTTACCCATGCTGGAGAAATGCCAACGACCGGAACCGGTAACGCAATCGTTAGTAAAATAAATAAACTCGTCTTTTGCCTGTTTATAACGCTCAATATTGGCAAGAAGTACGGTGTTGGGTACGCCAAAAAACAACTGACGAACGGTATCAACAGAAGCACCCACGATATTAACGTCGGATAAATCGGTAACGCCAAGGTCATTGGCAAAAAGTAAACCTTTTGAATCTTCTTCTGTACCTTTTGCAAGGGATTCAAGGGAAAAGCGTTTGTTAATTTTCATGTTTAATCAGCTTTAATGGGATACGTGGTGTATTCATCTGTTACGTGTGACAGGAACGTAACAGCCTTTTTTATTCTTAGGTCCGGTATTACTTTTGTTTGTTTTTAATGTTGCGACCGCTGTTTAATCAGCTTTTATCGGCCTTTTACTTCTTACTTATTGCTTCGTTTACTGCCGGCAATGGGAAGGAAAACTAGATTCCGCGCTGAATTCTTTCGCTCATCGTTCAATCGCTCAATCACTCCTTCTCTCAGAGTTATTAGGCGGCCCGGCCGGGGGTGTATACCTGAGCGCGACACGTCGACTAATCGAAAATTAAAAGCTCCAGGGGCCCGGCTGTTTATTGCAACTTGTGCGTGAAAAACTGGCGTTTTCCCCGCCCTTCAAACAAGCAATAAAAAGCACCCTGAACCTTCTAATTTCCGGCCGCCGTGAATTCGCGCTCAGGTATACACCCCCGGCCGGGCCGCTCTAATAACTAACCTCATTCATGCGCTCAATCGCTATTTCTCTCTTTGCTAAAGAATTAAGCGCTGCTTAAACTCTCCATCGACTTTGAATCAGTAATGTTTCTTCAGGTATGTAGACAAGCAGGACCAAGTACGTTTATTCCGACGGTCTATAACCCGGTTAATGTCTTTCCGAAGATCACGCCGGGATAAGAAAAAAAATAAGGAGCAGGTAAATAAGAGAACATAGAAGTTAATAATAACGGGCATAAAAGGTCCTTTAAATATCGGTTTTTGGAGGATTAAGCGGCAAAATTTTACAATCCGGCCACAGTTCGGAGCCTCGCTTAAGGCCGAAGTGCAAAACAAGCTTGGGCTGGTGGATTTGTAGAAATCGTTCCACGCAACGCAAGAAATCGTCGGTTACGCCGGGTTCGCGGCTTGGGCAGCGTACTGCAATAACTTCGCAGTTCTGGAGGCCGGAGAAGTAATCGTTAAGGTTGGGGTCTTTTGAGTGAGTCCATTGCAAAACCGGGATGGTGTAAACGCCATGATCCGACCACCACGCGGCAATGATGCGGGAGCGCCATATCTGATAAAGGGAATAAATATGCGGGTAGTTGGCGTATACGGAAAAATCCGGGGCCACCGCGGAACCGGTCAAGCAGGCTTTTTCTACGGCCTTGGTAGGACTGCGCCAGATTGATTCTAAGCGCCAGTCATCAACGAAGCCGTGAAAAGGCACATTGTCGGTTCTTGAGCCATACCGAACGAATAGATTGTCGTGATAATCCGAAAGCCGGTTCGATAAATCCGGGAATGAGCCGGTATAAGAAACGTTTGGTATTGTGGTTTGTATGCGGTTTGTCATAAGTTAGTTTTCATTTTGAACAGCTCGAACGTGCTACAAGTGCTCACTGAACATACTGTTAGCCAGCAGGCACAATGTTAACCTGGTCAGTAACAGTGACACGTTACTCTCCGGAACCCGGTTGACCTCATTAAGTAACAGAACATATAAGCCGATATAAGAAACATTGGATTAAAAAATTTAGGTAGTGGTTTGAATTTGTTTTGTCATAATTTAGTTCTCATTTTGAACAGCTCGAACGTGCTACAGGTGTTTCCTTAAAGTTAGGTGCTTCGCCAATTGCTCCACTCGGGTTCAACGCCGTATTTTGATTTGTAATATTCTGAAAGTGCGAAGTTAAGGGTGGACGCCGATCCCTCCCGGCCACGAACGATAGCGGATTGCATATCGCTCAATCCGGCGGCGCGGTGTTGCGCTGCTTCAATTGCAGAGTATTTGCCATAATTGTTCAAGCGCTCTTCGCTGAGTTCGGCTATCCACTTCCAGCGGTCTGTGAGTTGGAATCCTTCTTTGCTGCGGCCGCCCATGGGGTTTATGGCTCACTGCTGGCGGCATAGCTGCTGCTCGGTTCTATAAAAGCGGGCAACGACGTTTGCTGAAGTTCTATGGGCGATTCGTGCGGATGACCCAATTCGGGTTCTTTTTCGTAAGGGACGTTAGACTTAATGTCCAGCGGCCAAGCGGTGACCGGGTAGCGTTTTTCTCCTCGTCTGAGTAATAGGCCATACGGCTTGCGTTCAACGATGTAGCCGAATGCGACTATCTGGGGAATGTTGAGCCGCTCAAATACGCGGTGCGAATCATCGGTAAATTCGACCCAGGCCACCATTCTGTTTAACTTTTTGCTTTCAACGAGACCAACCAAGCGGGGCCTGTAGTCAGTCAGGTATTTTTCGAGGTAGTCGGTATCGCTTGGCGGTAGTTTGTGTTCAGGCTCCACCGGTTTGGCTGGAACGGCAGGTGTGGCCGTTGTGGGCTTAGGCTTGGATTGTTCTATCGATTGTGTCTCTGTTTTGTTGTCCGGCTTTTTCTTAACATCAGGATGAAATACGCCCCACAGGTAGTAAATCGCAAAAATAAAGACAACTAAAAAAATGGGAAGCCAGAAAGTAAAAAAGGAGGATTTAAGGACGTTGGCCCGATCGTCTTTATGAGCATCGATTGAACTGACGCCTTCGGCATGAGACGCATAAAGACCGAAGTATTTAGGATCATAGGTTCCTTTACCCGAACGCAATTGTTTAAATTTACCACCCTGCTGTTTAAAGGTTGTCCAGGTGTAGGAATTAGGCATACCTACGGCGTCACGTTTGACAAAACAGATAAGGGTATCGATGCGCCGTTTCCACAGCATGTGGCAATCGCGATGGTCTTGACCCATGGCAACAATATCGATGCCGCGGTGGCGGTGCTGGGTGACGAATTCGGTTATCCCCGGATCAAGAGTTTGCTTGCCAGCCGGAAAAAAATCTTGAAGCTCGTCAATAATAACCAAAGCGTCATTCGGTACATGATTTTGAACATCTTTGACTTGCTCTTTTGTCAGTTGATGAAGTAATTGATTAATTCGATCTAACGGTAAACCGGTGACTTCGGCAAATTTGGCATGGTTCAGGCCTTCGATGTAGGCGTAGACTAAACGGCCTGCCAGCAAGGCTACGATAATTTGATTAATAGCCGCTTCGTAGCTTTTGCCGGAACCGGGCAAGCCCTCATGAAATATGAGCATTAGAATATGCCCTTGATAAAGCCGATGATTTTAAAAACCGACCAAATAAGAACGCCACAGGTCAGAACACGCATACAATCGCCCAACTCTGAACGCCCCAGACAGTAGGCCACTCCCGGCGCTAAACTGTTAAAGCCTTCCTGAATATGAGATGGAATAGAACCGGCACCCGAAAAGCAGTAAGAGCAGGAATCAGAAGCCCATTCAAAAAGCCAAATAACCGCTTCGAATATTTTTTTAAAGGCTAGGATAGGAAGGTCTAATAAAAACAATTTCAGTGATAGAAAAACGTTATTAAAATAATTAATAAACGCATTCCAGTATTGGGTTATTGTGTCAATAAGCGTTTGCATTGCTCCTCCTAAACCGCTGACATGGCGATTCTAAATGCCATAAAACCAGACAATATTTTTAATACTGATGACGCTACCACCCATCCCAATTCCATGGCACCCGAACAAAGAGCATCCACCTCATACGATTGCATACCCATAACGGACGGAATTGTCCAAGTAGGGCAAGATCCTGACGGAATAGACACATCAAAAACGTCGCGGCCAAAGGACATGATCGGTGTGTTCTGTATTTGCGATAAGCCGTCTTGAAGTATGTCTTGATAGGTGTCACCTTCGGACTCATACCATTTGCCATCATCACCGGTACCAGCGGTTGATGTGCCGGGTTTTGCATCTAGTTTCTTAACTACTTCACGCAACGTTGATTCTTTTGCACAATCAGGACAATCAGTTGTTGAAGTTTTTCCGGGAGTAGTCGTTGTCGTGGTGGTTGAGCCGTCAGGGTTATGGGTTGTGACGCTGGTCGATCCAGGGGTATTTGTAGTTGTCGTGGTCGTACCGTCTGGGTTCTGTTTTGTGGTGGTTTCGATAACGTTAGGCGAATCGGTAGTTCTGGATTCGGTATTCGTTGGCGTGGTTGCGCACTTTAAGACGCCGTCTACCATTGTTTTTTGCGTGAATAAAGGGCATGTACCGTCATTCTCACAAACTTTACCGGCATTAAGATGATAGCCGGATGGACAAACAGGATCTGTGCATGTGTTTGTTGCAGTATTTAATACTTGACCGCCAACACATTGAGCGGGAGGCGGGTCTTGGCAAGTATGAGTTGTTATATTAAGCGTTTGAAGACCTGTACATATAGGCTCATCACAAACGTGAGGCACGTTAAGAACATTTAAAGTTTGCCCGCCTACGCAATTAGGCTCGGTCAAACAACTATGCGCAACAGGATCAAAGTACTGTTGATAAGTACAATTGGGATCTTCACACTGATTAGTTGATGTATTTAATGTCTGTCCACCAACACAAGTAGGAGGTGGGCATTGTGCGCCGGAAGACACGTCAACGATTGAGCCATCAGTGCATTGAAGGTCACAACGTTTTTGCTCAACATTAGCAACCAGAGGGGAGCTACACGATACTGAATTATCAACACAGACATTAGACGCGGAATTTAGGGTTTGCCAGTGAATAGTCTGGCTTGAGCCTACAGTTGTAATATTTGGGGTGTAGTTACAGGTAACTGTGCATAGGGCCAAGGTTGGTGCGGTGGAGCCGTCTGGGCAGGCGACTACGCACAAATTAGATAAATCAGATTGTAATTGCCCACCCGAACAAGCGGGCCCCGTATAAGAAAATGTCTGGTAATTAGTATCGGTACCACCTGACGTAACATATCTGGCATAAATCTGAGATATATCATCCCGCGACTTACAATATTTAGATTGAGCTGTAGGAGGAATACTTGCAAGGCGAGCCTGACAAGTCGCCCATGCGTTTGAAAATCAGCAGAAAAAGCAGAACGCCCGAAAGTCAATAAAAATAAAATAATGATTATTCTAAGCATTATCAAACCCTGATATCGCCGCATAGGCGCAGAAAATACCGCTAACGAAATATAAGGCTATAAATATCATGGTTGTTCTCTTGGGGTGATTGGGAAAAGGGATGGTTTTCACCACCCCTTTTCTTGCGGTTTATTTTTACTTAATCGTCTTTTGAACTGTCTATAAAATCAGCCATTAACAAAAGCAGCCAATCAATCTACAAGTTAAAAAACTACGACTGTTATCTGAACCAGCCGATTACTTTGTTGTAGCCCCATTTGGCAACGCCGGGGGCCATTTTTACGGCCGCGATTGCGGTTAATGCGGCTACGATAGTGCCTGAATCTACTGCTGCTGTTACTCCGGAAAAGTCCATAATGTTGTTCTCTTTGTTAAGTTTTAAAATTCGGTTTCACTTTTAATTCACTAATGGTGTTTCGAATGAAACCAGTTGATGACAACGCCGTATCCCCACGCTGTCATGTATGTGATCATCGGCAAGCTAAAGCCGAGCATCCACATTTGGGTCAAGTCCTCGCCTAACGGTATGGTAAAGATGTCCGTTAGGGTCGGAAGTGATTGGTATTCCGACGCAGTTTGCAATACATACGTCGTGCAGTTGTCTATGGTTTCCGTGGTCGATTGGGCTATGGCCGAACCCGTCACGGGAACGGTTCCACCGCCTACGCTGGATAGGTTGACGGTCAGTGTTTGTATCGATACGCAAAGGGCCATGGGCGGTTCTCAAAATGAGCGTATTGGCCAGGAAAATTGAGTAGTCTGTTTAGTGTTAGCATTAACAATAAACACCGATCTAAAATTACCAATCACTCCACTATCTATAGTTATTGCCGTCGAAGTCCAAAAAAAAGCAGCGTCAAGAACAGACCAATCCATTTCATAAAAACCTAAATTACGAGCACTTGACATAAGCAAGACCATTTCTTGAAAGGATGGCAAATACCAGTCAGATGACGTCGGCGTTGAATAATTGTCGGCTATATTGCCTGCTCCAGATTGACACGCATTGACCATATTGGTGGTATTAACCTGACCTGATCCGATTGAACCGGCCATACCAACAGCGCCAATGTTTATTGCGGTATTAACGTCACACCAAGTTGATTTAGGCTGCGGCTCTGGCGATGCTTCAAGGTAGGTAAATCCGGGGTATTCGTCATAACGGTCTACAAAGAAGATGATGCCGCCTCCAGGGCCGGTGTCGCCTATTTTGTAAGCGAGTTTTGTTTTGTCTTTGAAGACCATGTCGATGTAGGCAGGATGGCTGTAATAAGAGGATTCTTTGCTATCAATGACTAAGCTGGTGCGATCAACGGGGTTAGGTTGTAAGATTATTCCGTTGTTTGCGGCAGGGGTGTCTATCCAGTCGGCTACGAGTTGGGTTATGTCGAGTGTGTTGTAGGCTTTATAAACAACGGTAGCGCTTTGGATTGACGGTGTATCAAAGGTGACTGTGCTGGTTCTGGTTATTCCGGTTTCGGTCCACGCGGTAATGACTGGGTTTACGAGTACTGTGCCTGATTTAAATACTTGGTTAACGTAAAAGACTAATGTGGCTTTTTCTATGTCTGATGAGTTAATGTTTGCGGGTAAGGGGCTAAGATCGAATTGCATGAGCCCTTTGCTTACTGTCGAGATGTTGACGCCCTGAGATGATCCAGCGTTAATGGATGATGAGCTTAGGTAGGCATCTTGTTTTATGGGCAGGATGACGGCTGACGCTAGCTGGGAGGTATAAATAAATCTGGTGTATGACAAACTTGAAACAAGGTGGCGACCTCTGCTGAAATAAGATTAACGAGATCAAATAATCAGCAAAAAAGGTACGCCATGAACAAAGATAACGCAAAAGGGCTGGATACTCCAGGG
>SXGU01169906.1_pt1 | contig 17958 bp, 14 predicted proteins | sample 3174531 | NCBI WGS metagenome assembly SXGU01 (sample SAMN11356863, study PRJNA531348) | freshwater metagenome | isolation source: freshwater sample F1-140 | place: China: Fuxian Lake, Yuxi | collected 2017-12-25 | reverse complement strand
GTATTTATCGCGGCTTTCAGCTTTTCGGCGGCAGCACAAAACGCCGAATACGCGTCGTCGCGTTTGAACAATTACGCCAGTCAGTTGAAACGCTCGACGGTTGATTTGGCTGATCGCACCGCCGAACGATTGAAAGGCTACACGGTCAATCGCGCGGACGTTGAAGAAGCGTTTCTCGCCGCGCAGATGGATTCGGGCGCGAGTCTTTTTTCGCAGATGGTCAATGATAATCGCCGCGTTGCGGAATTGCGCGACGCAGCGTTTTTTCTCAATGATCTAGCCCGCCGCGCGCCGAGTTACGGATCAAACGGTTATCTTTGGCGCAGCATCCAAAACGCCGTTAACGACATTAATCGCGAACTCGGCGGCAGCGGCAATTCCGGCGGCAATTCCGGCGGCGGCGACAACGGAAATTCCGGCGGCGATAATCGCCCGATCATCGGACGCGCATTTTGGCGCGGAACCGTTGACGACAAAGTTCAGCTCGTTATCAAAGACCGCACGATGCGCGTTGAAACCGTTTCCGGCAGACCTTATCCGGACGGAACTTCGAGCTTTACGGCGGCTTTGCCCGACCGAAGAGTTGTGGTTGACGTGAACCGGCAAAAAGGTCGCGGCACGACGCGCGTTTTGCAGCAGCCGTCGCGCGACAATGATTTTACGGCGGTCATCGAAATTTACGATGACGGCGGCGGCGCAAAAGAATATCAGCTCGAAATTTTCTGGCGCCGAGATTAAACGAATCGAGTTTTTTTTACTTATTAAACTGTAAAAAAGAAAAGCGAGCCGAATTGCGGCTCGCTTTTCTTTTTTTGAATGCGGCGTAATTTTAATTTTTCGCGGCAATCGCTTTGGTCAGCGAGCGAAAAATATCGCGTCCGTCATTAGAGCCGAGCAATTCTTCGCACGCGCGTTCCGGATGCGGCATCATTCCGATGACGTTTCTGTCCAAATTGCAGATTCCGGCGATATTCGAGCGCGAACCGTTTGGATTCGATTGATCGGAAGTTTCGCCGTTTTCGTCGCAGTAGCGGAAAACGATTTGATTGTTTTCTTCGAGCTGCTGCAAAGTTTCGTCGTCGCACACGTAATTTCCTTCGGCGTGGGCAATCGGAATCGAAAGCACATCGCCCGCGCCGAGTTCCGAAGTGTATGGCGTGTTTTTGTTTTCGACTTTGACGTTGATATGTTTGCAGACGAAATGAAGATTTTTATTGCGAATCAGCGCGCCCGGCAAAAGTCCGGCTTCGCACAAAATCTGAAAACCGTTGCAAATTCCGAAAACGTATTTCCCTTGCGCCGCAAAATCTTTGACGGCGTTCATCACCGGCGAAAATTTCGCCAGCGCGCCCGCGCGCAAATAATCGCCGTAGGAAAAACCGCCCGGAACGATCAGCGCGTCATACTGACTCAAATCCGTCTGCTTATGCCAGACGAAATCAACCGGCTGACCGACGTGTTTGGAAACAACGTGGTAAGCGTCGTGATCGCAATTGGAACCGGGAAAAACGAGAACTCCAAATTTCATATTTTATAATGCGGCAAGCGGCAAACGATAATTTGTAGAGCAAAGAATTTTGACTGACCGTTAACCGTTTTTCATTAATCAACGATTTCAACTCTGTAATCTTCGATGACGGGATTGGCGAGAACGTTTTTGGCGATCTTTTCCGCCGTTTCCTGCGCTTCGGTTTCGGACAACGATGCGTCGAGCGCGACTTCAAAATATTTTCCCTGCCGAATATCCTTAATTTGTTCAAAACCGAGCAGTTCGATTGAATGATGAATCGCTTTTCCCTGCGGATCGAGCACGCTCGGTTTTAACGTTACGTAAACTTTTGCTTTCATATTTTTTTACTAAAATAAATTACAGATTCTTGCGCAATTTCTTGAGTTTCGCAACGTCTGTGTGTTATATTTCGCGCTAACTCGATTTAGCTTTCCGTAATTATTCAAATTTCAACCCTTTAGGAGAATCAAAATTTTATGCAAAATATGAACGGTAAAACCGCTCTCGGTCTGGATAGTAATGTCGGTTCGATGCTAACTTATCTGCCGCTTTGCGGAATAAGTCTGATTTACAGCATCATTGTTTTAGTCACCGATAAAACTAATAAAAACGTGCGTTTTCACGCCGTTCAATCGCTTCTTTTAACAGTAGTTTACGTTGTTGCCATCTTTGCCGTCGCAATGGTCGGTGGTATTTTAGTTGCGGCAACCAACTCCGGCATACTTGGTTCGCTTGTCGGTCTGCTCTACTTCGCAGTAATTTTCGGGTTTTTAATCTTAATGATTATCGGCTGCGTCAAAGCGTATCAAGGCGGAAACTACCGTTTGCCGGTAATCGGCGATATGGCTGATAAATGGTCGTAATACCACATTTCAACGATTAATTTTATTCAATAAAAAAGGTCAAGCTAAACGGCTTGACCTTTTTTGTTTTCTCCAAAAACTCGCTCGAAAACTTTTCCGACGTTGCGCAGATAATGTTCGTAGGAAAAAACCTTCTCGACTTCTTCCGCCGATAATTTCGCGCGAATATCTTCATCATTCATTACCAAATCGCGATATTCGCCGCCTTCGTCCCAAACTTTCATCGCATTGCGCTGCGTGTAAACATAAGCGTCTTCACGCGATACGCCTTTTTGCGTGAGCGCGAGCATTAATTGTCCGCTGAACACCAAACCGCGCGTCAGATTCAAATTTTTCAGCATATTTTCCGGATAAACCACCAAATTATCCAAAAGCGAGGTCGTTTTTGCCAGAATATAATCCAAAGTCGCGCTTGAATCAGGCAGAACAATTCGTTCGGCGGAACTGTGCGAAATATCGCGTTCGTGCCAGAGCGCGACATTTTCCAGTCCGACGATTGAATTGGCGCGAACGGTGCGCGCCATTCCGCAAATTCGTTCGGACAAAATCGGATTGCGTTTGTGCGGCATCGCGCTTGAGCCTTTCTGCCCGGTTTTGAATTTTTCCTGCGCTTCGCGAACTTCCGTGCGCTGCCAGTGGCGAACTTGGAGCGCGATTTTTTCCAAACTCGACGCGATAATTGCCAATGTGCAGAGATATTCGGCGTAACGGTCGCGCTGAATGACCTGCGTCGAAACGTCCGCCGCTTTAATTCCCAATTTGGCACAAACTCTCTCTTCAACGTCCGGCGCGAGATGAGCGAACGCGCCGACCGCGCCCGATATTTTGCCGACCGCAATCGTTTCTTTCGCTTTTTCCAGTCGTTCCTTGTTGCGCTGAAATTCCGAATACCAAAGTGCCCAAACGAGTCCGAAACTTGTCGGTTCGGCGTGAATCCCGTGCGTCCGCCCGATTTGCGGCGTGTCTTGAAATTCAAATGCGCGGCGTTTGAGAACTTCCAAAAGCGCATCAATTTTCGGCAGCAAAATCTCGCACGATTCTTTCAGCAAAAGCGCGTTCGCCGTGTCCACCACGTCCGACGACGTTAAACCGTAATGCACGAAACGCGCGGCATCGCCGATGTTTTCAGCGAGATTCGTCGTAAATGCGATCACGTCGTGATCGGTCGTTTTCTCGATTTCGTTGATTCTTTCAACCGTAAAAGCGGCTTTCGATTTTATTTCATCGAGCGCTTCGGCAGGAATAATTCCGTCTTCGGCGTGAACTTCGCAAACGGCGATTTCCACGTCGAGCCATTTCTGAAACTTGTTCTCCGCCGACCAAATCGCGCCCATTTCGGGCAATGTGTAGCGTGTAATCATTCTGTAACTTTTGCTTTATAATCTATTATTAAAATGTATTATTTCGATTGGCATTAGGTTGAACAGGCAATCGAAATTATAAGAATAGACGCAAAATTTTATTCATTCAAACGTCATTTTGATAAATTTCTTTTTTATTTCGGGAGAGCTTTAATGAGTGAAAGAACGAGTTTGATGGGGAAAAAATCGTGGCTGCGGCGTAATTTAACGCAGCCGCCTTTTACGGGAACAATCGAGGAAATCGCCGTTTCTCACGAAACAAATCGGCAATCGGTCGTTAAAGAAATTCTCGTTCACATTTTTCTGATGGCGAAATTCAGGATTTTGCCGGGTGGCGTGACCGTCGGCGAAGCGCGCGCGCAGTATTTTAGAGCGACTGCCGAAAATCAAGCGGCGCATAATGCGCCCGGTCAGATTTTTTCGGGCGGCGTGCCGATTCAGAATCTTATTACGACGAATGATTATCTTCAGGTGACGGTGGATAATCTGTTCGGCACGACCGACAATATTCACGCCAATTTTAATATCGCGGATTCGAGTTCGGAAGCGAACGGCTTGCGCGACGCGTTCGGCGTCGCCTGCAATGAAGTCGCGCGCACCGGAAAATATGCCAAATTCAATCGCGCCGACGAGTTTCACCCGTATATCGAAGCGGCTTTTTTAGTTTATAAAAATCAGGGCGCGAACGGATTTCGGGCGGCGATTGCCAATCAACAAAATTTAATGAGCGGCGCGAGCGGAACCGATTTAGTCGCCAGACAAGAACGTTTGCGGATTACGCAGACGTATTTGCAAACATTAAATTCCGCCTCGCAATCGCTCGATACGGTTCCCGGTTTGTTTACGGAAGATTTATGGCGCGAATACCGTTAAAAAATTTCAGTTTTCCGTTTTTTAACTCAAAATAGACATCGAATCCGCCGACTCGGATTTCTCCGATGATTCGTCAGAGTTGTCTTCGCCTTCTTCTTTTTTGATTTTTTCGGAAATCTCGCGGTCGCCAAGAACATCTTGAATATAAAGCATTTGAACGAGCACGACGACGACGGCGAGAATCGGCGAAGCGAAAATCAAACCGAGCGCGCCGAACAAAACGCCGAGAATCAACTGCACGACAATCGTCAGCGCGGGCGGCAGTTCGACCGTGCGGCGTTCGATCAAAGGCGTTACCAAATTCGATTCGATCAGCTGAATTGCGACGAACAAAATTATTACGTAAACGGCTTTGATCGGGCTTTCAATAAATGCCAGCAGAATCGCCGGAACTGCGGAGAGAATCGGACCGAAATTCGGAATAAACGAAAAAAGTCCGGCGATAATTCCTAATAAAAGCGCGAGCGGAACGCCGAGAATTGATAATCCGATAACCGTCAAAACGCCGATAAACGCCATCGAAGCGAATTTGCCGACGAGCCACGACTGCATTGTGCCGCCAATTGCCGACAGCACTTCTTTGACGCGCGGGCGCGCGCCAAACGGAAAAAGTTTCGTTAAACCGTTGGCGTAAAGTTCCGGTTCGGTTGCCAGATAAAGCGAGACGAGCAGCACGAGTGCGATGTTCGTGATAATGCCGAGCGTCGAAGAAAAATAGTTGCCGACGCGCGATAAAAATCCGCCGTTTGTCACCGTGCTGACGATTTCGTCGGTTTCGGGAATGTTTTCAATCAGCGTTCTGCCCCAGCCGAACTGCGAAATATACATTCGTACTTTGTTGAAAGAGGCGGGCAGTTCTGCGCGGAGATGCTTGACTTGCTCGCCGACATCCGGCGCGAGCAGCGCGATGATTCCGCCGAAAATTATAAGAAGCAGAAGCGTGACGAGCAAAACCGCTTTGCTTTCGGAGATATCCACAAAGCGGCGCAGAAAATTGCCTAAACCGTTGAGCAAAATTGCCAGCAGAATCGCGGCAAACGACATCATTAAAATGTCTATTACGTAACTCGCCGCAATCGTCAGCAAAATTATCAATGTAATTAATCCGCAGATAATCAGCAGATTTTTGATAAAGTTTTTCTCCGGCGGCGGACTCGCGCCTTTGACGGCGAAAATATTTTCAGTCATATCAATAGGTAAGGTGATTTTTTAGACAATTCCTTTGTCAATCAGCAATTCCGCGTTTAAGACCGCCGAACCGGCGGCGCCGCGCACCGTATTGTGGCTGAGCGCGACAAAGCGGTAATCGAAAACGTTGTCGGGAAAAAGCCGACCGACGGTGATCGTCATTCCGTTTCCGGCGTCGCGGTCGAGACGCGGCTGCGGACGCGAAGGTTCGTCGCAGAAATCCATAAATTTCGCGGGCGAAGAATGCAGATTAAGCGAGGGAAACGTTTCAATCGCTTTGATTACGTCTTCCATCGTCACGGTTTTTCGCAGATTAACGCGCACCGAAACCGTGTGTCCGTCAATTACGTGAACGCGAAAGCACTGCGCCGAAACGGTGAAATCAGCTTTTTGAATCGCGCCGTCGGCGAATTTGCCGAGAATTTTCTGCGCTTCGGTTTCGACTTTCGGCTCTTCGCCGGCGATATACGGAATCACGTTGTCGGTGATATCGAGCGACGGAACGCCCGGATAACCCGCGCCGGAAATCGCCTGCAAAGTCGTCACGATCACCGATTCGACGCCGAATTTTTGATGCAGCGCGGCGAGCGGCGGAGCGAAACTGACGACCGCGCAATTCGGATTCGTCACGATAAAACCTGTGCCGAAACCGCGTTTCTGGCGCTGGACATCAATTAAACCGAGATGTTCGTGATTGATTTCGGGAATCAGCAGCGGCACGTCTTCATCCATTCGGTAGCTCGAAGAATTGCTGATAACGGCGTAACCGGCGCGCGCAAACGTAAGTTCGGTTTCGCGTGCGACCGACGACGGCAAGCTCGAAAAAACTATTTCGCAGTCGAGCGGCGGCTCAATCGGCTGAACGGTTATTTCCTTGACCGAATCCGGCATTCCGCCCGGCAGTTTCCACGCGCACGCTTCGGCAAACGGTTTGCCCGCCGAACGGTCGGAAGCCGCTAAAGCCGTGATTTCAAACTGCGGATGGTTTTCTAAAAGCTGGATAAATCGCTGCCCGACGGTTCCGGTCGCGCCTAAAATTCCCACACGATATTTTCTGCTCATTTTCTTGTAAAAGTTTAAGTTAGATTAAAAAAGCCAAGTTAAAATAATCTTTAATTTAACATCTAAATCGTTCCGGCTGTCAAAATCGGCGCGCGGCGCAGTTGTGTTGGTTCAGGATTTCTTCACATTTTGCTGTTTTCACGGCGCGCAAATTTTTCAGCAATTTTTTCAATAAATGCTTGCGCTAAAAGAAAAAATCGCGGTATTCTTGGTGGCGATAAAAAGCTGCGACGAATTTCGTTTGTGTTCTTCCACACGGATCGGCGATTTTAAGTGATTGCCGAAAATTGCGAAAAACCCTTCTCAAAAATTTATCTACAAATGACGCCCGAACGTTGGCAATTGCTGAAAAACATTCTGGGAACGGCGCTCGAACTTCCGTACGCCGAGCGCGCGCTTTACCTCGACGAAATTTGCGGCGCGGATGCCGAACTGCGCCGCGAAGCCGAATCGCTGCTCGCATTTGAAAATTCCGTTGCGGTTTCGGCGGAAAATTCGCCGGGCGCGGCGTTTTTGCAGAATTTTAACGCGGGTGACGAGGCGGAAGATTTCATTAATCGCCAAATCGGAAGATACCGACTTTTGCGCGAAATCGGCGCGGGCGGAATGGGCGTTGTTTTTCTCGCCGAGCGCACCGACGGCGAATTTGAACAGCAAGTCGCCGTCAAACTTTTGCAGCGCAGTTTTCACAACAGTTCGGCGCGGCACAAATTTCAGCGCGAGCGGCAAATTCTCGCGCGGCTCAAACATCCGTATATCGCCCAACTGCTCGACGGCGGAACGACGGCGGAAAACACGCCTTTTCTCGTGATGGAATACGTTGAAGGAACGCCGATCACGAATTACGCCGAAGAAAAAAATTTATCAATTCAGGAAAAGCTCAAACTTTTCAGAAAAGTTTGCGCGGCAGTTTCCTTCGCTCATCGCAACCTTATCGTTCACAGAGATTTGAAACCGGATAATATTTTGGTAACGACCGACGGCACGCCGAAACTGCTCGATTTCGGCATCGCCAAACTGATTTCCGCAGACGACACGAAAGCGACCGTCACGCGTTTTCAGGCGCTGACGCCGGAATACGCCAGCCCGGAACAAATCGGCGGCGCGGCGATTACGACCGCTTCGGACGTTTACAGTCTCGGCGTCGTTTTATACGAATTAATCGTCGGCGGCAAACCGTTTGATGATTCGCGCGCCGCTGCCGGATATTCGCTGCGGCACGGCGAAATGCAGCCGCTCAAACCGAGCGAAGCGGCGACAATCCGAAATAAAAAACAAAATATAAATCGCGGCGGCGCGCCGGGCGAAACCGTTTCCGGCAAAAAATTTCGGCGTCAAACCATTGCGACCGCTGTTCTAAAAGGCGATGTTGACAACATCATTCTCAAAGCCTTAAAAAAATCGCCCGAGCGTCGTTATCAATCGGTCGAGCTTTTTGCCGAAGACATTCGCCTTCATCTCGCCGGATTGCCGGTGACGGCGCGTTCCGACACTTTTTTTTACCGGACGGAAAAATTTCTGAAGCGCAATCCGTTTGCTTCCGCCGCGGTTTTATTAGCGTTTTGCAGCCTTCTCGCCGGTTTATTTTTTTCCGTTTATCAAATGAAAATCGCGAACATCGAGCGCGAAAAAGCCGAGCGGCGATTTAAAGACGTGCGCCATCTGACCAGTTCGTTCATCTTTGAAATCAACGAAAAAATTGACGAAAGTCCGATTAAAGCGCGCGAATTGCTGGTCGCGCGCGCCATCGAATATCTCGACAAGCTCGCCGCCGAAGCCGAAAGCGACGATTCGCTGCACGGCGAAGTCGCGGCGGCTTACGAAAAAATCGGCGATGTGCAGTCGCAAATCTTTAAACCGGGAATGGGAAATTCGCAGGCGGCGCTCGAAAGTCAGCAAAAAGCGTTGCGAATGCGCGAAGCGATTTACCGGCGCGGCGCGAGCGCAAGCGCATCGGCAGCCAATGATTTGGCGAAAAGTTATATCAAAGTCGGCAACGCTTTGACGACGATTGGCAACATCGAGAGCGCCGCCGAAAATTACCGTCGCGCCATTGCCGTCGGCGAACAATCGCGCGAAAGCGAACCGGAAAACGCGCAAACTCTGCGTGATTTGAGCCGTGCTTACGCGATGCTCGGACAAGCGATTCTGCGCACCGGATCGCTTTCCGAGGCGCTCGGTAATTATGAAAAAGCGATTTCCGTGATTAACATCGCGATTGAAAAAAATCCGGGCGATTTACAAATTGAGCGCAATCTGAGCGTTTATTATTCTTACGCCGGTTATGCAAAGTTGGAGATGGGCGCCGGAGAAGAAGCGCTGCGCTTTTTTCGCGACGCTTTGAAAATCGAGAAAAGAGTGCAGGCGACCGACGAACACAACACGCAATTTCGCGCGAACGCGGCGATTTCCGAATTGTGGGTCGGTGTGGCGCTGCGCGACACGAACCAATTTGACGCCGGAATGGAACATTTGCAAAAAGCGCTGGCGATGCAGCGGCAAATTTACGAAGCGGACAAAGCGAACGTCGGCGAGCAAAACGGCTACGCTGATTGCCTGCTCGAAATCGGCGTCAGTTACCGGCTGAAAAATCGTTTTGAAGCCGCCGCCGACGCGTTTCGGCAGGCGATTTCCAATTATCAAACGGTCGCCGCGATTGATACGCACAACATTGCGGTGCGCCGCCAAATCGCGTTTACGCAGCGACATCTCGCTGACGTTCTGCTTGAAAAAAACGAGACGAATGCGGCGCTCGCGCTTTACGAGCAATCGCTCGCCGTTTTCCAAAAATCGGCGGCGGCGGATCCGACCAACACCGATTATCGGCACGACATCGCTTTTTGCCGCTTAAAAATGGGCGAAGCCTTTTTGCGGAAAAAAGAAACCGCGTCCGCGCTCGCGCATTTCGCCGCCGCGCTGCCGCTTTTTGAAGAACTCGCCGCCGCCGCGCCGGAAAATGTCAAACGCCGCCGCGATTTACTCGCAGCGAGAAATCATCTCGAAAATCAGCAAGTATTCGCCGCCAACAGAAAAAACCGTTGGAAATAGTTTCGACTTTGCGTATCAACTTTCCACCAAAAAAGCGCGATTGGCGACGCCAAAAAAGAGCGATTGATTTTGAGTAAAATCAATCGCTCTTTTCTACAGTTAAAACCGAAACTTACTTTTTGCCGATCAGCCGAATTACCATTTTTGATTCTTCGATATTGTCGGTCAGCGGCGCGAAGCTGAATTTTTTGCCGTCTTCGTCGCTTTCATCGTTGAGCACGATTTTGAACGAACCGCTTCGAGTTTGAAAAGCGCGTTTCCAGCCGCTGTTGGTTTTGACCTGTTTGATGTTGGCGTCGGTCGCGTCGAACGTGTGTTTATTATCGTCCGACTCGAACCGCACGCCGTCTTTAGCGACGTAAAGCGAACCCTGGCAAACGTCTTTGAAGATTCCGTCGTGGTCGTGATAAACGCGGAAAACCGAACTGCCGCCGAGGTCAATCGCTTTGCGGAAACTCATTTCCGCCGCCGAAAATCCGTTGAGCGTGCCGTAAAGCGTCATAAAACCGAGCTGCTGAAACGCAATCGGATTATTCGGCTGCATTTGCGCCGCTTTGATCAAAGTCTGAATCGCAGCGAGGCGTCCGGTCGAATTCGGCGGCAGATTTCCCGTCACATCGCGGTTGTAAGTTTCAATCGCCTCATTAATCAGAGATTCGTAACGATTTGAGTTGGAAACGGGAACGTCCGGTTCGACGGCGGCTCTGCCCGTCTGCTCGTAAGCGTCTTTAACGGCGGCGACGACGATTGGCGACGCGCCCGCTGCCGTCAACTCTCGTTCGACAGCCGATGTAGTTTCAAAATTGACGCCGTTTTTCTCGATCAGATCAACGATGGCGCCGTTGCTCATCGTTTTGCCGCGCAGAATTCGCAGTAAATTCGCTTTCGTCACCGCGCCGGAATTGCCGCTGCTCACGTTATTGCCGGAGTTGAGCGGTTTCGTATTTTTAGTGCCGGAATTGACGGGCGCGCGGTAGTTGGCGCGCGCGGCTTCAATCACTTGCGGACGCGCTCCGGCGGCGATCAATTCGGTTTCCGTGCTGCTGTTGATCTGAAAATTAACGCCGCTTTCGTTGATAATTTTCACGATGTCGCGCGTCTGCAAAGATTTCGAGCGCAAAACGCTGATTAATCGCGGTTTGGTCACCGGCGAACCGACGTATTGCTGCGCCGCCGCGCCGCTCGCTAAAATTACGCTCAACACAACCGGCAGCCACAACGTTTGAAGTTTTACGTTTCTCAATTTCTCGAAAATCATATTTTCGTCTCCCGAAATTTCATTTTTATAAAAAAATTAAATCAGCAGTCGCCTGTCAGCAAACAGCGCGCGTCGCCTTTCGGTGCCGCCGGTTTCTGCGCGGGCGGTTTCGTCGCCGGTTTTTGCGCGGGCGGTTTTTGCGCGGCGGTCGCCGGTTTTTGCGTCGTCGTTTTCACGGCGGTTTGTTTTTCTTCAACCGGCTTTAATTCTCCGGTCTGCGGCGCGCTGCTGATCGTCAGCGGTTCCGGCGACGCAATCGGCGTCAGATTTCCTTCGGCAACCGGTTGCATTTGCGGCGGCGGCGCGGGCGGCATTTCGACGATTTCCGGTCGCTGCGCTTCTTCGATTTTGGGCGTTTCCGCCGGTGTCGTTTCAACCGACGCTTTTTTCATCTGCGTCAAAACGAGCAGCGGAACGGCAACGACCGCGCCGAGCAAAAACAAAACGATGACGCCCGCGCCGACGTAATGAATCGGCTTGATTTTGCTGAAAAACGACGCGCTCGCCGCATTCGGCGACGCGTTCGGCGGCGCTTGATGCGCGTTTTGAACGGCGCTGCCGAGCCGCGTCGCTTTCATCGTTCCCGCCGCTTCCGCCGCCGTCGCGAGCGATGCGCCGAGCCGCGTCGCTTTCACTTCATTTTGCGGCGCAGAATTTGGCGGCGCGGCAGCTGAAGAAGCGCCGAGCCGTGTAGATTTAATCGCCGGGTTGTTTTTTTCCGGTTGCGCCGCGCCGCTTAAAATCGCAGTTTCCGCCTGCGAAATTCCCGGTCGCGACGGTTTGGTCGGCAATCTTTTGTGCGTTCCCGTCGCGCCGTGCATCGTGCCGTGCGTGGCGAAACCGGCGTCGAGCAGCATTTCGCGAAAATCGCCCGCCGTTTGAAACCGATCAGCCGGATTTTTCTGAATCGCGATCATAATCGCCGCTTCGACTTCTTCCGGAATATTCGGGTTAATCTCGCGCGGAAACGGCGGCATTTCGCTCGTCTGCATCTGCATCAATTCAAATTCGTTTTCGGTTTGAAACGGCAGCCGTCCAGTCAAAACTTCGTAGAGCATCATTCCAAGCGCGTAAATATTGCTGCGCCCGTCGGTTTCAAGTCCCTTGACTTGTTCGGGAGCCATATATTCGAGCGTGCCGATAATGTTTCCGGCGCGCGTCATTCGGGCGCTGCCCAAAAGTCTGGCGATGCCGAAATCGAGCACTTTCAAAGTTCCCTTTTCGGTCAGCATCATATTCGCCGGTTTGATGTCGCGGTGAACGACGCCGAGTTCGTGCGCGTGATCAATGCCGTCCAAAACCTGCGAGAAAACCGGAATCGCTTCTGCGGCGGGCAGCGCGCCGCGACGCTGCAAAATATTGTCGAGCGTTTCGCCGCGCACGAATTCGAGCACCATAAAAAGCTCGTCGCCGCTGCGAAAAAGCGAGTAAAGCGTCGCGATGTTTGGGTGATTGAGTTTTGCCAGAGTGACGGCTTCCGAGCGAAATCGTTCGACGACCGCCGTTTGGCTGGTCAATTCCGGGCGCAGAACTTTGATGGCGACTTCGCGGTCGAGCATCGTATCAACGCCGCGATAAACCGCGCCCATTCCGCCTTCGCCGAGTTTTTCTTCGATTTTATAATTGCCGATTATTTGTCCGATCATAATATTTCCCTCGATATTCACGCGATATTTATGTCGCGCGTCGCGCGGACGGTTTTCGTTTCCGCTTCGCCCGACGACGAAATCTTGACGATTCCGACCGTGATATTATCGTGTCCGCCCTGATTTTTCGCCGCCTCGATTAAAAGTTCGCACGCCGCGTGAACATCGGACGATTCGATGAGAATGCGCCGCATTTCTTCGTCTTCGAGCATATCGCATAGTCCGTCCGAACAAAGCAGGAAAACGTCGTTCGCGTGAACGGCAAACGGCGCGGTCAGTTCCGCTTCGACGTCCGCCTGCGTTCCCATCGCGCGCAGAATCACGTTTTTGTCTTCGTGATTTTTCGCTTCTTCGCGCGAAATGATACCGTATTTCACCATTTCCATTACCTGCGAATGATCTTCGGTGATTTGCTCGAAAACGCCCGCGCGCAAACGGTAAAGACGGCTGTCGCCGACGTGCGCGACAAACGCCGTGTTGTTTTGCAGCGCGAGCGCGACGAGCGTCGTTCCCATTCCGTAATAATTTTCATTGGTCAGCGAAGTTTGATAAATCTCGCGGCTCGCCAGTTCGACCGCGTTTTTTAGCGCGACTTCCGGCGGATTTGCATCGTCCGCGTAATAAAACTGGCTGATTAATTCGACCGCCATCTGTGACGCGACTTCGCCGGACGCGTGTCCGCCCATTCCGTCGGCGACAATCGTCAAAGTTCCTTTCGTCGCCTGCACATACAAATCGCTTGGTCGCACGTGACGTCCGCTGTCTTCGTTCGCTTCGCGCACGCAGCCGACATCCGTCTGAACGCTGGCGATCACATCATTTATTTTTATTTCTCGGGTGCTCTGCATTATGTTTTTTCCGTCTAATTTCTAAAAATCGCTCGAAACCTTTCTTTTTACTTTTTATTTCGTCTATTAAAACTATTTTTGTTTGAGTGAAAAAGTGTAAACTCGTTTTCCGCCGCCGACTTCAAACTGCACGGTTTTATCTTCAAAACCGTCGCGCTTTAATGTCAAATCAACTTTTTCGCCGTCTTTGACCGCCAAATCGAGCGGCGTCGCGCCGACTTTTTCGCCCGCGCGGTAAACTTCCGCTTTGCCTTCGTCAACATCAATTTTTATCTGCCGCGCGCTGCTGGTTCCGACGACAATCGCCGAGCTGTTTGTGTTTTTTTGATTTGAAGCAACGACGGATTTTCCCGAATCGGCGGCGGAACTTTTGAGAAAATAAACGCCCGCGCCAACGACAACGAACAACACGACAACAAAAGCGGAAACCGCGCCCGCAATCAAACCGAACGGCAATTTGTTTTGCTGTTTACTTTTTGGCTGTTCATAATTTTCGTAGTTTCCGCTCGGCGAGTAAACGTCCGCCGCGTGCGCGCCCGAATTGTATTCAGCCGAATACGTGGGATTTTCAAAACTGTTCGCGCTTGGCTGAACGACGGTTTTATCTTTGCCGAACAATCCGAAAGTTTTCCCTAAACCGTATGCCGCCGTTTTTTCCTTGTTGACGGCGCGGCGCACGTCATTTAATAATTCGTCCGCCGTTTGATACCGTTCCGCCTGACTTTTTTTCAAACAGCGCTGCACGATTTTCGCGACTTCGCGCGGAATTGCCGGGTTGATATTTTCCGGCGCGGGCGGATTTGCCGTCGTGATTTGCAGCACGAGTCCGGCGAGCGATTCGCTCTGAAACGGCATATCGCCCGTCAGCATTTCATACAAAAGCACGCCGAGCGCCCAAATGTCGGCTTGCGCGGTTGCCGGTTTGCCTTCGAGCTGTTCGGGCGCGAGATAATGCGGCGTGCCGATGACGCCGCCGGTTTGCGTCAGATTGTGCGCGGCGGCAGCCGAATCTTTGGCGATGCCGAAATCGAGCAGTTTCGGTTTGCCGCTCGCCGTTAATTTGACGTTTTGCGATTTAATATCGCGGTGCACGATGCCGTGCGAATGAATAAAACCGACGGCTTCGACGATTGCAGCGAAAATTTGCAGCGCGTCTTCGACGGCAAGCGAACGAGTTTTGACGACATCTTCCAGACTCGTTCCGTCAACGTATTCCATAAAAATACACAGTTGACCGCCGATTTCCTGAAAATCATAAAGCGTCGCGATTGAAGGATGATGCAGATTGGCTTGCAGACGCGCTTCGTTGAAAAAGCGCTGGCGAAACGATTCGTCCGTGACCGACGAGAGCAGGACTTTGATCGCCGCCGAGCGTCCGAGTTTGGCGTGTTCGCCGCGATACACTTCGCCCATTCCGCCCGCGCCCAAAAATTGCGTGATGCGGTATTCGCCAATCTGTTCGCCGATGTTCAAACGCCTTTGCATAAACCTTTTTGCGAAGAAATTTATTTAACGGCAGCGAAATCGAATGGACACAAGTAAAAAGATAAAACCGATTTTCTATCTTTTAATTCGCCTTCGCCGCCGTTAAATCCTGGTTATTCGCTGGCTAAAAACTCTTTTCCGTAGCGAATCGGAACGGCATAAGTAATCGCGTCCGCTTGCTGACCGGCGAAGAAAATGCCGATCACGCGTCCCTGCGAATCGAAAACCGGACCGCCGGAATTGCCCGAACCGGTCGAGCCGGTCGCGAGCTGAATCACGTCGCCCATCACGCTGACGCGTTTGTTTTTATCGTTTTCGTCGGAATCGCGAATGATATTGCCGATATTCGTCGTCGTCACGGTCGGGTCGGGAATAATTTTCATCTGCGTTCCCTGATTAAACACGTCTTTCGACGCGATCACGCCGTAAACGCGCGGACTCGCGCCGGGATAACCCATAATCGTGACGGTTTCGCCTTTTTTCAAAGTGTCGTAATTATCAAAAATTTCGACTTTGGTTAGTTGTCCGGGAACGTCAACTTTAATTAATGCGACGTCGTGGCGGTCGGAAGTTTGTTTCAGAGTCGCCGCCATTCTTGATTCTTTTCCGGCGAGCGTTACATCCAACGTGTCGTCAACGCCTTTCAGATTTCCCTGCAATTGCTTGCCTTCCTGTTTCGTGTTCGCCGGAACCCAATCGGTCGGCGGCGGAACGAGCGACGTTGACGCGAGCTGACCGGTCGGCGTGATGACGATGCCGCGCGGTGTATCCTGCGGAAAACGATACGTTGTCATCCACGTCGCGGCAACGTGGCGATTGGTCAACACAAATCCGTCGTTCGTCACGACAAAACCGCTTCCCGTGTGTTTGCCGCCAATCGGAACGCTCAGCGCGTTTTTCTCGTCGGTCAAAATCGGTTCGTAAGAATCGCCGACCGCGACGTAAACCGGAATCGCGCCGCCCGCCGTCGGATCAATCGGTCCTTTGCCGTAATTAACGCCCATCAAACGCGACAAAACTTCGCGATTGTTCGGCACGAATTGATGATAAACCTGCGCCTGTTTCGACGTGTCAATCAAACGCCACGCGACTTCGATGTAAACAACGGATTTGCCGTATTTATCGTTGATTTCCGCCGCTGAAAGACCTTTGCCGTCCGCCATTTTCTTTTCGAGGTCGCCGGTCTTCGTCGTCATTTCGTCTTTCAGCGCCGTTTCTCTCGTTGACGAATACCAGTATGCGCCGCCGATGACCGCGCCGAACAAAATCAAAACGGCAACCGCCGCGACGCCGCCGATTAAACCGAATTTCTTCGCCTGCGACGATTTTGTTTCCTGCACGGTCTGCGAAATCATTCGCTCGACCGTCGCTTTGCCGACCGTTCCGGTCGGGCGATTGCCGCCGACTGCGCCTGCCGTCGCTGCCGCCGCTTGGTTCGCGTTCGTGTCAACCATCCGGGTCGCGGGCATCGGCGTTCTGCCGGCGTCAACCATTCTCGTCGCTTTCGCCGCATTGTCCGGTCGCGGTTCGACTTCAAAAATAAATTCCGGTCCGCCCGGTCCGAATTGCACGGAATCGCCCGGATTTAATTTGACCGCGCCGCTGATTCTTCTTTTATTGTGAAAAGTTCCGTTTGTGCTGTTTAAATCGGTGAGGATAAAGCCGTTCGGGTCGGACGGGTCTTTTGAAATTTTGGCGTGCTGGCGTCCGACCAAATCGTCGCGGTCGGGATCGTACTTGACCGTCGCCGAATTATCGCGCCCGAAAACAAGCTCATTGTGATGGCGCAACGCGAATTCTTCGACCTGATTGGCGCGCGAACCGCTCAAGTGTTTGATAACCATTCTTTCCATATCTTTTGCTCCTCGAAAAATTATCTGTTAAAAAGGAATGACACAAATAAACGCGCAAAACCCGGCGGTTTAGTATCACCTGAAATCACTTTGGTTAAAATGCTTAAAAAGGGTGTCGGAAATCGAAATTTTTATATTTTGGCGAACTGGTATTTGCTGAAATTATTCGGCAAAACACGTTTCACCGGCAATTTTGCCGATGCAGAAATTTCCCTTCCGAACAATACGCAATATTTTTGACGAACGCGGCTCAAAATTTTTGCGGCTGAAACGATTTTTTCTCCTGCCCAAAACGATAACGCTTATGAATAAAGTGCCAATCACGCGGGATTTTGATTTTTCGGGCGAATCTGATTTAGAAAACGCCTACACGCAGGTTTACGACGAGCTGCGCCGCCTCGCCGCTTTTTATATGCGGCAGGAACGCACCGATCACACTTTGCAGCCGACCGCGCTCGTCCACGAAGTTTATCTGCGGCTCGCCGATCAGGAAAAAGGCATTTTTGAAAACCGGACGCAGTTTATCAGCGTCGCGGCGAAAATGATGCGGCGAATTCTGGTCAATCACGCCGTCGCGCGCAAACGCCAGAAACGCGAAGGAACGCTCGTCCGCGTCACGCTCGACCGCGCCGTTGACGCGTTTGCCGAAGGCGAATTGAATTTGCTCGAATTAGACGAAGCCTTAAAAAACCTCGCGCGGCTCGATCAGCGGCAGGAACGCGTTTTTGAATTGCGATTTTTCGGCGGCTTATCAGTCGAAGAAACCGCCGAAGTTTTAGCAATCTCGCCCGCCACCGTCAAACGCGAATGGCTGACAGCAAAATTATTTTTGCAGCGCGAACTCTACAACAACAACACTTAAACCGAAGTTTTCGGCAGATTAATTTTTAACCGGTATTTTACGAAAAATTCTGCGTTTGAAGCCGCACCCGAAAATTTCACAACAATAACACCAACTGTTTT
>SXGU01282203.1_pt1 | contig 17981 bp, 18 predicted proteins | sample 3174531 | NCBI WGS metagenome assembly SXGU01 (sample SAMN11356863, study PRJNA531348) | freshwater metagenome | isolation source: freshwater sample F1-140 | place: China: Fuxian Lake, Yuxi | collected 2017-12-25 | reverse complement strand
TTTTATAAACAATATAGCAAATCTTTAAAAGGGCAATTTTTCAATAATAGATATGAAAGGAATAGTAATCCAGTTTAGAAGAAGCAGACATAGAATTCATGAGAGACATTACTTGCTTGACTTAGGCATGACTTCACGTGATGAAGCAAAAAAGCTTGCAGGTAAACAGGTTTCTTGGAAAAGCCCTGCTGGAAAAATTATAATTGGTAAAATAAGTGATGCACATGGTAATAAGGGACTTGTTAGAGCAATTTTTGAAACTGGTTTGCCTGGGCAGGCTGTTACAACAGAGGTCGAAGTGAAATAATATGAAAATTTATAATATAGTCAATAACTTTTTAATTTATAACAGTTCGTTATCAATTACATCAGGAGTAATAAATTAAATATGGCCATCAGAAAAGCACTTTCGTATTCAAAAAAGGTTAATCGACCTTATACGAGAATTTCCAAAGTTAAATCACGAGCATATATCAAAGTCGTGCCTCCAAATAAAGTAGTCAAATACAATATTGGAAATCAAGTAGCTTTCGATGAAGGAAGATTTCCGTTCGTTTTGCGAATGATAACTGATGAGACTCTCGTTATTAGAGATAATGCTATTGAATCTGCGAGAATGGTTCTAACCAAAAATCTTGAAGGAAAATTACCTGGCAAGTTTTATTTGTGGGTTAAGATATTTCCGCATCATATTTTGAGAAACAATAAAGCTGCTGCCGGCGCTGGAGCTGACAGATTGTCTACTGGAATGAAGCAATCATTCGGAATTATTGAGGGAAGAGCTGCACGTGTTTTTGCAGGACAAGAATTGTTTATGGTTGCGTGCGAGGTAGAAAACGCCGTTAGCACAGCACGACAAATACTTTCAATGGCGAAATCGAAATTGCCGTGTAAGACGAGAATCATTTTTGAAAAAATAGCTCCTAAAGTTCCAGTTAATAATTAATATTTTTTAAGTATTCAGGTAAGGGTTGGCATTTGAAGTTGAGTAATAACTCTTTTCCATAGACTAAACGCGAAAAACATTCAGCTGTTAATTTGGCGTCTTCAAGAGCATTGTGCATAGTCCCTTCTCGAAGAACTTTTCTTGTTTTTACATCTACTGAACGACGCGTATCTTCTAATCCACAGAATTTCAAAATATTTGTCAAATTCATATCACTGTTATTTGTTTTTTCAGAAATTAAAAATTTATTATTTAATTGATAATGTCTTAACCCTGCTATCGCATGTAAATCAAAAGAGCGACAGGGTAAATTCGAGTCTAATTTATGTTTTCTTGCTTTTTCCATAATAAATCCTAAATCGAAGACTGGATTTTGACAGATACAATTTTTATTTTTTATTTTTTCACACCATTTAAAAAGAGATTCTAAAATTTCTTTTTGTGATTGTTTTGTTTTATCACGTAATTGTTCTTCTGTTTTGTCTATCACATCTAAAGCTGGTGAAAAAACTTCATCATCATCGTCTATTCTACACTCTTCAAGAAAGTAATTTGAAGGATTATCTAAATCTAATGCCCCAATTTGCCATATTCCATGCTTTTCAGGATAAATACCAGAACATTCTATATCTAAAACTATCATATTCTATCGCTGTATTTAAGATATAAATGATTATTGGGCACATATTTATTAAGTGTTCGTGTTTTATTTACTTGATGAATGAAAGAGGAAGATGGGTGAGGTGGTTTTCTGAACTTTCAAATAAAGATATTTCAATAGCTGGTGGAAAAGGCGCATCGCTTGCCGAAATGTATAATAATCATTTTCCTGTACCTCCTGGATTTGCGGTGACTGCACAAGCCTATGATTATTTTATTGAAAAATCTGGATTGAGAAATACTATACTACAAATACTCAATGAAACTAATGTTGATGATACTGCTCAGCTTGAAAGAAATGCAAAAAAGGTTAGAGAATTAATTGAAGATTCTTCAATACCTGAAGACTTGAAAAGTGAAATTGTTGAGGCATATGAGATTTTGGATATTGATAAAAACAAATTTCAAAGTGCGAGTGGTGGAGCGTTGGCAATTTTAAAGAATTCACATGAGCCACCATTTGTTGCTGTGCGTTCCAGTGCTACTACGGAAGATTTGGCCGATGCGAGTTTTGCCGGACAACAAGAAACTTTTTTGAATGTTAAAGGAAATGACTCTTTAATTATTTCCGTGAAAAAATGTTTCGCTTCTTTGTTTACGGCACGTGCAGTTTATTATCGAAAGAAAAAAGGATTTTTTCATGAGCAGAGCTATCTCGCAGTTATTGTGCAGAAGATGATTGACTCGCAGAAATCCGGAGTTGTATTTTCTAAGAATCCTTTGAAAAATGATAACACTATTATGATTGAAGCTGTTTTTGGACTTGGCGAAGGAATTGTTTCAGGAATGATTTCTCCAGACCATTATATTTTGAACAGAGAACTTGAAATTGTTGAACGAAAACTATCTGATAAGAAAATCGCGCTAACACGCAGTTCTTCTGGAAAGACTGAGCAGGTTACGTTGAAGCCAGAAGTGAGTTCGCGAGATGTGTTGACAGGGCACGAACTTAAAATGCTGGGCAATTATGCGAAACAGCTTGAAGATCATTATGGTAAGCCCCAAGATATTGAATTCGCGATTGATAATGAGGGGATTTATATCGTGCAGTCAAGGCCAATAACCACTCAAAGTCGAGAACACGAAACAGAAATTGAAGGAAATGTCTTATTTTCCGGATTTCCTGCTTCGCCAGGAGTTGCTTCAGGAGTTGTAAGGCTTGTTCATTCTTTAGATGAACTTACAAAAATACAGAAAGGAAATATTTTGGTGACGACTATGACTAATCCTGATATGGTTGTTGCTATGCAGAGATCTGCGGGAATAATTACTGATGAAGGAGGGGTAACTTCGCACGCAGCGATAGTTTCGCGAGAGATGGGGATTCCTGCAGTAGTTGGAACTCGTGATGCGACGCGTAAATTAAAAGACGGAGAAATTGTGACGGTTGATGGATTTACAGGAAGAATTCTTGAAGGCAAGGCTGTTGAGAAAAAAGTTGAGATAAAAGAGATTGTGCCTACAAAACATGTTAAAATAAAAGTTATAGTTGATTTGCCAGATTATGCTGTACGTGCTGCTTTGTGTGGGGCTAAAGGTATTGGGCTCGTGCGACTTGAAGCACTTATAGCTACTTCTGGAAAGCATCCTGTGTGGTTTGTTAAAAAGAACAAAATAGATGAATATGTTTCGTTACTTTATAATGGGATGAGAAAAATTGCTCAACCCTTTGGAGAGATTTGGTTTAGAACTTCAGATATTAGAAGCGACGAATATCGTAATCTAGAGGGTGCGCCGGATGTGCACGAAATGAATCCTATGCTTGGAGATCATGGAATCAGATTCAGCTTGAAGAATCAAGATTTGCTTGAAGCGGAATTTATGGCCGTGAAAGAACTTGCCGATGAATATGCGCATAAAATATTTGGAGTGATGTTTCCGCAAGTTATTTCTGTTGAGGAAGTTCGAGAGGCGAAGAGAATCGCCGAAAAAGTGCGTTTTCCTAAAAATGTAAAGATAGGAATAATGATTGAAACACCTGCGGCCGTACAAGTAATAGGCGAATTGTGTGAAGAGGGAATTGATTTTATCAGCTTCGGAACTAATGATTTAACACAGTTTACTCTTGCAATTGATAGAAATAATGAAAATGTTCAGAATTTGTACAATGAGATGCATCCAGCGGTTTTGAAATCTATCGCCTATGTGATTAGGCATTGTAAAATGCACGGAGTTGAAACCTCTATTTGTGGACAGGCAGGAAGTAAACCTGAGATGGTTAAATTTTTATTGAAGGAAGGAATTGATAGCATCTCTGCGAATGCTGACGCGGCCCATAACGTTTCAAAAATTGTGGCGGAGTTTGAGAAAAAACTTAATACACATGAAGTAATCAGAAAGGATAGTGGGAATCTTACTCCTAAATTTTTAGAACAACCCCATTCAATTGAGAGTCACTCTGCTCATGCTCATCCAGTTAATGTTATGCCTTTAATGGTGCAGACTACGCAAATGGCTGATAAGTCTTCAAATGTATCTACAGATGATATGATTTGGGAGCAGATTGAAAACTGGGGAAAAGAAGAAATGGATTATAATCCTGGCTTGGGTGCTAAGAATGACATTCCTTCACTGAACGATGCGATTCCTGTAACTTCTGAGCATTTACAATCGCGAACTTTGGAAATTCCTGTAATGGAATTAGCTGGAGATATTCTTGAGACAGGAGAACTCTTTGAAATTCAGCAAGACACTTTTTTCAAAGCATTAGTTGTTTCCGAAGTTGAAGTGAATATGCCTCGCCCAGGAGTAGCACAACAGAGAGAAATAGATTTACAAGGACTAATTGATGAAACCTAATCTATTGGATAAACTATTTTTTAAATAGAGGGTGAGAAAAATTTAGGAAATTTGTTATTTTCTAATATCTTGTTTGTTGTCACTGGGAGGTTTATACAAATTAGAAAAATTTAAATAGGCTTATTTTGATTGTTTTTTATGAAACTTGATGAAATAATAAGCCTTGCAAGGAGAGATCGTGCTGGTAGAGATATCTCCAATAAGCTTACACAAGATTCTTCTATCAATGCAGTTTATGCTTCTCTTGGAATAGAGGGTCGTTTGAATGATCCTGCGATGGCTCCTTTGATTGAGTATTCTCCAGATATGACTCCTGCAAGACAGAGAACTCATCTTGAAAATTCTTTAAATATGTATAAGAAAGAGCTTACAGAAGCTGTTCTTGAAAATACTGCGGAAGCCGTTAAAGGATTTACAGACAATAATGCTGTAGGAATATATTTACTTTCAAATCCGCTGAAACCGGCCGTTTATGGAAATGTTTCAAATGAATGGGTGAAAGACTATGCTTCTGCTCGTGAAGCTTTTATTTTCCTAAGCAATTACCAAGAAAATCCTGGAAAAGACATGTCTGGAAAAGTTAGCGCGTTTATTAAAGAACAAGTTGATTATTTGAAGAGTAAAAAAGTGAGTCCAGGACTAATCTCTGCACTTGTTTGGGTTTATGGTAATCACCCTGAACTTGCGCAAAATGAAGTTTTAACTAAATCTCAAAAGAAAGTTAAAAAATTCATTGATGACTTAGATTTTGCTAAAGGAAGAAATTATATCCTTAACCGTGTAGATAAACTTGAAGGTAAGGACAAATTAGCTGAAGTTTACAGAATAGGTCAGGCTCTTGCAGGATAATTTTTATTAAATCAATTAAACAAACTTATTTAATTGACTGAGATTTACGAGCATCTATTAATTTGTCAATTATCTCAACCATTTTTTTCATGAATTCCTCTGCGCGTAATTGCCATGATTCAATTTCAGATGCCCTTACTGACCTTACTTCGCCATGCGCGATTTGTTTGTGAAGGACGTAAATGTCGCGATACCACTTAACGTAATCAGATTTTAGAATTCCTGCTTCAACGAAACTTTCGTGGAGCATTTTTGTGACGTGTTCTGGTGACGGGGGAAGTTTACCTAAAGTGATTAATGCTGCTTGAGCGGCTTCAACCATACACCAATAAACTCCTTCAATTGAACTGAGGAGCGCAAGTTTGCTTCGGATTAAATGACTTGGTGAACGTTGAAGCGCTGCATAAACTGCTTCTGGCGTTGAATGTATTTTTCCTTGAATCATTAGGGCCTTAATTGGATTGAAAAATCCGCCGAGGTCTATCAAAACTTGACCGTTGCGAATTATATTTAAAACGACTGGGTCGCCGTGCAACAAGTCACGCCACCAAGTGGTTAGGCGCATGGTGTTTATGTGTAAGTCTTTTCCGTAATCTTGAGTCGCGATTAATTTCGCCAATTCTTCACGATACCACGACGTTAATTCCAAATCCCAGTTGATTGCGGCGTCATCAATGATAATAATTATATCTATATCTGATCCAGATTTTTGTTCGCCTGTTGCTTGACTTCCGAAAAGAACTGTTGCTTTAATTAAGTGGTCAAATAGTCTGTGAGCCTTTGTTGCAAAATCCATAGCTATGTTCTTATCTGTATGAAATGTCGATTTAATTTTTGAATTAGAATTTTCAGATTTTAGTTTTGAATTTTCATCTAACTTACGGATTATTTTTTGTTTCAATTCACCAGATTCTTTTTTCAAAGATTTTACCATCTTACTCTCTAAAGTATATATTAGAGCACATTATTTAAAGATGTCGCTGAGAGTTTTTGAGATTTAATAAATTATGAATAAACAAATTTATATAACACCTTTACGTCGTAAAATCATAAAAGATGGCGAATTACGAAAATTTCTATACTGGCTCGGAATATGCGTTTGAAAAACCTTATGAGGGATTCTTGCCTTTGGGAAGAGCGTATAGCCCGTCGGCAAAAGACATAGCTTATCCGACGGATCCTTTAACAGCGAATCAGCTGAAAAAAGTTTCGGATAAAATAAGCACGGGAGCACAAACGATAGAGGTTTCAGGTCTTGGGCTTACTGGAGGTGGCCCTATGAAACATTTAGCCTCGATACCGAGACAGCACTGGAAAGAAATAGATAGATTGAGAAAATTAACTGGTGTAGATTTGACTTTTCACGGACCACTTGTAGAATCAACAGGGTATTCAAGAGGAGATTGGTCAGAAGATCAGAGAAAAGAAGCCGAAACACAAATGAAGGCAGCGGTTGAATTAGCTCAACAGATGAATTCAGAAGATAAAACTAAGGGCATGGTAATGACTTTTCATTCAAACCTTAGTCTCCCAGAAGTTGAACGAAAATTAGTAGTTGGTAGAAACCCGGATGGAACTCCAATAGAAGAAGTGGTGCAAATGTCTGTTGTAAATACGAGAACTGGAGAAATAGGTAAATTGCCCGCTCCAAAATATGATTATCTTCAAAATAAACAACAGACTGCGCATGAAGCATTGGCTGAATTTAATCAAAAAAAATGGGATCAACATATGGAATCTATTTTCCTAAATAATAATAGAGCAAGACGAGAATTAGTGGAAACTTTGACCTCAACCAAAAAAATATCTGAAGAACTTAAAAAAATAGATATTTCATCAAGCAAGGGACTTTTTGAATTTTATAAGGATTACAACAAAAACTTTGATAAATATAAGCAAGATTTAAATGAACTAAACAAAGTATCTCCCCCAGTAGCTACAATGATTCAATCAGGAATTATGAATCTAAGAGATGCCGGATTTTTTGTGGAAGAATCATATAATCAATTAAAAGAGATTTACAGTGAAACTTACGAGAAATCAAAAGCAGATTCTAAAAAGAAAGAAGTTATAAAACGGCTTGAAAAATATCGGAATGAATTAGTACCCCTATATCAAAACTTTAAGAAAGATGGAGAGAATCTGATAGAATTTCAGGAAAAGATTAATGAGGGTGTTCGTCTTTTACAAGACCCTAAAATGATCCCTGAATTATACACTCCTTTAAAAAATTGGGCGATAGATAAAAGCTCCGATACATTTTCAGAAGTTGCTATACATGCTTACAACAATGCTAAAAAAAACGGTATCGCTCCTGGGATAATCAGTATTGAGAATCCTCCTGCGGGTTCATCTGGCCTTACTAGAGCCGAAGAAATAGCGGATTTAGTTGAGGCATCAAGAAAAAAATTTAGAGAAAAGGCAATTAAACAAGGTTTGTCCGAATCAGAAGCAAAAAAAGTTTCGGAACAAATTATCGGTGCGACTTGGGATGTCGGACATATAAATTCTATACAAAAGTGGGGATATAATAGAAAAGATGTGATTGCTCAAGCAAAGAAAATTGGTCCTTATGTCAAGCATATGCATATTGCAGATAATTTGGGTTTTGAAGACGCAGAGCTTCCAATTGGGATGGGAAATGTTCCGATAGATGAGATTTTAGCTTCGAATGAAAATTTCAGAAAAGTAAAAAAAGCGATAGAGACAGGAGACTGGTTTTCACGACAGGGAGGTATGGGGATGACACACACGCCAGTAAGAGAATCTTTGGCTGGACTGACGGTACCAGTTTACGCAATGGGTTCGGCACAGCACGCCACTTATTGGAATCAAGCAATAGATGTATATGGTGGATACGCTGGAGGTCTCGGTGCAATTAATCCGGAAATTCACCATTCAATTTATGGTGGAGGATTTAGTGGTCTTCCCGCGTACTTAGGAGGGGAAATTCCTGGTAGGGGTAACTCAAGTTTTTCGGGTACGCCGATGGACTAAATAGAAAAATTTGGACTAAATTTATTTAAAATTTAAACGATTAAATTTACATGTTTCGTCTTTTGTGTGCTTGTTCTCTTTTGTCTTGCTGACCGACGTAGGATTTTTTAGAGTTCATTTCATACGAGCCGGCCGAGTGGTCGTTTTGCGAGAAATCTTCTCGGCGCTGGTTAAATTCGTTTTGTTGTCTTAAAGTCTGCTTGTCGAGAGTGCGATTCGGAATTACTGCGCCACTTTCTGATGAGCCTACGGGAGTGTAACTACTTTCTCTGTAAGGCTTTCCTTCGCCAGTGTAGACCGGTTTGAAATTTGTTTCTACCTCGTCTTGTTTTTCTATTCTTCTTTGTCTGTTCGAGATTTCCTGCGAAACTTTAGTTTGAGTTAAGGTTGAACTGGCATTTCGCTGTAGCATTAAATTAAAATTTTGAAATTTTTCTGCTATGGACATATTTTCGACTTCTTCTTCGAGAGTTTCTTTTTTAGTAGGAACGATTTCTTTAATAGAATTGATAATTTTTTTTATTTCCGTTAATTTTGCCATAGATTTTTAAGAATGAATTATTAAAATAACTTACCCAAATTAAAATTTTAATATCATAGTGGTGTTGTGGGGTCTGCGTGAGAGGGCATGCCTTTTGATTTTTTGAATACATCAAAAATTGTGAAGCAGATTTCTCTGGAAGCTATCGCTGTCTGAGAGCGCATCACTTTTTCGTAATCACTATCTGGTTCAATAATGTCTCCCAGTTTCCATTCTTTTTTGTCTTTTTTCTTTAACTTGAAACCCGAAAATAATGCTTTGAAAGGATTTGTATCATCTGAATTTAAGTTAGATTTTTCTTTTTCCGCATTATTTTCTTTTCCTTCTTCGAGAATTTCATCTATATCTTGTTGTATTTCTTTTAGACTCTTGTCTGTTGCACCCTCAATCAATTTCATAATACTGTTGAAATCGTCTTTTTTTAATTCTTCTTTAATAAATTTGAGTTCTTGGTCATTTAAAGCGTAACTTGTGAAGGTTATTTTAGCCCTACCTCCGAATCCCCACTCTCCTCTTTGAGATACTTTTTGGGGAATGCTTCTGAACTCAAATTCCAAAACTAATATCTTAGAATATTCGCGAGATTCTTTTTTTACTTTTTTGAATATGCTTGGGAGCAACCCAGCCACGACATCATCGTCTGTGTCGTAGCCTGCACTCGCCAAAATGACAAGCTCAAATATAACTGTGTTGAATGCTGTGACTAACGCTGCTTGATTTTTTTCTGACTGTTCTAATTTTTGTGATGCCTTAAGATAGGGTTTGACCCATCGCGTATATAATTTTAGCATGTTTACTTGTGAGCGGAGATAATTTTTTTCAATTTCGTATCTCTGTTTGAGTGAGCGATGGGATTCGTTAATCCACTCAAAAAATTCTTGCGTTCTTTGCTGTAAAATTCTACGAACGCGTTCATTTAAATCAAGAGCGCCTTTTTCACCAGATTTTTTCATTATTTGTTCAGCAGATTCGAGAGCCATAAATGCATCTCTTAATGTCACAAAATCTAATTCCCCAGAAGCAAGGGCGTTGATACTTCCACGCCCCTTTTTGATGTCTACGTTGTCAAGCCAAACCTGTTTCAAAGAGAGAAGCTTGTTAAATTTTTCCTGCGTATCCGCGTTCGCTTTTTTGTAGTCATCGTAGGGTTTAAGACGCAAATTAAATTCTTTCAAATCATAAACTAAATTTAGGATAGATTTTATTACTGTATTTACATTACCCATTGTTCGGGAGACTTCCTGTTGCATTTGTGTAGCCTTACCCTGAAGCTCTGAAAAGTGACTTGAACCAGGAGACGAAACGAAGTTGTCGGTGATTTTGTCTATGTTTTTATAGGCGTCATTCATAAAATCAAGAAGCCAAAAATAAATCGGCTCGAGCCCTTCTGTAGGCGAATCATAAGTTATTTCGTGTTTTTCTATCGGAGATTTTAATCCCCAAAGATTGAACGCGTCAGCTTTGGCGTCGTCGAAATTGTATAATGGAAGATCGCCAGGTTTTAACTTTAGGTCTGAAAGTTTTATTTTCGAACTGGTTGATAATTCTGCTATTGCTTTGCCGTATCCTTTTTCTTTCACCAGCTTTTTGACATACTCTCTTAAATTTGTGCCGTCTTTTGATTCTTGGCAGTAAGTGTCTGGACTGACTACTGGTATGATATCATGAATATTCACCATCTTTTAATCAATTATATAATGAAATGTTTATTTAAAATTGTTTGCTACTTGAGTTTCTTTAATCTTTTTTCTCGTGAAGTTTTGTCTTGGTATTGACTTTGAATGGCATAATTATAAATACTTATTTCGTTTTATCTTGAAATGGGGATTTTTTCAAAGAAAAATGGTGTTGAAATTCTTGATTTACCTGATTTGCAAAGACGAGGTCTTTTGAAGTTACCTACGCCACATTCACCGAGAGATGACTTGATTGATTTGACTAAAATACAACCGACAGTTGCGACACCGATAAATCCACCGTTTCAGTCACCTAAAGCTGAAAATGAAATGCGAGGCGTTTCAGATTTTTTGAATGATTTTGCGTCCATTGGTGCAAACGTTTCAAATTCTACAAGCCCATCTGTTGAAACTAAAATCGCAACCGATAATTTACACTGGCGAGTCGAGAACACCGAATATAAAATTGAACAACTACTTGCAAAGATTGCTGAACTTGAGAAAAAAATTAATAGTTAGATTTTTTTAGATTTATAACTCGACGCGTGTGCATCTCGATAGTTTTAATAAATAATTCGGGTTTGAAGTTTTTGTAAGGCGAGCCTTTTTTATAGATGTCTTGCATAACTTGGTCTATTGGACGAGATCTGACTTCTATAATTTCTTTACCATCAGGGGTTAAATCTGATAAACTTTTTATTGGAACTACATAAAGATGCACTTTCCATCTCCAAGGTTTTTGACATTTTTTGTCTTGATATTTTAAGTTTATTTCCTCGCCTAAATCAAAGAATCCGTTTTCCATAGTGTAGTTTACTTCTTCCTTTAATCCTCTTACTAATGTTTCGAGTGCTGTGCGGTCCTCGGCTTTCTCGTGCTCAGACATGAAGAAAATCCAATTGTTAGGTAGAACTCGTTTTTCTTTACTTCTTAATAATTCGGCTATTTCATTTGTGCCAATCAAAGGAAGAGTTGCGCAAACTAATGGCAAAACTGCGCCTTGTTCGTAGGCTTTGTATCTTTGAATCTTGCGACCACCTCCAATTCTTACTATCTCGAATTCACCCGTATCTTTGGATGCGCGCATATAATTAGCCCATATCTTGTTTTTTAAATATTGTTATAATGTCAAAAACTTTCAAACTAATTAATAAAAGAACTTTTAAATAAGAAGCATATTTGTGATTGATATGGATTTATCACGAGAGATTTTGGCTTATGCTTTGCAAAATGCGATTGAGCATGGGGAATCTGATGCGGGAAGAGTTTTACCTAAATTGTTTCAGCATGGATTAGATAAAAAAGATATTTCTAAGATTATGCCCTTGATTCAGGAAATTGTCAAAAAAGTTAATTCTATGACTAATGATGAACGGGAAAAACTATTTGCTGAAGTTGAGAGCGTTGTCAAAAAACATGAGCACAGGGACGAGCACGAATTGCCCGAACTTCCTCCATCTGAAATCGGTAAGAAAGTTGTTTTAAGGATGGCCCCGTTTCCATCTGGTGCAGTACATATAGGAAATGCGAAAACATTTTTGCTGAATGCGCTTTACGCCGAAAAGTATGATGGAGATTTACTTCTTGTTATGGATGACACTATTGGAAGTGTGGAAAAACCTCTCGCCAAAGATAGCTACGATTTGATTGTTGATGCATGGAAAATGCTTGATGTCAAATACAAGAAAATTTATTACAAGTCGGACAGACTGGAGATTTATTACGAATACGCTGAGAAATTAATTGACTTAAATAAAGCGTATGTTTGTCATTGTACTACCGATATTTTGAGACAGAATCGTGCCGATGCAAAAGAGTGTTCGTGTAGACAGTTTCCTATTGGACTGCAGAAAGAGCGATGGAAGGAAATGTTCAAACCACTTGCTGAAGAGGGCAAATTTGTTTTGAGAATAAAAACTGATATGACCCATCCGAATCCTGCTTTTCGCGACAGAGTTTTATTCAGAATTACCGACAGACCACATCCTAGAGTTGGTAAGAAATATAGAGTTTGGCCGACGCTGGAGATGACTTGGGCGATTGATGATCATCTTTTTGGAATTACTCATGTTATTCGTGGAAATGACTTAATGATTGAAAGCGATATGGAAAAATATATCTGGGATTTATTTCGATGGAAACATCCAATTTTAATCCATACAGGGATGGTGCGACTCGAGGGCGTCGGTGCCAAATTGTCAAAATCTAAGGCACAAAAAGAAGTTTTGTCTGGACAATTTTCAGGATGGGACGACCCGCGAACGTGGAGCGTGCAGAGTTTAATACGGCGAGGAATAAGAAATAAAGCAATTCGTGAATTTGTCAAGCGAATTGGGCTCAACAAGCAAGATATCATTGTTCCAGTTGAAGCACTCTATGCTTTGAACAGACAGATACTTGATTCTGAGGCTTTGAGATATTCGTTTGTGCAGGATGCTGTTTCATTAAATATTGTAAATATGCCTGAGCTTGCGGAAATTTCTGTGCCGATTCATCCTGATAAGTCGGAACAGAGAATTGTAAAGGTTAGCAAGAACATATTTGTTTCTCGAAAAGATTTTGACGCCTTTAATGGAAATGAAGTGAGGTTAATACATTTGTTTAATGTAAAAATCGGCGAGAATTCTGAAATTACTTCAATAGACAATAAAAAAATTTCAAAGATAAATTGGGTTTCTGACGGAGTAAAGGCTCGCGTTTTGCTTATTGACGGAAACTTTGTTGATGGAATTGTTGAATCTGCTGCTCTGAAATTGAAGAAAGGAGACGTTGTACAATTTGAGAGATTTGGGTTCGTGAGATTTGACGGAGTTCATAACGGTGTTCCGGAATTCTGGCTCGCACATAATTGATTAAATTTGAGAGTCTGTTTTTGCTTGAAGAGAAGAATTTATAAAATAACATTTATTAGATATTTGGAGGATGTATGGTTTTCAAAAAGGGAGTGAGTGAAGTTGTCGCGAATGTCCTTATAGTTTTGTTAGTTATTGTTGGCGTTGCTGTCCTCTGGGCTGTTGTCAAACCGACGATTCAGAAAACTTCCGATGCAGTTCAAAGCGACTGCTTTACAGTTCAGTTAAATTCTGTTAAGTGCGAAATTAATCTTGAACCAGGTTCTACCGATTTTGGAAATGTAACTTATACTATAATGAGAAATTCTGGACAGGGAGATTTGAGGCAACTTGCATTGTCTTATACTGGAAACGTTATTTATTATAGTCATACTTTATCGATATATAATATTGCTTACATTTTATCTCAAAATCAAGCAATTATCAAGGAGAGTGCGCAAAATTTAGATGAATTGGAGACTATTAACATCAAAAAATCAGTGATAAACAATTTAGAGTTTAATTTTAATACTTTAGCTAATGGTATCAGCCTTGGAATTTTAGGCGTTACGCCTGCTCCTATTGCCGTTTTACAAAATGATCCTACTTTGGGCGTAAATATATTTTATTTGCCTTCTTCAATAACCACACATCCTATTATTGGAGATGAAGGCTTAATTTGTGATGTTGGGACGCAATCGATTGATTGTAGTTGTAAAGGAAGTTTATGTGGAATTGTAACTTCTACATTGCAGACATCTCCTAAATGTACATCTTTACCTTGCAATATAATATTATCCTAAGCGAATAATTTATAAACTTCGTCGTGTTTTGTGTTTTGAAAAGGAGGTTTATGAGAATGTTTAATCGAAAGGGAGTGAGCGAAGTTGTCGCGAATGTCCTCATAGTTCTCCTAGTTATCGTCGGAGTAGCAGTCATTTGGGCTGTTGTCAAACCGACGATTCAGAAGGCTTCCGATACTGTTCAGAGTGATTGTTTCACGGTCCAGATAGAACCGCAGAGCTGTATAATTTATGCGGGAGCTACTGGAAATATGACTAATTTAACTATCAAGAGAAATCCTGGAGCGGGAAATTTTGATGATATTGAAGTTGTCTTTGAAGATTCTGCTGGAGCGACGGAGCGCGTAGCTACTGGTATCAAAAGTACGGGGCCTAATGCTCTTGACGAACTTGAGACTGCGACTGCCAGTGCGCTTAGTTCTATAATGAGACCTGCGAAAGCAAATGTTGCCTTGAAGACAAACGGACAGTTATGTCCTATGACTGCTTTAGCAGTTAACTGTAATTAATTTAGTTTATTTTTATTTTTATTTTATTTGATATTTTTTGAAATTAGTTTATTAGTATGAGTTGCAAATATTTTTTACAATACCCATGCGAAAAAAATTAATTTTGTTTGAAATTTTAATTTTAGTAAATAATTAAGATTTTAAACTATATTTATAAGGAATGATTGTTTCAGATGATAATGGTGATGTTCTTATTTGAGAGGCGAGGTATTGGACCCGTACTAACGATTGCGTTCGTTACTTTGGGAGTTATTGTTGGCGTTGTAGTTTTGTGGTTTTTTGCGCAGAAGTCAATTGGTCGGAGCGAAGAAATAATTGATCCTGATTGTTTTACTGTTGATTTGAAACTCGTGAAATGTGAAGCATATGGACAATGTAGCTATTATCAGGGTGCGTCTGGTTACGAGGCAGATATACTATTGAAACGAGGCGTTGGACGTGCGAATCTGTCTGGTGTGAGATTTGCTTTTGAGGATGATATCGGACGAAAAAGTATTTATGATTTTAATCTGACTGGAATTCAGATTGAAGAATTACAAAATGTTCTTTTTACTGACCCATGGCCTGCGAGAATTCCAGTTGTTTCTAACGGACCTAATCTTGTCAGAGCTATTGCGATGATTGGTCCCAATCGAGATGTTTGTCCGCTTACGTCTGAGCCTGTTTTTTGTAACACTCGCCAGATTGCGCCGTCGTTGGGAAATACACCTGGAACAAACTCTGCACAAAATCATTGTTGTCAGTGTTTGCCGTTCATGAACTATAGCACATGTTATCCTGGAAATGATACTAACTATCCTATACAAAATGGTATCGTTTATTATAGCGGAACACCATATCCTTGGGGAGTTCCGCCTGGCTATACTTCGATTTGTTGTTCGGCAACTCCAGAAGAAATTGTTGGAAGAGCTCTTCCGAATTACTTTGGCGATTCGACTCATCCACTTAATGTAGATTACGGAAATAATCTTCTAAATTACTGGAGCAATAGCGCGGTTAATCCACAAGGAAATCGTTCTTACGGAATTACTTGTCCGTCACTTACTGGACCGCCTTTAATATCCGGGGGTTCGCAACAATGATAGAAAAAAAAGCTATAGGCTCGATTGTCGGAAACGTCTTAATTATTGTTCTAATCGTTGTTGCTGTTGGTATTTTTTTGGGTGTTTATTTACGTAATATCCGAAATGTTGCAAATACAGATTTACCTTTGTGTGTCGGAATTGACTTGAAGATGGTTTGGTGTATTGGTTTTGTGAATGGATATCCTTTGCCGACGGGTCAGTCGATAACAGGTAGCGGAATTTATTTTGTTGTTGAGCGTGGGCCGGGTGGTGGAGAGATAAGAGATTTGAGATTTAAGATAATTGATGATGTTGGAAACAGCAAAATTGAAAGACCAGTGAACTTTACCACTGTAGGATTTAGTATAACTACTCAATATAAAAAATTAGTTGAACACAGCACTATTGAAGCAGCGTTATTACCTTATGATATTTTTCAAAGTGGAATTCCGTGCGAGGTCATGGTGAGTGCAGTTGTAGGCGATTCAAATGCTATTTGTGCGCCAACGTCTGAACCTATTAAATGCCAACTGTATTCTCCCGAAACAAATACTGCTCAGGCACAAATTGTTCCGATGCCAAATTGTGTATGACCGCAAAGGTTTTTTAACTTAGTTTAATTTTTTAATTGATGATTAAAAGAGATTGTCGGTGGAAATTAAAATGAGTTGGGTTGAAGTTGAGACAAAGATTCCTTTGGGAAAAAATGAGGGAGACATACGCGAGCGCATAAAAAAAATTGCGAAATTTGTCGGCAGAGAGTCCAAGAAAGACGATTATTATTCATTAGATTATTTTAAATATCCTGAAAAAAGTTTGCGTGTGCGTGACAAAGGACGAGTGAGAGAGGTAAACTTCAAAAGACGGAAAAGCTACAAAAATGGGGTTTACGCTAAAACGGAAGTACAATTTGAAATATCGGACACCCGCGGATTTTTTAATCTAATAAATGATTTCGGATTCAAAAAATGGTTACACAAAGAGAAGACTACTGAACTTTATCAGACTCATGACGGCACACATATTGAGCTGAATAATGTCAAGGGACTTGGATGGTTTCTTGAAATTGAGGTATTGTGTAAGGTGGGAGAAGTTGTGTCTGCGCGACGTAAAGTTGCCCGTGCACGTTCTGCTCTTGGTTTTTCCGAGAAAGATGCTGAACCACGAGGATACACAAAGCAGTTATGGAATTTGAAGCATAAAGAATAATTTAATTTAGATAATTTACGCGAGATAAATAGGGATTTATTCAGGAGATAAATATCTTTCAAAATTATCCAAGAGATGAAAAAAGATATTAATAACTCAAATATATTAAATTATCAACTATTTTATTTGTGGTTAGACTTATCTTCTTTCTGGGAGTCAGCTTTTTCAAGATTTGATTCCTCTTTTTTCAGTTGCGCTTTTAGCTTGTCTAACTGTTCTAATTGTTTTTGTAAATCTTCTTTGGATAGTTTTTGCATGGCAGATCCTTGCATCGGAATTTTTTTAATGTAATCAAGCATGTTTGCTCGCTCCATTTTCAAAACGCTACGCGACTCGTCTTCAATGTGAGCTTTGAGAATTTCCATTCCTGAAAGAATACAGTTTAGAACCCAAAGTTTTTTGCCATCTATCGTTTGGATGACTGCGACGCACTTCTTGATGTTTTCAGTTATATTTCTGTTTTTCATTTCATCTTCAAGAATCCCTTTCAATGCGTCCAAATCTGTTTTTGTTTTAATGTCTAATTTTTCTGGCTTTTTATCAGGATGCATCATATCTAATAGGCGGACTTCCACATCTCCATCGAGATTGAACGCAGCTACTTTTTTCTTTGAAGGAACGTAATAATCTATTTGATGGACATTTGCGCCGGCTTCATAGTCAAGAACAAAAAATCCTGCGACCAGAAATGCGTCTGTGTAATCGCGACAAAATTTCTTGAATGCCTGAGAATTTTCTAATTTATGGATATATGGCTGTATCTTCATCTTTTTTACGATTGAATATTGATTGAATGATATATAAATATTTGTTTTACATTTGATGACGATAATATTTTTAAAGAGGTTTTTTAATTAATTTCTATGGATCAAGGAGAGTTTGTTATGGAATTTGAAGATACTAGACTTCCAATAACTCCTAAATTAGCTCGTAAGGTTAAATCGGGTCTGGTTAGTCTTTGTAAAAGTGAAGCTGTTGTTACGGAATCGAGAATCAATTATGTTTTTCAGAGATTAGGAATTAATAGAGACCATTATGTTAAACAATTTATTGAAGATGGATTAAACTTAGGTAATGGAAGAGAATTAAAAGTTGTT
>SXGU01289317.1_pt1 | contig 17989 bp, 15 predicted proteins | sample 3174531 | NCBI WGS metagenome assembly SXGU01 (sample SAMN11356863, study PRJNA531348) | freshwater metagenome | isolation source: freshwater sample F1-140 | place: China: Fuxian Lake, Yuxi | collected 2017-12-25 | reverse complement strand
CGTCACCTGGGCCGAGCTAGAACGCGTCGCAAATCTTCTGAATAACCGCCCGCGCCGCTGCCTCGGCTACAGAACCCCCAACGAAGTCTTCCTCAAATAATCTGCAACCTCAAATTGCATTTGAGATGACGCAGCGCCCTTGACCGTGTGTTGTATGAGAAGCTGCGAGCGGCCGCGCAATTGGCTGGCTACAGCACAGTCGATGAATTCATTACTCATATTCTGGAGAAGGCCGCCACCGAAATTGAGCAAGCTCACTCGGCGGAAGAGGTGCGGAAGCGGCTGCAAGGGCTGGGGTACATCGCGTGATGGAAACCATCAATCGCCTGCTCAATGGTATTGCAGATGTTGTCATGTGGCCGTGGAGTGGCGTGTCGCCGTGGCCTGGATTGGTGGTCGCCTCGTTGCTCACGTCCGTGTTGCTGGTGGCGATCTTCCGCGTCACCTCGAATCAGGACGAGATTCGTCGCTCGCGGAATCGCTTTCTCGCCCGAGCGTTGGAGTTGCTTCTGTTTCAACACGATCTGCGAGTCAGCCTGACCGCCTGCGGCCGGATTCTTGCCGCCAATCTGACGTACCTGGGACATTTTCTCGTGCCGATGGCGATCTCCACCGTGCCACTGTTGCTGATCTTTGTGCAACTGGAATCGTGGTTCGATCGCCGGCCGCTCAAGCTCGGTGAGTCAGCGGTGATTGTGGTGGAATTGGACCGGTCACAGCCGGCGATCAGCACGTTCGCCACAATCTCGGCATCCAACATGGTGCGAGTCGATTCGCCCGCCGTGCGGATTCCGTCCCGGAATGAAGTTGCGTGGCGCGTTGTCGCATCGAACGTGGGAGTCGGTTGGGTCGATGTGACGATCGACGGCCGATCCGAACGAAAGAGCCTCGTCGTCGGAACGGACCTGATCCGCACGTCGGTGCGTCGCGAACGGCGCGGTTTCATTTCCCAGTGGCTGAATCCGTCCGAGTCGCCGATGCCAAAAGTTGGTCCCATTCAACGGATAGAAGTTTGGTATCCACCGCGCGAGATCTGCATCGGCTATTCGAAGATTCCTTGGCCCGCAGCCGCCGTGTTGCTGATGATGGTGTTTGGATTGGTGGTGGGCCGCTTGGCCGGAGTGCGGATCGCGTGACCGAACAAAATCTTGGAGCAGGCGAGTCGTCTATGATTACCGTTGTTTCCGGTTTGCCCCGATCGGGCACTTCACTAGTGATGCAGATGCTGCAAGCCGGCGGGCATCCGATTTTGTGTGATGAGTGCCGTCCGCCTGATGCTGACAACCCGCGCGGGTATCTCGAATACACCAAAGTCCGCACGCTGGAACGGGACGCGACCTGGTTGGCCGAAGCGGAGGGCCGAGCGGTGAAAGTCGTCAGTCCACTGCTTCCTTCGCTGCCGACAGGGTTCGACTATCGCGTGATTTTTGTGCGCCGCGATCTGCGAGAGGTCATCCGGTCGCAAGAACTGATGTTGCAGAGACGGAATCAGCCGACCGGCCCGGATTCGGCCGCGATGACCAGACATTTCGAACGGCATCTGAAGTCGATCGACGACTGGCTTGTCAGTCAGCCGGACATGCAGGTCTTGAACTGCCAGCACGCCACTTTGATCGGTGATCCGGCATCCGCGGCTCGCACGATCGCCCAGTTCTTGCAGCGGACTTTGGACGTGAATCAGATGGCTGAAATCGTCGATCCCAACCTTTATCGACAACAAGCGTCTACCGGCTGACTTTCCAACTTGGACTATCTCTGGGCCACACGGCTCCAAGATTCGCTGCGATTCCACAAAATGGGGTTCGCAATCGGCCTCGCACTATCGCGTCTTCGTGGCCGTCTGGGGAATCACCTGCAAGTGGCCGTAGAGCGTCTCATTGCCACGCAGGATGTAGAATTTCAACGGGTTGAAGGTCGGCAGTTGTTGGTGGTCGAGGACGTAATTGATGTTCTCGTAATTCACCGTTTCCCAAACGTGCAGGCCAACCAAGATGTCGCCGACATGAATGCCATTCTGGGCGGCGGTGCTTTGCGGCTTGACCTCGGTGATCTTCATTCCGCCGCGATATTTATCACCCAGTTGCCGCTTTTCTGATTCGGCGACCGGCGCAATCCGAATGCCCATCAATCGGAAAGCTTTGTCGTGTGCCGGCTCATCGTTCTGAGCGCGGACCACGGCTTGGGTTGGTTCGGAACTATTTCGTCGTCCGGCGGAAATGGTGGCGAGCGTCATCGAGGCGGTTTCAGATTTGTCGCTGCGGCGGAACGAGATCTCAACCTTTTCGCCGGCGGGGCGACCAAGGCATGCACGCTCGAAGTCGGCCGCATCCGTCACTGCGATCGAGCCAATCTTGGTCACAATGTCGCCGACTTTCAGGCCAGCTTGTTCCGCGGGACTCCCCGGCTTCAGGCCGTCGACGCGGAGGACTCGTTGCTCACCTTTCTTCACGTCGGTGAGGATCGCTCCGTGAAATGTTTGAGACAGCCGTTCGCCGCTGAGCAACTCCGCGATGATCTTGCGAGCGTCATCCATCGGGATGGCGAAGCCGATGCGTTGTGCACCGGCTCGGATGGCGACGTTGATGCCGATCACTTCGCCATCCAGGTTGATCAGCGGCCCGCCGCTGTTTCCCGGATTGATGCTGGCGTCGGTTTGGATCAAGTTCTTGTAGCCCTGTTTCTCGTTGACCTCGACATCGCGGTGGAGAGCGCTGACCAAGCCCTGGGTGATTGTGTCGGGATATCCAAAGGCGTTGCCGATGGCGAAGACGGTCTCACCCAACATTAGATCGGACGAGGTACCCAGCGGCAGAACGGTCAGCGGCTTGCTGGCGTCGATCTTGATGATCGCGAGGTCGTGTTTTTTATCGTAAGAAATCACGCGAGCGGTGTAGCTGCTGCTGTCAGCCAGAGTCGCTCGCAGGGTCTCGACACCGGAGACGACGTGGTAGTTCGTGACGATGTAGCCCCGCTCGTCGACGAGGATTCCGGTCCCCATGCCGTTGGTCTTGCGGTCTTTGACCGGCGACAAGCTGTCGGCGTCCTCGGCCGTTTTTTCGGTGTGGATATTGACCACCGAGGGCATCGCTTTTTGGATCGCTTTGACGGCGGGGGTCATCCGCAATTCGGTGGCGAAAGCCGAACTGGCGATAACGCACGCGCAGACACACAAGCCGTAGGCGAGAGGTCGAAGCAGCATGGGAGGCGTATTCTTGTCTCGAGAAGCAGCGAATGATTTGCGGGGTCAGTTGCCTCCGGCACAGACCCCAACCAACGCACGGAGCGTGATCCGTCGATCTCCGTGTTGTGTGAATCGACCGCCGTGTCGTAACCGCTTCAGGCGTCGCGTCGGATCGCTCATAACTTGCCCAACACGACCGAGGTCAGGTTGTGCGGGCTGTATCGCTGCCGATCCTCGCTCCGGCCGACTTCTCGGTCGAGCGGCGTCAGTCGTGTCAAGTGTCAAAAAGTCGCCGCGTAGTGGACACGGTACGCTCGCTTGGCATGACGCTTGTGCTTCCTTTCCATCGTCACGCGCGCTACAACCGAACTCACAAAAAAGAGACAGCCGCAGGAGTTTCAACTCGGCTCACGTTGCCGGCCATTCGTGACGGACTGCTCCAACACCGCTCGCCCTCGCTAGGTTTGCCCAAATGTCACGACGCGAACAATTGGAACAGCTTCTCACATCCGAGCCGCACGACCCGTTTCTGCGGTATGGCTTGGCAATGTGTTGTGCCTCCGATGGCGACACGGACATGGCTCAATCCCAATTCCGCCAATTGCTGACGGAACACCCCGATTACGTAGCCGGATATTTTCAGCTCGCCCAATTGTTCGCTCGGCTGGGTGAAATCGAACAAGCTCAACCGCTGTTGCGGGCAGGCATCTCTGTCGCGGTTCGGACCGGCGACGCGCACGCGGCCAGAGAGATGAACGAGTTCCTGGCAACGCTGTAGCGCGGCCCGCAAAAGTCGCCGAGGCTCTCGGTGACTCGAATGGACCGGCCACGGTGTGAGCGGACTACCTACGCCCGCAGAATGCGATAGGCTCGGTATGTGTACTCGACACCGCTGTAGATTGTGACGGCCACTGCCGACCACAACACGAGGTCGCGCCCAATAATGAAATTCGGGGTGGCGAATTGTGGGTCCATCGACAGCAGACTGGCGGTCACGGCCGCGCACTGCAGCGCCATCTTGATCTTGCCGCTCCAGACGGCGGAGAAATCGCGGCCGTGCTGTTCGAGAAACGCTCGCAGGCTGGTGATGAACATCTCACGGCCGAAGACAATTAGCGCCATCCAAGCATTGATGCCCGAACCCGGTTCCGTGGCGGTTCCTTGTTTCGCCGCCAGAAACAAGAACGCTCCGCAAATGATGATCTTGTCGGCAAACGGATCGAGGATGCGGCCCAGCGTCGTCACTAATCCGTATTTCCGGGCAATGAAACCATCGAGGGCGTCTGTCGCGGCCGCGATCACGAACATCACCGCCGCCGCGATCCAGGACGAGCCGAGCGAGATCATCGCGAACAGCCCAACCGCCAGTACCAACCGCGCCAGCGTGATGCAATTCGGCACGTTCAGCGAACGCCGATCAATGCGCGGCAACGGCGGAGCTGAAACTTCCGCAGCGTTCTTGATGTCAGCAGTCGGGTCCGTGACTGGCATAACTTATTCTTCTTCCTCAGACGCGATGACACCCACCAAATCGTAATCCTGCCGAGCCACGATGATGACCGGAGCGATATCGCCCGACTCAAGCCCTTCGGCTTCGACGTAGACCGTGCCGTCGATATCTGGCGCGTCGGCGAACGTGCGGCCGGCGAATACGCCTGGCTCATCGGTTTCGCTGTCGATCAGCACGTCGAGTTCATAACCAACCATTGTGTCGCCGAAGTCGAACGCGATCTGCTGTTGCAGTTCCATCAGTTCGTCACGGCGAGCGTTTTTGACCTCTTCGGGCAAATGATCGCCGAGCTTTTCGGCCGGTGTTCCCGGTTCGAGAGAATAGGTGAAGACCCCCATTCGCTCGAACTTCGAGTCGGATACGAACTTCTTCAATTCCTCGAACTGCTCATCGGTCTCGCCGGGAAAACCGGTGATGAATGTGGTCCGCAACACGAGGTTCGGGATGCGGTCACGCAGCTTGTGGACAAGTTCGACGGTTTGATCGCGGTTTACTCGGCGCTGCATCCGCTTGAGCATCGTGTCGTTGATGTGCTGCAACGGCATGTCGAGGTACGGCAGAATCTTCTCGCTGCCGGCGATCGTCTCGATCAGCTCGTCCGAGAAGTTGATCGGGTACATGTACATCAAGCGAACCCAATCGAGCCCCTCGACTTGATCGAGCTGCCATAGCAGTTCGGTCAGCCGGACCTTGCCGTACAAGTCGAGCCCGTAATAGGTCGTGTCCTGAGCAACGATGATGAGCTCACGCACGCCGTCGGCGACGAGTTCTTTCGCCTCGGCGATGACCATCTCGATCGGCTTTGTGATGTGCTTGCCTCGCATCTTTGGGATCGCACAGAACGTGCAGGTCCGGTCGCAGCCTTCGGAGATTTTCAGATACGCGAAATGATCCGGCGTGATCCGCAGCCGAGCCTGATCGTTCATCGCCTTGATCGGAGCGGGCCGGAACAGCGTCCGCTGCTCGCGCTGCTGGCCGAGCATCCGATCCGCGACCTTCGTGATTTCGTCGCGGCCGAAGACGCCGACGATGTGGTCGATGTCCGGCATCTCGTCGAGCAGACTGCCGCCCACACGCTCTGGCAAACAGCCAGCGACGATGACCCCTTTCGTTCGGCCGCCCTTCTTCAGATCGAGCATCTCCTGGATCACTGCCTTCGACTCGACGCGAGATTGCTCAATGAAGCCACAGGTGTTGACGATCACAAAGTCGGCACCGTCCGCTTCAGAGACCAAAGAATAGCCATCAAGCGAAAGCGTACCGAGCATCTTCTCGCTATCCACTAGGTTTTTCGGACAGCCGAGGCTCACGAAGGCGTAGGTTCCCTTCGAGGCGGTTTCGGAGGAGGTCAGCGGCTCAAAGCTAGACGACACGGCAAGATTCATTTCGACAGAACGAAGGAGGTCCAAAACGACGTGGGATTGTAGCGGCACTCAACAGAATACAGAGCGAGGCGTCTCAGGAAATTCGGACGAATCCAGAACGGATCACTTGTGGGGCAGTCGCACCGTGCGTCGTAAGTCCGATAATCACTCGGTTTGCAACTCCTCGCTTTTGCGCGCGGTCCTGAGCACTACAATCCGCCGCAGACTTTGAAAGGCTCTGATTGATCGTGCCCGATGCAAACTCCATGAATGAAGAATTACACGACGCCTCGGCGGTGGCCGACGAGGTGCCGACGGGAGCGACGGTCCTCTTCGTCCCGCAAGCGACCTCGCCAGGTTTGTCGGAAACGCTCGTTGAGAATTCCGAGTGTTCGCCACCGATCGCCGTTCCGGACGAACCTCCCAAAGCCAAACGGAGCACGAAAAACTACGCGGACAAGTTGGCCGGCAAGACGCTGGGCATCTATCGCTGCGACACGCTGCTCGGCCGCGGAGCGATGGGGGCGGTGTACCTCGCCTTTCATCAGCAATTGGAACGACGCTGCGCGCTCAAAGTTCTCTCGCCGAAGTACGTCGAGACCGATGCCGATTACGTCAACCGCTTTCGGGAAGAGGCGATCGCCGTCGCGAACCTGCACCACCCTAACGTCGTTATGGCACACGCCGTCGGCAATCTCGACGGCCTGCATTTTCTGGAGATGGAATTCGTCTCCGGCAACTCACTGCAGAAGACGTTGGACTCGCACCAACGCCTGCCACCAACCGATGCCTTGCAAATCACGGCTCAGATTGCTGACGGCTTGGCCGCCGCGCATCGCGCTGGCCTGATTCACCGTGACGTGAAGCCGGACAACGTTCTGATGACGAAAGAATTGCACGGCCTTGGCCGTGCCAAGATTGGTGACTTCGGACTCGCCAAACGAATTCGGGGTCGGGGCGAGAAGTCCTTCGACGGAATCGTTGGGACACCGCACTACATGGCTCCCGAATTGTTCGCCGGCTCGCAAGCTTCTCCTTCGACTGACGTCTATGCCCTCGGCGTCTGCTTGTTTCGGATGCTGACTGGCCGACTTCCTTTCAATGGCAAGACCGTGAAACAGCTCATGTCTCAGGCCATGTCGCAACCGTTCCCTGACGTTCGCGACGACTGCGCGGATATGCCGAACCAAATCGTCGAACTTCTGAAGTGCCTCGTCCATCGTGATTCCGCGCAGCGTCTTCGCGACGCCGATCAGGCACAACCGTTGTTGTTCTCCGTCTTGGAAGAGATTCGCGATCTGAGACAGCTTTTGACCGAGGCGTTTCGCGAGGAGACGGACATCGCCTGGTCCGCCGGTGAAGGGGCCGATGAATTTGATGCCATCGTGAAGCTCCGAAATGGGCGCCGGCAGCGAGTGATGATTGCTCCCAGCGATGACAACGTGCCGTTTCGTCAGATCCAAATCTTCTCGGTCGGCGGTCCGGCGTCTCCGGATCACTATGAAGTGGCTCTGCGACGCAACGCTGTGCAACCACACGGCAGCATCGCCGTCCGCGATGTCGATGGTCTGCCGCACTTCGTTGTTGTCGAAAATCACTCGCGAGCCAAGGTCGCTCCTGATGAACTCTGTCGTAGCGTCCGCCACATCGCCCGACATGCCGATGCCGTTGAAGAGTTCTTGACCGGGCAGGACGTGAATTGATTTGGAATGCGGCGATTCATCGCCGCTTTCCATTGCGGCACAGCCAATTTCTTTTTGAATCCCCCCCCACGATGCGACGATCGAAAGAAAGCGGCACCGCCGCAGCCCAAAGCGGCGATGAATCGCTGCACTCCAAAGGCCGCGCCTGCCTCATCGCCGCCGCGCTGCTCTGGAGCCTCAGCGGCATCGTCATCAAAAGCCCGGTGATTCAAGCGATTCCGGTCGGGGATCGCAGCCTCGTGCTGGCGTGCTATCGGGCGCTGTTCGCGGCCGTCGGCTTGCTGCCATTTGTCGCGTGGCGTCGAACTCGGCTGACACCTCGATTGATGCCGTCGGTCGTGTCGTTCGCGGTGATGAATGTGATGTTTGTCAGCGCCTTTACACGCACAACCGCCGGAGCCGCCTCCTGTTTGCAGTACACCAGCACGGCGTGGGTCTTCATGTTTAGCTGGCTGGCCCTTAAAGAGAAGATCGATCGCGGAAATATCATCGCGCTGGCGTGCGCCATTTGCGGAATCACCTGGATTCTTTTCTCGGAACAAGACGACCAACACGCCGACGGAAACCTGTTTGCGCTGGGGAGCGGCGTCGCGTATGCCGGAGTCATTCTTTCGTTGCGCTGGCTCCGCGATGAAAACGCGATCTGGGTGACGGTCCTCAATCACGCCTTCAGTGGCCTCGTGCTGCTGCCGCTGGTGCTCACGCGACACATTGAACTGACCGCGTTGCAATGGTCGCTGGTCGCGTTCCTTGGTGTCTTTCAAATGGGCCTGCCTTACGTCCTGGCGACTCGTGGAGTCGCCGTGCTCAGCGTTCAGGAATCCGCGCTGTTGGTGTTGCTGGAACCGATCCTGGTTCCGTTATGGGCATGGCTCTGCTGGGGCGAACTCATCGGCTGGCCAACGCTGATCGGTGGCGGCTTGATTCTCGGAGGCTTGGCGGTGCGGTATGCCGTGTGGCCTGATCGTGCTCATCCTCTGTGATTTTGAGGATTTCAAGATCGTGTTGTCGGCGGACAGTTGTTACTGTCCCTGCCTGCTGGCTGGGGCGCGTTGTCTTGGCGGCGTTACGAATGTTCGATTTGAGAAGGTGACTGGAATGGCTGAAGGCACGATCAAGAAAGTGACAGACAAGGGATTCGGATTCATCGCGACCGGCGACGGCGGCGACATGTTCTTTCACATGTCGAACTTGGATGGCGTTCGATTCGATGAACTCCGCGAAGGTCAGCGAGTGACTTTCACGGTCGGCCAAGGCCCGAAAGGCCCGCGAGCTGAGAACGTTCGTCCGGCCTAGTTGCCGAATCGCTGTGGAAGTTCGAGAAGCCGGCGACATCGCCGGCTTCTTTTCTTTTTCCTGGCTCCGATGAACCCGGTGAGCGGGGCGGCGTCAGCCCCCCCCCGGTATCACGACAAACAGACAGGGGGCTGACGCCGCCCCGCTCGCCAGAATATTCAAAGCCACAAACTCACAGGAGGCTCATCATCGCAAAAAATCGAAACACCTTTGCCAAACGAAGCCGAGAAATGGACAAGAAGCAAAAGGCCGACCACAAGCGTGAGGCCAAACGCGTCAAAAAAGACAACGAGTCAGAGCCGGGTACGGAGCCGACCATCACAGTCGCCTATCACCCTGACGCGGAATTACCAAAGGGAACATGAGGCCCGGCCGCGAAAATCACGCAGTCGCGCGAGTCCTTGAAGCCTGAAACGCCAGCGAAGAATTCCGGATCAATTTCTTCGCTGGCGCTTCAGGCTTCAACCGTTTCTGGGCGGACAATTGATTGGCTTCAAAGCCCCACCACCGCGACACGGAGATCCATGACGTTGGTGTGAGTTGGGCCGGTGAGTAACAGGCCGCCGCATTGCTCGAAGAAGGGATAAGAGTTGTTGATCGCCAGGAACACGGCGGGATTGAGACCATTGGCGAGTGCCGCTTGACGCAGGCTTTCGTCCACAACCGCTCCGGCCGCGTTGGTCGGGCCATCTTCGCCGTCCGTACCGCCAGACAAAATTGCGACGCGATCGAGGCCGTCGCTCCACAGATGCTGCAACGCGGCGAGCGCGACCTCTTGATTGCGGCCTCCCTTGCGCGGCTGGTCCGTTGGAACGAGTTTCACGACCGGCTCACCGCCGCAGAGTACACAAACCGGCGGCACGGCATCGGCTTGTCCGTCTCGAATGCGGCGACACAGTTCTGCTAACTCGCATCCGACTGCTTGAGCTTCCCCCGCGTTGTTTGAACCGAGTGACTGCACCTTGAAACCCAACTCGCGGGCCTTGCTCGCTGCCGCCTCGAGCGCGGCCGCGTTGTTGCCGATGACTTGATTTCTCGATTTGAGAACCGTAACGCGACCGCCAAGGAGCGGCTCGCTCTGATCACGCGGGCCGCTCCCTGACGGTCGCGGTACGGCTCTCAGCGATCTGAAAATCGACTCTGGGACCTGCGGCGGCTGCGCGCCGAATCGTTCCAGCACAGCGAGTGCGTCCGCCGCCGTGCTGGTGTCCTCGACCGTCGGGCCGGAGGCGATCACATCCAGCGGATCCCCGATCACGTCGGAGATAATGAGCGTGATCACGGCTCGTGCTTGCGCGGCGGCCCGCGCGAAGCCGCCCCCTTTGAACAGCGATAGATGCTTGCGGACCGTGTTGAGTTCTTGAATGCGCGCACCGGAACGCATCAGAAAGCGTGTCACCGCTTGTTTGTCCGCCAGCGTGATTCCGGGAATCGGAGCCGGCGAGAGTGCGCTCCCGCCTCCGGAGATCAGCACGAGCACGAGATCGTTCGGCCCAGCGCCGTGGGCGAGTTCTAGAATTCGTTGCGTGCCGAAGACACCCTCTTCGGTCGGCTCATTGACTCCCGCTGGTCGCGCGGCATGCAACACGATCCGTCTCAAGGGACGGAAACAATCGGAGGGGACATTCACCCAGCCGATCACTTTCGCGCCGACGAGTTCTTCACCCAGCGCGGCTTCGATGGCCGACGCCATGCCGGCTCCGGCTTTTCCGGTGCCGAGCACGATGATGCGGTCGAGCGAATCGACAGCGAATGACTCGCCGCAAACCGAAAGCGTGCGACTGTCGCAGGAAACCACGTTGCTAACTAAGCGATCCGAGGCGACTGCGGCGACGCCTGCCTCCCAAATTGCACGGGCCTGTTCGCGGAGCGTCATTGGAAAGTCCCACATCAAATGCCAAAACCCCATCGGACCTGCCGGATGGAGTTTTGGAATTGTATGAGACTACGCGCTCGGACGCAGCCGGCGGTACAGCGTCAGCGCTTCGTACAGATCGGCGGAGATTTTGATTTCGTCTTCCGCGAAGTCGCTCAGCCAGGTGCGATCCGCTTTGGCGGCATCGAACAGAACGCGCACGATTTGCTTGAGCCGGACTCGCTTCATCTTGGGACGGCTCACCGGAAGGTTCTCAGGATCGAAGATTTTCAATCTGGTGTGCGTTCGGGTGGCATTCATCGGCGGGCCTTCCTTGTGCGATGGTGGGGAGGGGCGAGGGCGGGACCGATCCTCGTGATCGGCATACGTTTCATCGACGGTCCGATAGCAACGACTTGAGAAGATCTGGCGACCACACAAGATTTTTCGCGCGAGAGGTAATGATCTAAAACAAAGTGCGACGTCGGCTAAAGTCCGACTCAAGGCAGGACGACCAGTTCCGGCACACCCTGCCGCTCAGATCGCTCGACTTTGCCACAGCCAGTCGTCACCTTCCCGACCGTTGTCTCCAGCTTGCCTGGCCAATTTCTTTTTGCGAGTTCCGCGCGCGGCGATTAGCATCTCACGCCGCTTTCAGCATTCAATTGGGTTCCACGATGGACCGCAGTATGGACGAGCCGTCAATTGATCTCGCACGCCTCGCGCACGAATTGGGGCATCGCCTCGAACAAGTGCAAAACGTCGTCGCGTTGTTGGACGCGGGGAACACCATCCCGTTCATCACACGCTACCGCAAAGAGAAGACGGGCAACCTTGACGAAGAGCAATTGCGGACCATCGAGCAACGAGTCCGCTCGCTCCGCCAAATCCAGGAGCGTGCCGCCGCGATTCTGCGGTTGATCGAAGCTCAGGGCAAGCTGACCCCTGATCTGCGGGCTGAAATTGAAGCGGCCGTGACGCTCAAACGGCTCGAAGACTTGTATCTGCCGTTCAAGCCCAAACGTCAATCGCGAGCGTCCGCCGCACGCGAGCGGGGACTTGAACCGCTGGCCGCTCTTATCTGGGCGGGGGCTCCAGAACTGACCGATCTCAACGCGGCGGCTGCGCCGTTTGTGAACCCGGAGAAGGAATTGCCCAGCACCGTTGAGGTGCTGCAAGGTGCGGCCGATATCCTCGCCGAGAACATTTCGGAAGAGGCGGCTCTTCGGGAAGCCTGTCGCCAGTTGGCGTGGCGAACCGGCAAATTCTCTGGCACACCAACCAAAGCCGGCTCTGAGAACGGCCAAGAATACCGTGACTATTTCGAGTTCACCGAATCGGTTTCCAAGATCCCGCCACATCGCGTGCTGGCGATCAATCGGGGCGAAAAGTCCGGCGCGCTGCGCATCAAATTTGAATGGGACGACGCGGCGGTCAGCCAATCGTCCGAAGCGCACTATCGCTGGGAATCACATCCACAACGTGACTTCTTGAAGAGCTGTCTAGCCGATGCGCTGTCGCGACTGATTCAGCCGAGCCTCGAACGGGAAATCCGGCGCGAGTTATCCGACAAAGCCGAGTCGCAAGCGATCGACGTGTTCGCTCGCAACCTGCGGAGCCTGCTGTTGCAGCCGCCGATGTGTGGGCAGCGCGTGCTGGCGATCGACCCCGGATTCCGCACGGGCTGCAAAGTCGCGGTGCTGGATGAATTCGGCAACCTCGTCGTGTCGGACGTCGTCTATGTCACGGGCAACGCCGAAAAACGAGCGGGGTGTTCCGCGCGGCTCGCGGAACTCATGCGGGAGCACAATTGCCAAGTCGTGGTGATCGGCAACGGCACCGCGTGTCGCGAGACCGAAGATCTCGTCACCGAGATGATCGCCAAGGAAATGCCGGAAGCGCGATACGTCATCGTGAATGAAGCGGGTGCCAGCATCTATTCGACGAGTATTGTGGCTCGCGAAGAATTCCCGAATCTCGAGGCAACGGGACGCGGCACAATCTCGATTGGGAGACGCTTGCTCGACCCTCTCAGCGAACTGGTGAAGATCGAACCGCAACACATTGGCGTCGGCATGTATCAGCACGATGTCGGCAAAAAAGAGTTGAAGGAGTCGCTCGACCACGTTGTCGAGTCATGCGTGAATTACGTTGGCGTCGATCTCAACACGGCCAGCGCGTCGCTGCTGCGGCGCGTGTCGGGGTTGAATCAATTAATCGCTCGGCGCGTTGTCGAATGGCGTGAGCAAAACGGCCGCTTCAACTCGCGACGGCAACTGCTGGAAGTTCCAGGACTCGGAGAAGCAACGTTCACGCAAGCGGCCGGCTTCTTGAAGATCGGCGGCGGTGACGAACCGCTCGACGGTACTTGGATTCATCCGGAGAGCTATGAAGCGGCCAACAAAGTGCTCGAACGGCTGGGCTTCAATGCTCGCAGTTTGATCGAAGCCGAGCAGACGCGTGACGAACTGCGGCAACGCATGGAAGAAATGCAACCAGAGGCGCTGGCGGCAGAGTTGTCGGTCGGCTTGCCGACGTTGAATGACATTCTCGATGCGCTCTGTCGTCCTGGTCGCGACCCGCGCACGGACTTGCCCGGCCCGGTCTTCAAGCAAGGCATCCTCAAATTGGACGACCTGCAAGAGGGGATGGAACTGACCGGCACCGTTTGCAATGTTGTGGACTTCGGCGCGTTTGTTGATGTCGGCTTGAAGGACAGCGGGTTGGTTCACATCAGTCAGTTGTCGGCGAACTACGTCCCCACGCCGCACAGTCTCGTGTCGGTGGGCAATGTGGTAACGGTGTGGGTGCTGGCAGTCGATAAGGAGCGCAAGAGAGTCAGCTTGACGATGATTAATCCCGGCACACCGCGACAAGTGCGCGGTCCCCAACCTCCGCGCCGTGGGCAATCGCCAGACAGCAATGCTCAACCGAGCGAGCGACGGGAACGTCGTCCGTTCAAAAAACCTCAGCAGCAAGTCGCCGTTCAGACACAGCCGGCTGCGGAAGCGACGGCCACGCGGGTGCAGCGCGACGTTCGACCAGAGAGCGTTTCTAGTGAACCACCGAGACGAAAGAAGGGGAACGCCCCACCGGTGAAGCTCACCGATGAGATGGTCGAGGGCAAACAGGCTCTGCAGGGCTTCGATCAACTCGCTGCGTTGTGGAAGCAGAGTCACGCGAAGTAACACGACTAAGAATTTGGGTTCATGAGTGAGCGGCAAGTCGCTAGTCGCCGGCCATTTGCCGGCACCGGCGGCTAGCGCCTTGCCGCTCACAACCCACGTTTCAAGTGTTGACGGAGCACTCGTGATTCGGTGTCGTTCATGTCCGATTCGATTCGCACATTTGTGGCCGTCAAAGTGGCCGTGCTGCCGGAGTTGCTCGCGGTCTTGACGTCGCTCGCGGCGATGCGTTGGCCGGTGGTCGCTGTTCCGCCGGACAAACTGCATGTGACCTTGAAGTTTCTTGGTGAGACGCCGTTTGAGATGTGTGACACCATTCAACGTCAAATCGCGCAAGCGGTGTCCGGCCAGCCGCCAATTCCGTTGCGAGTGGAATCCTTGGGAGCATTTCCCACGACGGCTCGCCCCTCCGTAGTTTGGGCGGGACTGGCTGACGCGGAACCGTTGGCTGCGATCGCGAAACGATTGGAGACGCTGCTGGAACCGCTCGGCTTTGCTCGGGAGTCACGGCCATTTCACCCGCACCTGACATTGGCTCGCATCAAAGGACGCCCGCCGCGAGAGCTATTTGATTTGCTGCGGCATCATGCCGAGACTCGCTTCGGCACTTTCGAGGTTCGATCCGTTGAGTTCATACGGTCGGATCGTCAGCGCGATGGGGCGCACTACTCGACGCTGGCCTCGTGCGCGTTGGGTTGACGCGGCCAACCGATCGCAAACAACGTGGAGGACGCTTTTAACGTGCTCGTCACATCGACGGGATTTGGCTAGACAATCCGCCGGCGGCTGGAACGTAACATTGATTGACGTAGTCCATCACCATGCGGTCGGAATTGAATCGCCAGCCGAGCGTGCGGACCGAGCGTTTGACTCGCTTGATCCAGCGTTGCGGCAGGTCGTCCGCGTCCCGTTCGTAGTACATCGGCAGGACTTCGTTGCGCAGCGTGTCGATCAAACTCTTCCAATCGCGGTCGTCTTGAATGGCGTCGTTGACATGCGTGCGACCGGTGCCAATCGCGAAGCCGTTGGTGCCGTCGTAGGCTTCAGCCCACCAGCCGTCCAGGACCGACAGGTTCAGTACGCCGTTGAGCAACACCTTCTGGCCGCTAGTTCCCGATGCTTCGTGCGGGCGGCGTGGGTTGTTGAGCCACACATCTACTCCTTGCACGAGATGCCGCGCAAGATTGATGTCGTAGTCTTCGAGAAACACGATCCGCCCCTTCAGCTTGGACTGCTGAGTGGCTTGCCAGACTCGTTGCAAAATCGCCTTGCCGTTGCCGTCCGCCGGGTGCGATTTACCCGCGAAGATGAATTGGACCGGCCGCTGCGCATCGCTGACCAACTCGGCGAGGATGTCGAACTCGCGGAGGATCAAATCCGTCCGCTTGTACGGCGCGAACCGGCGAGCAAAACCAATCAGCAATGCTCGCGGATCGAGAGTGTTGGCGATCTCAGCGACCTTTTCTTCGCTCGCGTCGTTCCGGCGGGCTTGAGTTTCGAGTCGCCGACGGGTGAAGCCGATCAACTGATTCTTCAGCGACTGGTGCGTCTCCCATAACTCGCCGGCAGTCGCTTGCTCAAAGGCGGACCAGACGTCGGGTTCGCCGGTACGTGTGTGCCAGTTGACCGGCAGGACGCGGTCGTACAGGACGCGCATCTGCGGCGCGAGCCACGTTGGAACATGCACGCCGTTGGTGATGTGCCCGATGGGGATTTCTTCTTCGCTCTGCCACGGCCAGAGGCTGGCCCACATGCGGCGACTGACGACCCCGTGCAGCGACGACACCGCATTCGCTTTCCGACTGAGCTTGAATGCCAGCACGGTCATGCAGAACGCTTCATGATGGTTCTGCGGGTTGACTCGCCCCAGCCCCATCAACGCGTCATGGCTCAGTCCCAACTGGTCGGCGAGCGGACCAACGTGTTCCTCGACCAAGCCGGCATCGAAACGATCGTGGCCGGCATCGACCGGCGTATGCGTGGTGAAGCAACAGCTCGCCGCCGTTTCGCGAATCGCCGCGTCAAAGGACAGCCCGTCTTCTTGAATCCGAGTCCGAATGATCTCCAACGGCGCGAACGCGGAGTGTCCTTCATTCATGTGGATCACGCTGGGCTGGATGCCCAACGCCGAGAGCGCCCGCGCGCCGCCGATACCCAGCATGACTTCCTGCCGAATGCGGATGCGGATGTCGCCGCCGTAGAGCCGAGCCGTCAGGCGGCGATCCTCCTCTGAGTTGTTCGGAATGTTCGTGTCGAGCAGATACAACGGAATGCGGCCGACATCACAACGCCACACGCGCGCGAAAATCGACCCAGACCGCGTCTGCACCGAGATCACCACCGGCTGGCCATCCTTGCCGAGCGCCGGGCGCAGCGGCAGCTTGTCCGGGTTGATCGTCTTGTAGCTTTCCTGTTGCCATCCGTTCGCATCGAGATGCTGCGAGAAGTATCCCTCGCCATACAACAGACCGACTCCGACCAGCGGGATGCCCAGGTCCGAGGCACTCTTCAAATGATCGCCAGCGAGAATACCCAAACCGCCGGAGTAAATCGGCATCGACTCGTGCAGCCCGAACTCGGCCGAGAAGTACGCGACCGGGCGGTGATTGAGAATGCCGGCTCGCGTCGCTCCCCAGGTATCTTGGGCGACCATGTACTCTTGCCAGCGGCGGTAGGCGTAGTTGATCCGCGAGTGCAAGCCGAGCTCGCGTGCCTGCTGCTCTAACTTGTCGGGCGAGTATTCCTGCAATAGCGTGATCGGGTTGTGAGCGTTCCCAGACCAGAGCGGTTGGTTGATTGCACGGAACGATTCGTTGAGTCCTGCTTGCCAGCTCCACCACAAATTACTGGTCAGTTCCGTCAACTTCTGATGCAACGACTTCGCTTCGGCCATCTCACCGTCCTTGTCAGTAGAGCACACTCCTAGCCCCGATTGGGCGGGCGGAGTATAGCCACCGCCCAAGCAAGGTCGAGGGGTTCCAACATCCACAGTGGACAGCCGAGGATGGCACCATCGAGTCTATTTCTCCGACGATTCCACTCGCCTGTTTCAGGCTTCACCAACTTGCCTCGCCGATCCGCGAAGAATCCAATTCCTCACCGACCGTTTATTACAGATCACTGAGGTCTCCATGTTGAATACTCTGCGCCGCCACCCATCTTGGTCATTGTCCGCTATCACTCTCCTCTTGGCATTGCCGACGATGGCCGACGAACCGCCGGTGAAATGGCGGGCCTCTCAACAAACTGCCGTCGCCGAAGTCACTCGTCTCGAGCCGCAGCTCAAAGCGGTCAACAAGGCGATCTGGGAGTTCGCGGAAGTCGGCCTGGAAGAGCGCCGCTCGTCCGCCCTATTGGTCGAGAAGCTGAAGGCGTCCGGTTTCGCGGTACAGACCGGTGTTGCGAACATGCCGACATCCTTCGTCGCGAGCTACGGTTCCGGCAAACCGATCATCGGCATTCTCGCCGAATACGACGCGCTGCCGAACCTCTCGCAACAAGTTGCCGCGGATCGAGTAGCTGTCACGGACGGAGCGCCCGGCCACGGTTGCGGACATAGCGGCTTGGGGACCGCCGCACTTGGAGCGGCGCTGGCCGTCAAAGCCGCGATGGAAAAGCACAAGCTTCCCGGAACCATCCGCCTCTATGGTACGCCCGCCGAAGAGACGCTGATCGGCAAGGTCTACATGCAGCTCGACGGGCAATTCAAAGATCTGGATGCCTGCCTGCACTGGCATCCGGCGTCGGCCAACAACGTCTGGGTGATGAGCAGCAAAGCTGCCGTCAGCGTGAAGTTCTCCTTTGCCGGCACCGCGGCCCATGCGTCGGGTAGCCCGTCGAGCGGACGCAGCGCGCTCGATGCCGTCGAACTCATGAACGTCGGCGTGAACTTCAT
>SXGU01543194.1_pt1 | contig 17994 bp, 20 predicted proteins | sample 3174531 | NCBI WGS metagenome assembly SXGU01 (sample SAMN11356863, study PRJNA531348) | freshwater metagenome | isolation source: freshwater sample F1-140 | place: China: Fuxian Lake, Yuxi | collected 2017-12-25 | reverse complement strand
GGAGCCGGTCTGCCAAATAACCAGCGGAAAATTGTCGTCCAGATTGCCGTCGATAACCTCCTGAGCCGCGTCCGCTATCGCATAACCGATTTTCCGATCGATATTGTTCAGCGCGATATTCGATAATGCGGCGCAATATTTGACAATGCCCAGTGCGCGGATCAAAGGCCGCGGCAGGCCTTCGTTGCCGATTTTGAAGTGCATCAGGGAGCGCTGGGTTTGCGCGCCCCAGTATTTGTCGAAGGGCACCTGTATCGGGCCGAAAGAGTCGGTTTCCGTGCGGGTGTTGAGTAGCTTTGTGTTCATGCATTGTCCTCTGTAGTTGGGTTGCAACATGGGCTGGCTTTAGCGGCATAATATGGACCTAGATAGTACAGTGCGCCCCTCCGGCTATGAGAGCCGACTTTAACATTCCAGCATATGAGAACCAACACCATGCTCCTTATTGACAAACCATCAGAGCATTCATACCATGCAGGCACACTGCATTCACTTATGTCTAAGGAGCAATCATGAGCACTCTGTCCATACGAGGAATCGATCCCGATCTGGCAACCTCGCTTAAACAGCAAGCGCAAGCCAGTGGCAAGAGCGTTAATCAACTGGTGCTTGATGTGTTAAAAGAACACACGGGACTTCATAAAAAAAGACATTTCACTCAGGAGCACCACGATTTGGATTTTCTTTTTGGCAGATGGACCGATAGCGAATTTGATCAAATCCAGGGAAAAATTGACAGCGAATCCCAAGTTGACGATGAACTTTGGCAATGAACGCGATATTGATTGATACCAATATCTACTCTCATGCTATGCGGGGCGATGCCGAAGTTATTGAAACCCTTCAACAAACCGCCCATATCGGCATTAGCGCAATCTCAATAGGTGAATTGCTTTCCGGTTTTAAAGCGGGAAATAAAGAAAAAACCAATCGCCAGGAACTCAATCAGTTTCTTGATTCGCCCAGAGTCGAGCTATACCGTATTGATGAGAAAACAGCAGAGTATTACTGCTTGATTCTCGACCAACTAAAAAATAATGGAACACCGATCCCTACCAATGACATCTGGATTGCCGCCGTCGCTTTTCAACAAGGCATACCGATTTATACTAAAGACCGGCACTTTAATAAAATTAAGGGCTTGCTGATTATTTGACGCTGGCGCATTGAAAAGAAAGGCCGCGGCAGGCCTTCGTTGCCGATTTTGAAGTTCATCAGGGAGCGCTGGGTTTGCGCGCCCCAGTATTTGTCGAAGGGCACCTGTATCGGACCGAAAGAGTCGGTTTCCGTGCGGGTGTTAGCGGTGTTTGTCTTCATCAGTCGCCCTCCATCTATTGCTGTTAGGGACAACCAAATCGTCGGTATTCAGTCACTTCGAGTTGCCGATTGATTGCCGTATTTTTCAAGATAAGCTATCGTAATACGTTAATACAATGCTCTATAAAGATATTTTATAACCGGCATTGATTATGCTTGATACAAAATGAATTTTATTTTTCAACTCATTTTTCAGGAGTGCCGCCATGACAGCGCAAAACACAACGACAGTAGACTCATCCTGGACGGTGTTTACCGAAGTCTTAAGCGATGAATTTACCGCCAGAACCGGATTCGGGGTATATGCCCATATTACCCCGGTCGATGTCAGCCAAGCTTACCAGCAATATCAACAGCGCAATGCGCCGATGCGGCTATTCGTCCGTGAATACGTCCGGTCCTATGTATAGCTATCGGCGTCCGGCAAATTTCGCCCAACGCAAACGGTTGGCATTACTGACCACCGTTACTGAAGACATCGCCATCGCCGCACCGGCAATCATCGGGTTTAACAAAACGCCGAATAGCGGATACAACAAACCGGCCGCGACCGGGATACTGACGGTGTTATAGAAAAAAGCGCCGATCAGGTTTTGCTTGATATTGATTACAGTCGCTTTGGACAGTTCGATGGCTTCGGGCAGTTTCAACAAAGAACCTTGCAAAATCACTACATCGGCGCTTTCAATCGCTACATCGGTGCCGGTGCCGATGGCGAAACCGACATTGGCCTGAGCCAATGCGGGCGCATCGTTAATGCCGTCCCCGACCATGCCGACGATTTCACCCGCCAGTTGCAATTCTTTAACCACGGCGGCTTTATCCTGGGGCAACACCTGCGCCCGCACTTCGGCAATACCCGCCTGTTTGGCAATCGCATCGGCGGTGATTTGGTTGTCGCCGGTCACCATAATGATGCGTATGCCCTGCTCTTTCAGCACTTGCACCGCCTGCGCCGAATCCTTTTTGATCGGATCGGAAACCGCAATTAAACCGGTAACTTTGTTATCCACGGCAAGCAGCATCGGGGTTTGACCCAAGACCGACAAGTCTTCCAAGCGCTTATTAAACAACTCGAAATTAACGCCTTGCCGGTCCATCAGCGCCTTGTTGCCGAACAACACGTGCTGTTCGTTGATAGTCGCCGTCACCCCGTGACCGGCAACGGCGGCAAATTGTTTTACTTTTTCCAGTTTGACTTGGCGGTCCGCCGCTGCCGATAAAATGGCCGCCGCCAACGGATGTTCCGAACCGGATTCAATACTCGCCGCCCATTGCAGGACTTGCTCTACGCTGATTCCCGTTACGGCTTCGACGGTCGAAACCGTCGGTTTGCCTTCGGTGACCGTGCCGGTTTTATCGAGTATCAAGCAGGTTAATTTACCCGCCGTTTGCAAGGCTTCGCCTTTGCGAATCAAAATCCCCGATTGGGCCGCCCTGCCCACCGCAACCATCACTGAAATCGGCGTCGCCAAACCCAAAGCGCAGGGACAGGCGATAACCAGCACGGTCATCGATGTGACAAAAGCATAACCCAACGAAGGCTCAGGCCCGAATGCGTACCAAAGCAAAAAAGTCAGCACTGAAAACGCAACCACGGCCGGTACGAAAACGCTGGAAATTTTGTCCGCCAGACGGGCGATTTCAGGTTTGCTGCTTTGCGCTTGGCGAACGCTTTTAATAATCTGCGCCAATGCGGTATCGCGGCCGATACGGGTAGCGGTAAACAAAAAACTGCCGCTTTGGTTCATGGTTCCGGCAACGACTTGAGCGCCTACGGTTTTTTCTACCGGCAACGATTCCCCGGTCAGCATCGATTCGTCCACGCTGGAATGCCCTTCCAGCAAGACGCCGTCAACGGCGATTTTCTCGCCCGGCCTGACTCTTAGCGTTTCGCCCAAACCGACTTGCTCGATAGCGATATCTATTTCCTCGCCGTTCCTGACCACTCTTGCGGTGCGCGGCTGCAAGCCGATCAGCTGACGGATGGCGCTGGAAGTTTTGCCGCGGGCCAAGGTTTCCAGTCCGGAACCCAAATTAATAAAAGCTAAAATCATCACGGCCGCTTCAAAATAGGCATGTTTGGCCAAGGACGGCAAGGTGCCGTAATAATCGATAACGATGCAGGAATACAGCCACGCCGAACCTGTACCCAACGCAATCAGCGTATCCATGTTAGCCTGTCCGAGCGTTAACGATTTGTACGCGCCGGTATAAAAATGCAGGCCGGAATAGATCATAATGCCCAGCGTGATCAATGCGATTTCCGGCCACACCCATAAACCTGCCGATGAACCGATTTCCGGCAGCCAGTCAAGATGCTCGGCTATCATCAACATCATACCGAAGACCGCCGCGACTGCCGCTTTTTTGATCAGCTGCCGATAACGTTGCAGTTCTTGTTCTTCCTGCTCGGAAGGATCTTCAAAGCCCTCCATCACCGCGGCATCGAAACCGGCCGTTTTAGCGGCTTGCTTTAACAGCTCGGGGTCGGCATGGCCTTTAACCACGGCGGAATGATCGGCAAAATTGACGCTGACCGAAGTCACCCCGTCCACCGCCGCCAACGCGCCTTCAACGGCGCTGACGCAGCCTGCGCAACGCATGCCTAAAATGGATAAACGAACTTCATCGGCAGTCTTGGTAGTCATAAAATTCCTTGAGGCGTTACGCTGTTTCTACAGTAAAACCCGCGTCAGTGATAGCGTCGGTAATGACACCCAGGCTGGTTTTGTCGGCGTCGAATTCGACCTTAACTTCGTTGTCTTTGCTTGATGCATGAACCGACAACACGCCATCGATCGCTTGCAGTTTAGTGCTTACATTAGTTTCGCAACCGCCACATTTCATGCCGGTAACAGTCAACGATACAGATTCAGTCATTTCAGTCTCCTTTTGTTGTTAGAACTATTGTTGTTAACGAAACTTATATCATACTCGACTGATAGTCGATAATCATGGTATAAATTCAGTTATATATAGAGTTACAGTACGCTTTTATCTCTTTCGGGGCAAACTCCGCCCCTCATCGACCATCCTTTAAATCCGACACCTCAAGCACTTAAAATGGCAGACATTATAATCGGGCGGCAACAGATTTTTGACCGGAAGCTGAATATTTACGCCTATGAACTCCTTTTCAGAGGAACTGATTTTGATCTGGCCTTTAAAGAAGCCGCGACGCAAGCCACCAATCAGGTTATTACCGATACTATTTTAGAAATCGGACTCAACACCATAGTAGGACCGCATAAGGCCTTCATTAATTTTACGACGCAAAACATCCTGGACAAGACGCCTTTACACCTTCCTAAAGATCGGATTGTTATTGAAGTTCTTGAGAATGTTGAAATCGACTCACGAATTGTCGGCAACTTAAAAGAACTGTCAAAACTAGGCTACATCATCGCGCTGGACGATTTTGTGTTTTCCGATGAATGGATGCCGCTGGTGGAGTTTGCCGACATTATCAAGCTGGATATTCTGGAAATGGGCGAGTCCAAAACCCGGGAACTGATAAAACGGCTCAAACCGTATAATGTACAGTTACTCGCGGAAAAAGTGGAAAACTACGCCGAGTATCAATATCTGGTCGAATTGGGCTGTGATTATTTTCAGGGCTTCTTTTTCAACAAACCGAATATCGTTTCCGGCAAACGTTTGAGTGTTAATCAAAGCGCCGCCATTCAATTGCTCAACACCGTTAACAACCCGGATGTCGAATTTGAAGACCTGACTAAAATAATATCCTTGGATGTCGGCCTCAGCTATAAATTGCTGCACTATATCAATTCGGCGTTTTTCTCGCTGCCCAATAAGATCTCGTCCATTAGTCATGCTATTTCTTATCTGGGCTTGAAAGAAATAAAGCGCTGGATCAATATATTAACGCTGGCCTCCTTATCCAACAAACCGGAAGCGGTCATGCAAAACGCCTTGATTCGCGGCAAAATGTGCGAAGAACTGGCCAACCTGAGCGGCGACAAATCGGACAATTTTTTCCTGATCGGTATTTTGTCCAACCTGGACACTTTGCTGGATATTCCGTTGGAAGAAGCGCTCAGCCACTTGCCTTTGGCCGATGATATCGTGTCCGCGATTTTGCACCAACAAGGCCTGGGCGGCGAAGCGCTTAAATGTGTTATGAGTTATGAGCATTGGGATATTTCATCAATATCGTTTAAGAATATCGATCAATCCATTATTGGCGATACTTATATAAAAAGTATAAGCTGGGCAAAAGACGTTATGGGCACTATCAATTAATTATGTCGTTAAATACCATCACCAACCAAACTATCGCGCTCGCCGGCATTGCTCAAGCAGTGGCGCTGGTTCAACAACTCGCAACCACCGGCAGCGCCGACTCAAATGCGCTTGAGGCCAGCATTACCAGTCTATTTATTAGCGACGAGCAAGGCGCGGCCAATGTTTACGGCGGCTTGTCCGGCCTTAAACTGGGACTTGAACAGCTCAGCGAGCAAATGGGCGGCATCAAAATTGCCAATCCCGAACAGGCGCGCTATGCCGCTTCGCTGGTTTTTCTGGAAGGTCAACTGTCCAAGCAACCGGCCATGCTGAAAACCATTTTCGCAGGCATCGAACGCGCCCAAGCGCAATCGGATCATTTCGGTCGCTTGCATGAGAATGTATTGGCCAATCTCGGCGACATTTATCACTCCACTATCAGCACCCTGCAACCGAGAATCATGGTCAACGGCGAACAGGAATTCTTATCCCGCCCCGACATCGTCAATAAAATACGCGCCTGCCTGCTGGCCGGAATACGCTCCGCCATTCTTTGGCGGCGTTGCGGCGGCACTCGTTGGAAGTTTTTGTTTTACCGTAAAAAAATTCAAGCCGAATTGCAAACCCTGCTGCAAAAACTTTAACCGTCGGCATGACTTTCCTTATCGAAGCCGAACACCTGACCCGCTATTACGGCCAACATTGCGCGGTTAACGATGTCAGTTTTACCTTGACCAAAGGCGAAGTGCTCGGCTTTTTAGGCGCCAACGGCGCCGGTAAAACCACCACCATGCAGATGCTCTGCGGCAATCTCGCGCCCAGCGCCGGACAGATTAAAATCAACGGTTTCGATTTACTGGATCGGCCCAAAGCCGCCAAACTGAATCTGGGTTATTTGCCCGATACGCCGCCGTTATACAAAGAACTCAGCGTACAAGAATTCCTGCTTTATTGCGCCCAACTGCACGGCGTCGCCAAAAGCGCCGCCACTAAAGCTATCGACCGGACCAAACAACGTTGCGGTTTAACCGAAGTTGCCGACCGGTTGATCGCCAATCTGTCCAAGGGCTTTCAGCAGCGGGTCGGCATTGCCCAAGCCATCTTGCACAATCCTGAAGTCATCGTACTGGATGAACCGACGGTCGGCCTTGATCCTATCCAAATCCGCGAAATCCGCGCCTTAATACGGGAATTAGGACAGGACCACGGCGTCATTTTGTCCACGCATATCCTGACCGAAGTGCAGGAATCCTGCTCGCATGTGCAAATCATCCATCAAGGACAGCTGATTCTGAACGAAACCATCGCCGGGCTTAACCGGCAAATGGACACCGGCACCTTGCAAGTCGCCACCCGCTTAGCGCCTGACATAGACAGCCTGATGAATATTGCCGGCGTCAGTTCTATCGAAAATATTTCAGAAAACCGGATCAAAATTCATCACAGCGTAACCGCCAATCCGACCGAGCAAATCGCCGAGCACATCATTAACGCAGGCTGGGGCCTGCTGGAACTGACGCCGGTAAAAAGATCGATGGAAGACATTTTTATCAGCCTAACACAAGAGCATCGCGAGTTATGAGTAGACTTTATAAGCGCTTATTCCTTATGGATGACATTATAAAAAACTTATTCACCACGAAGACACGAAGGAACACGAAGAAATAAAACTTCGTGTTCCTTCGTGTCTTCGTGGTGAGATTTTTTTAACCGATTTTTATGGATTCATCTGACCCGTCACCATGATTTTAGCCATCGCCTCCCGCGAATTCAAAACCCTGTTCTTATCGCCGATGGCCTGGACGATATTAGCCATCCTGCAATTCATTCTGGCGTTTTTGTTTTTAACCCAGGTTGAAGCGTTCACCACACTCCAGCCCAAGCTGGCTTCGATTGAAGGCGCGCCCGGTTTAACCGACATTATCGTGCCGCCTTTATTCGGCAACGCGGGCATTATCCTGTTGCTGGTCACGCCGTTATTAACCATGCGCTTGATTTGCGAAGAACGCCGCAACAAAACCTTGTCCCTGTTGCTGTCGGCGCCCGTGTCCACTATCGACATCATTCTCGGCAAATATTTAGGCATACTCGGACTGATGCTGCTGATAATCGCCTTGATCACCCTGATGCCCTTATCTTTGCTCAGCGGCGGCGAACTGGATTTGGGCAAATTATTCGCCAATATTTTAGGCTTGTTGCTGCTGGTTACCGCCTTTACCGCAGTCGGCCTGTTCATGTCCTGCATCGCGGGACACCCTACCGTTGCCGCGATGGGCACTTTCGGCTTTTTACTGCTGTTGTGGATTTTAGACTGGTCTAGCGGCAGCAACGATCAACGTAGCGAATTGTTCGAATACCTGTCGATGCTCAGACATTTCCAAAACCTTCAAAGCGGCCTGATCGGCTCGGTCGACGTGGTTTATTTTTTACTGTTTATCACCACCTTCATCGTGCTCAGCATCCGCAGCCTGGACAACGACCGCTTGCAAAAATGAAAATATCCCCGCATAAACATCAGCAAATTCGCTTAAAAAACGGGCTCATCACCCTGGCTTTATTAGCTGTGCTCGGCAGCTTGGCATGGCTAAGCACCCGTTATACTGTCCAAACCGACATCACCGCCAACGCCGGCAACAGCCTGTCCCAAGCCTCGCAAAAACTGCTGGCATCGCTGCCCGATAAAATCCAGCTCACCGCCTATATTAAAAAAGACCAATCCCTAAGAAGCCAGATTACCCAATTGGTGGCCCGCTATAAACGCCATAAAACCGAGCTGACTCTGACCTTTATCGACCCCGATTCGCAACCGGAAAAAGTCCGCGAACTGAATATAGACCCGACCGGCGCGGTTATTGTCGAATACCAGGGCCGCACCGAAAAACTGAATTTTATCGACGAATCCTCGCTGACTAATGCCTTGCTGCAACTGGCGAACGCGGACGAGCGCTGGGTCACTTTCTTAAGCGGTCACGGCGAACGCGCTCCGGACGGCATCGCCAATTTCGATTTAGGCCAATTCGGCAAGGAACTGGATCGCCGCAAAATCAAAGCTCAAAGCGTCAATCCGGCGACGATGCCGGCCATTCCCGACAACTCCGCGCTGCTGGTGCTGAGCGCTCCGGCCGTACCCTTATTACCAGGCGAAATCGAACTGATCAAAAACTATATCCGGCAAGGCGGCAACCTGCTGTTACTGACCGATCCGGACAACCGGCAGTTGGACGCGTTGGAACAAGTCCTCGGCTTGCGCCAACTGCCGGGAACTTTGGTCGACAGCAGTTCCAAGCTATACGGCATCAACGACCCCAGCTTCGTCCTCGTCGGCGAATATCCTGCGCATCCGATCACCCAAGGCTTGCAGACCATCAGCCTGTATCCGCTTAGCGCGGCGCTGGAAATCAGCGAAGAAACGGATTTCCAAGCCGTGGAGTTACTGAAAAGCGCCGCCAAATCATGGACCGAAACCGGCCCGATAGCCGGAAAAATTCTGTTCGATGCCGATAGTGAGGAAAAACAAGGCCCGTTGACCTTTGCTTATGCCTTAACCCGTCCTTCGACACGTTCAGGACAGACTCAAGAACAACGCATTGTGGTGGTCGGTGACGGTGATTTTCTGTCCAACGCCTATCTCGGCAATGTCGGCAACCTGGACATGGGCTTAAGAATGATCACGTGGTTGCTTCATGACGACCGCTTTATCAACATCCCGGCCAAAACCGCAAGCGATAAAAGCCTGCAATTAAGTCAAGTCGGCGTTGCCGTGATCGGCTTTGGCTTTTTGCTGGTCATACCGTTGCTGTTGATGGGTACGGGGTTTTATATATGGCGGAAACGCAAACAGCGTTAAGTGATTGCAAGATCGCTTTCCTTGCATCTCTTGACGTTGGCTTTGGAAGCCGTTTTTGTCTACAACGAATGTCTGATATAGTCTAACTCTTTAAAACTGTTTCAAAATTTAAAAATGATCGCTTACAGATTTCTACATTTTCTGCATGAGCATGTTCGACTGGAAAAATGAGAAAAAGATACCAACAGTTCAATAACAAGCGAAAAATCAAAAAGCTGACAGATACCGAATGGCAACATTGTTCAGAGCTTGCCGATAAGGTTAGCTACGGCGGTAATCCGGAACACAAAATGAACCCAGGCGATTTTGGTCTTACGCCTCCAAGCGGCCCTCGTCCCGGAAAATCATTGTGCGACACGGTCAAAATATTTTCAAAGAAAATTGCTTTGGAACATCTCCAATCCGGATTGCGGCAAGGACTGATCAGTGAGCGTTGTAACGGAGAGTGGCCTCAAAATATTTGGTCTGTCACCCAGAAAGGTATCGCGCTGGAAGCTCAGCTTGAGAACCCGGAAACCGGCATTTATCACGGCTACCCGATGCCTGAGTCAGACCCTCTTGCAGCCGAGATAACCAAGTTATGGAATTCTAAATGACCACATTTAAGCTTGCTCTCGAATGGACAGCGGCCGGACACGATAAGCCGGAAATTTTCCATACCATGGCCCATTTAGCGTTGCATATTGGCGATGTTAACCTGATGCAAAATGAAGACATCTGGGCTAAAACAATTCGGGATTCCGTTCTGCTATCGGCTTACCCTCTTGCGATGTGGTTGGCGTCGTCCTGGTGGCGGCTCAATTTTGAACCCTTGCCCGCCCATGGAGTAGCCCCGTCTATCGATTGGCGCATGGCGCATGAAATGGGCGCCGCCAATCACGGCTTTGTCTGGCCCAAGGCCCTGTTTGCATCGGACTGTGAAGTCATGCAAATTTGGGCGACTCCATCGAACGCAACCCCTCAACAATCCGTTAGATATTTGAACGGGTTGAATATTTCGGCCTCCATCGAATTAACCGACTTTCAGCATAGCCTGGAATATTTTATTACGTCAGTACTGAACCGCCTTGATGCAGTCGGTTGCCGAAATACCGACCTGCGGAATCTCTGGCAGTTGATACAGGAAGAGCGTGCCGAGCCGCAAAGCCTGAATTACCGCCGTCTTGAAGCCGAGCTGGGCTACGATCCGGATGAATGTCCTGATGCACTGATGAGTAAGGCGCAAGCGCTGGAACAACGAATGGGGGCCGCGGCACTCACCGAGCTCGCCCCGGTATATGGCCGAGCCGGCGGCGAGTCACCGCTTAATGCCATTGAGGAAATTATCGAGAGCTCCGGCCTGACCGGAAAACCGGACCTGCCATCGCTGCAAAGGGCCGCCCAACCCACAAGAGGTGTACCTTGGCAACGTGCCGTCGCTGTTGCGCGCGAATTGCGTAACTCGCTAAGTAAACGGGATGACGTGATAAACAACAAGCAACTTTATGATTTATTGGGTTTGTCGGCCTCCGCCGTAGAAGACTGGAAGCCTGCCGCACGCAACAGCGCAGCCATAGCCATCCCTAAGGACAACAAACAATTCAAATTCGTACCCCGGAAAACGCACCCGTTGGCGAAGCGCTTTGAATTGGCGCGCCTGCTCGGCGACTACATCTTGACAAGCAATACCGATGCACCATGGCTGACCAGCACCGATTTATCCACCTCACGGCAAAAGTATCAACGCGCGTTTGCCGCCGAATTTCTTTGTCCGATCGATGCCCTGCAAGATTTTTTACAAAACGACTACTCGGAATCCGCTATTGAAGATGCAACAGAACATTTTCAGGTAAGCCAAACAACCGTAAACAGCCTACTAAGAAATAACGGTCTTATTTTTTCGCCGTTCGTGAACGATTACGTTGAGGCCAAGTTACCCTATCAGTTGGGTGCCTAATAATTAGTTATTGGAGCAGCCTTGGCAACTCAACGGGGGAATTCTCGACCGTTCGCCCCTGGATTCAAGTATCCTATAATGCCAAACCTAATACTCAGGTCGAAATAAATACCGGGTTTGTCACACAGATATGCCGGGAGTACCTCATATGCAGGCTGTTTTAAACTTTATTTCCCCGATATTGTAAACATCGACACAAGCCCTCATTTCCCTAAACGCTCAGGGATAATCCACAGCGAACTAATACACTATGAATACAAAAATAGATGATTTGCCATTGATTATGGATATTGGCATGAATAACGGCCGGGACAGCCTTTTTTACCTCAGGAAAGGCTTTCGCGTCGTTGCGGTGGAAGCCAATCCTATCCTTGTTAAAAATGCCCAACAGCAATTAGCCGACTATATCGCTTCGGGACAGCTGATCATTGAACCGTTGGGCCTAGGACTGGAAGGGCAATGCACTTTCTACATGAATCTGGACAATGATCATTGGAGTAGTTTCCACAAGGATTGGGGAACGCGACAAGGCACTCGTTATCAAGAAATAACGGTTGACTGCGTGCAACCTCAGTTTATTTTTCAAAAATACGGCATGCCCTACTATTTAAAAATCGACATAGAAGGCAAAGACATTGATGTCGTGCGCGCCATCCATGATTTCACCGAGCGCCCGCGCTACATTTCAATCGAAGAAAATCAAACCTACTTTTTTAAGGAACTCGCGTCTGTAGGTTGCCGGGCTTTTAAGCTGGTTAATCAACGAGACTTGTGGCAAATAAAATGCCCCCAGCCCGCTCTTGAAGGCATCTATGTGGATGCTGCGTTTGATGGAACCACTTCCGGTCCGTTCGGACAGGAGGCTCCCGGTGAATGGATGGATTTAGACCAGGCCTTAAAAAAATACCATACCGAAATACGAACCCCCAAAGGGGAATACTTGGCGGGAAACGCGTGGTTCGATATTCATGGGATGATTGATTGAATGCAAAACGGCAAGCACCACAAGACACGAAGCTTTATTTGTTCATCGCCTTTGTGTCTTCCCGGCGATAATCCTTAAGACCGAATAAATCAGCCCTCGACAGCCTGCGCGACAATTTGGCTTTTACTTTCACGCTTGTTCACATACATGCCTTCGTCGGCATGCCGCAACAATAATTCCGCGCTATCGCCGTGTTCCGGATAGCTGGCTATGCCGATGCTGATATTGGTGCTGATGGTGCTGCCCCGGTAGTTAAAACTGGTCGCCACCAAGGTTTCTTTGATGCGCTTTGCCACCAGCATCGCCTCTTCTACTGAGGTGTCCGGCAGCAATACGGTAAACTCATCGCCGCCGTAGCGGGCTGCAAAGTCGCAACCTCTTAAACAATGACGGAAGTTGTCGGCGATGGATCGCAACAGCAGATTGCCCGCTTCGTGTCCGTATTTGTCATTGACGATTTTTAAATTATCGCAATCGCCCAATAGGATGCTGAACGTGCGCCCGCCGCGCCGCGCTTGTTGCAATTGCTTTTCCAATAATTCCATAAAGGCGCGGCGGTTGTAAAGATTGGTTAACTCATCGGTTTGCGCGGTGGTTTTAATGCGGCTGAAAGCATGGTAAATATCGTTGGACAGCATGGTGGTGATGTAACCGACCAGCAACATAGGAAACAGCCAGGTCAGTAAAACGCTGCTTTGGCTTAGAGAAAAAACCTCAGCGCCGGACATAGTGCTTTGGCCCAAATACAGATAACAAGCGCCGATTAATAAGACTTCCAATAACGTGGTCAGCTTGCCCAAAGCCAAAGAGCTGGTGATAATCGGTAGAAAGTACAAGTTCAGCAACAAGCTGTTTTGGCGGCCGGTATGCCAAACAAACCAAGTGATCAGAAAAATCATGACCCAAGTTTCCAAAGCCAGTTTCCAAACATTGGCTTTGGCAAAAAAATTGAGATAATGGAACACCATAACGAAAGCGGCAAAGGCGCAGAGACCGCCCAGCAAAAAGATTTTAACGCTTTCCTCGATATGGCCTACCACCAGATAGAACATCATCAACACCAGCAGTAGCCATTCGATTTCCGCAACCGTGCGGGAAAAACCGTTCAGAGCGTCGGGTTCTTGATTAAGACGAAAAAAAGGTTCCTTGGTCATGACGAATTTTCCTGATTGGCTGGATAATGGGCAGCAATAGAGCAAGGCTAACTGCTTTAGCCTATCTTAACACAAATATAACCCACGCCATTAGGCTCCCGTGGTCAAAACCACGACTATGCCTACCTTTAAAAGCAAGCAAAATCCAAGCTATCGACACGAAAAATAGAGGGCGCGATTTTTTTACGTAAATCGGCAGGACGCGGCCATACAGAGCTAGCATTGCCGGATGCCATGCAAACGCGCTCAGCTTCCCCGGCAATAACGCATGCCTTCAACCGGTGGCGCCTACGGCTTCTCCGTCCATGGATTATTTAATCGTCATTCGTTAGGTTTTTTCGAAAGCGGGCGGAACTTAACCCTTGAATACGTTTTGACGCTGTCCACGCGATAGTGGGTAGCGATGCGGACTCGCCCTACCGTTTAAGCCACGGGCTCACGCAAGCTGACAAATTCTTCGGCGGCCGTCGGATGTACGCCGAGAGTGGAATCAAACACCGCTTTGGTCGCACCGGCTCGAAGGGCAACCGCCATGCCCTGGATAATTTCAGGCGCATCAGGCCCGGCCATGTGTATGCCGACAACCCGGTCGCTACTGCGCACCACGATCATCTTGATCAGCGCTTTTTCATCGATACCCGACAGGGTGTTTTTCATCGGTGTGAAACGGGTTTTATAGATGTCTATGTCCGGATACTGTTGTCGCGCCTGTGTTTCGGTCAGGCCGACAGCAGCCACATTGGGTTGGCAAAAAACAGCGCTGGGAATATTGTCATAATCGACCGGTTTCGACGCGTCGCCGTACAACTTATTCGCTAAAGCCATGCCTTCCGCCAAGGCTACCGGGGTCAGATTAACCCGGTTAGTCACATCGCCCACTGCATAAATAGACGGCACCGTGGTTTGGTAGTCGGCATTGACTTTAATCGCACCGTCGCCGTCCAGTTCAACGCCCAGCGCTTCCAGTCCGAACCCGGTTGCATTCGGCCGTCTGCCGGTGGCGTACATAATCCTGTCGGTGTTGACTTTGCCGCCGTCAATAAGCCGCGCGACATACTCGTCGCCGACCCTTTCCACGGCGCCAACATCGGTATTCAGCAAAAGATTAATGCCTTTTCGGGGCATTTCAGTGGTTAAAAAATCGCGTATATCCTCATCAAAGCCACGCAGCGGCTTATGCCCGCGATGACACAGCGTCGTGCTCACGCCAAAGTTATGAAGCAGGCCGGCAAATTCCAGCGCAATATAACCGCCGCCGACGATAAGGATGCGTTGAGGGAGTTGATCGAGGAAAAATATGTCGTTCGAAGTGACGATATGCTGCTTGCCGGGCATATCCGGAACCGACGGCCAGCCGCCGGTTGCAATAACGATGCGCTCGGCGCTGTATTTTGCGCTATCGACCACGACAGTATGGGCATCAAGCAAACTAGCCCTGCCGGTGATAATATCGACGCCGGTTTTTTGCAGTTGATTGCCATACACAGCGTGCAGCCGCTCTATTTCCTGATTTTTGTTGGCGATCAAGCTCGGCCAGTTAAACGTCGAGTGCCCGACGCTCCAGCCAAAGCCTGCGGCCGCTTGAAAATGATCTTTGAATTGAGCCGCGTAAACCAATAGTTTTTTGGGTACGCAACCGACATTGACGCAAGTGCCGCCTAAATAACGCTCTTCCGCGACAGCCACTTTTACCCCATAGCCCGACGCCATGCGCGCCGTGCGAATGCCTCCCGAACCGGCGCCGATGACAAACAGATCGTAGTTATAATGCGTCATTGAAATATCCCGTTTAGGCGGTCCGGCTCATTTATTGTGACGTAAATAATCCAGCATCGTATCGACATCGCTTGCCGTAAACGGGTCATCCGAACAATTATCGACTCGGCCCGGCTCGCTGAACAACTGGATAATCTTTTTATCATCGACCAGCATTGAATAACGCCAGGAACGGTAACCGAAACCCAGATTCTCTTTTCTGATCAGCATGCCCATGCCTCGGGTAAAATCGCCATTGCCGTCCGGCAACATTTTTACCTGCTTAATGCCCAAGTGCTGAGCCCACTGGTACATCACAAAGGCATCATTGACACTCAGGCAATAAACCTCATCAACGCCCAAATCGATGAGCTGCCGATATTTGGCGTCATATCCCGGTAAATGCTGACTTGAGCAGGTCGGCGTAAAAGCGCCGGGAAGCGCTAAAACAACGATTTTTTTGCCTTTAAAAATATCATCGGTGCTGACGTCCTGCCAACGGAACGGATTATCGCCACCGACGCTTTCGTCACGAACGCGCGTTTTAAAAATCACCTCGGGTACTGTTGCAAACATGTTGGAACTCCCGGTTTATCAGACAGCGTGGACAAAAAGCGGTCCACGCTGAAATCAATTAAGACAATGCGTGGAGCAAGAAGCTTAAGCCGCTTCGGTCTCCAAAAGCCTGTCCAAAGTACGGACATGCGATTGTTGAGCGGGCAGCAGCTTGGTTTCAATCAAAGAACGCACTTCCGAAGGCAGATTGGCATCCTGCAACGCTTCTTCATAATCTTCGATACCGCTTCTTTCGCCTTCCTGCAAAGCCTTTAGCGCCGTTGTTCTGCCCAACAAATCGGCGCCTCCTTGTATTATTTCCGCCCACGTGCCCCACGCTCCGGAATCTTCGGAAGGCGTTCCTCCCAATTGACGAATTTGTTCCTGCAAGCTGGAAACCGCCTCTTTATGATCCTGATAAATCGGTTGTAAATACTCCGCTTCACCCAGTGAGGCGTCTTCCTGAAGTTTATCCAAAGCCTGTTGGTAAGTCTGAGTTGCCGATAATTCGTCTCTCAGCAACTTATCGATTCTTTTAATATTTTGCATAATAAAACTCCTCGTTTTTCTTGATAACATGCACTAGCCTCATCAACTTAAGTATGTTTGCTCAGTCGATAAAGCCAAGGTTAGGGTGAGCGGAATATTCCGCCCACCACATTGATGAGTCCGTACGTTCGCGGCTGCAAACGATGGACAAAAAGCTTGCGCCCTTATCCGGCGCTGCAATGATCTCGATATTGACTCGGTTCACTCTTTATTTGACCGCCTAACTTAAGCCTTGCGGCCCGCTCCCGCTTAACTTAAACGCGGGAACACTCGCCGTGCCAGCAGCTAACAGCGCGCCGCCTAATGCACCGATGCTTCCTCGGTCGAAGCAATATCCTCCGCATGAGCCGACTCGAAGATTTGTTCCGCCTTATCGCGCGCTTCGCTGCTTTCCGCATGAACGGAAATCAAAGCCCCGCCCCCCCTGATTTTTCCTTCATAGCGTTTGGCCTCATACTCCGGAATACCCACGCCGATTAAAGCGCCGGTCAAACTTCCGGTGGCGGCGCCCACCGCCGCCCCGCTCAAAGCGCCCATAATAGGGCCGGCGGCCACAAACGGACCGATGCCGGGAATAGCCAGAGTGCCGATTCCGGCCAGCCAGCCGAGTATAGCGCCGGTGCCTAAACCGACCGTCCCGCCGATAGCCGCGCCTTCCGGGGCCTTGGTGTGCTTTTCATAAGCAAAATCCTTAGTCGTGGATTTGTCGGGAAACAGCACCGATATATCGTTATTTGAGAAACCGGCGGTTTTCAGCTCATTAACAATGCTCTCCGCCTGATCGGTATTTTGGGCGATACAAAAAACAGCTTTAGTCATAACATTCTCCTAGGCCTTTAGGGCGCTTTAATTTCAAGTTGGTTATAGACCTGCACGGCACCGGGCGTTTGCGTGGCGATTTGTTGCAACGTCATGCTCTCGATTTGATTTTCGACAGGCCCACGTAGTGTCACTATGCCGTCACGGGTAATGATTTTTATATTTTTCGCGTTGACCGATAGCGTTTCATCCGCAACCGCAGCTTTACGTATGCTTGCGGTGATGTTGACATCGTTTTCGGTTTCCTTCTGATCTTCCGGGGTTAAATTGGTGCCGTACTTGTCGCGAACATTACGTTCGCTATTCTCCGCCGCAGCACCGACCAAATAAGTTCTCGGCACCCGTTCGGCTTGAGCATTGCCGGTTATTGCGATTAAACTGCTTGCTAACGCGAACGTGATTAACAGTAACCGTATAGACATAGTCATCTCCTTCATATTGAGGTTTTCCCAAAAACCGAAGCGCAACCCTATCGGCCTTATTCTTCCAATCCTACGATCATGTACTTATCTAAAACAGCGAATGGCTTGAACGATGTTGGCTTATAGTCAAACAGGCCGTCTAAAGACAAATCCAAGATAATAAAGACTTTACCGGAAACATTTTTTAGCGTCGGTACGGTGTCCCACATAGAAGATGAATTGCTTTACGGTGGCGGTAAACTCTACACAAGGACAGACTTATTGCGGCCGACGAAACCCATCGGCCACCATACCTGTGGAGCCGAGTGCCTGATTACAGTAGAATTGTCGGCTATCACATTCCCTTAATGAAAGTTTCCTTCGAGGTTGTCCATGCCCCAATACCGTTCCCGCACCACCACCCACGG
>SXGU01550688.1_pt1 | contig 18004 bp, 17 predicted proteins | sample 3174531 | NCBI WGS metagenome assembly SXGU01 (sample SAMN11356863, study PRJNA531348) | freshwater metagenome | isolation source: freshwater sample F1-140 | place: China: Fuxian Lake, Yuxi | collected 2017-12-25 | reverse complement strand
GGATTGACCAGGCCCAGTCGCTCAATCTGTACATGGCCGAACCCTCCGGCAAAAAGCTGGACATCCTCTACAAGCTGGCCTGGATACGGGGACTCAAAACCACCTATTATCTGAGGACGCTGGGTGCGACCCATGTCGAAAAAAGCACCGCCTTTGACGGCAAGCTCAATGCCGTCAGGGAGGCGGGCGTTGCCGCAGTGGAACCGGGTGCCAAATTGTGCGCCATTGATGATCCTGCCTGCGAAGCCTGTCAATAAGCAGGGGCAAGCCGTCGATGCCGGGATGGTTGAACCCCATCCCGGCCCCGCCGTCAGTTGCCGCGTATCAGTTGTTTGATTTCCTCGCCACTGACCACTTCCCGCTCCTGTAACAACCGGGCCATGGCATCCAGGGTATCCCGGTGTGTGGTCAGAATGTCCCGGGCATGGCGGTGGCCCTCCTCAATCAATCCCCGCACTTCCGCGTCGATCAGGCGAGCCGTGTCCTCGCCGAAATTGTGCTCTTCCGCACTTTCGACATTGAGATAGGCCAGTTGCTGGCGCTTGCCATAGGTCATGGGCCCCAGGTTCTGGTTCATGCCCAGTTGGCACACCATGGCACGGGCAATCTCCGAGGCTTTTTCCAGATCGTTCTGGGCTCCGCTCGAGACACACCCCAGTACCAGTTCTTCCGCACAACGCCCGGCCAGCAAAATGGTGATTTGATCACGCAATTCGGGTTCGGTGGAGAGGAATTTTTCTTCCACCGGCAGTTGCAGGGTGAATCCCAGTGCGGCTGCTCCCCGTGGGATGATGGACACCTTGTGAACCGGTTCGCCGGTCGGGACAATTTCAGCCACCAGCGCATGACCGGATTCATGATAAGCCACCCGCCGTTTTTCAGTTTCGTTGAGGGCACGGCTCTTTTTTTCAGGCCCTGCCATCACCCGGTCAATCGCGGCCTCAAAATGAGACATGGCGACGGCATCCTGGTTATCCCTGACGGCAATGATGGCGGCTTCGTTGCTGATGTTGGCCAGATCGGCACCGACCAGTCCCGGGGTACGCTGGGCCACAACCCGCAGTTCTACATCAGCCCCCAGAGTGATCCGGGCGGTATGAAGTTCGAGGATGGCCAGACGGTCTTCCAGCCCGGGTTTGTCCACCACAATCTGCCGATCAAACCGGCCAGCCCGCAGCAAGGCCTTGTCCAGGATTTCCGGACGGTTGGTGGCCGCCATCACTACAACCCCGGCCGAGGGGTCGAATCCGTCCATTTCGGTGAGTAACTGGTTGAGGGTTTGTTCGCGTTCGTCATGCCCGCCCATCACCACCGGGCCGCCCCGGGTCCGGCCAATGGCGTCAAGCTCATCAATAAAAATCATGCAGGGGGCTTTTTGCCGGGCCTGCTCAAAAATGTCACGAACCCGGGCCGCTCCCACGCCGACAAACATCTCAATGAATTCAGCCGCACTGATGTTGAAAAACGGCACACCCGCTTCACCGGCCACCGCCCGTGCCAGCAAGGTTTTGCCGGTACCAGGGGGGCCTACCAGCAACACGCCCTTGGGCATGCGTCCGCCCAGACGCTGGATACGGGAGGGATTCCGCATGAATTCAATGCTTTCGCGGAGTTCCTGCTTGGCTTCCAGCGCACCGGCTACATCCTGGAAACTGATCTGCCCGGATGACTCGGCATGAATGCGGGCGCGACCCCGGCCCATATTGAGAAACCCCCCCGGCCCGCTCATGCGACGGGCCATCAGGCTCCAGAGGCCAAACAAGACCACCATGGGCAGCAACCAGTTGAACAGGAAATTGCCCAGCCAGTTGCTGCCATAGCGCACCGTGTACTGCACCCCCTTGGCCTGCAGGGTGTTGGCCAACTCCTGGTTGGCCAGCGGAACGGTGATGAAGTCGCGGGGCTCGGCCCCCGGTGTGGCGGGTTTGAGGTGACCGGTGATAACCTGATCGGTAATCAGGCTGTCTGCCACATTTCCCTCCTCCACATGGCGCAGAAATTCGCTATAGGGTATCTCGTCTTCCCGTACCTCCCGGTAGCTTTGCCAGAGGTACAGCAGCGAAAACACCGCCAGCACCATCAGCAGATGCCGACTGATGCCACCCGGTTGATCCGGTTGCGGTGTTCGGGCTTTATCCGCAGGCGGTTTTTGCCAGGCTTCCAGCCTGGCTCTGGTTGCCTTGAGATGCCGCAGCAGTTGCTGTGCCCAGCCACTTGGTGTGTTTGTCATGATTGAACGCCTCGTGTTTTCAGATTGAATCAATATCCTGGATCATTCGTCTTGCCACAACCGTCGCGCCGGGTTTGTCGTCATACTCCTGACACGGTAAAGGTTGAACCTTTACGCCCTGCTGATCCGTTCAGGGCTCTCTGACCTGAAGTATAATCGCTTCACCGCCTTGAGAGTGTCTCACCGGTATTTTTCCGAACCCGCACCATTCGCTTTATAATCTCCCTCCTTTGCCACAGTCATCATCAGGGTATTCATGAGAATAGCAATCCTGTCCCGAAATCCCGTGCTCTATTCGACCAGACGCCTGGTCGAGGCGGCGGTCAGCCGTGGTCACGACGCCCGGGTAATTGATCCCCTGCATGTGTACATGGACATCACGTCCACCAAACCTGCCGTTTTTCTGGGCGACCAGCGACTCAAGGGATTTGGGGCGGTCATTCCCCGCATCGGTGCCTCAATCACCTTTTACGGACTGGCGGTGCTGCGCCAGTTCGAGATGATGGATGTGTATCCGCTCAATCAGTCCATGGCCATTGGTCGTTCCCGCGACAAACTTCGCTGCCATCAGTTGCTGGCCCGGGCCGGGCTGGGATTACCCGTCACCGGGTTTGCCCACAGTCCGGATGACATCAAGTCACTCATCAAACTGGTGGGAGGCCCGCCCCTGATCATCAAGTTGCTGGAGGGAACCCAGGGCAAGGGCGTGGTGCTGGCAGAAACCGGCCAGGCCGCCGAAAGCGTGATTGATGCCTTCCGTAAACTCGACGCCAACCTGCTGGTACAGGAATATGTCAGCGAGGCTGGCGGCAGTGATATCCGCTGCCTGGTAGTTGGTGGCAAGGTGATTGCCGCCATGAAACGCACCGCCCGCGAGGGTGAGTTTCGTTCCAACCTGCACCGGGGCGGGGTTGGCTCCACCGTGGAACTGAGCCCGGAAGAACAGGAAACCGCCATCCAGGCTGCCGAGACAGTGGGACTCAACGTGGCCGGGGTTGATATTGTTCGCAGCAAGCGCGGCCCGCTGGTGCTGGAAGTCAATTCCTCTCCGGGACTACAGGGCATTGAAGCCATCACCGGCATTGATGTAGCCGGACTCATCATCGGATTCATTGAAGACAATGCCAGACACCACAAAAGTTTCAAGCGCGGAATGGGCTGATGACCGGGCTGGAATGACCGCTGCATCGACCGTCTGAACCGCCCCGGGTCATCTGTTCTGTCCGGTGATTGCCCGGATCATGCCGATATGGTTTCATAGCCGCCGCTGGCCCAAACCGGCAATCCGACAACAATGACAAGAGGCATCCTGATGACCCCGTCTGCTGAAGAAGACTATCTGCGTACCGACCGTTCGGCCCTGTTTGCCGAACTGACCGAATTACTAAAGCCGCTGGCCTGCTATGAAAAGCAACCCGACTACTACCTGAGGCGTTTTGCCTGGTATGTCATCGTGCATGTTGCCATGATGGTGGCCGTAGCCGGGACAACCAACCCGGCCCTGTGCATCCTGTTCCTGAGTATTGATGCGGTTTACATTCTCCGCATGGGTTTTATCGGTCACGATCTGGCCCACGGTGCCACCGCCAATACCCGGTTTTACAAGGATGTCATGGGCGAATTTGTCTGGAGTTTCTTTCTGGGACTCAGCAAGGAGTTCTGGGACAAGAAACATACCCTGCATCATAAATTCACCAACATCTCGGCAGCGGAAGACAGCGATCCCGATATCGAAACGCCGCCGTTCATTCTGGGCGAATCCCAGATCAAACCCTATACCCATCCGCTGGCCTGGTGGATAGCCCGGAGCCAGCATGTCGTATACTGGCTGGCCCTGACCCTGCTGGTGATAGGTCTCAGCATTGAAAGCCTGCTGTTTGTCCTCAGCGGCCGGTTCAAGGGGCGGACATTCGTCATTGACAGCAACAAATATGCTGTGATTGCACTGATAGTCTCAGGCTACTTCATCAACAACATGGCCCTGTTCATGGCCAAACCCCTGTGGCTGGGGCTGTTGCTGCTGCTCTACAAATACCTGATTGCCGGCTTCTGCATCGGCCTGGTGTTCGCCCTCAATCACGTAGGCCTGCCCACCCTCAACGGCACTTACCCGGTGGATCGCCTGACCCTGCAAACCTATACCACCCGCAACATCAATGGCCGCTTCGGTCGCTGGTTCTGGGGGGTTCTGGCCTATCAGACCGAACATCATTTGTGGCCGGCCATTTCCTGGCACAAGTTACCGGAGGCAGCAGCGCTGACCCGGGCGTTTTGTCAGAAGCACGGCATTATTTACAACGAAACCAGCCCGGTACAAGCCTTTATGGAGTCATTCCGGGTATTACAAAACCTCAGCCGCAAAGCGGTACTTACCACGGGAGATTCCTGACATGATCGGCGAACATCACAGCTACCGGATTGATGCCTTCAAGGGCAAGTTGTTTCCAGTCATTGGTCTGGCCAAACTGGTTTTCGGAATGCCTTTCATCTATGCCCTCATCCTGCCCATTACCCTGCTGGATGCCCTGGCCTCACTGTATCAGACCGTCTGTTTTCCGCTCTACCGCATACCCCGGATTGAGCGGGGGCAATTCATGCAGATTCGCCGCTCCGGACTGGAAGCCCTCAATATCGTTGACCGGCTCAACTGCTACTATTGCAGTTATGCCAACGGCGTATTGCGTTACGTGCAGAAAATTGCCGCCGAAACCGAACGGATGTGGTGTCCCATCCGCCAGATGCAGAAGAAAAACTACACCCCCCCCTCACATCATGCTGATTTTTCCGAAAACGGTACCCGCGAGGCACTGGAACAGTATTACGCCCGTTACGAACTGGAACTGGAAGCCACGCCACCGGCCACGGAAAAACCGGGCGGGTAACTCACCATTCGCCATGATCCGTCGTGTTGTGTAGCCCAAAGCAAAACCCTGTGCCAACTCCGGAAGTCGGGACGGACGACCGCATCTCGTCAGGCGTGCCGGATTTTCGGCAGGCAGTGCTGAACTGGTTTGACCGGCATGGCCGCAAGGATTTACCCTGGCAAACCGAAAAAACGCCCTATGCGGTATGGATTTCAGAAGTCATGCTGCAACAAACCCAGGTGGCAACGGTTATTCCCTACTATCAGCGTTTCATGGCCCGGTTTCCCGCTGTGGCCGCGCTGGCGGTGGCCAGTCTGGACGAGGTACTCGCAGCCTGGTCCGGTCTGGGCTATTACGCCCGCGCCCGTCATCTCCATGCCGCAGCCGCCTTGCTGGTGACCCGGCATCAGGGGCAGATTCCCTGTGACATGACGGCATTGACCGACCTGCCCGGCATCGGTCGCTCCACCGCCGGTGCCATTCTCAGCCTGGGGTATGGTCAGCGGGCAGCGATCCTTGACGGCAATGTCAAGCGGGTGTTGAGTCGGCATTTTGCGGTGGAGGGCTGGCCGGGTCAGAGTCGGGTCAGTGCAGAACTGTGGCGTTTGAGCGAATGCCTGACGCCGACCCGGCGGGTGGCGGACTACAACCAGGCCATGATGGATCTGGGAGCGACCTGCTGCCTCAAAAGCCGACCGGTTTGCATTGGCTGCCCGCTATCAACCACCTGCCAGGCCCTGGCAAGCAGTCGGGTGGCCGAACTCCCGGCGGCGCGTCCCCGCGCTGCCCTGCCCTGCCGCCGCTGTTACCTGCTGATACTGACCGACCGTGTCGGCAGAATCCGGCTGGTTCAGCGACCACCGGCAGGTTTGTGGGGAGGCTTGTGGGCCTTCCCCGAATTTGCCACGGAGGCAGCCCTGAACGACGGGTGCCTGAAGTACGGTCTGGATCCGCGCAGGCTGCGGGTGGGTCCGTCTGGACGCCACAGTTTTTCCCATTACCATCTTGATTACACCCCGGTATCACTGGATGCCGTTGACCTCCAGCCGCAGGCCGTGGCTGAGACCGCCGCCGAGGCCTGGTTCAAACCGGATGCCTTGCCCGCTGTCCCGGCCCTGGTGCGAGTGCTGCTGGAACCCTCCCACATGACTGAACTCTGGAGCAAACCATGACAAATACCGTATTGTGCAGCCGCTATGGCGTTGAACTGGAAGGCCTTCAACGCCCCCCGTTTCCCGGCAACGAGGGGCAGCGGATTTATGAGCGGGTATCCCGCAAGGCCTGGGATGACTGGATCCGGATGCAGACGGTACTCATCAATGAACACCGGCTGACGCCGTTTGAACCGGACGCCCGCAAGTTCCTGGCCGGTGAGCGGGAGAAGTTCCTGTTTGGCGGTGAAGTGGCAGTGCCTGCGACCTACAAGCCCGTGGGAGGCTGATCCCGGTAAACGTCCGGTTCCGGCATCGTCGGTGCTACGGGGCGATTAAACGTGGGCTGAACCGGTCGTCTCGAAATGGCGACCGGTATGCCGCTGGGCTTTTCGAGGGCCATCCGCAGGGCCCGGCCATCAATCGAGACCGCCCGACTGGCTGTTTTGCGGGTTATCAGATTCATGGCACTGTCCAGCAATTCCGGATAGGTCATCACGTCTTCGTCCAGTGGCTGATGGACTTCAATGTACAGGGTATCGTCCTGCCAGCCCAGTTTGACCGGTTGATTAACCAGATTGACCGAAACCCCCACTCCCACCTGGGCGTACAGTTTTTCGATGTCTTCCGGATACATGCGGATACAACCGTGGGTGACCCGCATGCCGATACCATACGCCTTGTCGATCCCGGTGCCGTGTATCAGATAACCGCTGACACCCAGTTTGAGGGCAAAGCGTCCCAGCGGATTGAGCGGGCCGGCCGGCATGACATCCGGCAGGATGTCGCCGTCACGGGCATGTTCAATCTTGATGGATTTGGGAGGTGTCCAGGTGGGATCCTTGACTTTCTGCACCACCCGGGTAACCCCCAGCGGGGTGCGCCAGTCCATCCGGCCAATACTGATGGGATAGGTGATGACCGAAACCGGTTTGTCCCGACCGACCGCCGGATAGTAGAACAACCGCATTTCCGGAATATTGATCACAATGCCGTTACGGGGCGCGTCCGGCAGGATGAACTGGCGGGGAACCAGCACCTCGGTACCGTCTCCGGGTAGCCAGCGATCTACCGTCGGGTTGGCCATGACGATCTCATCCTGGCCAACACTGTACTGGCGGGCAATGTCAATGAGGGTATCCTCATGTTGAGCGTGGACATGGCGTATTTCGCCGACCAGATCGTTGTTGGCACCTGGCAGACTGAACAACTCGGCCCGGCCTGGTTGTGCCAGACAAGCGGCAAGCATCAACATGCCACTCAGGCAGTTGCGTGATTTCATGACGATTGCCTCAATGGCCCGGTTCGGGGCTGTTTTCACCGCCAAACAATGCCAGCAGACGGGGCAGAAACTGGCTCAGTTCCAGGCTCATCACGGCGAAATCGGCATCAAACCGCTCGGCATGGTTGGAGGTATCAACCTCGGCAGCCTCTTCCTGGACGATATCGAGAAAACGCAGGCTCCGCACCGACAGGGCATCGTCCAGCACAAAGCTGAGCCGGTCATTCCAGGTAACAGCCAGCTTGACGACTTCCTTGCCGGCTTCCAGATGATTCTGGATTTCCGGGGCGGTCAGATCATGGCGACGACAGCGGATGACGCCGCCGTCTTCATCGGGTGAGCGCAGCTCGCAATCGCTTTCGAGCGTGATGTCGGTGGGCACCGCATCGCTCCCCAACCACCCGGACAGCACCGCCGCCGGTCGTTCGCGGGTGGAGAGCGGTACCACCGGCAAACTACCCAGGCACTGGCGCAGCAGCGAAACCAGTTCATCGGTTTTTTTGCTGCTGGAACTGTCGACGATGAGCCAGCCTCCCTTTGCGTCCAGATAGGCATAACTCTTACGGCTATGGCTGAAGGCCCGGGGCAGCAGATCCTGAATGATTTCATCCCGCAATGCCTCCTTGTCCTTGCGACGCACCGGCTTGGCCTGGCGGGCCTCAATCTCCTCCACCCGCTCTGCCAGTATTTCATTGACGACGGAGGCTGGCAGGATTTTTTCCTCCTTCGTGAGGCAAACCATGACATAGCCCTGACAGGCGTGTACCAACGGGAAGGTGTCCTTGCCGAGGGGCGCAGTCCAGCCCACACTGACCGGATCCAGGCTGCCGCAGGGAGCGAAGCGGCGAGCCTCCAGCGACTGCTCAATCTCCTCGGTAGTCAGGGTGAACGGCTCGGTAAAACGTAATAATGCTAGGTTCTTGAACCACATAATGATGATAACGGCTGGCAAAGCCCGGATTATTAGGGAGATGCCGGGCTAAAGCAACCCGAAGCCGACCATCCTCCCGCAACGCCTTTCTGCCCGGGCCAGTGCCCGGACAGAAAACATCAGACTCAGCGAGCCCCGTAACGCAGGGCAGCCTGTCGGCAAAATGCCTCCACCAGCGATTCGGTCACTTCCTTGAAAAAACCGCCAAAGGCCATGGCCATGAGACCATTGGTAAATTCAAAGTCGATATCAAACGTGGCCTCGCACTGATTGCCATGCACTGCGTTGAAGGTCCAGATGGCCTTCAGACTTTTGAAGGGGCCCTCCACCAGATTCATGCGGATTTCGCGCCCATCCTGCATGGTGTTGTCGGTGGTGAAGGAAAACTTGATGCGTCCCTTGGACAGGGTAAGGGTTGCCCGGAGGGATGACGGGGTTTCCGAGTGCATTTTGACTTCACTGATCAGGGGCAGATAAACCGGATAAGCCCGGATGTCGTTGACCAGGTCGTACATTTCCTTCGGAGTGTATTTGACGCAGACGCTGTTCTTGAGGGTAGTCATGAGGTGAGCACCTTCTTTCTTTATTGCGAAAAAACCGGCGAGGGTCTAAATGAGGTAGGTATCAATACCGGCCAGCAGCAGATCGTACTGGGCTTCGACCAGTTCCTTGATAACGGCCGCCGGCAAGCCGCCAACGATGTTGCGTTCCATGGCCAGCCAGCCCACTGCATCAGTAGGCCCGAGGTTGATGACATAACCCAGGTCACGGTGGAGGTAAGGTTCCAGCATGGGAAAGGCACTGCAATGCCTGAGAATGTTGCGGGCCACCAGCTTGCCCTTGCGTACCGCACTTTGCGCGGTCAGCGCGTTGGAACCGGGAGCCCGGTAGTGGGAACCGTCACCGGCCGTAAACACCCGATCCAGCGACTGGCCGTTTACCGTGACTTGCCCGAACTGATTGGCATAAAGGGCGGGAATCGGACTTTTTCCCAGAAACAGCACGGTCAGGTCTGAAGGCAGTTCCCGCACGTCACCGGTTTCGGCCTGTTCGATGCAGATGAGGTTGTCTGCCTGCTTCCGGTAAAGGTGGGAATCAACGTGTTCAATGCCCAGATCAGACATGCGGGCCTCGACGTAGCGGGCCAGGTCAGGATTAAACTGCTTCAGTACCGCCTTGTCCGAGTTGATGAGCCGCAGGTGGGTGGTGAAGGGCAGGGTTCGCAGGTACAACGCCATTTCAAACAGGAATTGAATGCCGGTTGCGCCAGCTCCCACCACACTGACGTGACGTGTCTGCCCGCCGGTTTCACCCAGATGCTCCCGCAGCAGTTCTGCCCCCGAACGTCGGGTAAAGTCGGCCAGATCAAGTGTCTGCCCGTTTTTTTCAAGGGTACGCGAACCCGCCCCGGTGGCGATGAGCAGATAATCAAATTCGATATCCTCATCGTTGACCGTCAGGTAGCGGTTGGCCTGCCATTGCGTGAGTAACTCATCATCAAATTGTAGCGAGGCCTGAATGTGGCGCAGGCCAAAACGCCGCTCCAGGGCACTGAAAGCAACCTGAAAATCCGCCAGGGGCCGACGGAATGTCTCATGCAGATGGGTAATTTTGAGATGATGGCTGCGTGGGTCGATCAGCACGATCTCCGCATCGGGCCTGAACTCACGAATACCGGCGAGGGCGGCCAGACCGGAATAGCCCCCACCCACGATGACGACCCGGAGTTGACCCGGTCGGGGAAAGTAAAAAGGTATGAACATGAATTTTGCTCGGTGTCAGGGAAATTTCGGAAGGTTGAATGGATCAGGTTTCATCTGGATCGAGTGTCATATCGCTCGAATCCCGTAGAGGAGAAAACTGGTTGGTGAGTTCCTTGACCAGACGTTTATTGGTTTGCTGGGTCTGTATCAGTTCATGGGTAATGTTGAGGGCGGCGATGACGGCGATGCGTTCAGCACCGATGACACGACCGTTGCTGCGAATCTGTCGCATTTTTTCGTCCAGATAACGGGCGGCCAGCAGCAGATCGTGCTGTTCGTCCTCAGGACAGGCTATGGGGTATTCCTTTCCGAGGATTTGCACTTTAATCGGGGGATTGGTTTCGGTCATAATTCGGATCTCGCTGCTTGGTTCGGGTATTGGCGGTTTCCCGACCGCATTGGCGGGAGCGGGAGCGGTCTGGTTGAGGCTTCAAGCATAACAGCGTGTCGCCCTCCGGTAAATTTGCGCTGCCCGGGGCCGTCGTTCCACCGGTTGAAAAATCCTTTTAATGGTAAAAATGAACACCGATATTTTAACGTATGCAACGATACAGGGCATTGTTCAACAAAATGATCCGGATGAAACTGCCGCCCGGATTCACGGCGTGTTGACCGGATTGTTGTGCGTTCAGGGTTCCGTGTCGCTGCAAAAATGGCTCGAAGTGGCCCTGGATGAGGCTCTGGATCTGCTGGATGACGACTCCCGCGCCGCGCTGCAGACGCTATACCGAATGACCTGCCATGAGATCAACGAACCGGATTTTTCCTTCCGGCTGTTTTTGCCGGATGACGATTATCCCCTGTCTGAACAGATCAGTGCCCTGGGTGAATGGTGCTACGGCTTTCTCCACGCCCTTGGCTATACTTCCCGCAAGGACACCACCTGGCCCGGCGATACCGAAGAAATCCTGAATGACTTCCTGCAGATTTGCCGCATCACCTGCTCCCCCCTGGATGAGGAGAACGATCTGGTTGAATTGACTGAATATGTGAGAATTTGCTCTCAGGTCGTGCGAACTGAATTCATGCAGTGGCGTCAATCCAGGCGGTTGCATTAGCGACACCCTCAACTGGCTTCACCGATAAAAAATACACCATGCCTGATACCTCCTGTTACCGGGAACGCCGTCGGCGTTTCCTCAAGCGACTGGCCGACCACGAGGTCGCGATCATTGCCAGTGCCCCCACCCGTATCCGCAACCGCGACACGGAGTACCCCTACCGGCAGGACAGTGACTTCCAGTACCTGACCGGCTTTGCCGAACCCGAAGCCCTTGCAGTGTTTGCCCCCGGACGCGAGGACGGTGAATACGTGCTGTTTTGCCGGGAATACGATCCGGAAACAGCCGTGTGGACGGGGCGTCATGCCGGTCTCGACGGTGCCGTGAACCAGTACGGAGCCGACCAGGCCCTGCCCATCACTGAACTGGCGACCCGCCTGCCCGAATTGCTGGAAAACCGAACCGCCATTCACTATCCCATGGGGCTTGACGAAACGCTGGATCGAACCATCCTTGACGCACTGGCCAGGGTCAGAAAGCGGGCTCGGGCCGGTATTGAGGCACCGACCCGTCTGATCCACATTGATCAAACCCTGCACGAGATGCGCCTCATCAAGACAGCGGAGGAACTGGCCATCCTGCGCCAGGCAGCAACCCTGTCAATCGCTGCCCACAAACGGGCCATGCAGGCTGCCCGACCGGGCCGGTACGAATATGAAATGGAGGCTGAATTCCTGCACGAACTGGGACGGCACGGCATCCGTTCACCGGCTTATCCCTGCATTGTGGCGGCGGGTGCCAATGCCTGTGTACTGCATTATGTGGAGAACAACGCGGTACTGCGGGAGGGCGACCTGCTGCTGATTGATGCCGGTGCCGAAGTGGATCACTATGCAGCCGACATCACCCGCACCTTTCCGGTCAGCGGCACGTTCACCGAACCGCAGAAAATACTCTACGAACTGGTGCTGGCGGCCCAACAGGCTGCCATCAGGCAGGTTAAACCCGGCAATCGCTGGATTGATCCCCATGATGCAGCGGTGCGGGTACTGACCAAAGGGCTGCTCAAACTCGGTCTGTTGCAGGGCAAACTGCCCCGCTCCATCAAGGATCAAACCTACAAGGCTTTCTACATGCACCGCACCGGTCACTGGCTGGGCATGGACGTGCATGACGTGGGCTTGTACAAACGGGACGGACACTGGCGGCTGTTTGAACCGGGTATGGTTTTGACCGTGGAACCCGGGTTGTATATCGCCCCCGACTGCGAGACAGTCGATCCGTGCTGGCGTGGTATCGGGATTCGCATTGAGGACGATGTTCTGGTCACCCGCAAGGGCTGCGAAGTCTTGACTGAAGCACTGCCCAAAAGCGTCGAGGCACTGGAATCCTTTCTGGCGGAGCGCAACCATGCAGCATGATTACGATGTCCTGATCGCAGGGGGCGGGCTGGTGGGCGGCAGTCTGGCTCTGGCACTGGAAAACACCCCGCTGCGGGTTGGCCTGATCGAAGCCCTTGACGACACCGGGCGACTGCGGGCCGAAGCGGGCCAGCGTGCCCTGGCCCTTTCGCGGGGGACGTGCCAGATTCTGCAGAGCCTGGGGCTGTGGCCTGACATCAAGCCGCAGGCCATGCCCATCCGCCACATTCACATATCCGAACGGGGTCGCTTCGGCAAAACCCGGCTTCATGCTGACGAACTGGGGGTTGAGGCACTGGGTCATGTCGTGGTGGCACGTCATCTGGAGCAGGCCCTGATCACCCGGCTCCGCTCGTCTTCCCGCTGCCAGAGCCTTTGTCCGGCCCGGGTGATGGGACTGCGGGCCGGGGCGGACGGCATTTGCGTGACCCTCAAACACGGCCACGATGATCTGAATCTCACCGCCCGCCTGCTGGTCGCTGCCGATGGCGGCGACTCGACCGTCAGACGCTTGCTGGATATCCCCCGCCACAGCAACGAATACGGCCATACCGCCCTGGTTGCCGAGGTTGCCACCGAAAAGGCCAACGACTACACCGCCTACGAACGCTTCACTGCCACCGGCCCGCTGGCCTTGCTGCCCCTGACGCCACACAGCAGTTCGGTCGTCTGGACGCTGCCCCATGCCGAGGCTGAAGAACTGCGTCAGGAATCCGCCAGCGTGTTCAATGATCGCCTGCAAACCGCGTTTGGTTACTGGCTGGGGCGATTGCATCTGCTCGACACGCCTAAAGCCTTTGCCCTCAAGTTGATACTGACCGAACAGATGACCGCCGAGCGGGTGGTTTTCATCGGCAACGCCCTGCATCAGTTACATCCGGTGGCGGGTCAGGGTTTTAATCTGGGACTGCGTGATGCCGCCGTACTGGCAGACCATCTGGCCACCTGCCAGGCCTTTGGGGAAGACCCGGGCCATGCCGATTGCCTCACCCGCTACGCCGCCGCCCGTCAGCGTGATTTGCAGCCGGTCATCCGCTTCACTGACGGATTGGCCCGGTTGTTTACCCGTGACTGGCCTGCACTGGGCGTGGCCCGCAGTGCCGCCATGACCGTACTCGATTGCCTGCCCCCTGCCAAACGTTACCTGGCTCGTCAGGCCATGGGCTATGGCGTCCGGTTTTAGCCCCGGAACCCGCCCGATCAGGGGGTATCCACCCGGCGTATGATGGCCTGCATCAGGTCGGGGATCAGCGTATCGCGCCGGAATTCATACACCGGATTGAGAAACACCCGATGCGCCACGGCGGCAATGAATACCTGGCGGATATCATCCGGCAACAGGTGATTGCGTCCGGCCAGCCAGGCCGCCACCCGGGCGGCCTGCAACATCAGGCTCATGCCACGCGGACTGGCGCCGGCCTTGATGAGGTGGCCGGTATCGACCCCGTCCAGTTGTATATCGAAGGTTGCGGGCGTACGGGTAGCCTGCCAGAGTCGCCCGGCATAATCCTGCAAGGCCGGACTGGCCTGAACGAAAGCCTGTATTTGCCGCGCCAGCGTCGCCACACCGTGATAATCAATCAGACCGGGTTCGATGGTTTCGATCAACCGGTCCACGTCATGAAAGCGGGTATCAAACAGCAATGCGCGTTGCAGGTCGGTGTCTTGCGGAATTTCCACCGTCAGTTCCAGCATGAAACGATCACGCGCCGCTGAGGGAATTTCAAAGGTTTCTTCCTTCTCGACCCGGTTGCGGTCAGCAAACACCTGCAAATACGGCAACCGGTAATCCCGGTTGAAGGCCTGAATCTGCCGCTCCGCCATCACCCGGAGCAACAGGGCATGTACCTGTGGCCTGGCCCGATTGATTTCGTTGAAAAAAAATACCGCCAACTCCTCACCGTGCTTCAACAAGGGCCCCGGATCAATACGGGGCTTGCCGTCTGCGTCAATGTGGGTGTGATACAGCAGATCACCCGGCAACAGATCGACCGTACCCTCGACCCGTTCGTAAAACCCGCCCAGCCCCCGTGCCACTGCCCGCAGCAGCGTGGTCTTGCCAACCCCGACATCACCTTCCAGCATGACATGCCCCCGCGCAAACAGGGCCAGGGTAATGAGACGAATGACCCGGGTCTGGCCGATCACGACCTGCCCTACGGCCTGTTCAAAGCGAAGGGCACGCTGCCGCCAGTCCGCCAGCAGGTGTTCGTCGGGGGATGAGGAAGCGGAAAATGCCTGTGACATGACGGGAATCAAGGGGGGGACGTGTGCCGGGCCAGCCGAATCACGTCAGGGAAGCAGCCGACGCATGGATTTGTGAAAAGGTATTCCCCGCCTTGCGGCGTAGCCCGCTTTCGCCCTTGAACCGAATGGTTCAGGTGGGTGCCACGCCCCCGCATCAGGCTTCCCGTTCGGGCATGCACACAACGGGGTGAAGTAGCTCCCGGGGTTTGGAATTAGGCTCAAGAAGTAACCCAGCGGGCTTCGCACGCTGCAGGGAATACTGGCGGTGGATTGTACTGGATTGACCGATTCGTGCAAGCGTTGCAAACCAGGCTGTTAAGGATGCTGCATTGTTGCCACGTCACTGCTCGGCAACGCTTGCAGTCGCGGCATGAATCGGCAAAAATCCGCAGCGACACTACCACGATATGTTTTTATGTGCGTCCGGGACGTGTCCGGCGTCACCGCGCAAACGTCATCGAATCAGGCCTCACGATGCGAAAACCTTCCCATGTCAGCTACTGGATCAACGAAACACTGCCGGTGCAGGTCGCTCTGGCCTCAGCCCTGCAGCAGATGTCATTCCTGGCGGTTTATCTGGTGGTTTCACCGTTGCTGGCCCGAACCCTCAAGCTGGATCACGACCAGTCGCTGCAACTGATTTCAGCCACCCTGCTGGCTTCGGCCATTGGCAGCATCCTTCAGGCTGGCGGCGTTTTGGGGGTAGGAGCCCGCCTGTTTTGTCCGCTGCAAACCACGGCATCCACCTTTGCCACCCTGTTTCTGGCCAAATCGCTGGGAGGATTCGGTGCCATGTTCGCCGCCGTGGCGGTTGCCGGACTGGCGCAAATGCTGTTTGCCCTGCTGTTTCAGCAATTCAGAGGCGTGTTTACGGTACAGGTGGCCGGTATCGCGGTCATGCTGATGGGTCTGGGATTGGGTTTCAACGGGGTCAAACTGGTGCTGGAGTCCGGGGAAACCGGCCAGTTGTCGCAACGGGACGGACTATTGTGCCTGTTGACTCTGGGAACCATGATTTTTTTCAACGTCTGGTTCAACGGCTATCCCCGGCTGATTTCAGCCTTTCTGGGGCTGGCGGCCGGGTTTCTGGCCAGTTGGTGGAGCCATGCCATTCCCGAATCTGACTGGCTGCTGTTGAGTGAAACCCCGTTGTTTTACTGGCCTCACCCCATGAATCTGGGCTGGCGGTTCGATGACCGGATCATTTCGCCCGGCATCGTAACCGGATTGTTTCTGGCATTGCACGGTTTTGGTTCGCTGGTTGCGGCCCAGCGTTTCAGCGACGCCGACTGGAAGCGGCCTGATATGGCGGGGGTACGGCGCGGGTTGCTGGCGGAGGGACTGGCCAACGTCATCAATTCACTGTTGAACGGGTTGCCGGTTACGTCAAGCGGCGGGGCGGTGGGACTGGCAGCGGCCACCGGCTGTGTCAGTCGCTACCTTTCGTACTGGCTGGCCGGCATCATGGTACTGATTGCCTTCATGCCCCGGGTGATTGTGTTCTGGGAAATCCTGCCCCCGGCGGTCATGGGAGGAGCCCTGCTGTTTCTGGCCAGTTTTACTACCCTGGCCGGTATGCAGGTGATTACCTCCCGTCTGCTGGATAACAGAAAAATACTGACGGTCGGCATTGCCCTGGTACTCGGAATCAGCTACGAGCCGCTCCGGCATCTGATTGAGGCGGCGTTTCCCCAAAGCGGACGCTATCTGGTGTTTTCGGGCGTAGGACTCGGGGTATTGGCGGCGGTCATCAGTTCTGCCTTGTTCCGCATCCGCGACCACACCCGCGACCGCTGCCGTTTTCCGGCAGCACCCGCCTCACTCGAACAGGTCATGGCTTTTCTGCAGATTCAGGGCAAACGCTGGGGAGCCCGTTCCGAGGTGGTGCATCGGGCCGAATACGCCACCGGGCAGGCTTTTGAAATTTTGCTGGAACACGGCCTGACGGCGGTCTCACCCGGGGAAATGGCTACGGTGGAACTGGAAACCTTATTCAACGAACATACGTTCACGGTGGTTTTGTATTACCCGGGACCGCTGCTGTCGCTGGCCACCCATCCCCCCACCCATGAGCAGATGCTGGACAGTGACGATGCCGTTTTGCTGATGGCCGGATACCTGCTGAACCGCCTGGCCGATCAGGTGCGTGTCCGTCGGCAGGGCGAACGCTCGGAATTGCGACTGGTATTCAACGATTGAGGGGGGTAGCCGGGCCTGAACGGGCCGGAAACCATTGTCCCCGCCCGATGGCATATCCCTGTTGCAGACTGTTCCAGGCAAATTGCTGGGCTTCGGTGAGTACCGTCGGCAGGGCGGTGCATCCCCTGCGAGCCAGGCAGGCGGCTGCCGCCGCTGCCAGGGTGCAGCCTGATCCGTGATAACAGTGCGGCAACCGCGGCCACTGCCAATAGCGGATGCCTTCCGCCGAAAACCAGCGGTTGATGACCGCTTGCCCCTCAGTCGCTGTTTCATGGGTGCCGGTCAGTAACACATGGGCACACCCTGCCGCCAGCAAGGCCTGACCGGCCTGCTCGGGATCGTTCAATCCAGTCAGGCGGAATGCCTCCGGTGTATTGGGGGTCAACAGTGTGGTGCGGGGAATCAGCCGGGTTCTGATGACGGCAAGCAGCCGTTCACCTGCCAGAGACTGACCGCCGCCCGCTGCCAGAATCGGATCCAGCACCACCGGCACGGCGGGATATGTCTCCAGCACATCCGCCACCGCTTCGGCAATCATCGCATCTCCCAGCAAGCCAATTTTGAACACCGCCGCCGGCAGATCCGCCAGCAGGGTGTGGGCCTGCATGCTGAAGTCATCGCGGTTCTGGGCAATCAACCGCCGTACATTGACCGAGTCCTGAACGGTCAGGCAGGTAATGACACTGGCAGCATGGCAGCCAAACCGGCTGATGGTTTCAATGTCAGCCTGTACGCCCGCGCCACCGGTTGGATCATGGCCGGAGAAACAAACAACGACCGGGGGTGGTAATGGAGTGGACATTTTGCAGAGTGAGTGGAAAATTGACGGGATTGTCTAACTGACCTGATGGTTCCAGCATGTTTCATATCGTACTCTACGAACCGGAAATTCCGCCCAATACCGGCAATATCATC
>SXGU01397353.1_pt1 | contig 18046 bp, 13 predicted proteins | sample 3174531 | NCBI WGS metagenome assembly SXGU01 (sample SAMN11356863, study PRJNA531348) | freshwater metagenome | isolation source: freshwater sample F1-140 | place: China: Fuxian Lake, Yuxi | collected 2017-12-25 | reverse complement strand
GGGCGGCGGCACCGGCACCGGGGCAGCCCCGGTAGTGGCCGAGATCGCCAAGAAGCAGGGTGTGCTCACCGTGGGCATCGTCACCGAGCCCTTCCAGTTCGAGGGCGTGCCCCGCATGCGCAACGCCATGTCGGGCATCAACGAGCTGCAGGACCACGTCGATACCCTGATCGTCATCAAGAACCAGCGCCTGCTCCAGGTCTGCTCCAAGGACACCACCCTGGAGGAAGCCTTCCTCAAGGCCGACGAGGTGCTGCTGCAGGCCACCCGCGGCATCGCCGACTTGATCACCATCCCGGGTATGATCAATCTGGACTTCAACGATGTGCGCACCATCATCACCGAGGGTGGCGACGCCATCATGGGGGTGGGGTCGCACCGCGGGGAGAACCGGGCGGTGGAAGCTGCGCGCAAGGCCATCAAGAGCCCGCTGCTCGAAGAGGTCTCCATCGAGGGCGCCAAAGGGGTGCTGATCAATATCTCCGCTGGCTCCAACCTCACCCTTTTCGAGGTCAACGAGGCCGCCTCGGTGATCCAGGAGGCCGCGGGTCCGGAGGCCAATATCATCTTTGGCACCGTGATCGACGACTCCCTGGTCGACGAGATCCTGGTAACGGTCATCGCCACCGGGTTCTCGCTGCACCGCGAGTTCCGCCGGGAACGGGGCAACGACGAGGGCCGGAACGGCCGCGACAAACTCACCCCGCTGCGCCCCCAGGGCACCCGCAACGCGGTCGCCCAGAAGGACGAGGCCCAGGCCGTGGCGGCCGGTGAGGGGGAGCGCGCGTCCAGCGGCTGGACCGGAAAGGAGCTGGATTATCCGGCCATTCTGCGCAAGATGAAGGCCGGCTGAGCAGTCAGGGCGGTTGTGGTGTCCGGGAGGGCGATGCATATTTCATAATGTATTGCCCTCCCGCTGGCGCCTACCGGCGCCTGTTTCCCAACCCCAGTCTGGCGGTGAGCCGCCGGACGATTGCGAAAGGACCCCAATACCTGTGACCAGCCTCAGTCGCCTGTCGAAGTTGCTCGCCCTCTTCCTGCGCCATCGGCCCGAGGAAGCCGGACTCCGGATCGACGCCCACGGCTTTGTCCCCTTGGACGAAATGCTAAAGGCGGTGCAGGAACGCTACCCGGAGGTGGTGGAGGCGGATATCCACAAACTGGTCGAAGGGGCCCCGCAGCAGCGCTTCGAGATCAACGAACGGGGCATCCGGGCCGTGTACGGCCATAGTTTCTTTGTCGAGATGGACGGCCAGCCGATCCATGCCCCCGAGTTGCTCTACATGGGCTGTCTGCGCAGCGAGGTGGAGCGGTTCCGCGCCAGAGGTATCAAGCCAGTGGATCGCTACTACGTCCATCTGTCGATGACCCGCGAGACAGCCGCAGAGCGCAGCCACCAGCCAGGCGACGCCTGTGTCGTCGAGGTCCGCGCGGCCCAGGCCCAGGTGGCAGGGCACGAATTCTACCAGCGCGGGGAGGTGGTCCTGACCCTCGAAGTCCCGGCTGAGTTTGTGGGCGAGGCCCACGACGTGGCGTTACCTCCCGGGGCCAGGCGGCCCACCGAAGAGGGCGACCGCCGGAGCAGACGCGGCGACCGTCGCCCTGCTGGCGGTGAACGCCGTCCCTCCGGCGGCCAGGGTGGTCCTGCTCCCAGCAACGCGGAGCGCCCATCGCCCAGGGCCGAGGCTGCGGCCCCGGCCTTCGGTCGCCGTCCCCGCAAAGCCACCGGCAGGCGCTAGCGCCGCTGGTGGCTCCTCCGCACACTGAGCGGGCCGGCGGGCAGCGGCCGGAAAGAGCCGATTCATGGCCCAATACGAAGTAACCCTACGCGACTACTGGCGCATCATGCGCCGACGGAAAGGCATCGTGATCTTCACGGTGATCCTGCTGGGGTTCTTCAGCTTTCTCATCGCCCACCTCTGGAAACCCGAGCCGATCTACAAGGCCGTTGCCAAGGTTCAGATCAACTCCCCCGAGAGCCTGGCCTCCCTCAATGCTCAGTATATGGGCTTTGGTGGGGGGGGCACCGACCAGCTGGAGACGCAACGGTCGATCATCACCAGTTTCCCGGTGATGCGCCTCACCGCAGACACCCTGGGGCTCTTCGACGATTGCCGCACCGAGGAGGACTCGACCGAGGTGGTGCTGGGCCTGCAGGCCCAGATCGAGACCAGCCAGGAAGGGTACACCAACATCATCGGCATCGAGGCCACCCTGTCCAGGCCCGAGGCGGCCCGGGAACTGGCCGACGCGGTCGCCGAGGTTTTTGCCGACTACAACAACGAGCAGAAGAACGAGAAGGCCAGGAAGCACCGTGTTTTCGTCGAGCAGCAGCGCGACCATGCCCGCCGGGCTTTGGCCCTGGCCGAGGATTCGGTACAGGCCTACCGCGAACAGCAGCAGCTTGTCTCCATCGATGCGCAGGCCAGCGTCATCCTCAGCCAGATCAATACCGCCAAACAGGAGCTGCAACGCCTCGAGCAGGACGTCAAGGGCATCGACGCCATGCTGGCGGAGATCACCGAGGAGGAGGGCCTCTCCGAACGCACCATGCAGGGCGCCTCGCGCACCCGTGTCGGCGACGCCTTCATCTCCCTCACCCAGCAGCTGAGCAACCTGCAGTTGGAGCGCAACTCCATGCTGGTGCAGTACACCGAGGATCATCCCCGGGTGCAGCAGGTTCAGGCCAAGGTCCTCGAGCTCAACAAGAATCTCAGGGACGAGCTGCGCGCCAGGCGGCAGGCGCTGGCCCGTGATCTCGAGGCGGCGCGCGACCTGCTCAACAGGTCGCAGATGGAATACGACCTGTTGCCGGGCAAGGGGTTGGAACTGGGCCGGCTGCAGCGCGAAGCCTCGCTGCGCCAGCAGGTGGTGGGGGTGCTGGAGGAGGAATACCAGAACGCCCGCATCCGCGAGGCAGACAAGATCGAAGAGGTGACGGTGCTGCAGCGGGCAGTGACCCCCTCGGCACCGACCAACCCCCAGAACCCCGCCCAACGCGCGCTGATGGGGCTGATCCTCGGCCTGGTGTTGGGTATCGTTTTTGCCGTGGTGGCCGAATCTCTCGATACCTCTATCGGCACGGTGGAGGACGTCCAGGAGTACACCGGCACCCAGGTGGTGGGCATCATCCCCTACATCGACATCGACGACGTGCGGAGCTCCCTGCGCCGGCGCGGCCTGGACGTCAGCGACGAGAAGACGGTGCAGCGCAAGGCGCAACTGGTGGCCTTCTTCGACCCGCAGTCGACGATGGCCGAGTCGTACCGCACCCTGCGCACCAATATCGAGTTTGTCACCGTCGAGAAGGGTGTCCGCTGCCTGATGGTCACCAGCTCGATGATGCGCGAGGGCAAGAGCACCACCATCGCCAACCTGGCGATGACCATGGCCCAGCTGGGCAAACGTACCCTGCTCGTGGACTGCGACCTGCGCAAGCCGACCATGGCCAAACTCTTCGGCCTCGACAAGGAGCCGGGGATGACCGAGGTCATCGTCGGCAACTACGACTGGCACCAGGTGATCCGCACCGTCACCGATATCGTCACCGGCGGCATGGGTATGGAAGACATCCTCCAGACCCAGGGCATCAGCAACCTGCACATCATCCCCAGCGGCTCGATCCCGCCCAACCCGGCCGAACTGCTCAACTCGCGGCGCATGAGCGAGTTCATCGCCGAGGTGCGCGAGGCGTACGACGTGGTGCTCTTTGATTCGCCCCCCGCCCTACAGGTGACCGACGCGGCCATCCTCGGCAAGAAGGTGGACGGGGCGCTGATGGTTTACAAGGTGGGTGAGGTTCCCCGCACCTCGCTGAAGCGCTCCACCTCGCTGCTCAAAAGTGTGCAGATCGAGCTTTTGGGCATTGTGCTCAACGGGCTCCATGCCGATGTGAGCGTCGAGTACCAGGATCTGGGGTACTACTCGTACTACGGCTACGGGGCCGAATCGAAGATGCAGCCCCGCACCTTCAGGGAGAAGGCCGAAGACCGGTACCGCAAGTTCAAGAACCGCCTGACCGGCAATGAGCAGCCGAAGCAGTTGTCGGAACTCGAAGCCGAGGAAGCCGAAGCAGACACCGAAGCCGAGGACGAAGACGAGGACCAGGACCAGGATCAGCCGCGGTCCCGGGCCGCCAACTCGCTGGTCTCCGCCCTCTCGCTGTTGGTCGTGGGCCTGGGCCTGGCCTGGCAGAGCGGTTACCTGGCCAAACCCCTGGGTATGGTGCCGCTGCTGGCCGAGTATCCGCCCCGCGATGTCCTGGTATTGCCACCGGTTCCGCCCCCGAGCGAGGAAGTGGTGCTGCCTGCCGAGGAACCCAGCGAAGTGCTGGCCCCAACCCCCGAAGAGACGGCCATCGCCGCGTCCGAAGAGGAGATGCTGGTGGAAGGGGAGCCCGAGCCGGCGGCAGTCGAGGCACCTTCAGAGGTGATGCCCGAGCCCGAACCCCGGGCAGAGGAAGCTCCGGCTCCGCGGCCCAAGGCCGCCGCCCCAACCGGGCGCAGCGGACCCCAGCCCTATGTGATCCACGTGGCGTCCTACCCCCCGGACAGCAAATGGGCACCGCGCACCCTCGACCAGCTGCGCGCCAGGGATTTGGCGGCCTTCCTCTCGCCCGTGGTGGTCAAGGGCCAGCCCTACCGGCGGTTGCTGCTGGGAAGTTTCTCCAGCGCCAACGAGGCCCGCAGGCAGGCCAAGCAGCTCCAGCAGCAGGGGGTGCTGGAGAAATACAAGATCCTCCGCCTGCCCTACGCGGTGGAACTGGCCGGCGGTTCGGCGGCCGGGCAAGCCCGCGATTCCCTCAAGGCGCTGGGGGCCAACGCCCAACTCGCCTATGTGCAACCACTCACCGGAACCACGGCCAGGGTGCTGGCAGGTGCCTTCGAGGACGCCCAGGCAGCAGAGCGTTTCCTAGAGCACGATGCCGGCGGCAACGGGCGGGTCGTGCCCCGCTGAACCTGGCAGCGGGCCCCAGGCGGGCCCTTGACCCTCGGAGCCCATGCTCACAACCACCCGCACCTCCAGACGCCGGGCTCGGACCCGGTACTGGGAAGCCAACGTCCGGCCCCATGTTTCCCTGTACCTCGTCGTCGGCGTGCTCTGCCTGGTCATCGCCGCCGCCCTGGCTCGCACCCCCTTCCTGATGAGCATCGGCCTGGTGGCCGGCATCGTGGTCTTCATCGTCTGCCTGGTCAACACCGAAGCCAGCATCTACGTGCTGATCTTCTCCATGCTGCTCTCCCCGGAGTTCATCATCGGTGGCCTGGGCGGTGCGAGTGCAACTACGGCCAGCCGTGGGGTGACCCTGCGCACCGAGGACATGCTGCTGGTGGTGCTGGTCTTCGCCTGGCTGGCGCGTATGGCGGTGCACAAGGACCTGGGGCTGGTGCGCGACACCCCGCTCAACCGACCCATCGGTATGTACACCACCGTCTGCGCGGGGGCCACCGGGGCCGGGCTGGTCCTCGGCTACGTCAACGGGATGACCGGCTTTTTCTTTGTGCTCAAGTACATCGAGTATTTCGTCGTCTACTTTGTCGCCGCCAACTTCACCAACCATCGCACCCAGATCAAGCGTTATACCCTGGCGCTGCTGATCACCGCCTTCATCGTCAGCATCGTCGCCATGTTCCAGATCCCCGGGGGCGGACGGGTGTCAGCCCCCTTCGAAGGCGAGGACGGCGAACCCAACACCCTGGGCGGGTACCTGCTCTTTGTCGGAGCCGTCGCCGCCGGGTTGGCGCTGAACCTGCCCAAGGCTCTGCATCGGTGGTTGTTGCTGGGGCTGGTGGCGGTGATGCTGATACCCTTCCTCTTCACCCTGTCGCGGGCCTCCTACGCCGGCCTGCCCCTGGTGTACCTGGCGCTGGTCTTCCTGCACCAGAAGAAGCGGGTACTGATGATCGGGCTGATGGTGCTCTTCGGGGTAGCGGCCCTGGTGATGATGCCGCAGGTGGTCAAGGACCGCGTCTTCAGCACCTTCAACCCAGAATACACCCGGCGCTACGACCAGGCCGCCATCGGCGGGGTGAAACTCGACACCTCGACCACGGAGCGGGTGCGCAGCTGGGAGAAGGCCGTTGTGGACATCGCCGAGAGCCCGATCTGGGGCTTCGGGGTGACCGGTTACGGTTTCCTGGACGCCCAGTATCCGAGAATTATGGTCGAAACCGGATTGCTGGGTTTGGTGACCTTTTTTATGTTGATCAACGCGGTGTACAAGGCGTGTAACCAAGTTTTCAGAACCGCCACCGACCCGCTCTACCGGGGGCTGGCCATGGGGACTCTGGCCGGTTTGGCGGGTCTGATGGTTCACGGCCTGGGCTCCAATACCTTCATTATCGTCCGCATCATGGAGCCCTTCTGGTTGGTGGTGGGCCTGGTGATCGCCGTCTCGAAAATGGAGCCGGCGGAATCGACGGCCAGCGCGTGAGTCTGCAGCAGCAGATCGGCCGAGGACTGGTGCTGGCCTTTGCGGGTATGGCCTCCAGCCGTCTGGTCTCCTTCCTCGCCGACCTGTGTTTGATGCGGCTCTTGGCTCCGGCGGACTTCGGCGTGCTGGCCCTGGGCCTGGTGGTGGTCAACGCCATGGGTTTGGCCCAGTCGCTGGGTGTGGGAGAGGCCCTGGTCGTTCGCCGGCAGGTGGACCCGCTGACCTGCAACACCGCGTTTTTCCTCTCGTTGACCATTGGGCTTGGCCTGGGTGCGCTGGCCTGGCTCGCCGCCCCCTGGCTGGCCTTGCTGGCCGGCGGGGGGGACCGCGAACTGGTGGGCCAGGTGCTGCGCTGGTTGAGCCTGAGTGTACTCCTTCAGGCCCTGGCCGGGGTGCCCGCCGCTCTCTTCGACCGCGGCCTGGAGTTCCGCAAGAAGCTCTATGTGGACGCCCTGCCGACGCTGATTTATGCCGCCTTGGCCTTGGGGCTGGCCTGGAGCGGGGCAGGGGTCTGGAGCCTGGTCTGGGGCCGGCTGGGCGCGGCGGCTGCGGCGACGGTCGCCACCTGGGGGCTGAGTTCCTGGAGACCGGGCTGGAGCTTCTCCTGGTCCAGGGCCGGCGAACTGGCGGGGTACGGCCGCTACGTGGCCGGGGCCGCCCTCGTCTCCTTTGTGGTGGTCAACGTGGACGACGCCCTGATGGCCCGGCTGGCGGGCACCGAGGCGCTGGGCTATTACAGCCGCGCCTTCCTGCTGGCCAACCTGCCCGCCACGGCGGTTGCCCATCTGGCCAACCGCGTCGCTTTTCCCGCGTACGCCCGCCTCAAGGACCAGCCCTCGGGCACGGCGCCTCTCTGCCGGCGCCTGCTGCAGACCGTGGGCGCCCTGAGCCTGCCATTTGCCCTGGGGCTGGCCCTTTTGGCCGAGCCCTTCACCTTGGCGGTGTTGGGCGCCAAGTGGCTGCCCCTGGTGCCCATGCTCCAATGCCTGGCTGCGTATGGATTGCTGCGGGCGCTGCTGTCCAACCTCGGCCCGCTCTTCAACGCCCTGGGGGCGCCGCAGGCCATCTTCAAGATCAATCTGCTGCAGTCGGGGTTGCTGTTGGCCTTATTGGTGCCCCTGGTCGGTCGCTGGGGGGGGCTGGGGGCAGCGGCAGGGGTACTCGCCGGCACCCTGCTCAGCGCGCCGCTGACCCTTTCGTATCTGCGCCGCCTGGCGGGCCCTGGCCTGGCCTGGCAGGCCCTGCAACCCCTGTGCTGGCCGGGGGCGGCGATGGCCGCCGCCCTGGTGGGCCTGGGCTGGCTGGTCGGGGAGCGGTCGGCCCTGGTGCAGCTGGCGGTGGTCGGCGGCGGCGGCCTGGCGGTATACGGCGGCGTGTTGTGGGTCTGGCAGCGCCCGCTGCTGAGCGGAGCGCTCAAACTGGTGCGGGGCAGGATCGATGACTGACGGACTCAGGGTCGAGATGATGGAGACGGGTGGGTGGGGAGGCATCCACTACTATGTCTACGGCCTGTGTGACGGGATGGCGGGCGAAGCTGTCGATCTGGCGTGGCTGACCCACGAGCAACACGAGCTGGAGAACCGGCCCCACCACTTCCCGTTGGTCCGCGTGTTCCGGCGCGAAAACTACCTGCGCACCCTGTTCCGTCTTTGGCGGCGGTGGCGGAAAATCCGGCCCCAAATCCTGCACATCCAATCCCTGCTGGCGCCGCGCAAGGAGGCCCTGCTCTTCCTGCTCTGCCGGCTGCTGGGCATCCAGGTGGTGATGACCGCACACAACGTGTTGCCGCACGAGGTACGCGCCTTCGAAGAGTATTTCTACACCCTGTACTACCGCCTGGCCGACGCGCTGATCGTGCACTCGGAACAAAACCGGCGCCGGCTGCTGGAGCTGGTGCCAGCCCTCGACCCACGCCGCCTGTACGTGGTCGAACACGGGAACTACGAACATTTCCGCGACCTCGAACTCGACCGCCAGGAGGCCCGCCAGCAGTTGGGGCTTTCCAGCACGGCCCAGGTGGTGCTCTTCTTCGGCGCCCTGCGCCCGTACAAGGGAGTCGACCTGTTGATCCAGGCCGTGGGCCCGGTGCGCCGGTCCTGCCCGGATGCGCTTTTTGTGGTGGCCGGGCACGTGCTGGTGGGGGAGGGGGCGGCGTACGAGCGCCAGGCAGCTGCCCTGGGGCTGGGTCCCGAGGATCTGGAACTACGGTTTTCCTATCTGAGCACCGCCCAGGCCATCAGCTACGTGTGCGCCTGCGACCTGGTGGTTCTGCCCTACCGGGAGATCTACCAGAGCGGGGTCTTGCTCTGGGCCTATTCGTTTGGCCGCCCGGTGCTGGCCACCCGGGTGGGTTCCTTTCCCGAATGTATCGAGGAGGGCCGCAGCGGTTGGCTGGTCGACAAGGAGGACGTGCCCGCCCTCCAGCAGGCGTTGGTGCACATCCTCCAGGACCCGCAGGGTCTGGCCCGGGCCGGCGCCTACGCCCGCCAACTGGCCCAGACCCGTTTCGGCTGGGCAGCGTCGGCCCAGCGCACCGTCGAGATCTACCGGCAGCTGATCCCAGGTGGCCGGCCTTGAGGCAGATCCTCTACCTCGACCACCACGCCCAGATGCTCGGCGGCGGCCAGTTGAGCCTGCTGGCCCTGATGAAAAACCTGCAGGTGAACAAGGCGCGTTGCCTGTGCCCCGGCGGCGGTGGGCTCGCCGCCGCGCTCAGGCGGGAGGGCATCCCCGCCGAGGACCTGGACTTTCCGCCCCTGCGCCTGGCCGGGGTGGCGGGGATCTGGCGCGGGGTGCGGGAATTGGGGCGACGCGCCAGGGCCGCGGCCCTCTTACACGCCAACAGCTCGCGCGCCATGTTCTACGCCGGCCTGGCTGGGCGGCGGGACAGGGTCCCGGTGCTCTGGCATGTGCGCATCGCCGACGCCGAGGCCAATCTGGACCGGTTCCTCGGTGGCATGGCCCGCCGCATCGTGGTCAATTCCCAGGCCACCCAGCGGCGCTTCTCCGGTTCGGGCCTGGAGGACAAGGTGCGGGTGATCTACAACGGCCAGGACCTCGAACCCTTTGCCCGGGCCGAGGGCAGCCCATTGCGCGGCGAATTGGGGGGCCGACCCCTGATCGGCATGGTGGGCCGGCTCTCGGCCGAGAAGGACCACGAAACCTTTCTGCGGGCCGCCGCCCGGGTGGCCGGCTCCTGGCCAGAGGCCCGCTTCGCCATTGTCGGCGAAGACCCAGAAGCGGGCCGGCCCCGCCTGCGGGCGCTGCAGGGGCTGGCCGGCAGTTTGGGACTGGAGGGCCGGGTGGTCTTCACCGGCCCCCGGGAGGATATGCCCGCGCTGATGGCCGCCCTGGACCTGCTGGTCCACTGCGCCCACCAGGAGGCCTTTGGCAGGGTGCTGGTGGAGGCGCTGGCCGCCGCCACTCCGGTGGTGGCCAGCAGGGTGGGCGGGATTCCCGAGGTGGTGGGGGACTGCGGTCTGCTGGTGCCAGCGGGGGACGCCGCCGAAGTGGCGCGGGCTGTGGAGGTGTTATTGGCTGACCCCAAGACCGCGCGACACCTCGGGGAGGCGGGGCAGCGGCGGGTACAGGCCCGCTTCAGCCTCACCTCCCACGTGGCGCAGGTCGAGACCCTATACGAAGAGATCTGGGCCGAAGATGGAACTTGAGGCCATCGCCTGCCCCTTGTGCCAAAAACTGCCCTGCCTGCCGGTCTTCGAGCACCATGGCGACCGCCACGTCCGCTGCCTGGGCTGCGGGCTGATCTACGTCAACCCCCGCCAGCCGCGCAACGAGATCGAGGCCTTTTACGAGGAGGAGTACTACACCTTGGGGCAGCGGATCGACTACGACGCGCGGGTCGGGTTTTTCGCCGGCGTGGCGGCGCGTATCGAGCAGCTGGTGCCCCGGGGGCGCCTGCTGGACATCGGCTGCGGCTACGGGCAGTTTCTGCTGGCCTGCAGGCAGCGGGGGTGGCAGGTGGCGGGGGTGGAGTTGGGCGGACCGGCCTGCGCCCGGGCCCGGGACCAGGGCCTGGAGGTATTCTGCGGCACCCTGGCGCAGGCCGCCTATCCCGAGGAGAGTTTCGACGCGGTGACCTTGTGGAACGTGCTCGACCACCTGGTCGATCCGCTGGCGGAGGTCCGCCAGGTGCTGCGGGTGCTCCGGCCGGGTGGAGTCATCTGCTTCCGGGTGCCCAACGCCGCCTTCCACCTGCGGGCCAGGCAGGTGCTGGGCCCGCTGCAGCGCCTGGGGGTGCGGGACGTCACCACCTTTCACCTGATCAGCCTGACCCCCCGCACCGCGCGCCTCCTCCTGGAGGAGGCCGGCTTTGCCTGGGTCCAGGTGGAGAACAGCCCGCTCAGCGCCGTGAATCCCTGGTCGGCGCAGCGCGCCCACCGCGCCCCCCTGATCGCCATGCTCAAGGGGGCCGTCCAACTGGGCGTGCGGGCCGGGGCGCTGGTCTCGGCCGGCCGCTGGCTTTGGGCCCCGGCCATCGAGGTATATGCGAGAAAGGCGGGCACACCTTGAAGTTGGGCATCGACATCCGCGAACTGGCAAGCGGCCGGGCCACCGGAATCGGCCGCTTCGTGCGCGACTTTGTGTCTTTTGCCAGCCAGGCCAGACCCGACCACCGTTTTTTCCTCTACGGCAACCAGCACACCGTGGCACCGGGCGCCTGGCCCAACGTCGAGACGCGTCTGGTTCCCGAGCGGTTGACCCAGTGGTGGGACCAGCGGGTGCTGCCGGGACTGGCCGCCGAGGACCGGGTCGAGGTGTTGCTCTCGCCCTATGTCAAAGGCCCCCTGCGCTGTCCCTGCCCCCTGGTGATCACCATCCACGATCTGCTCTTTCTAGTGCTGCCCGAGGGGGGGTGGCAGGGGCGGGTGCGCAACCTGTTCTACCAGCGCATGGCCCGCCAGGTGGCGCGGCGGGCTACCCTCGCCTTTGCCGATTCCCGCCATTCCAGCCTCGATGCCCAGCGTTTCCTGGGCCTGGCCGCCGACAAGATCCTGGTGCTGCCCCTGGCGCTGAGCGAAGGGTACCAGCCTGTGCGCGACCCCCAACGCCTCGGGGAGGTGTGGAGGCGTTATGGGGTACAGCCGCCCTATGTCTTTTATCTGGGGCATTTCCGGCCCCATAAAAACGTGCCGGCCTTGTTGCGGGCCTTTGCCGCCCTCGACCCGGCCCAGCGCCAGCAATACCAGCTGGTGTTGGGGGGCCGGCCCGACCACTGGCAGGCCCAGTGCCAGGACCTGGCCCGCGGCCTGGGCATCGCCGGGCGGGTGTGTTTCACCGGCATGGTCGCCGAGGAGGACATGCCGGCCCTGTACAGCGGCGCCGAGTTATTTGTCTTCCCCTCCCTCTACGAAGGTTTTGGCCTGCCACCCCTGGAGGCCATGGCCTGCGGCACGGCCGTGGTGGCTGCCAACCGCACCTCCCTGCCCGAGGTGGTAGGGGAGGCCGGGGTGCTGGTGGACCCCGAGGATCTCGATGGGCTGGCAGGGGCCATCGGGCGTATATTAGGGGACACAAGGGAGCGAACACGCCTGGAAGCAGCCGGCCTGGAGCGCGCCGCCCTCTTCAGTCCCTCCCTGGTCTACGGGCGCCAGTTGGCGATTCTAGAGGAGCTGGCCCGGAGATGAACACGCCCGGGGTGTTGCTGCTGGTTTCAAGCGATTTCCCCCCGGTGCCAGGGGGGCAGTCCCGCTACCTGTACGATCTGTGGTCGTGCCTGCCCGGCGCTCAGGTCGTGGTGCTGGCCCCGGCGCTGCCCGGCGCCCCGGCACTCGACGCCAGCCTGGGTTGCCGCGTGGTCCGGGTGTGGTTGCCTTTGGGCCTGGGCCTGGGCAGCAAGCTGCTCAAGCCCTTTTTCCTGCTTTGGCACAGCTGGCGCCTGTGCCGCCATCTGCGGGTGCGGGCCATACATTGCGGGCAGGTGTTCTCGGCCGGTTTTGCCGGGTACTGGTGCCGGCGCCTGCTGGGGGTGCCCTACCTGGTCTACGTGTACGGGGCCGATCTGCTGGAGTTCAGGGACCGGTTCCTCTGGGGACCGCTGTTGCGGTCCATTCTAGGAGGCGCCCAGCGGGTGATCGCCATCAGCCGCTTCACGGCCCAGGCGGTGGAGGCGGCCGGGGTGGTTCCAGAGCGGGTGGCGCTGGTGCCGCCGGCCATCGATCTGGAGCGTTTTGTGGGCCTGCCGCCCGCAGCACAGGAGCGGCGGAGGCGCGGTTGGGAGGGGTCCTCGGTGATCCTCTCGGTGGGCCGGCTGGTGGAGCGCAAGGGCCAGGACATGGTGATCCGCGCCTTGCCGGCGGTGGCCCTCCGGGTGCCTGGGGTGCGCTATGTGGTCGGCGGCTCCGGTCCTTCCAGGGTCGCCCTCGAGGCGCTGGCGGCCGAACTCGGGGTGGCGGACCGCGTCGAGTTCCTGGGTTTTGTTCCCGAAGCGGAGTTGCCGGGCCTGTACGCGGCGGCCGACCTTTTTGCCATGCCCAGCCGCGAGTTGCCCGCCGCCGGCGACGTCGAGGGTTTCGGCATCGTTTTCATCGAGGCCAACGCGGCCGGGCTGGCGGTGTTGGGGGGCCGCTCGGGCGGGGTGGCCGACGCCGTGGAGGAGGGGCAGACCGGGGTGCTGGTCGATCCGGACGACCCCGCCGCCGTGGCCGAGGGGCTGATTCACCTGCTGGAGGACGGACCATGGCGCAGCCAGCTGGCCGCCCGCGGGCAGCAGCGGGCCCGCGCCGATTTCGACCGCCGGAGCCGGGCGCTTCGCCTCTGGGAGCTGAATGGTTGAAAAGACCCGCCGTGTTACACGTCATCACCCGCCTGGACCGCGGGGGTTCGGCGGAGAACACCCTGCTGAGTGCGGCGCTGATGACCGGGTACGACACCGTGGTGGCGGTGGGCCCCACCCAAGGGGAGCGCAGCCCCACCGAGGTGCTGGCCCGGGAGCGGGGGGTAGAGTTCGCCGAGGTGCCCCACCTGGTCCGCCCCATCCAGCCCTTCGCGGATCTGCGGGCGTTATGGGAGCTGTGGCGGCTGATGCGCCGGCGGCGTTTCGACCTGGTGCACACCCACACCTCCAAAGCCGGGCTCTTGGGCAGGGTGGCAGCGCGCTTGGCCGGAGTGCCCTGCCTGATCCACACGGCCCATGGCCACGTGTTCTACGGCTACCATGGGCCGGCCCTGTCGCGGGTGTTTGTCTGGCTGGAGCGCTGGGCGGCCCGTTTCACCGGCCGCCTCGTGGCCCTGACCAGGGCCGAACAGGAGGACCAGTTGCGCTTTGGGGTGGCGCCGGCCGAAAAATTTGCCGTCGTCCACAGCGGGGTCGATTTTGGGCCCTTTGCCCGGCCCGGTGCCGACCCCGACATCACCAGGCGGGTCCTGGGCCTGTCACTCGACGGATTGGTGATCGGCACCCTGGGCCGCCTCACCCCCATCAAGGCCCAGGCGGATCTGGTGCGGGCCTTTGCCCAGGTGCGGGCGCAGGTGCCGGATGCCTGGTTGCTGCTGGTAGGGGACGGGGAGGAGCGGCCTGCCCTGGCCTCGCTGGCGGAGGAGTTGGGCACGGCGGACAGGGTGGTTTTCGCCGGCTGGTGCGAGGAGGTGGCCGATACCCTGCGGGCCATGGATATCTTTGCGCTGCCCTCGCTCAACGAGGGCATGGGCAAGGCCCTGGTGGAGGCGATGTACGTGGGGCTGCCGGTGGTCGCCACCCGGGTGGGAGGGGTGCCTGAGGTGGTCGCCGAAGGCCGGGCCGGGTTGCTGGTTCCCCCAGCCCAGCCCGCCGCCCTGGCCGAGGCGCTGCTGGAACTGGCCGCCGACCCGGCGCGGCGCCGGAGTCTGGGGGCGGCAGCGGCGCAGTGTGCCCGCGCCTACAGCGTGGAGAGTATGATCGAGAAACTGGACAGGTTGTACCGGTCCCTCTTGGAGGAGAGCAAGTGATGTGCTTGGTACGGCGGCTCGGGGCCGCCTGGTTCGGCGCGGCGCTCGGGTTGGTGTTGGCCGCCGGGGCTGTCGGTGCCCAAGAAGACTATTTCGAGCTGCGCGGCGCGGTACACGTACACAGCAACTTCAGCACCGGCAGGGAGAGTATAGAGCAGATCGCCAAGCTGGCGGTGGAACACGGGGTGGAGGTGCTGGTGATCGCCGACGACGACATCCTCAGGGTTAGATACGGATTTCCCTTCTTGCGCGACCTGCTCGCCTATACCCGCACCGAGCCGGCGCCTTTCACCGAGGGCACCCTGAGCGAGTATTTCGCCGAGATCAAACGCGTAGGGGAGAAATACCCGCAGCTGGTGCTGATCGGCGGCCTGGAATCCAATCCCTTCTACTATTGGGGTGTCGACCTGGGCGCGCGCACCTGGACCATGCACTCCTTCGACCGCCACATCATCGCCCTGGGGCTCGATGAGGCCGCCTACGCCCAGCTGCCGGTGATGCACGGGCCGGGCAACGAGTACTGGGACTGGACCAGCCTGCTGCTGCTCTGGCCCCTGGTCGGGGTGGCCTACGGGCTGGTGCTGGGCGGCCGCCATCCGCGCGCTTTGCGCCTGGGGGTGCTGGGGATCTCGGTGCTGTGCCTGATCAACAACTTCCCCTTCAAGGTCACCTACATGGACGCCTACAACGGCGATCCCGGACCGGGTCCGTACCAGCGCTACATCGACTACGTCAACAGCCACGGCGGCATGGTGCTCTGGCCCCACACTGAGGCCAAATCGGGCATCCCGCCCATGGACATCCTCGGCGGCTTGGCGCATTTTGTCAGCTCCACCCCGCCCCACGCCGAGGACCTGGTGGACACCTATGATTATACGGCCTTTGCGGCCCTCTACGCCGACAACATCACCGCCACCGAGCCGGGAAGGCACTGGGACACCATCCTGGCCCAGTACGTGGCCGGCCAGCGGCCAAAGCCGATCTGGGGCGAGGGGGAGATCGACTATCACTGGGACCAGAAAGGCAACCAGATCCACGACATCCTCACCGTTTTCCTGGTCAAGGAGCGGTCCGAGCAGGCGGTGCTGGACGCCTTGCGCCAGGGGCGTATGTACGCGGTGCGCGGCGGCGACGAGCAGCTGGTGCTCGACACCTTCGAGGTCGAAAGCGATATCAGCCGCGGGATCGCCGGGGAGGAGATCCCCAGCCAGGGCCTGGCCCGGATCTCCCTGCGTATCGACAAACTGAACGGCAAACAGGAGGAGGTCAAACTGCGGCTGATCAAATCGGGCCAGGTCATCGCCCAGTTCAGCGGTTTGACACCCTTGGAGTTTCAGCAGGTGGATGCCGGCATCAGGCCAGGGGAAAAGGTATATTACCGCCTCCTGGCCCAGAGCCGCAGCTCCCGGCTGACCTCCAATCCCATCTTTGTCGCCGGGGTGGGGGGATCGCCGTGATCGCCGCCATCCACCAGCCGCAATACCTGCCCTGGCTGGGTTTTTTCGACAAGATGGACCAGGCCGGCTGCTTCGTGTTGCTCGACAACGTCCAGTACAAACGCCGCGAGTGGCAAAACCGCAACCGCATCAAGACCCCGCAGGGGGTGCAATGGCTGACGGTGCCGGTGAGCGGGGAGTACCTGGCCCTGATCAACGCCGTGACCGTGGACCAGGGGGAGAACTGGCGGCACAAACACCTGCAGACCCTGCGCCACGCCTACCACCGGGCGCCCCATTGGCCCGCGGCCGCTTCCTCGCTCGAAGCCCTTTACGCGGGGTCGTGGTCCCTGTTGGGCCAGGTCAACGGCGCTTCGATCAGCTGGCTGCGGGAACAGCTCGGCATCCACACCCCCCTGCGCTGGGCCTCGCAGCTGCCGGGCCTCAGCGAGGACCCCACTGGCAGGCTGGTGGACATCTGCCGCGCCGTGGGGGCCCGCACCTACCTGTCCGGGGTGGACGGGGCGAAGTATATGGACCTTGAACAGTTTGCCGCCGCCGGCATCGAGGTTATTTTTCAGCATTACGAACACCCGGTCTACAGCCAGCAACACGGCGATTTCGCCTCGCACCTCTCGGCGCTGGACCTGGTGCTCAACAGCGGGCCGCAGAGCCTGGAAATCCTTAGAAGCGGAAGGAGAAGTGATAGGTGAATATCCTCGCCATCGGCGCCCACCCCGACGACCTGGAGTACTGTTGCGCCGGCACCCTCATCCAGCACGCCAACCGGGGCGACGCGGTGTATCTGATGATCATCACCGATGGCGAACAGGGCGGAGACCCGGCGCTGCGCCGCCGCGAGCAGTTGGACGCGGCCAAGATCATCGGGGCCCGCGACGTCTTCTTCGCCGGCTTCCCGGACACCCGCTTCGAGTGCAACCGCGAATCCATCATCCGCATCGAGGAAATCATCAAGCAGGTGAAAGCCGACACCGTGTACACCCACTTCAGCGTCGACACCCACCAGGACCACCGGGCCATCTCGCAGGCGGTGGTGCCGGCCGCCCGCTCGGTGCCCAACCTGCTTTTCTTCGAGGGGCACTCGTCCCAGGAGTTTATCCCCACCGTCTTCGTGGATATCGGCAAGGTCATCAACCAGAAGATGGCCGCCCTGGAGGCCCATTCTTCCCAGGTACACAAGACCAATATCCAGAACATGTCGATCCTGGATATCTCCCGCTCGATGGCCAATTTCCGCGGCATCCAGGGGCGGGTGACCTACGCGGAGGGTTTTGTGGCGCTGCGCTACTTCATCCAGATGTGAAAGGCCGGCCCCGATGAAAGTGCCGATGAACGACCTGCGCCTGCAGCACGCCTCGATCCAGGGCCAACTGGAAGGGGCGCTGGCCGAGGTGGTGGCCGAGTGCTCCTTTATCCTGGGGCCCTCGGTTACGGCCTTCGAAAGGGCCTTCGCCAGCTACTGCGGGACCACTCACTGCGTGGGGCTGAGCAACGGCACCGACGCACTCAAGCTGGCCCTGCGGGCCGCCGGGGTGGGCCGGGGCGACGAGGTGATCACCACCCCGCATACCTTTGCCGCCACCATCGAGGCCATCTGCGAGCTGGGGGCCAAACCGGTGCTGGCCGACATCGAAGCCCGGCACTTCAGCATCGATACCGCCCAGGTGGCCGAGTTGCTGACCCCGCGCACCCGGGCCCTGCTGCCGGTCCATATCTACGGGCACCCCGCCGATATGGACCCCCTGGCGGAACTGGCAGCCAGACACGGTCTGGCCCTCATCGAGGACGCAGCCCAGGCCCAGGGCGCCCGCTACAAGGGGCGCCTGGCAGGGTCGCTGGGCCTGGCGGCCTGCTTCAGCTTTTACCCCGGCACGAACCTGGGGGCCTACGGGGACGCTGGGGGCCTCACCACCAGCGACGCCGGGTTGGCGGCCAAGGTGCGGCTCCTGCGCAACCACGGCCAGGATCCGGCAAAAAAATTCTTCTACCAGGAGCCGGGCTACAATCACCGCATGGACGGGCTCCAGGGGGCAGTCCTGGGGGTCAAATTGCCCCACCTTGACCAATGGAACGAGCGCCGCCGCCAATTGGCGGACCGCTACCGGCAGGGGTTGCAGGGGGTGGCAGAACTGATTCTTCCCAGCGAGGCCGAATACGCCCACCACGTCTATCATCTCTACGTGGTCCGGGCCCGCGACCGCGACCGGCTGGC